>QFCE01000614.1_pt1 | contig 319545 bp, 239 predicted proteins | sample 5346091 | NCBI WGS metagenome assembly QFCE01 (sample SAMN09062252, study PRJNA434731) | Human gut metagenome, whole genome shotgun sequencing project. | isolation source: stool timepoint A chromium assembly | host: Homo sapiens | collected 2015 | reverse complement strand
TAAGTCTCTAAAGGCCATTGGGAAGAATCAAGCATTTTACAGAGCTTCCCTGACGTTACTCGTTGTGTTTCGGTACAATCTCCGAGGATCATTCGACCCCGCAAAAAACCCGTCAAGATCATTCCTCCGGATACTGCCAGATACTTGTTGATGGGAGAGGAATTCGGCAGCGCTATCAGAACTTACAGTGCGCGTGCTTCTTCTCTTACGGCTGCCAAAGGAACGGTTCGGCCTCATATCAGAAGAGCGCATTGGCATACTTATCTGACCGGGACAGGCCGTGAAAAGCGAATACTAAAATGGATTCTTCCGATTTTGGTGAAGTCCGCCGACTTGTCCCAGGAATAAAAACTTTATCGGGACTACCTTTTTCGTTTTTGCTTTGAAATCCATCGATACAAAGGACGACTTTTGGGAGTAGCCGCCCAACTGTTTGTTTGAACCGCTTTCTATATCGGAAGAACAGGCATTGGAAGAATCATTCCCCGGTTTACGTGGATTCGGCCGGAATCTCCCCGCTTTGCTGATAACCTTTCCTCAAGCAGGTAATTTTTCCTGAAAACTACCCGTTAATCATTAGGGCGGTACTTAACCGGTTTTACCATGTTCTCCTTTGAGGAGGTGGGTTAAATGACTGATAGAAGTGTTGCAACAGCTGCGGCATCCGAAGCTGTTGCCGGAATCAGAGGAATGAGCAGACTTTTGGAACTCTATAAAGGCAGCGACCTTGCCCGCTTATATGAGATTCAAACAAAGCAAAAGAAACGCCTGATCATCGGAGCACAACCCTTAATTCCTCCCAGTCCTGAGGCTATGATGAATATGCAGCTTCAGTTGTTTGAAGGTATTGAAGGAGCAAAAAAATTTATAAGAGATACTTTGCTCATCGGCTGGTGGTTCACAAGAACGGTCGCAGTCTTCGACGGGGATATGCTCGGAGAATTGATGGAGACGGATTCAAAAGATTTATATGTCTCCATCTCGCAGTTTAGGAAGTTTTTAGGCAATCCCGTTCTTATACCTTTTGAGAAGCCATACGAAATTGACGACACGGAGATTTTCGGGTGCATCGTAGGCTTTTTTGAAGCCTCGGATAATGAAAAGGAATCTTCATTCTTATTGTTTCCGATCCAACGGCAAAAATCTGGCGGAAAGGTCTCCTTCCCTATCATTGCCCCAAATTTCAATATTGCTTCCGATAATGAACTTTCCATCAGCTTTCCCAAGATAATCGAAACGACTGAAAAGGAAGGACATCAGCTTGGGTTTGAGCTTTACAAACATGAACTGTTTTCCAAAATAGCGTACCTGCTAACTGAAACTCCCGACGTTGAAAGTTGTATGTCTGAATCTGCTCCGTCCATTGTTCGGCGTCGAAAAAAGCCTGATACGATCTTTGCACCGGAAAAGCCGAAATTTATGATGCTCGGAAAAGAATTCGGAGATGCAATAAGGCAATACAAGGTCTATTTATCGTCGTCTTCCGAACCCAGAGGTACGGTGAAACCGCACATTCGGCGTGCTCATTGGCATACGTATCTTTCAGGCAAAGGCCGTGAAAAGCGAATACTAAAATGGGTGCTTCCGATCCTGGTCAAGTCCGCCGATCTTTCGGCCAAGTAAACGGCAGAACCCTGTTCGTTGGAAAGAAAATGACTGATAAAGACACTGTAGCAACCGTTGCATCCGAAGCCGTTCGCGCTATCAGGGGAATGAATGCACTCCTGAAGGACTACTCGGGAACAGCTTTGGCGCACCTCTACGAACTTCAGGAAACTGAAACTATTCGCTTGATTGTGGGCGCACAGCCTTTGATTCCTCCAATGCCCGACGGTTTATTGAAATTTAAAACCTCAGGCATTAAAGAGTACAAGAAATTTTTCTTCGCCTCTGTCTTGGCAGCCTGGTGGTTCACGCGAACTGTAGCGGTGTTTGATAAGGAGATGGTCGAGGAGCTTCTGACAACGGAGCAAGTCGATTTGCAAATCAGCGTGTCACAGTTTGCGAGATTTTTGGGAAATCCCGTACTTATTCCGTTTGAAAAACCATACGAATCGGGAGAGTTTGAGATTCTCGGCTGCATGATCGGATTTTTTGAATGGGGAATGGATTATCAATTTCCGTCCGGAAAAAAAGTAAAACAATCTCAAATAATGTTTTTGCCGTTGCTTCGAAAGAAAGCAACCGGAGAAGTGAATTTCTCCATCGGGGCACCTACGCTTCAAAGAGAATCATCCCTCGATCCGACCTACAACCTCTCGAAAATTTTTGAAGTTTTGAAGACCAGATCAAATTTCACTGGATTCGGTTTGTATCAACACGAACTTTTCTCCAAGCTTGCTTATCTGATGACAAAAACTCCTGACGTAAACCGTTGTATGTCCGTCTCGGTTCCGGAAGTTGTCCGCCGCCGCAGAAAACCTTCAACGATATTTGCTCCCGAAAAACCCAGAATGATGGAGCTGGGAGAACATTTTGGAAACGCCGTCAGACAGTACAAAGAAGCCGTCGCTTCATCTTCTTCTGCCTTCAGAGGGACGGTCAGACCGCACATCAGACGTGCTCATTGGCACACTTTCCTTATAGGAAAGGGACGGGAAGGAGCGGAAGTGAAGTGGGTTCCTCCGATTTTCGTGAAGTCGGCAGACCTGTCTGGAAACTGAATTTCTTCTTCCGGGCGGAAAGACGAAAGAGGCCTAATCCAGCCTCTTTTCAATCCCGCTTACGCGGGGAATGTTGCATATGTCAACGTTTTGGTTCTATCCCAAAAGGTACTTAACCACAAAAAAGAAAAATCAGTCCTTCGACTTATACATATATATCATGGGTGGGGATGATTAATCTTCAACTGAGGCGTTAAATAGCAAAAATCGATAAGGATTTGATAGAAGAATCAGAATTTCCTCAATACGCAGAACTGCTTGAAAATTACGAAGCTGAATTCACGTATGATGCGGAAGATCCGATCCAAGGATATGACGACATCACGGGAGAATGGACTTGGGTATGCCGGACGGGATTCACGAAAAGACATTAAGCAAAACGGGCAAACCGAGGGGCAGGCCGCGCAAAACGCCTGAAGGCGGGAAAAGTGTGCTGTTTTACCTTCCCAAAACCGTGATCGAGTACATCAAAAGTCAGGGCGGATCCTCTTGGATTCGCCGAAAAGCCCTTGAAGAAATGAAAACCCCGGGAAAAGAAGAAGGCGGTAAAAAAAATGCTGATTGACCAAACGGCAAGAGACGCTACATCTGCCGCTCTTCAGGGAATAAAGATGATTTCCGGTCTGCTCGACGTTTACAGCGGCCAGAATCTCGCCAAAATGTACGCCGACCAGGAAAAAACGGGTGATCTTTTGATCGTTGGCGCTCAACCGCTTGTGCTTCCTCCGATTCCGGGTTTTAAAGAGGCAATGGAAAGATTGCCTGAAGAAGAAAGATATTTTCAGGTTTCAAGCGGCGTCGTACTTGTAGGCTGGTGGTACACGAAAACCGTGACGCAGTTTGACTTGGATATGCTCGGGGAACTCTTCGACACTGATGATTCGGAGCTGATGATTTCGCTTGAGCAATGCTGCAAGTTTTTGGGTTCTCCCGTCCTGATTCCGTTTGAAAAGCCTTACCACGATGACGGGGCGGATATTCTGGGTTGTATTGTCGGCTTTGCAACCGATGATCCGATAGGCTTTAACGGACTTAACAGTTTCGTTTTCTTACCCGTGTTTATGGATCCGGAAACGGAGCTTCCCAACTTTGCAGTGGGTCTTGCAAGATTCAACACGCGGGACAAAAAACAGGCGCTTCCTCTGCGGGATTTGATCGGCAGTGTTGCCGAGGCTCAGTACGACGGCGGTATTCCCGGGTTCTCGCTTTATCGAAAGGAATTAACGTCTAAATTGGCGTATCTGTTGACGGAGACGCCGGATGTGAATCGCTGTATGTCGGTTTCCGCGCCGGCAATCAAAAGGCCGAGAAGAAGGCCCGAGACAATCTTTCCGCCGGAGCGTCCCCGTTTCATGCCTCTCGGGGAGGAGTTCGGCAATCTGATCCGGCAGTACCGGGAAAGAGAAGTTACAAGCGGGCATACCATACACGGCACCGTCCGACCTCACATCAGAAGAGCGCATTGGCACACCTTTCTTATGGGTGCAGGACGCGAGAAAAGAATTCTTAAGTGGCTCCCGCCGACGTTTGTTAAATCGGCGGAATTATCGGAAGGATAGACTGTTCGGAGCTGCGGCTGCCGAGACCCACGACTTTACGTCCGAGACGGGTTCTGCTCCTAAAGCAGACGCCGATATGCCCGCGGTGGCCGCAAGAAAAGTGTATCACCTGTCCGTGTAAGACAAATGGCACGAATCGGACTGACGTTGCTCGCCATCATAGCCAAGGCAAGGGGATCGAGGACAGGAATGCCTGTCAAAAGTGTTTTATTCTTAAGAGATAAATCAAACCCAAGGAAAACACATCTATGTCTTTTACAAAAAAACAATCCGATCCGGAAACACTTGATTTTCCGTTTCCGTCAACACCTGAGCAGTTTAAGGCATACCTGAAGGATAGGCAGTCCAAATTAGACGCCATGATGCGCAAACGAGAGTTAGCAAAACATTCTCTCATGCCAACAACAAAGGTAGAGAAGGCAGGAAAAGAATTACAGAACTGCGAAATTCTTAAAACAGATGCGGCGCGAGTATCAGAACCGATACCATTTCTTTTTGGTAAAAAGGCTTCTGAGCTTCTTGGAGCTTTTGAGGATATAAAAAAAATCGTCGGTTATATCAACGTTTCAGATAAAAAATTTGAAGAATTGTTCCTTAAATATAAAGAGCCTCTAGCCTTAAAGTATGAGCAACTAATTTTCAAAGATGATTATGGCGACCTGGACGAAAGTTTGGTTCTTGGAGAATACAAAAACTTTCTTTCAAGGAAAACTTGCAATCTTTTTTTAGCCGAAGGCTGCGACATTTACTTCAGAAGTGAAGGGCGCAAAACAAGTAATATTTCTCTGAACCTAAAAGATTTAACTCTTCGAAAGAGGGTTGCAAAAGTTTTTTCAGCCAAAGAACTCTCACCTTGTCTTGATGATCTTTCTCAAAAACTGCTTGCCAAGGTTAAAAAATACCGGGCCAGCGCTCAATACAAGAAAGCTCATAAAGCAGACGTTTCCTTTGAAGACTTGTCCCCCTATGATTACGAAAAACAAGTCGCTCAATCGCTTTCTGAAATGGGTTGGAAAACGCAAGTCACCAAAGCAAGCGGAGATCAGGGTTGCGATGTTCTTGCGGTAAAAGGCGGGGCAAGAGTAGCCATTCAATGCAAGTATTATTCAAAACCGATAGGAAACAAGGCCGTGCAGGAGATAAATGCGGCAAAGTCCTACTATGACGCGAATTTTGCCGCAGTCGTCTCCAATCAAAGTTACACGCCGGCTGCCAAACTGCTGGCAACGAAACTCCAAGTTGCTCTTCTGCACCACTCTCAACTAAACGGCCTTCTCAAAGAATGCCAAGCTTTGAAAAGAGGGTAGCAATCCCGACGGGATCGCAGGAACCGATCCCGTTAGGAAGCCTTTTGCTCTTTTTCTTTGTCGAGCTTCGGATACTGAGGAATGTTCAAGCCTCTCATTCCGTAATTCAAACAATTATTCGGAAGTCGGGGCAGAGCCCACTCATAAAATTGATCCGCAAACTTAAGCAGCTTTTGCGCCGCTAAATTGGCCGTCGTATCGTTATCGGGTATCCCTAGTCCGAAAATAGGGAATTGAGGATCGTCCATCGGAAGAGTTCGTCTTAAGAACAGTTTTAAAATTTCAATCCACTGAGGCCCGGAGGAATAAATCATCCTCGCGTGAAATTCGATTGACTGCATACGAACGGTGAGGCAGAAATTCAGCCAATCGGACAGATCGCTGTCTTTGTATTTAAAACGGGTGTTGCTCCAACCTGCCGCCAGATCGTCTCTGATCTTCTGCATGGCAGCCAAATCGCTTTCTTCCCAAAAATCTTTTATCTGAGGAACAAACTGCGGGGCTGTCGCCTCTTCAACGGCTTGATAGCGGTAATCGCTCTTTCTGTAAAAATCACCGAGGAAACCGGGAGAGCGGTTGGTGAAATTTTTTAAGAATTGCTGAATCCTCATACGAAGAGGATTCAGCATGATCATCGAGCAATAAAGAGCTTCAACGGTCAAAGAGAAGGCCCAGAGATATTCCTGAGGCTTTGCCTTGGATTCGGATGTAAAACGGATAAGACCCAAATATGCCGGAGCGAGCCCGGGTTTCATTGTTCTGAAGTATTCACGCAGAAAATAAGAATTCCATTCATTCAAAAGCGGGAAATCTTTTCTTCTTTTCATGAAGTCCAAAACAATCTGATCAGGCGCTTTTTCTTTGTAATTGTCTTCGTTTTCTTCGATCAGGAGATTGATCCAATCCACGGAGGGAAGGGCGTTTTGGCCGAGATCAGACGCGACGGAGGATTTCTTACCTCCTTCGGTCGGAGAATCCGGCTCGGTCGGATCGAAATATATTTCGCTTATTTGCATAGTTTGAGTCAATGATATTTGTACTAATTTTAGTTATTGCAGTGGAAATCATAGTAAAAACAGTGATATTTTTTGAAACACAAGTATTTGTTTAATACGATTGTTATTAACAACAATAGAAAAATTATAAAAATTGTTATCCGTATAAGTCGTATTTTGTATTATTCTTACATAACCGTTTGATTATAAACATTAAAGCGTCAAACGCTTCTTAAATAAAACCCTTATATTTATTCATCTTGATAGCTGGTTGCGGATCCGAAATTTATAATTGGTTATTTGTAAGTTATTTAAATTCAGAATTGAATTGAATAAAACAACAATAAAACGCAACTTGAAATTTCAAGAGGGAATACTATGCCCGCCGCCGCAACGCATACCGACCTGTCCAGAATGAAGCCTGTCGGGTTTCTAAAAAATCCTTCGGAGCTGTTGGAGAAGGAAAAAAAACTCATGCTGGAGATTTGGGATGCGAGCGGAATGAATGATGACGAGTTTTCGCAGACGGTAGTCCCGGCTGTTCAAAACCTCGCCGAATACGTCGAGTTGCTTCCGGCTTCGGCCCAACATCATCATTCCGAGGAGGGCGGCCTTTTCAGACACTCTTTGGAAACGGCGCTCTTTTGCCTGAGATTGGCCCGAACTTCCATTCTTGCCCGTTACGGAACCCACGCCGAAGTGAATTTCTCCAAGAATTATTGGAGTCACGCGGCTTTCTTGGGCGGACTGTTTCACGATCTCGGAAAGGTGGTTTCCTCTTTTGCCGTATTCGACGAGAAAACGCACAAACGCTGGAAAGCCACCGAAGAAAGTCTGTGGGAGTGGGGCACGAAAAACAATGTGGAACGCTACGTCGTCATTGCCCTTCAATCGACCAAAGACGAGGAACTCAATGACCCTTTCGGGTCTTCGGCTGCCAAGAACGCAGTTAGGGCAAAGCACCGGGGCGGAGATCCCCATGAAGAATTTACTGCGGCACTGGCGGACAAACTAATCCCGCCTGCTTACCGTAAATGGCTGCTGACCGTTGAGAATCCGAACCTCTTGGAAGAAATCCAAAGAGCGCTTACTAAAGATTCCATTGAGACGAGTCTGAAGAAGTGTATTCAGGAAGCCGACGGCGCTTCGACCAAGCGCAACGTTTTCCAAAACATCGCTTATCCGGTTTGTGAATCGAGCACATCGGTCGTCTCTGCATTTCTCAACGGAATTGCTTTTGCCCTGTCCAAGGGTTTTTGGAAGATCAACAAGGTCAACGCCGAAGTTTTTGTGATCGAAGGCAAGTGTTTCATTGATTGGAACCGTGTGGCCTTGAGTTCGCTGTGCGCCTTTTTGGAGAGCAACGGTAAGAAGGTCGGCTTTATTCAGCGCAAGGACGAGTTGTCTCAGTGGTTGCTGGACAACGGGCTGATCTACGGCAACCCGAAGTACACGCCCAAAGGCGACTACTTCGAATCTCCTTTTTTCACCGTCATGCCCAAGTGTGCGGCAATGCCGACACGAGCCGTGTGGCTCACGCATCCGCCTTTTACGGGATTGGTGTCTTCGATTGAAGGATTTGTGTACGACTGCACGGATGTCGCGCCTGTGGACGCCGACGATCCGCTCTTCACGTCGGCAAGCAGAGGTGCAAAGGCAGAGGGCAGGGCCGAAGAAATCCTCCGCACGGCTGAAGACATCGAACGTGCAAGGGCCGAGAAGATTCAAAACGAGAAGTACGGCAGAAATCCTTTGGAAAAACTGACGGAAGAAAAACTCGAAAGAACCAAGGAGATCAAGCGCGACAGGGACGCCCGCGTCACAAAGGCTTTCAGTGAATATCACGGAAAAGGCTTTTTCGGCGCGGCCAAAAATCTGATGGACCGTGTTCTGAAGGAGTTCGGCTATTCGCGCTTCTACGACGCCGAAGTCAGAGAAGTACAAGTACCGGAGAAAATCGAAAGAGAAAAAGACCTGACTCCGGTTAAAAGACAGCAGCAGGCGCAAAAAAGCACTTCTTCGGAAAACAGCGAAGAGGTGATTATCCAAGGCTTTGAGCCGGACAAAAATCAAAAGGCTCTTCCTTTGTACCGAACTCTGCTTCAGGACCATCCCGAACTCGATACCACCGATCCCATGTTTAATGAGGAGGAAAGGGGATGGAAGACCTATCGGAACTTTCCTCATGTCCCGCTCTTTGATGAGTCGGAGTTCTGCGAGGAAGAAGGGGAGGAAAAACCGACCGTGTTCCCGGAAACGGATACGTATGAAAACGGGGCGGATATGTCCGATTGGAGCTGGGACGATTACAAGCCCGGTGAAGATTCATCGGCAGGCACTCCCGGAGAAAATGCGGGCACTGATCCCGGTAACGGGACGGGCAGTGCCGCCAAGAGTTTTCCGAAGAACCGGGTCAAACACAAAAGAATCAATCCTCTGGATAAATCTCCGTCGTTTTCGGACTTTGCCGATAAAACAACAACTCGGTTTCTTTGGCGCTACTACCCGTTTGCCCAACGGCTTTCGGTCTGCGGCAGTCCTCACACGTTAAAGAAACTCAAATTCAAGCCCGAGCAGGAAAAAGACCGCGTATGGCTTTGGTCTTTTGCGTCTCAGGGCAACATTCCGAGTGAAATTTTTCCCCGAAAGATTTTTAAGAAAAAAGATCCGAAGCAGGAAAAATCGCAGGCAGCGGATGTCGGTCCCAGGTCTGTACCGGGAGAAAGCGGAGACACTTCTTCCGTCGGACAAGCGGATCTTCCCGGCAGAGCCGCAGCTTCTTCGGAAGCGGGCGGCGTATCTCCGTCGGCCTCAGGTCTTCCCGGAGAAATTCGATTTGCACCGTTTGAAACCGACAGCGCCTTGGTGGTGCATTTCGCAAAATTCTATGAAAAAGCGCTCAGATCCTATCGAATCGGTGTTGATCGGGGATGTTTCCCGAAGGAATTTAAAAATTCGGAGTTTTATCCGCTCTTTATCGAGCTGGCAACGCTGTTCACGAACCGAGCAGAGTGTGTTGCGGGCGAAGGTTCCGAAATCCTTCCCTTGGTAGAAGTAAACGCGACGAGCGTTCGCGTCAATGCTTGGGTGCTCTTCTGCGGCCGTTTCCGCTCCGTTTACAGAAATCCCGAAACCGACGACGAGGATCCTGCAAACCTGCTGACAGGACGCGTTGAAAAGTTCCTCAAGCCCTTTGTTCAGGTGCATCCCAATTCATTCCTTTCGCGCTCCCGGGGCGAGGACGGCAGCCAAACGGAAGAGCCCTTCTCGTCGGACTATTCGGTCGTCTTTACCGACGCGCTCACGGTCAACGCCGTGAACTTTCTGGTGAGAGCCGTGGATATGCCCTCGGCAGACGTTCAGTTGTATTTCAAAAACCTTTACGACGCCACACACGAAAACGAGGCGGACGAGAAATTCAGAAGCGATCAGAACTTCGGCTTCAGAAACGCCCGAACATCCGAAGAGGTCAATCCGATGGAAACAGGCGTTGAGACACCGACGCAAAATTCCCCGGAAGTTCCCGGAGAACCGGAAGGAGAGGAAAACGCAAACGGACAAACTCAGGGCGCTTCCGAGAGCGGCGACTCACCCGGTCAAAATGCAGAGAACCCGGAAGAAAAAACCGGGGAAGGTCAGTCAAACGGAGAAACTCCGCCCGCCGAAGGGTCCCGGATGAGCGGAAAACCGTCTGATGCAGCCGAAAACGGAAACACTCCCGCCGATAAAGATGCTTCCGGAGAAGGCTCCGAAGGAAACGGAGAAAGTAATCCTGACTCGGATCCCGGAGGATCCGGAGAAACCGGAGATTCCGTTGATTCAAACAACAATAAAAATGAAATAAACGATTCGACAGGCAGAAACGGACTGGTTGACGAGGAGACGGGCGAAATATTCCCCGACGGCTCCGACGATGAGTGTCCGTGGGATGAGTCGGGATCCGGAGCATCCGACGCAGGAGAACGGGACGACGAAGCCCGCTTTGAAGACAGCGTTGCCGGCAGCACCGGCTCGGCCTCATCCAATACCGATGACAACCTGCGGTTTCTCTATCAGATCAAAGAGGAACTCACAGGCGGAGGCGGCGCCTTCATCCAAATCGACGAAATCAGCTATGAGCAGGACAGCTCGGGCGTCATTTGCAGTATTTCCAAGGAGAAGTGGAAGTCTCTCTTGGCAGCCCAAAAGTTAAAAGCACACGAAACCGGGGAGCTTCTCTCGACGGTCTCGCTCTTTTTCAGAAAAAACAGAATTGCGGCCCGTATGAATTCCAAGGAGAAATAAGAGAATGAAATTCGATCCCACAAAGTATGAGCGGTCGTACCGACCCAACTTTGAACTGACGCAAGCCTTTTGGTGGCAGCAGGGCGTCTTTGCCAGCGGCATAGGTTCGCTGGTTTATCTTGCCACCCACGGATTTGCCGTTTGGCCCGTTTGGGCGGCAACCGCTTCGGCCTGTGCCGCAATGTCCCTTTACCGCAGACATCAGGCCGTACAGATCAATGAGAAGCACAAGAAATTGAGAGGCATGGATCTTGTTTTCACGGACTTCGAGGCTTTGAAAGAAAAGATTTTTCCCGAGTACAAACCGGGGATGTCCTACGACGACATCAAGGGAACTTCAAAAGCGGTTTGGCTTGGGAACGGATTCATGTGGGAAAAAGACCAAATCCAAAAGCTCACTGAAATTGTGAGCGGGAACCTCGAGTCTTTGGATCTTCAGCCTGTCGGAGACAGCTCGGGCGGCTTCTCGGATAAAACCGGAGAGGCTGCCAAGAAAGGGCTTTCGGCCATTCACGGCTTGGGAGAGGAAACGGACATCTATCAGCCGTTGGGCCATATCAGCGGACACACGTTGATTCTGGGGACGACCGGTGCCGGCAAAACAAGACTGTTCGACCTTCTCATCTCTCAGGCGATCATGCGCGGGGAGTCCGTTTTGATCTTCGATCCGAAGGGCGACGAAGAGTTGGAGAAGAACGCGAAGAGGGCCTGCGAGATTGTGGGCAAGCCTCAGTTGTTTGTGTCCGTTCAGCTCAAGGATCCGAAACACTCGGCCAAAATCGACCCGCTTGCAAACTTCGAAGAAACAACCGAACTCGCTTCCCGCATCAAATGCCTCATGGGACCGGGCGACGACGATTTCAAGAAGTACGCCACGGCTTTTGCGACAAGCATCTTCGAAGGCATGACGATGGCAGGCGAAAAGCCGACTCTGAACAACCTCTACAAGTACGTGCAAAGCGGCAGCCTCCCGTCTCTGGTTTGCAAAATTGTTCAGCAGCTTGCCTCTCAAAAGGAGGATTATGAAAGCAACCTGAGAATTGCGCTCTGCACGGAGGACTTCCCCGAAGGGATTTCCGGCGTCAATGTCCTTAAGGGTTCAATGGCGGTCTCAAGAAACAAGCAGCAGGCGGTCGTGATGTTGAGCGATTTTCAGAAGGCTCAGTATTGGGTGGCGTACCTAAGACACTTCCTGATGGAAGACGATTCCCGCGCAGTGAGAAACGCGGCATCGGTGGTTTCTTACTTTGAACACGATCAGGAACACTTGGGCAAAATGCTTTCCTGCCTTACGGCCGGACTTACCGACCTTACGGCAGGCGAAATCGGAACGATTGTCAATCCCAAATCTCATGCTCCGGACGAGAACTTCCTGAACCTCAAAGATCTCACTCACGGCAGACGGGTTGTGTACATCGGACTGAATACCCTTCAGTATCAGGTGGCCGGACGTGCTTTGGGCGCCATTTTGCTCTCGGACCTGGCTCAGGTCGCAGCCGACCGATACAACTACAACCGAGACATGGAACCGCTGAACATCTTCGTTGACGAATGTGCGGAAATTGCCAACGATCCTTTGATTGCACTGCTTAACAAAGGACGCGGCGCGAAGTTTCAGATTTACTGCGCCTCGCAGACGATTGCCGACTTCACGACAAGACTTGAGAGCAAGGACAAGACGGAATCGGCCTTGGGCAACTTCAACAACATGATTTGTCTGCGCTTAAGGAGCGCGGAATCCATGAAGTATTTCTCAAACAACTGCATGAAAACCAAAATCAACTACGTCATGCACACGCAGTCCACGAGCATTTCCGCAGACAACCCGATGACGGCTTCGGCCAACTCGGGAGAGCGCCTGATGGAAGAAGAAGCCGAACTCGTGCCGCCGCAGGTGTTGGGAATGCTGCCTGACTTGGAGTATTTCGCATCTTTATCCGGCGGAAAGATTTTCAAGGGAAGACTTCCGATCCTGTCGGAGGAAAAGGCAAGACTTGAGCGCAGTGCAAATATCGGAAAAATCGGAACGCCTTTCGAAAGAATCGCCAAGAAGTGCCTTTGGATTAGAGATTGATAAATGTCGCGACAGGTATCCGGATCGGAGAAAAGGGCAGACTTCGGAATCGGGCCGACATTGCCCGTCTGCTCTGATGAGACGCACGAACTTTGTCCGTTTGTCCCCGATTTTGCCCGGTTTGCGGCCTTCCCGATAAACAAAGATTCTTGTCAAAGCCTTGAGTTTCAGAGCTTCCAAAGAAACGAAGAAGAGGAGAGAGTCGGGCCGGTTTCCGAAACAGGAGCAAGTTGTTCCTACAGCGGCAACCAAGTCCGTTTTGATTCTTTTGTTCCCGGTACTTTTCGCCGCCCCCCTTTCCGACCGGTTTGTCCGTCCGACATCCGTATTTAGTTTTTGAATTATTTAGGAGCAGTTATGCCTGAATCCGCAGCAACAAGACAAAACGGTTTGCCGTCTTTGTTTCGATCCATCTTCTTTTTGGTAGTCCTTCAGCTTGTGTCCCTGGTTATCCTGCTGCCGAGCGAGTATTCCGCCCGGGCTGTGTCGCAAGAGCACGCATCGCTCACGCAAGCCTACGGAAAATCCGCCGGACAGTTTGTGGCGATTCAAGCCAACAAAGCCTACACAACCGTAATGAAAGACACAGGCATCGAGGAAAAGGTCAACGGTCTCTTTGCGCCGATCAGGGCGGATAACAAACTGAGCGCGAAGATGGCTCAGATAGGGGAAAAGTTTCTTCCGACTCTTCGGGATCGCCGCAATTCGTTCCTTTATACCGTTTACCTGGTCATTCTGAGAATCTCTCAGACGCTGATTTGGCTTTGGCCTTTGGGACTGTTTGCGGTTCCTTTGTTTATCGACGGCGTGTACGTGTGGAAAAAACGCAAGATCGGATATGACGGCGCGTCCCCAACCAGTCAGAATGCCGCTCTGAAAATCGGAGGCGCCTTAACCATGCTCGCTTTCCTTGTGTTTTTTATTCCGATTGCGCTTCCGGTCTGGGTGCTTCCGCTTAACCTCTGCGTGCTCCTGATGAGTTTCTATGTCGTCTGCCGGAATATGTACAAGTAGCGCGGTCAGGGATCAGTTTTTTGAGGCTTAAACGAGTATGGAAGAGATTCTGTTCGTATTCATTTTTGTCGCCCTGGTCTTTGTCGGTGCGGTCATTCTGAAGTCGTGGCTAAGATCCGCTCCGAAAAAGGATTTCTTCGGCATTGTGATCAAAGTCTTTGACGGAGATACCGTACTCGTTCAGAGCGGCTTTGCGCAGGCCAAGGTTCGCTTGGCCGGAGAAGACGCGCCGGAGCATGATCAAAAAAACGGGCTTGAGTCTCAGAGATTCCTGATGAACCTCATTCTCGGCAAAAGAGTCTTCGTGAAAGTGATCGACACCGACGGCTACGGCAGAACAGTAGGGCTGGTGTATTTCGGCAAAGACTTCCGGCGGGACGCCTCTTTTGAAGTCATCAGTGCAGGCTGGGCTTGGGCTTATTGGCAGTACCTGCACAAACTGCCCTTCGGTTACAAGAAAAGGTACGCCGCGGCTCACTATTCAGCCAAAAACGCCAAAATCGGCCTTTGGAGGGACTCTGAGGTGTTGGAGCCGTGGAACTACAGGAGGCAGAACAAGAGCCTCTTAAAACGCTTTTTCAGTTGGTTGGCGAGGATTTTATTCGGGTAGCCGATCCAGATCGAAAGGCCGGAGGGTGTCTGTCGAGGAAGACAAAGCCCGGTTGGGCCCGGGCTTTGGTGAATCTAAACAATTCTTATGAGGAACGAGATGGTACCAACATTTCTAACCTCGTGGGAGATTATCTCACCAACACTGTGATTTAGGAAGGAGATTTCAATCCCGATTGTTGGTGACTGCTATCCGCACGAGGCACCGGCGATCTGAAGAGAGGCCGATTCCGCAAGGGTCGCCCTTGTGAGCATCGGAGTTTCGATTATTGAGTTTTGGCTTCGTAAAAGCGCTTAAGCCTGCGGCTTGTTTTTATTTCATTGTCAAAAAAATAGTCTCTGGCGAAATAGCTTTCTATTGCCGCCTCCCAAGACAACACGTATCGCGCTCCTTCTGATTTAGAGTCGCAAACGATAGGGTGGAAAGGGAATGTTTCCAGTGAAAAGAAGTCCGTTCCCTCTTCGAAAGGCGTTAACTTAATATAGTCTGCCGTTGTGTTGTTTGTACGGGTAATAAAGCGTTTGACCAAACGGAAGGAGGCTTCCTTAAGGGGAAGACTGTTGGTGCCGTTACACAACGTTTCCCACTTGAATCGAACCTCGGAGAGCCAAAAGACATCTTGGAGGTATCTAGGGAGGCTCATCCAAGAAAATCGGACTTCAGGATTTTCTCTGTTGAGTTTCCATAACTCGTATTGTCACATATCATAACTTATTTGTCACAACTTACCATAACTTGTAATGTCACAAATCTCATAACTTTAGTGTCACATGTTTGGTGCGCTTCGGTAAAATTGCAGAGTGGATCACAGCGGTACAGGTGCTGTCGTGACCACTCTTTTCTTGTTTGGAGTGCTGATGCGATCAAACTATGTACAGGATTACGACAAGTGGGTTAAGGCCGGGCGTGGCCAGGGGCGCTATAGCGCTTATGACCCGTGGATCACTGTTCAGGACTGCCATTCCAAAACCCCTCGCCACAGGGTCCCATGTCCACGCCTGCATCGCATGCTTCACTGCCTATCGCACGGGGAACGTCTTGTCTGCCTTTCTCTTGAATGGAATCCCGAGGTCATCGAAATCCGCGAGCAGTTTCCCTTTGCACCCGTTGACACACTAGACATTTGCAGCGAACTCAATCTGATTCATCCCCAAGTCAGGGGAAAGAATATCGTCATGACTACGGACTTCCTTGTGACGTACAGGGACGATGAGGGCGAAGAGAGTTTTAAGGCTTTTCAAGTCAAAGAGAATGAGGACGAGGTACGCAAGCCTCGGGTCAATGCCAAATTAACAATTGAGAAAATGTACTGGGAGCGCAAGGGTATTCCGTGGTCTGTCGTTTTTACGTCCTCCTTGATTGGACCAAAGTACGACAACATTGTGTTCCTTAACAAGTACCGCAACGACATAATCAACGACTTCCATCAGCTCATGTTGGATTACATGACGCTTCTTTCCTCCTACCCAGAACTGTCTTTGCGGAGACTTGGTGAAGTCTGTCCAAGCATTTTTGGCAATCGCTATGCAGTAGTCTGCGAGCCTATCCTAAAACTCGCAGCCCATCAGAAACTAGATTTCGATATTGACAATGCCTACATCCTCGATATACCCGTTGGAGATTTCAAATGTCAGCCGTAGTGAACCTGAAAGATGTCCTTTTTGGTGATGGCAAAACTTACCGTGTGATTGCTTTCTACCAAGGGGAAGTCGTGCTCTTTCGCATGGATAAGCGAGGGTTCCAGATAGAAACGATCCCCTTTTCCGGTCTTGAGAGTGAAATTCGCATTGGAAACATCGTCAAGATCACCGATCCGGCAAGTGACAACCGATACGCGGCGCATTCGGATAATGAGATGAATGCCGCTCAGAAGCGGTACGACCTCATTGCTCCTATTGTCACTAATCCCGAAGCGATCCTTGAAAGCCGACTGAGAACAGCGATCATCAGAAGCCAATCCATTTCGGAAGAAGACTTTGCAACCAAACGACGCTATGCCTACAGGTATTTGGAAAAATATTTTCGGGACGGCATGACGGTTACATGCCTTACTCGCTCGCGTGACGGATCTGCATCTCGCTCATATTCTGTGAAAACCGGGCGCAAATCCAGAACAGGGCTTGGGACTATCGTGACAGACGAAATACGCAACATGATGACCAGCGTCATCACGAAAAATATTCTCAAGATCGGTGGATTGTCCGTACACCAAGCGTACGGGGTATTCACCAAAGAATATCGGGTAGCCAATCCCAGTGTCCCCGACAATGCTATTCCTACCGAAGCGCAATTTAGGTATCACTACGATACCCGTATCAGTTTGGCTGACAAGGTAAGGAAAAGGAATCCTAGTGCCATCATGGACAAGGACATCGCCCCAGCGACGGGTACTGTTCTCCAAGTTGCTCAGTATCCTGGCGCTCGCTATGAAATCGACTCGACGGTTGACAATGTGTTCTTGGTCGCATCAGACCGTGTTCTGCCCGTAGGTCGTCCCGTTCTTTATTCGGTAACGGACGCATTCTCGGGAATGATTGTTGGCATCAACATTTCCTTTGAAGGGAGTCAGTACAAGAGCGCGGCTCAAGCCTTGTTCAACGCCATCCGCAACAAGCAAGAGTTTTGTCGCAAGTACGGTATAGAGATCGACAATGACGAATGGCCTGCCGAGGGGATTCCCTCCTGTGTGGTGGCAGACAACGGTGAACTTGAAGGTCGGCAGATCGAGAATTTCAGTAAGACCTTCTCTGTTCAGATCAGTAATACCGCCCCCATGAGGGGCGATCAGAAGGGAACTGTTGAGAGCAGTTTCCGTCAGCTCCAACATCAGCTCAAGGAGTTCGTCGCCAAGGCTGCTCCCGATCCGATAACGCTGAAAAAGGCCGGCGGCAAGGATAATCGCCACAACGCCTTTCTGACTCTTGTGGACTACACGAAACTCGTCATTGAGGCAGTTCGCGTTGTGAATCGCCATGTGAGAACTGTGATCCCAGTCGGCTATCCGGTAGGTCGCCCGGTCACTCCGATCTCTGTCTGGCAATGGGCCAAGAAAGAGGGAATGTGGGGGTTGACCACTGTTGACAATCCACTGCGCCTGCGTATCGCTCTGATGCCAAATGTCAAGCCTACAGTTTCCTCCTTGGGCATCAACGTAGACGGACTGCGCTACGAGTGCCTTGCCGATGAAGTCAAGACGCTGTTCTTCAGAGGAGCGCACAACAAGGCAAGACCCAAACGGGTGTTGGTGGCCTACGATCCGTCTGATGTTTCCTGCGCCTATCTCATACCGGATTCCAATCGCCCCATGACGGTGTACCGCTGTCAGTTGACTCCGAAGTTCGCCCGTTTTGCGGGAATGTCCATCTACGAAGCCCGCAGGGTTTTAGAAGAAGAAAGAACAACCACAATCATGGTTCAACACGAAAACGCCATTGCCGAAGGTGAAACCCGTAGGAGGCAAGATCAAATTGTTGAGGAAGCCATCACACAAAAGCCCACATCGGAATTGTCAGTGGCAGAAAAGATCAAGCGAATATCGGAAAGCCGCATGCAGGAACGGATTACTCAGAACAGAGAACAATCTTTTGCCAGCACGGAAAGCCTGAAAAAACCTGAACCATCCAGGCAAATCCAGAATGACGATGATGAACTCAAGCCCGTTCAATCCTTTAACGATTTATCAGAGGGGTGGTAATGACAGATGCAACGAGAGCGGATTACACGCAAAGCAATGATGCCAACAACAACCCGCTTGTCATGACTCTGCCGGATTTCAGTGGGTATGTGCCAAAGGAACTCGCTGAACAGATGTTGCGGGTTACGCAAGTCCCAGCCAAAACGGAGCCCAAGCGCATCCGAGCCAAGTTTCTGAGGGAACTGCCACGAGAGCTTTTTGTGCCCACCGTCCACCATTTCACTCTGTTTCAGACGATGGACTCTCTGATCCGACTCGGATACAAGGATCGCAACCCGAACACCTTGAAATCCAAGCAGTTCCTTCCCAAAGCAGGAATGGAACTGGAAATGAAGTTGCAGGATTTCGGCTCGGACTACCGGGACGGTTTCTCGGCTACGCTTATTGGGGTTTCGGGTAATGGCAAGACATATTCCGTGTCCAATCTGTTGCGCTACTACCCGCAGGTTATCAGCCATAACGATCCCAAGTTCGTACCTGGTAGTTTCGATCAAGTGGTTTATCTTCGGGTGAACTGTCCCGATGATGGAAGCCCCAAGTCCCTTTGCACGGAAGCCATTGCGGAACTTGGCAGGGTAACGGGTGAGTCGTATTCGGAAATGGTTGGCAACCGCGTGAGCGCAAGCCATTTGCGGGTTCGCCTTGCTCAGTTGATGAACATTCACAAGGTCGGCCTTTTGGTGATCGACGAAATCCAGAACATCGTCAACGCTCGACGAAACAAGGAAGAGTTGTTCAATTTCATTGTCACGCTGTCCAATACGCTAAACGTACCGCTCCTGTTCATCGGCACACCAAAGTTGGAAAAACTGCTCGACTCAAACTTGCGCACGGATCGTCGTCTTGGCTCCCAAGGTTGGATCGTATGGGATCGCCTGCGCCGTGACAGCGAGGATTGGCGGCTTTTCATGAAGCACCTTTGGCGCTGCTCCGTATTGTCGCAAGACCCAAAGGAGATGCCTGTTGAGGTAGAGGATGCTCTTTATAAGTACAGCCAGGGAATCCCGGACATTCTTGTGCGGCTCTTTGTGACCGCTCAGACTAATGGATTGATGCGGCTTCCCAAGGATAAAGAGAAAACCACGGCAAGTCTGATTTCGGTTACGTTCAAGGAATCCTTCAGCAATGTTGCCAAAGTCATCGGTGCAATTGCTCGCAACGACCTTGAAGCCATGGGACGGTACGAGGACGTGAGAATGCCCGAAGGTCGTTTCACCCAAATGTTGAGCGAGAAGATCAGCACAATCGAGCAAAAGGATGTTTCTGGCGAACCTAAGCCAATTCCTGTCCGAGATAAGGTTATCCAATGGCTCCAGGAGATGCAGTACAAGGTCACGCCAAGAATGGATACCGAGATCACAAAGATGTGTTTGGCGAATCCCAAAATCACCTTGTCCGAGGCGATGAGGCGGGCTATGGCACTCCTTGATTCTACCGAAAAGGATGCGCAGCCCGTTCCTGTAGGCAAGCCCAAGATGACACTTCCAGAACTCAGCACATTCCCCGTTGGGAGTGTTTAAGCCGACTATGTACGTACCTTATCCCTATCCTGATGAAGCGTTGGAAAGCGTGGTGGCTCGTTTGCGACGACACTTATGCCTCAATCCTCAAGAGGTGAAGAGAAAGTTCGGTAGCAACTGTCTGGGCGGATACGCCTACATCGAAACTTTGTCCGATCTGTTGAAACAAGCTTTTCCCGTTGAACAACTGATCGCAGACCACACGATGGTTCCGCTTTTGCGAAATCTCAACGACACCACATACCCACGTTACGCCTATCGGTACTGCCCCGACTGCCTGAAAGTGCAGCTTGAGACTCACGGCGAAACTTACTGGCGGCGTGAGTGGTTGTTCTGTGGGGTTTGCCATTGCCCGATCCATCACAAGCCGCTGATGTTGGCCAGTTTCAAAGACAAGCGGGCCATGTTCGACCACTGCCGGGACTTTGTTGTTCCCGAAGATGTCGAAGCCAGACTCAGCCGTCCCGTGGTCAGCAGCCGTTGCATGGAGAAAATGTCCGAGTGCTTGTTGGAACTGTTAGCCAAACCCGAGCCTCAAACCGTGGCAACTCCTATGCAGTGGCGTGACTTCTGGATTCGGATGCTCGATGACAACGGCTATACCTCGGGCAATCTCGATGCCCTGCAACAGCACCTGATGAGTTATTGGGAATTTGACGGCAAACAGCCCCCCGAGTTGTCGTCCGACGACCTCAACGCGGGTATGTCCCGTTACGATTGGGTTCAAGAACTTTACGCAAAATCAAGTTCAATCGGAATTCGCTGGCGTTGGGATCAAACCCTTCAGCTTTGGAAGGTTCTCCGTCCCGATATGTCAATTGAGGAACTTCACGCGCAAGCACTGGCTGGCTAGGCCATGTAATCCTTGATCACGGGAAATACAATATAAGGGCAATGTGCAAATTGAGAGGGACTTATGACTCAGACAGATGTGCTTATCACCGAGTCCGGTTATGAAAATATCCTCATTGACTTGTTGAAGGAGCTAGGGTACGAGTACACACATGGTTCTGAAGTACCACGCTCCAGCCCGCTCTATCAAGATGTCTACATCACGGAGGATTTTCTGACGACCGTCGGCAGAATCAATGCAGAACTGCCCCGAGTAGCTATTGAAACCGCATTGACACAACTGCAAGACCTGTCTGGAGGAAGTGTTGTTGATCTAAATATGACCTTCACGACCTACATCCAAGACGGAGTTCCTGTTCGATACTTCGTTGACGATGAAGAGGTCTACAACCGCGTGCAGTTGCTCGACTATCACAATGCAAAAAACAATTTGTTTCGCGTCGTCAACCAGTACACATTTCAAGAGCGCGAAACCAAGCGTCCCGATGTCATCCTGTTTGTCAACGGGATGCCGCTCGTACTCTTTGAATTGAAGTCTCCGACCCGTGACAACACGGATACATCCGAAGCCTACGCGCAAATTCAACGCTACCTCAAAGTCATTCCGTCCATCTTTGTCCCGAATGCTTTTTGTGTTCTCACCGATCTTGCGGATACGAGAGTCGGTTCCATTACTGCTCCTGAAGATCGTTTCATGGTCTGGAAAACCAAGGACGGCAAAACGGAAGATAGCGGCGTCGGTCGTATCGGCACGATGATTCGCGGCATGTGTGCCAAGGAACGGTTGCTTGATCTCGTCAAAAACTTCATCTGCTTCGATAGCCGACAAAAAGGCAAAGCCAAAATCATTGCCGGATACCACCAGTATTACGCTGTTAAGAAAGCGATTGAACGCGCCCTTGTTGCCGTTGGTTCCAATGGCGATGTACCTGAATCCCAACGCAAGAAGATCGGTGTGTTTTGGCATACCCAAGGTAGCGGCAAGTCGCTTTCGATGGTGTTCTTTGCTCACGCCATCATTGACAAGCTGAAAACCTCAACGATCGTGGTCATCACAGACCGCAACCAACTCGATGATCAGCTCTTCGGACAGTTTGCCGCTTGTAAGGAGTTTCTGCATCAAGAACCGGTACAAGCCAGAAACAAACGGCACTTACTCGAATTGCTCAACAACCGCAAAGTCAACGGCATCATCTTTACGACGATGCAGAAGTTTGGCGAGCTGAAAGACACCTACGAAAAGTTCTCCAAGGATGACGAGGGCGGTCAGTGGGACGGCGTACTGAGCTTGCGTCGCAACATCATCGTCATGACTGACGAAGCCCATCGAGGGCAATACGAGTTGGAAGAACGCATCGGCGAAGACGGCACAACGCGAATGGGCTTTGCCGGCTGGATTCGCCATGCCTTGCCCAATGCCTCGTTTATCGGCTTTACCGGAACTCCGATCAGCTCCAAAGACAAAAATACCGTTGAGGTCTTTGGCGACTACATCGACATCTATGACATCACTCAGGCCGTGGAAGACGGAGCAACTCGTCCCGTCTATTACGAAAGCCGTGTTGCCAAACTGGAACTTGACCAAAACGCCTTGGATGCAGTAGACAAGCTCTATGAGCAGATCGCAAGCCAGAACAGCGTCATGCCGACTCGCGTTGAACAAAGCAAGCGCAATCAGGCTACGTTGGATGCATTGCTTGGTCGCCCATCCGTCATAGAACATCTGTGTACGGACATTGTTTGGCATTACGAAACAAGCCGTGCCAGCCTTCCGGCTTTCAAGGCAATGATCGTGGCCTACAGCCGCAACATGGCAGTTAAGATTTATCAGAAACTCTTGGATCTCAAACCAGAGTGGAAAGACAGTCTGGCGGTTGTCATGACCGTTGACAACAAAGACCCGTCAGAATGGGTCGATATTGCGGGCAATGCAGACGAACGCAAGGAACTTTCCAAGAGGTTCAAGGATACCAACGATCCGCTCCGTATCGTGATTGTGTGCGATATGTGGCTCACGGGAACAGATATTCCCTGTCTGGGAACGATGTACCTTTTCAAACCCATGCAGGGGCACAATTTGATGCAAGCCATTACCCGCGTCAATCGCGTGTTTCCCGGCAAGGTCGGCGGTCTGATCGTGGATTACATCGGCATCGGCAGCGCACTCAAGCGGGCAATGGCCGATTACACCAATCGGGACAGGCAGAACACGCAAAACATGGATGCGGGCAAGTCTGCGTACCCTGAGTTCCAAAATAAGTTAAGTGTCATACGCGACTTTTTCCATCCAAGCCCTAAATTGACCAAGGACAGTATTGTCGCTATGGTCGAATCGGGCAAGAAGTTTGAACTCTCCGAACTTGCTCTTGATGCCACGGATATTTTGGTCGATCCTCTTAAAAAGCCTACGTTTAGAGAAGATTTCATCAAACAAGTTCGCTTGATGGAACGCTTGCAGTCCCTCTGTAAAAGCTACTCAACCAAGGCAGAACAACACGAGGCGGCCTTCTATTCTTTGGTTCGCTCCCTGACATCAAAACGCGTCAACGGCGGGCCTGTGAGTACCGGCGTGCAAACAACCTCGAACATCAGTGCATTGACCGCTCAGATTGCCGCCATTCTTGATACCGGGGTAACCAGTACAGGGGTTGAGGCGATCATTTCACCCAACGCCAATGGCGCGACAGTGCAGGATGTCTCCATCTTTGACGAACAATTCGTCAACGGCTTGAAAAAACTCAAGCAGAAGAACGTGGCAATGGAATTATTGACGCGCATTCTGCAACAGAAGATCAGCGACTACAGACGAACAAGCATCGTCCAATCCAAGAAGTTCTCGGAGATGATGCAGAGCACCGCCAACCGCTATCGCAATGGAATGCTGACGAGTCAAGAAGTGATTGTGGCCATGATCGACCTGGCCAAACAAATCATGGCAGAGGATGCCGAAGCCAAGAAACTGGGCTTGAATGAAGAGGAAATGGCGTTCTACAGGGCGTTGACCCTGCCTGATGCCGTCAAGGACGCATACAGCAACGAGCAACTTTGCGCCCTGACTAGGGAACTCACCGACACCCTGCGCAAGAATCAGACTTTTGATTGGCAAAAGAAGGAATCGGCACGAGCGGATATGCGCAGAATCATCAAACGACTCCTTCGCAAGTACAAATACCCGCCAACAGAAGCGACCAATGCCACCGACACCGTGATTAAACAGTGTGAATTATGGGCTGATAACATTGAATAATAGCTTTGATATTTACGTATTTACGTTAATGTGCTATCCTTTACATTAAAGGGGTTGTCATGACAGATCAACAACCGAGGAAAGGCCGTCCGCGTATCTACGAGGGCGGTGCCAAACGGGTCACGATCTCTTTGCCGAGTCAGCTTGTCGACGAATTTAGACAGCGCGGATCGGCATGGGTCGTCAAAAAGCTCAACGAAGAGATAAATACAACAAACAATGAGTCCAAAAATGGCAAATGAAACCACATCCAAGCGTGGCCGCAAAGCCAAGGCAGCCGAAAAAGTCGATTTCAAAACTCAGTTGTGGAATGCGGCTGATGCCATGCGTGGAAACCTCGACGCTGCGGTGTACAAGCATGTTCTGCTTGGCCTGATTTTCCTCAAGTACATCTCCGAGAAGTTTGAAGAACGTTACGAGGAAATTGCGAAAGAATACGAGGAAGACGGTGAAGAAGTCGTCCGTGCGAGTCAGGAGGATCCTGACGAGTACATTGCAGAAAACATCTTTTGGGTTCCCGAAGAAGCACGGTGGAAAAAGATCGCTTCGGCAGCAAGTTCTTCAGCCATTGGTCTTGTGATTGACCGTGCCATGCGAGCGATTGAGGCTGTGCCCGAGAATGTCAAACTCAAAGGCATTTTGCCGAAGAATTACGCCAGCCCGGAGATCGACCAACGCATGCTGGGCAAGGTCGTCGATCTCTTTTCCAACATCGACCTAGCCTCCGAAAGGCAGAACGACCTGCTGGGCGAAGCGTACATGTACTGCTTGAAGAACTTCGCCACCGCCGAGGGAAAGAACGCCGGGGCTTTCTACACGCCGATCTGCATTGTGCGCACCTTGGTGAGCATCCTTGAGCCATTCAATGGTCGTGTGGCTGATCCCTGCTGCGGTAGCGGCGGCATGTTCGTCCAGAGCGTTGACTTCATCGAAAAACACCGTGGCAATCGCAAAAATATCACGGTTCTGGGGCAGGAATCTAACCCTGTGACGTGGAAAATGGCCGTGATGAACATGGCAATTCACGGTATTGAAGCCGACCTGGGTGATGGCCCTGCCAATACATTCTTCAATGACAAACATGCTCGTGAACGAGTTGACTTTTACTTGGCGAATCCTCCTTTCAACCAAAAAGGATGGAGAGGCACAGAGCTGGAAGATGACCCACGCTGGGACTATGGCATTCCTTCCGACAGTAACGCCAACTTTGCCTGGATGCAGCACATGATCCACCACCTGTCTCAGAGGGGACGCATTGGCATGGTCTTGGCAAATGGGTCACTGAGCTCGACTCAAAATAATGAGGGTGACATTCGCCAGAAAATCATTGAGGCAGACCTTGTCGAAGGGATTGTGGCTCTTCCGGATAAACTCTTTACATCTACAGGTATTCCTTGTTCGCTTTGGTTCCTGAACAAAGCTAAAGAACGTCCAAAGACGACTCTCTTTGTGGATGCTCGAAACATGGGAACAATGGTGAATCGAGCCTTGCGTGAACTTACAAATGAAGACATTGAGAAATTAGCTACTGTTTTCAAAGAATACCGAGCCGGAACCCTTGAATGCAAAAAAGGTTTTACAGCAATTGCTTCGACCGATGAAATCAAAAAACAGGGTTACATTCTTACACCGGGACGTTATGTAGGGATTGAAGAAGAGGAAGCTGATGATGAATCATTTGATGAAAAAATGAAAAAGTTAAGCTCTGAACTCAAACAACAGTTTGCGGAAGCACATAATCTTGAAAAAAAAATCGAAGAAACCCTAAAAGGGCTTGGTTATTATGGTTGATATTCATTTTGTTAAGGCTTCGGATTATTGCGAGTCCGTTGTTGATGGAACTCATGACTCACCCAAACCATGTGATGAGGGGTTTTATCTTATTACATCGAAACATTTATTGGACTATGAAATTAATTTCGCTTCTGCATACAAAATATCTGAAGCCGACTACAATTTAATAACAAAACGAAGCAATGTGAAACAGTGGGATATCCTGTTTAGTATGATAGGAACGGTTGGACGTGTTTACATTGAAAGAAACTCCAACTCCGAATATGCTTGTAAAAATGTAGGGATTTTTAAGTGCGGAGGCGATAAGCATAAAGCCTTATGGCTTTATTATGTGCTAAAAAGCCCATATTGCAAACAATATATATCAAAAGTATTAGCTGGAAGCACACAGAGTTATATTTCGTTAGGCAACTTGAGGGCATTCCCCGTACCAGTAATTGCTGACGAAAAACGAAATCGAATTATCGAAGCATTGTCCACTTTTGACAAAAAAATAGAATTAAACAATAAGATAAACGATAATTTACAGAAACAGGCCCGTTCGTTATTCAATGAATTCTTTATCCACTCACCAGAAGGAGAGGCTACTCTCAAGACCGAACTTGGATTATTTCCTTCTAATTTTTCAGTTATTAAAACAGGAGATCTTCCTATTTTAATAACTGATTACGTTGCGAACGGCAGCTTTGCTTCGCTCAAAGAAAATGTCCAACTCTACCAGGAACGCAACTACGCTTACTTTATTCGAAATACAGATTTAAAGTCAGGAACATTTAATGTGTTTGTTGACGAGCATTCTTACCACTTCCTTGCGAAATCGAAGTTGTTTGGGGGAGAAATTATTGTATCCAACGTTGGTGATGTAGGAGGCGTTTTCTTGTGTCCGAAACTCGATGCTCCCATGACGCTCGGAAATAACATAATAATGATTAAGCCACTCCAAGAAGAACTGAGGTACTATTTGTACATTTGGTTTAAATGGTCACTTGGCCAGAACCTAATTCAGAGCATCAAAGGCGGCTCCGCGCAACCGAAATTTAATAAAACAGACTTCAAATCGTTGCCGATTGTCCTTCCGTCCAAAGATATTCTCGAAAAGTTTCACACGCTAGTGCGCCCAATTTTCGAGGCGATCGAACAGAATCAGGCCGAAAGCAGGACGCTGACAAGGTTGCGTGATGCCTTATTGCAAAATATGCCATCATTCGGAACAAATGCATAAGCTTAACAGCCTAACCAAATAAATTATCGTTTATCTTTTCATTTAGCTTTATCTTTCGGTAGATATTGAGAATTGGCTCCGCGATTTCGGATTGTTCATGAATTTGAACCCAGTTAATCTGATAGTTCATGATGGCGCTCCGATCTCCGCGGGGCATTTTTGTTCCTTTTGCTGTCGTCGTAGCATAAGAGAAAAACTCGTCCGTTGAGAGTACGCAAAATAGAAACTCTGAAGTGCATACATCATGTTTAGGATGAAAGACTAGAACGTCGTTAGAGCACGTACCTGTTGTGTCGGCTAAATAAATTTTTTTAAAATAGGGCCTGATGTTAGATACCAATACGTCACCTGGGTAGTATTTACTAACATTTCCAGATGTTGGACATTTTGATGCAGGAGAGATTCCAGCTTTGTTGGGAAGCATGTTCTCTGTGGAGATGAATGTTTCTATATTGCAGTGTTCTACTGAGATGGTTTCTCGTCGATATTGACATATGTCAGCTAGAGTTTTAGTTTCCATGGTTGAACCTTGTGATAAACGATAATTTATACGTCCTAAACTAGAATTTCGGGACTTTTGACCTCTCCAGACATTAGTTTCGGCAATAGGCTATCCCTTAATGCAGCTAATTTCTTATTTTCGAAGCTATTAGATGCGATTATTTTCATCATCGGAGCTGTAAGTGCATCGAAATTATCGAGAGTAGCTTCATCCGGTAATGTGATTTTTAATGCATCAAAGTCTTTCTTGCCAACATGAATAACCGTTGTGGCAATTTGCATTTTTTCAATTGCATGTAGAAGTGGCTTTATCGTGAAATATAAAAAAGCCTTCCCATTTGGACGCTTATTCTCAAATACGCAAACTCGTTGATTGAGCCATCCCTCCTCATTTCCCCAAATATACGGCCAGAACTCACCATCCATACCGATAACAATATCCCCAGTTTGGAGCAAGTAGCCTTTTGGATGAACTTCTGTAGTATAAGTTACAAATTGCTGTTCTTTCAAGTCTCGAATACGAATAATCGGCAAACCGACTCCATCAGTATTAAACAGCTTAGACTTGAACGGTGCTCCATAAATAATATTTGCTAAAGCATAAATGTCTGTCTCTACCCACGACGTCGGTTTGATATTGCCAAATGGCAGATAATCGACAAACCATGACTTGTAGAGAGCCTGAATTTGCTTAAGTAAATTATCGTTTAACTCTTCGTAAATGTCTTATGCCCTAAATTCTTTATATAAGGGCATGCCTAAGCACCGACAGAGTCGGTGCAGCTCCGGTCCTCTTAACGAGCACCGGAGTTTATTATTGTTGGCTATTGGACGGATTAAAGATGGAGTCCAGCCAGGGCTTCATATCGAAGTCCTCGGTCAGGTTCTCCGGAAGGTACGGATTGTTGGCTCCGTCTGTGCCCGCTTTCTCAGGTAAACGGATAGAGAACTTGTTTTGTTTACATCCTGTCTCTTTCCACAGTTGAGTAATGCCTTTAGCAGTAATGTGTTTGAACAGTGCCTGGCTGTAGTCTTGAAGCCAACGGAACGTATCTACACCATTTTCCCTCAAGGTAGCGTCAATGGACAGAGCGATACACATCGCTTCCATGTACTGGGGAGAATGCTTATGCTGGCTGTTTTTACGCAGAATGGTAACGCCGCGTATTGCCCGTTCAACTTTATTTGTACAAGGCGGTATCTCAGGATTTTCTAAGAAAGTCTTAAAGTCCTCCCGGGCATTAAGGTAATAGACACACGGCTTGGCAGCGGGATGGTCCTTTGCTTTTTCCCAGAGAGATCCCTTTTGCCTGACCAGGCCCTCGCTTGCCTTCATCATCATCTGGTCTAGGCATTTCATCAGCTTGGCCTGAGTTAGCCTGGCTTTTTCCGGGCTGATAAGCCCATCATTTTTCTGGGCTTCAAATAAGAAGATCGAGTTAATTGCTCTTAATGCGGCGTGCAGCTTCATGCCTTCGGTATCGGCTTTGAGCAATTTTTCAAGCTGCTGCATAAGGAACGCTTCCGGTTTATCGAGAAGCTTCTTGAAGAGATCCGAGGGCAGAACGACCTTCAGAATCTCCCGCCGCAGATGAACCAAACAGGATTGGTGACGAACATGATCGAGGATCGGTTTATCCTGATTTCTGTTATTAAGTATCGTTCTGTAGCCGCTGTAACCGTCGGTCACCAGAGTTTCAAAGTTGTAATCTTCCAAGATGCGGCCTATGTTCTCTGCGCTCCGAGTCGGACTGTAGTAGTAGAGAGTTATAGGCTTTGGCGCATGATCGGCCGTGGTCAGAACGACTATATAGTTGGTCTTGCCCTTTGCCTCGGCACCTGAAGCAGGAAGCTTCCCGCGTCCCTGATCCTGAAGGCAGCTAAACGGCGTTTCGTCACATACGAGCACATCGCGCTGCTGCAGAACCTTTTCCAGTGCTTTAAAGAGCGGCTTTAAATAAAATCTTTGATAGTCGAACAACGAGTAAGAACCGGTGTTGGAGCCCAGCCCGGCTTCTTGCTCGAACCGCTTCAGAGCACGCTCTAAAGGAATGCCGATGCACATAGCCTGGTTCCAAGACAGGATGGTTTTCGTGCTCATGTGTCTGTCCGGGAAGAGCGGATGATCTTGTCCGGGATCCATGAAGACCTCTACCTGACCGCATTTCTGACAGAACCCTATCGTATAAGTATTCTGCTGTCGGTAGCCTGCTTCGAAGTCCGTCATCGCGGTTTTGAGATTAACCATCAACTCCTCAAATCCGGCCAAGGGTTCTCCGCATTCTCGGCAAGCTGCCGATATCTTTGTCGCTTTAGTCGGCCCGGCTTCCGGAAGATTCTCGATATTATTGACGCGACCCCTGTGCGTCTGTTTTTCCTTGACAGGGGACGGTTCAGATTCCCTATTTATCTCAGAGATTTCCTGCAGAGTTTTAACCGTTGCATTTGTCGAAGCATCCAATGTTTTCGATGCTTTGGCAATAGCGTTGCTCAGCTTGACGATTCCCTTGACGTTATTGGTAAATGAGCGGACCTGCTTCAATTCTTTCAAGTTGCTTTGTGCTTTAGCGTAAGCCTGTTCAGAAGTTTCTCCTGCTTTCATGGCTTCGTTTCCATGAGCGAAGAAACTTGCAATTTGCACAGAAGTGACACCAATAGTTTTTATGCCGTAGGAGATCATGTCATAGAGAACTTTCATCGCCTTTTTAGCTTCTTCGTCATCGGCGTAACTCAGGTACTCTTCCACTTGAGCGAGGTAGCTGCCGTTGACGTCTTTGAGGAGAAGCGCCAGCGATGTAACGCCGCGAGCGAACTTTATATTGGAGCGCTCGCGTTTCTCTGCCAAATCCTCAGCAGCTCGAAGCTGTTCTTCTTTTTGGGTAACCAGCTTAATCAGTTCTTCCTTAATGACATGGAACCCCTTTGCTCCCAGCGAGATAGAGGGAGCAAAATGAAAGTGACAAAATTCTCATTAAAGGTGATTCCATGTCAGTTAGAAGGATACTCGCAAAAACTATCGATACAGATCTCGAATACGAAGCCATCGGTATAGATTTAGCTAAGAATTGCGTCAGTGCTGCTCTGTTAACAACAGATGGTGAAGTGGTCTGCATCGACCGGCTTGACTATTCTGAGCTCGAGAAAAGTGCCCAGGCGCTTAGTTCTACGACGTTCGCCATGGAGCCATGCACTGAAATGAATTATTTAGTTCAAAAGTTAGAGGCTTGGGGACATCGTTGTCTGGTTATCGGCGGCAAGAATGTACAGAACTACGTTGAAAATCATTTTTCAGGCCAAAAAACTGATTTAAATGATGCTCAAGCCCTGGCTTTTCTAGCCCAAGATACACAGCTGAGGACAATCAAAGCCAAAGATGTAGAGCAACAAAAGTACGCGAGCTTAACAACATTGCGGGAACAATATATCAAGCAATATAGGCAGACCATTGTGTCTTTAAAAGGGATTTGCCAAGCCTGGGGATTGAATATATCGAAAGGAATCAGCGGGAAAGCTCGATTGAAAGATCTGATTGAAAATCACGCAGCTTTCCCGGAGGAACTGAAGGAAAGTCTCGTTGACATGGTTACACACGCACAAACAGCTCAAAAGGCCTTGAACAAAATCACCAAAACCCTTGAGGAGTTAGCTAAGAGCGATAAAGTTTGCCAGTTAATTCAAACGATTCCGGGGCTGGGATCAATCTGCAGTTGCAGACTTCGTGCAACGGTTGGAGACATAAAAAGATTTAAAAGTCCCAAAGATTTTCCTGCCTATTATGGATTGGTGCCGAGAAGCATTGCTACTGGGCACAATGAGAGAAAAGGAAAAATTACCCATCGTGGAGACAGGACTATGAGGTCTTTAATGGTGCAAGCGGCCGGGAGCTTGGTTAACATGGCCACTAAAGGAAAATTGAAATCCAAACAGTTAACGAAGTGGATTTTGAAGAAGCAAAAAGAAAAAATGCCATGGGGAAAACTCGTATGCGCCGTTGCCGCAAAGCTTTTACGGATTGTTAGAGCTGTTCTTATCAGCAACAAACCATATAACTCAAAAATAGCAGGGGTCGCGAAATGCTCATTGCCCAAAGGGAGCTAAAGATTTAACTTACAGTTCGAGCACAATCGTCTACAACAAAGCATGAGAAAGCCGAAAGGCCCGCTCCACAGCCCGATAAATTCAATTAGCGTCACAGCTATCCAATTTTAGGGGGCACGAGCGGACTGATCTTGAAGTTCATGGTAGGCAAATAGAATCAATTGAGGTTCTTGAAACAGCCTGGAGAGATTGGTAGATTGGCCTCTTCTGTATGCAACAGCAGACGCATTTAACCTCGAACAAGATACCTAGACAACCAAAAAAATATGGAAACAGGTCTTGCTTCGCAAGACTAAAGAAAAACTTTATCCTAAAGTGCTTGACAACTACCGGGGTTCCAGAGATGGAGAGTGAGTTGAGGTCGGTCATTTTGTCACACCCTGTTATTATCTATTGGGTAAATTATATCATATTTTACCTTTAAAAACAATTAGCTATCTGAATATAAACGATAAATAATGCTTGCAAATATAAAAATATCGCCGTGAAGACCCTCAGAAGAGCCTACACGGCGTTATTGGAGTCTCGGGCTACCAAAAAGTATCGCTTTTGGTATAAAGCCGCTCCCCGTTAAGAAATCGCTCTAAATCGGATAAAGTCAAGGAGCACTTGGCCTGCTGACCGACTCGAACCATGAGTTCTTCAAAGCGTCCGTTGTGCAAGGTGCGTGTTAGCAGCATCGTTCCTTTCTCGTCCGTGGTGACGATCTTGCAGATCTTCCTCGTCTTTGAGAGAAAGACGACGGCCTCCTTACCGCTGCTCAAGTTGATGCCGAGCTGGTCTTGGGCGAGGGAACAGAGCCGATGAAAGCCTCCTCTTAAATCAGTAGGAGAAATTACCAGCGTCACGTGCACGCCGCTGAAGCGGATATTCATATGACGTCTCCTCTCATGCGAGACAGAATGAAGATGACAGATTCTTCCGGACGCTGCGTCTTGAATTCGAAGGTCATCCCCTTGGCCGAAATGCTCAGCGTCGACTCCTCATCTGCTTCACCTTCGCAAAGATTAATAACGTCCAAAGAATTAGGCTGTCGAATTTGAGCTGCCGCTGACTCCGAAACGGACAGGCGCCGCTTAACTTCGGAGATGTTGACTTTGCGACGGGTCTCGGTTCGAATCAATCTTGCTACCTCGGCGCTGCCCAAGTCTTGTGCTCGAGCGATCTCAATGTATCTTGACCAGTTAATATCCATAATCTGTCTCCTTCTTATTCCTTGGAGACAGTATTGATCATGCGGCTAAATTAAGATACGAACCTATAAGACATCTACAACTCTTCTATTTCGTTGTTTTCATGGTGTTAGAACTTCCATAGCCAGATAATCTCCAAACACCGTACTTGTGCGGGGTTGCTTGAGAATGTTTCGATGCTTGGAGAGAGTTCTTTTTGGAGAACAAGAGATTGAAGTCCGCTTTGTCAGAAGCGGGTTGTGACAAATTAGTTAGCAAACTTGTGACAGCATAAGTTATGGTAGTGTGACAATACGAGTTACGAAATGCTGTGACAGTACGAGTTATTAAATGCTATCTGTGAATAAAGTCCATAACTAGCACAGGCGCTATCCAAAGTTTCCACTTAATTCCGGAACTTCTTTTACTTTCGGCTTTTTTGATGGCTTTCTCTTGGCTTCCAAAAGAACTTGAATCCCAAGGCTCGAGGTTGTTTTTATCAATTTGTCCTATGAACCACCTGGCACCTATTTGAATTCTGGACAGGTTGAAATCGGGAAGAGCGTCGAGGTTGATTTCTTCCGGAAGGTCGAAAAATTCATGCTCGGGCCAATATTCTTTTCCGTTGAGAAATTCCATTAAGTTCTCCCGTTTCGGTTGTTCGCTCTAAGGATGTTGAATTCGAATCTGAAGCTGCAGGTCAATGGTAACTTCGCCCGGAGAAACGGTCAGGACGTTTTTGGAGTGCCTGTCCCCCGAGGGCTGTTCGAAATAAGCATTTTCGATAAGGTAGTTGCCGACGACGTTGCCGCTTAAGAGTTCCAAGCAATAGACCTTTCCGCTTTTCTCAACGACAAGAAGGCCGCCGGAAGCGGTTTGTGCTCCCGTCCACTTAACGGCAGGAGTTGCTCCGGTTGTGAAAGCCAGAAGGATGTTCTGAATTTTGTGACGGAGAGAGTTTCTCCTGTCCTCGAAGTTGTCTCCGAGGGCTTGGATCTCCGGAATGTCGTTTTTTCGCGCCGCTTCGTCAACCAAGTCGGCCAAAGGAGTTCTCGTTCTCGGAGCGGCAAACTGTTCCATGAGAATTCTTGCCAAGAGTTCAGGCCCTTTGGAGTCAATGAACTTCAGGTTGTAGGAAAGGTTTCCGCCGCTGTTTTCTTTGAAGTTGAAGTTAAAGCCGTCCTTCAAAGCATTCCGATAAAAGTCGGCATAGGTTCCGATCTTCGAGTTTCCGACCGTCGTCGGATAAAAAGATTTAAGCCTGGCAAGCTCGTCGCCCGAAGGAGTTTGTCCGTTTTTCAAAATTCGGTAAACGAACCTTGTGTTGTCCCCGCTGGCGTTGAGAATTGTCGGATCCTTGCCGACGTAACTCTTGACAGAGAACCCGATGAATTGGGAGAAGGGCACATTCGGGAATTGAACCGAAGCGGACAAGTCCTGTTTATTTGCACTTTTGGCTCGGAGTTTTTTGGCACACACAAGCTTGAGCGCCGAGCTGAGGGCAGGTGCATTTGTAGGGATGCTTCCCGGATTGACCAGAAGCGAAAATACCTTTTTCGCTTCCTCCTGTGCCTGAGAGCAGTCGAAATAATGCGTGGCCCCGTCAACATACACGGCTACACGGTTGCCGGAAGTAAATTCATAAATGGCATCCTCCCGAAGCACCTTCAGGAAATTGACATCGCGCCCCGTTTCCTTCAGATCCTTATCCACCAGAGGGAGTTTGGTTTCGCCGAGAATGTAAAGGAAAGCGTAGAACTCGCTGCCTTCTCCTTTGTTGACCGTCTTGCCTGCGCCTGCCTTGGTAGCCATTATTTTTCCTGTTTGTCGAGAACTTTTTTAATCTCTTTTGCGATTGCCTCAATAACGGGCACTGTCACCGAGTTTCCGAACTGCTTGTAGAGGTGTACGTCGGAAAGAACGAGCTTGTAGGTATCCGGGAAACCTTGGAGACGCGCCCATTCTCTGGGAGTCATCTTGCGGACATCTTCCTTGTTGATTTCGCCCTTGATGTGCGTGACCGGTTTCATCGAGTGCTCGCGGCTGTCGATGATCAGGTTTCTCTCGCGTCCCATACCGCCGCAGACAATCGCAGAGGCGATTCCGTCGAGGTCTTTGATCTCATAGCCGAAACCGTGCCCGAGCGACTCGTGGTGTGCTCTGTGGCGTCTTAACGTCTCAAGGTAAACATCCGAGAGATAGTATTTGGGAGAGATGGGTGCTTCATCCAAAATCCCGCGGATGGAGACTTTCTCTCCCGTCGGCTCCGGAAAATGGAACTCTTCGGGAGCAATGTCATCACGGAAGCAAACAAGGAAAATGCGTTCGCGGTTTTGAGGAACGCCGAAATCCTTGCTGTTGAGGATTTTGGTGAAGACTTTGTAGCCGATTTGCTCAAAGGCGCCTTTAATGACTTTGAAAGTGCGGCCCTTATCGTGAATGGTCAGCCCTTTAACGTTTTCGCAGAAGATGACCTTCGGTTTGTGCAACTCGCAAATCCGGACGACATCCTGAAAGAGCGTGCCTCGGCAAAGACCTTTGTAGTCGTCGTTGAAACCCTGACGTTTTCCTGCCAATGAAAAAGCCTGGCAGGGGAAACCGGCCAGACAAATGTCAAAGGGCTGAATGTCCTTTTCGTCAATCTTGGTAATGTCTCCGGCAATCTCAAAATCGTCGGAGAAGTTGGCACGATAGGTCTTTTGGGCGTGCTGATCCCATTCGCTGACAAAGCTTGTTTCAAGCTCTGGTCCGAAGGCTTTCTCAAAGCCCAGACGGATTCCTCCGATGCCTGCGAAAAGGTCAATTGATTTCAGTTTGTTGGTCATTCATTCCTCCGAAGTGCCGATTTTAGCGGCTCTCTCGGGCGGCTGTTGATTGGAGATTTCCCGGAATTCATCCGAAGATTTCAGCCAACTTATTGTCTCTTCGACGGTATTTTCAGAAAGTTTTTTGTTTCCGAATGCACAGGTCCAGACGACGAGAACTCTCCAGCCGTCTTTGCGAAGCTCTTTGATGTTCTTTTCATCGCGGGCCATATTGCTCTCGATCTTCTTTAGCCAGAAGTCTCTGTTGGTTTCGGGGATCCTGCTCTTAGGGCAGCCCTGATGCCCGTGCCAAAAGCACCCGTTGACGAAAATCACAGCCCCGTACTTCTTCAGAACAATATCGGGCTTCCCGGGCAGTTTCGAGCAGTTGAGGCGGTATCGGAAACCTGCCTTGTGCAACGCTTTGCGCAGAAAAACTTCGGGCTTTGTGTCCTTTGAGCGGATCTTTGCCATATTTCTGCTTCGTGCTTCTTTGGTAATTCTGTCCATATTCGATCGCTTTTGCTTTCGGTCAATTATGCGCCGTCACAGGCGGCCAACTCCCAAATTTGTCCCTTTTTACTCCCAAATCCGTACACATTAGAAGTTGTTTTACTCCCAAATCTGTACACAATGGGACTTTTCGTACTCCCAAATCTGTCCCCTTTTAAAAAGTAGATAGGAAACTTTTTCTTTTAAATACAGACAGTTGGATGAATCGCAAAAATATGGAATCCGGGGATTTCTTAGGCAAAACCGATTTACTCCCAAATCTGTCCCCTTTTCGTAATGCTGAACAAGAGTATTTCTTTAATAAACAATAGGTTGAAAAGTATTTTTTACTCCCAAATCTGTACACAATTCACGGGAAAGACGTAGATTCGGACACCGTGTAAACCCTTTGAATTGTGCGATTCACACTGACGGCGGACAGGAAAAACGGGATTCCGAAGCCCGTCTCTTAGCTACTCCCAAATATGTACACAATAGAGTCCGAAAGCACTCCCAAATCTGTACACAATTGAGCTGATTTTTCACGTATGAATCCGGCTCAAAAGCAGAATCAAAAAATAGACTCTAAAGAGAGAGCTGCCCCTTGACTAAGTAAATAAACCCTTTTGAATTAAGTGAGGGGATAAATGTTAATAACTTTACTCCCAAATCTGTCCCCTTTTCGAAAGTTATTCACTCCCAAATCTGTCCCCTTTTCGGAAAATTTACTCCCAAATCTGTCCCCCTTTACTCCCAAATCTGTCCCCTTTTAGCGGGGGAAAAACAAAGAAAGATTTCGGAATAGAGGGGAAAAAGGAGAAGGCCCCCAATGAAGTAAAGATTAATATTAATAAAGAATGAATTGAAGGAGAAATTGTTAATAACTCATCAAAAAAACAGACCTAAAAAACAAAAAAATATTTTTTCATTTTCAAAACGCTCTTCGAGCGTAGGGCTGCCAAGGAGGAAGTTGGACCTCTTTCCGTGCTTAATCAAATGAGAACTTTACTTTCGCAAATCGGGCAGACTCGGAAATAATTGATTGTGTTGGTAGCCAGAAAGTCGTTTCCGCACGCCGGACATTTGGTCAGCACAGCGAAAGCAAGCGGGTACTTAAAGGGTTTGAGACGACAGAATTTGGTGTAAGAAGTTTCATCAACTTCCGCTCGGTCGAATATGTTCAGCGCAATTCTGTCGTAAAACCAATTAAAGGTCTGATAAGTCAAAATCGTAAAGGCCGCTGATGGGTCTATTTTTACGGGACTCCACTGCGTCCACCGGTCGGTGTTTTCGGCCAATATTTTTATGACGCTAAGTGCTGTTGCAAAGGCCCTGATGTCTGTGAATTTATTGATTTTCGAAGACGACAACAGGTTGTAGAGGGCAAGAAAGATCCGATAAGTTGCTTCGGCCTCGGGATCGGCCCCGTCAATCTTTGAAAAATCCGCTTTGCTCGCTTTTTCCCGAACGGGCGCGGCAAGCACACGAAGCTTCCAAAAATTTGTCGCATCGGCCACAAGGATTCTGTCCACGTCGAAATTCAGCAGGAATGCGCCGTTTTCAATGTCTCTCCTTCTGAAAAAGGAATCATCCGGATCCGCATAATTGGTGTTTAAGACGTTTGACTGGAAGATCTCAAGACTTTCGCCCACGGAAGAGAGGGGCTTGTACTGAGTCTTCGAATTAAGCGCTATGTATTGGTAGAGATAATTGAAAAACGAGTTTTTATCCTTAAATTCGATCAGCTTTGCCAGAGGATGGACTTTGAGAGAAAAAGGGTTCTCTGAGAGCCAGTTTCTTCGTTGGGAAGTCGAAAGGAGTTTCAGAGATTCCGAAATCGAAGAGGGTATGCCCGTCATTAGTTCGGACAGAATCGGACTAACTTCGGACAGACGGATCGCGAGCTCCACAAGGTCCTGCTTAATGCTGTCCAGAATAAGTTTTTTGTCGCGGCGAATTTCAACGGAAGCAAATTCTTTTTTCCTGAGGTCTACGCTCAAAAGAGGAAAATAAAAATTCTCCTCGTTCGAAGCGTTCTTCAAGTTTTCCAAATCAAGCGAGGAAATTTCCATTCTCTCCGTGGCAAGCAGCGTGCCGGCGTCATCGGAGAAAAGTTGCTTTGCGGATTGAGAAATTCCGGAAAGAGAAGACTTTGCTCTTTCCAGGCATTCAACCAGCGCTTCGGCTTCAAAAGATCTCTGTTTGTCCGGATCGGAAAGATCCTCGTCCGGCTTGCCCTCTGAAACCGAATAGTGACCGACATCAAACTTTTTCATAACTGTCAATGGAAATACATGAATAAAAAAACGGATTTCTCATCCGTTGGTGCGTTCCATATTAGCCGATAAGGAAGTGAATGTTCAGCGGATTTTCAACAGATTCGCCATTACAACATATTGAATAATAAAGAAAAACTGGTGCCTAAACAGAGATTCGAACACGTAATCCGAATGTTACGGAAATAAATTGTGATTTATAATTGTTAAAATCAATTGATTTATAAAAATAAACGTAACGACATGGCTGAAAGTTCATTTGATTTCGGAAAGAGCGCCTATTGTTATGTCCCTGAATACCGAAGCCAATACCACTGCGGATGGCTCAGGGCCTCGGCCCTGTGTTACGTCTTTTGCCTCGAAAGAGAGCAATTTCTGGAATATATCCGGTGTGCGGACTTTCCGAAGCCGACCAGAATCAGCCGTGTCATCAGAGTTTGGAATGTTTCTGAAGTGGCCTATTGGCTGAAAAGAAACAAACGAAATCGGCGTGCCGAAGACTACATCGCCAAAGTGGAAAACGAGATCCACGTTAAGGCCATAGTCAACATCCCCATCCTGATGAAAAAAGCAACGCTTGCGCGTTATATCGGTATCACCGCGCCCGTTATGGAGCTTCTTGTCAAAAGAGGAAACGGCTTTCCCAAAGGCGTCAAGGCTTTTGCTTCCGTTCCTCAGTATTGCGTTTGCGACGTTAACGACTGGATGTTCTCCAACCGGGTCGAAAACCCGAGAAGGCTTGTCTTTTTTTGAGGTTTGCCAACTATGGGAAAGATCAATACAAAGCCTCCTGCCGAGCTTTCTCCGAAGGAACTTGCTTACCAAGTCAAGCTTTCGAATATGTTCGTGCGCTCCTCGAAACAGTTGAGCGTTTTCGAGACAAGAATCATCGTTTTGGCGCTTGCGAAAATCAACTTCGAGGAAGAGGTCAGCGAAAGTCAGGAGATTTGGCTCACTCTTGAAGACGTGAAGCAAATGGGAGGAAATTCAAACAACTCCTATGCGTTGATCAAGAAAGCGGCTAATGAGGCTTACGAGCGCAGTATTGAACTTACCGATTTTGACGACAAACCGGGCTGGAAAAAGAAATTCAGAATCTTTCAGTCCTGCACCTTCGACGAAAAAAAGCAAATGATCGGACTGAGGTTTTCTTACGACTTTCTTCAGCACGTAAGTATCCTCAGAAACTTCATTCTGTTTCTGCCCAGAGAGCTTAAAGGCTTCTCAAGCAACTACTCGTCTTCTCTTTACCTGAGACTCATGATCCAGATGAAGGACAAAGCAACAGGCTTGCCCAAAAACAAATGGACTGAGACGATAAAGATCGACGATTTGCGCTGGGCGCTTGGCTGCAATGAAGGCTCATATCCCGTCCTTAAAGATTTCAAGAGACGCGTCTTGGATCTCAGTACCAAAGAAATCAATGAAAGCCCTCACACGCGGTTCACGATTTCTTATGAAAACGACAACAAAACAAAGGAGGGCAGGAAAGTTACCGCTCTGAAGTTCAACATGGAATCCAAAAAAGGAGATCTGCCCGAATCAGATTTTGATTACTTGTTTTTTGGTGCCGGGAAACCCGACAAGATTTCCAAGAAAAAACTAGTCTTGACGGAAGCTCAGTTGGACATGGTGAGCGATTGGCTCTCCGGCAACAACGGCTCGCGGAAGCTGGAAAATTCCGGTTTTACGGTTTCACAATTCTATGAATATCTGAGAAAAAACCGACTGATTCCTTTGAACCTCGATGTAAATAATCCGGCGGTTTATAAAAAATGGCTCATTGAAAAACTGAGCCATCCCGACTTTGTTGAGGCGATAAGTCCATTCCTGAAAAAGCTCGGTTTTCGGTAAAACTTTTCAGTACATCCGTAAGAGCAGGGATAGACACCGTTTCTCCGAAACGGAAAAACTTACCCCGATTTGCGCTCCTAACCAATCTGAAATCAAAAACACTGAAAAATCATTGGGATACAAAGGTAATAAGTATTACCCCTTAATTAGAATTTTGGATCACCCAAAATGTAAAAAATTTAAAGTAGGTAATTCCATTGATTAAAACAACTTCAAAAGATGAATAAATATCGCTAAAATAGAAACAAGATGTAAACCAATAAAAACCCAACGGAGAATAAATAATGTTTTTGAAGGAGGTCAGCGGATTTCTGTTCCTGGTCGGCTTCTGTTGTCTGGCCGTCGGAACGCTTTCGCTTTTTTCCGAATCCAGAGAAAACATCAACTTCATTTCTCCGCTCATGGTTTTGACAGCCGTGATCTTCTTCATGTTGAGTTTCGCGGGCTTTTCAGACGGAAGCGGAGGTCGCTTATGACTGACAGAACAAAGACATTGTTCGGCTTCGCGGTTTGCATCGAAGATTTATTGACTCGGATTCTCCGTGTCTTTCCGAATGGAAAGTTCAACCCATCCCCCCGGGTTACAGATGAGTTATCTGCCGGAAAGACACTTTCGCGCCTGCAACAACGACCCAAAAATTCTTCTTTTATCATTCCTTCCTCGGTCGGAATAATTATTTCCTTGGGAATTTTTTTAGGAAGTGCTGTCCGTTCGGGCAGCGGCGCGGTTTTCTATTCTCCTTCGTTCTCCGACTGCCGGTGAAAATCATGCGAATCAACAACAAAGAATATCCCAACGTTTCACTGAACGTAGTCGGTGACAGAAAAGAGCCCGGTCTGACGGGTATGAAGAAGATCTGCCTCTACGAAGCCACGATCAAATGCGGAAAACAAATCCAAAAAATGCGTTCCGAGCATTTAGGCGAGCTTCAAAGCTGGATCGAGCGGGAGGTGGAGCCGAAGACGACCACGTAAAAGTTTAGACCCGAGAGCTCACGGCCACTTTAACGAGTGGACGGCTTCTTCCTTGGCAGGACAAAGAAGCCCTCGGGTCAATCGAATTTTAACTTGTCCTGCCCCGCACGAAAGAGCGGTGATCGTATTTCTTTCGTTCATAACGTGAGCAACAGTCCTGCCAAGATTTGTGAAGAAATCGTTATGAACAACAAAAAAATCCCGAGAAGACGGTTTCCCGAAAAGCGGAAGCCTAGGAATTCTGCGCCCATTTTTCCTCCCCTCGGTTTACGAAAAGGCTTTTGAGTTTTGAAAAACCTTTTCTTAAACCAATGACAAATCCTATAGGAGGAAAACATGGCAGAAGTAATTCACATTCAACGAGTAACTATCCATCTCAAGAACGGAACAAATCTGGCCATTGATCTTAAAGCTGAAGAATCGCAACAGATCAACCCGCAGATTGCCGCTTTCCAAGGTGTCTTAGCCGATCCCGAATCCCAAGAGAAAGTTTTTACTTTTCAGGGCATTCGGGGCTTTAGCTGGGTTCGCATCAAAGAAGTAGTCGCTTTCGATGCTGTCCCTCTCATTTTTACGCCGGCTGAAAAAGAAAAAGCTAAGGCCGAATAAAAAACACATCCCCGAGGAGGAGATATGAACAAAATTTTCAAGAAAATATGGAATCGGAAACGGGGGTGCTTTGTCGCTGTTTCCGAAGCCATGACAGCTGCAAGCCAGAACACTGGAAAAGCGGCAGTTATCACAGTCGGTCTAGCACTAGCCCTTGCATCGACGCCTTCATACGCCATTTATAAGCATATTTATGCAGGGGAATCAACAGCCGGACAGAACCTAGACTATGCCGAACAGGATTATTCATTAAATCTGCACGGCAATTACACCGTTGGTGCTGGTTCCAATGTTTCTTGGTCCGTTCGAGGTAGAGCAGCTTTTAACATCGGACCGGACAACACCGTTACTACCGTTAACGGAAATCTGTTACTTCATTCATGGCACAGTGAAGATTTAGGGCATTTTACTTGGGACAGATCAAATTCAATTCTGGTTAATAGCACCGGCTCTCTTTATATCGGTGACTACGATGAAATCGGCAACCTTACCCGAGGCGGAACTGACAAAAGCAATAACCTTACAGAATTTCGGTTGAAGGACTCTTCGTCCATAACTATCAACGGAAGAGGCTTCTCTAACACAACCTTTGTCCAAGAAGGCAACAGCGTTCTTTCTGTCAACGGCTCCGGGATGATTTTTGACGGACCCTTCCATATCAATGGAAATTCACGCGTTGACGTCCACAACAATCTCCAAACCCGCAGCAATACTTACATGACCGGAGGAACTATCAATCCATATGGTAATTGGATAAATACCGGTTCATTTAATTTGCAGGGCGGGAATGTCAATGCCGGAAACGGCAACCTTATTAACAACGGAACTGTTACGCAGACCGGCGGAAACTTTTCCTCTAAGTTAACAGGCAGCGGCACCTACAACTATAACGGCGGTTCATTTAATGCCTCCAAAGTTTCGGGAGATATCGTCGTCAATATCGCTTCCGGTCTCGGGGCTTCTACATCGAACTTTGAAGGCGGAAACATCAACAACCGAGGAACTTTAACTGTCAACGGCGGCTGGTACAAGAATCTCAACAATTACGGTACAGCAAACTTCAACGGCAATGCAACAATTGCCAAAACCACTAACTATGGGACTATCAATAGTTATGGTGCAGTTAATTTCACGGATAAGTTAAATACTTCCGGAACGCTCAACACACATGACGGGGTGTGGTCTTTCGGGCCTTCCGGCGTTTTGGCAGTAAAGCGGCGGAATTGTCCAAACCAACAACTCATTTAACGTCTTCGATTCATTAGGGACGACTGCTCAACAAGAACTTCATTATGTTGGATTGAATTCGGTTTTACCGCAAGAAGTTAAATCCAGTTTGAATGATTTCTTCACTAAGTATGCCCCCGGTTCAATTGCTCAGAAACTAATTAATCATGCCTCGTTCACCGGCGGAAAAGTCATCGTGACCGGCGTCAATTTGACTCAGACCCAAGCTGCGGATTTGGCAAAGGCATTCAAAGAACAGTTTTTTCGTCTTTCCTCGAAGGTTTCCGCCAGTGCTGTCTTAGGACAGTGCTGATGGAAACGTTTGAGTTTCTTTCCTAGGAGAAAAAACACATGAACAAAATCTTTAAAAAGATTTGGAACCAGTCCCGAGGATGCTTTGTTGCCGTTTCCGAAGCAATGACTAGCGCTTGCCAAAATTCGGGTAAAACGGCTGTCATTCTCAGCGGTCTCCTCTCTTTGAGTAATGTCTATGCTCTTACTACTGTCAATGGCAATATCGAGTTAGGTAATTTACGAGAAGATACGAAGCGCACCTTAGTCGATAGCTACGTCATCAACGGCAATGCCACAGCAAATGTTGCGGAACTAAATATCTCTTGGACATCCAAAAATTACAGAGACATGGAAAACCAGTCCCTGCAAGTCAATGGAAACTTGGATTCCAACTGTCCCCTTTTTGTAATTGCACATAGAGGAGATGGCGCCAGCCGTCTTTCCGGTGCCCTCTCTGTTCAAGGCAACCTAAATCTTCACAGTGGCCTGTTACGAGTTGGAAGTGGCAACTCGAACAGCGGAGGTGTTGTCACCTCATCTTTGAATGTTGGCGGGACTATCAACATCGCTTCAGGAGCAACCTTAGATAACCGACCGGATTATCACCATGTCCAGTTCCAATTAAATGCCGGTGCCATAGACAGTTCGGGCGTTTTTGATATTTCTTCCGTTGAATCTGGTGCGGCTAATGTGGGATACCTGACTGTTCGGGGAGGCAACTTCAGACAAGCCAGCAGTGTCCAAACTTATGTTGCCAATTCAATTGCACTCTTGGGTGGCACTCTCAACAATCAAGATTCTCTATACGTCGGTGGTAAAAACGGTAATTTTTCAGTTGAAAACACACTGACTTTGGCCGGTGGAGTCTTAGGCAACCGCACCTTATTGACCCAAGCAGGCGGAACTGTAAACGTTTCTGCCGGAAGTTACGACTTTATAACACTAAATAAATCGAACGGAACTTTAAACAATCAGTCCGTATTAAGCATTGTTAATTTCAATCAATCCAACGGATCTACTAACAACAATGGCAAACTGACGATTGGAAACGCCAATCTTTTCGGTTCACTGAATAATACGGATACGCTGACACTGACCGGTAATGTCACAAGCCGAGGAAATCTAACCAACAGCGGAAATCTGAACAACCGAGGCAACTGGACGGAAACCAACCGAGTCACGATTGCCGGAAATTTAAACAACACCGGCAGCGTGAATTTCCAGAACGGTTTCCAATTCGGAAACGGACGCCTGACCTCTTCAGGGACAATCCAAACGAATAACGCTTTGGATATTTTCGACTCTTTGGGTACCACCGGTCAGCAGGATCTACATTATGTCGCTCTAAATTCAACGGTTCCGCAAGAAGCCAAAACAAGTCTCACGGACTTTTTCCTGAAGTATTTGCCGGGAACCGTTGCCAAGAGTTTGGCCGATCATGCGTCGTTTACGGGCGGAAAAGTGATCGTGACCGGCGTCAATTTGACTCAGACCCAAGCCGCCGATTTGACAAAGGCATTCAAAGAACAGTTTTTTCGTCTTTCCCCGAAGGTTTCCGCCAGTGTTGTCTTAAGACAGTGCTGATGGGAACGTTTGCGTTTCTTTCCTAGGAGAAAACATATGAACAAAATCTTTAAAAAGATTTGGAACCAGTCCCGAGGATGCTTTGTTGCTGTGTCAGAAGCGATAACAGCTGCAAGGCAAAATACGGGGAAAGCCACCGTACTCATCGGTTCCATTGGTCTGTTGCTATCTGGATCTTCACAAGCCGCAGTTGTTATTAACGGGAATGTCCATGATGCCGACTCTCGGTTGCCCAATAAGCACAACCATATCTTCTTTATTAGTGAAGATACAACGATCAATGGCAATTTTGATTACAACCTTAGAACGACCACGACAGATTCACGCGATGATTTGCTTATCGGCTGTGTTTCTGACAACGAACACTTCTCTAACGTCAATTTGGTAGTCAACGGCACAACAAGTTTTGGCCCTGAAACGTGGGTTTCTATCGGTCAAGTAGGAAACGGAAGCGCGAGTAATGTCAATGCTTCTTTAACAACCAGAGACCTAAATGTTTCCGGTTGGCTTTACCTCGGCTCCAGAGCTGTTAACTATCAATACGTCCCGTTAACTTCTCGCTTAGTTGTTAGCGGAACAATGAATTTGTACGGTTCGTTCTTTAATACCGGACACAAAACTGGTAGCGGACTGGGAACGGATGTCCATACCTCAGGTACAGGCAGTTTTAGCATTGGAACTCTTAACAATTGGGGAAACTTCAATCTCGCATCTAAAAACATGAATGTTTCCGGAGAAATTGGCCGTCTTAACATTAACGGAGGTTCATTTAACCAAAATCCCACCAATAATATTTATATCCGTGATGAACTTGTTTTGAACAGCGGCTCGCTAGTAACACAGCAACCAATTACCGTCGGCCAGAGAGCAGGCAATTTTTCAATAGGAAGCTCGTTCGTTTTAGCCGGGGGTTCGCTTAATCAAACGGGACTCCTGACACAAAAAGCGGGACAAGTTTCGGTAACCAATGGTTCTTATGCTTTTGGCACCATCAATAAAGAGAACGGTTCTCTAAGTAATTTTGGAACTCTATCTATCACTAATTTCAACCAGTCCAACGGTTCAAGCTCAAACTCCGGCAATTTGTCCATCGGCAACGCGAACCTTTTTGGAACTTTGGTAAATACCGGAACACTGACACTGACCGGCAATGTCACGAGCCGAGGAAACCTTACCAACAACGGAAATCTGAATAACCGGGGCAACTGGACGGAAACGAACCGCTTTACGATTGCCGGGAATTTAAACAACTCAGGCTTCGCAAATTTCCAAAATGGCTTCCAATTCGGAAACGGACGCCTGACCTCTTCAGGGACAATCCAGACAAATAACGCTTTCGACGTATTCGACTCTCTTGGTACGACCGGTCAGCAGGGTCTGCATTATGTCGCTCTGAATTCAACGGTTCCGCAGGAAGTCAAAACTAGTTTGACCGACTTCTTCCTTAAGTATGTTCCGGGCACGGTTGCTAAAACTCTTGCCGATCATGCCTCGTTCACCGGCGGAAAAGTGATCGTTACTGGCGTGAACCTCACCCAGACGCAAGCGGACGATTTGACAAAGGCATTCAAAGAACAGTTTGGAAGTGCAACGACCCTCGAGTTCCAAGGCACGATAGCGGGCGTTTCACATGATGATAAATTAACCGTCGCAAAAACCAACGAGCTGTACAACAACGTTGAGCATCTTCGCGATGTCATTTTCGTAGACCGAAAACTTGAAGGCGAAAACGGAGCAATCGTCGTTGGAGATTCAGGTTTGCGCAACAACACAGGCTTCACAGGCATCAACGAAGCAACCGGAACAACAATTCAAGACGGGAAAGAGCTTACTCTGATCGGCGGTAAGTCCGACGGAACAGGAAATCGTTTCACTCTAGCTGAAAAAGTTATTTCTGCTGTCGGCAGCGGAGCCAAACTGATACTGGGCAGCCTCGGTATTAAAGATTCTTCTCTTTATCAAGGTCAGGCTGCTGAGGTCAATCTGTCCAACGGCGGAGAATTGAAGATTGCTGCCGGTGATTATCTTGTAAAGAATCACTCTTCTTCCGGTGGTACGACAACGGTAGATAAAAACTCTATGTTCCGCAGCGATAGCGCAACATTTACCGATAAAGCAGTTCTTGAAAATAACGGTGAAACTATCCTCGGAGCCTTAAACGGCTGGAACAGCGCAGAGGTCCGCAACAATGGAAAATTGACTGTCAGCGGTAATACTCAGTTCGGCGGCAGATTTATTAATAATGCCAATGCCAAATTAGTTGGAACAGCAGATATCGACGGAACCTTGCAAAACAGCCAAGGCGCTCGGTTAATTGCCAATACGGTTAACGTCAACGGCACACTCAGAAATTTCGGTTACATGGAAGCGCTGGATAATTCAACCGTATTCGGCACTCTTGAAAATCCGGGCGAAATCCGTCTTTTCAATACAACTATCGGTTCCCGCGGTGACGGCAACATTGGCACCATCGGAAATACTTACACTCTTAAAGCAACGGGTAAAACACAGGTATCCGGTTTGATCGCCAATGCTTCAGGCGCTGTTGCAGAATTTACCGGCGATGATTCGGAACTCACGGTTCTAAGCGGCGGTGTTGTTTCCAACAATGGCACATTGATTGCCGATTCGTTAGTTATTAATAACGGCGGCTATTTTATTAATGGAGACAACGCGCAACAAACTTTCGCTACTTCTCCTCTTCGCTTAAGAAAAGTAGCCAGAGCTGTTGCAAGGGCAACCGAACAATTGAAGAATTTGACGGTTTCTGAGGGCGGTAGCAAGACTAATAACGGCATTGCTTATTACGGAACCGGTTCGATTGCGGGTGAATTTATCAATGCTTCAGGCGCCGAAGCTTTCGGCGGCGTGTCTGACATTTTCGTTGACGGCAGCGGATTAGGTATTACGAATACCGGCGCGATCAAAAATGCAGGTACGTTTACTTTCGGCGGTACTTTGAATAACTCCGGCTCGATTACTGGGGACGGTCTGATAGTGTTCAAACGCGCCGGTCTTGGCAACGATACCTTTACGAATGCCGGACAAATCAAAACCGGAAGCCTTGAGGCTGACAATATTAAATATGTACAGACGGCAGGCAGTCTTTCGAGTGCTTCGGGTTGGTTCAGCAATTCAACAGTTGATCTTACCGGCGGAACGATTGAGCACGCTGTTCTCGGTTCCGGCAATACCTACAATCTCGGCGCGGGCTCCGGTTCCAATGATGCAGCAACATTTACGGTCGGAACACTCGACAGTTCTTCTGTCGTGAATATCAATCGCGGTGCAACACTGAGAACCGAACATATTGCAATGGACGGTCACAAGACCACTAACTTGCAAGGCGGCCGTCTGTCCACAACGTTGGATCAGGTCTTTGCCGATCTGGATTATTCAACACTTAACCTAGATGCAGTAAATCCTGAAGATAAAGTTGAAGTCAGCAGCAATCCTCAAATCGTCACGGGCATCGGTAACGTTATCGGTTCTGTTGCACAGGGTATCGCTTTTCAATGGGGTACTGTCGCGTTTGACGACGCCTCCTACAGTGCTGCTCTTGCCGGTGACGCAGTTAATAAGCTCGTAGCAATCGGAGATGTTCCTGCGGATCGCCGCGGAGAACTTGAAGTTGCATTTAACGGCAAAGCTGCTGAGAGATTTAATGTAGATCTCGCAAATTCCATTAAAGCCACTGCCGCCGGAACTCTAGCCTACGCAACGTTTGCTAATGAAACGCTTTCCAATGAAAGCGCTGCAAATCCGGGCGCAACTTCTTTGGTTGTAGGTGTTAATGACAGCGCAGCCGTTGTTGTTCCGACTTCCGGTACGCCGAACGTTTTAAACCAGTCAATGGGGTTTATGAACGTAACCGGCGTTTCTGACGGCCTCTATATTAATAGTGGCAGCCACTTCGTTTTGGTTGGTCAGGCCCAGCCCAATCCCAATCTCGCTCCGGTGGAATTAGCTGACGGCGCTGTTTGGGTAGGAGGCAACCGCAACGACAACGGAAACTTGACTCCTTCTAAGTTAACGCTAGGCTCTTACGGTTCAGCCGCTGCAACGAAGGGACATCTTGCAGAACTCAATATCGGTATTTCCCCGGCCAATAACAAAATCGGAGGTGCCGGCGGTCAAGTGATTGTCAAAAATGGCGAGTTTACCGTTGACGTCCTGAACAACGGCTCTGCCGGTTACGGTAATGACCGAGAGGGACTGGTTATCGGCAATGCCGATGACACAGCCACTCAGCTGATTGTCGGCAGCTATACGGCTGTTGACGGCAGTGCTATGAGCAACCACGGCATTTTCAAGGCTCAGAATATCGCATCCCGAAACACCAACAACTCGTTCGTTAATCACGGAACTTTTGATATCGGCACTGCGGATATTAGCGGATACCTAGAAAACAACGGTACCGCAGAGTTCAATGAGCTGACTCTACGCGAATACGGTTCTGTTAATAAGCAAGGTGCTGAACTGACAGCCGGAAAACTGACCGTTTCCGGTAACGCTCTTGCCGGTGCTTCGGGAACTTACGGCATTCGTGGATCGCTGGAAAATCAGGGCAAACTGTCCGTTACGGATGAGCTAACTGTTGCCGGTGATATGACCAACAGCGGCGAAGTGGACATTGCAAAACTCACCGTTCAAGCCGCGACGCCCGTTCAGGATGCAACTGCGGGCAGCTTCATTAATAATGCGCTTGCCAAAATGGACTCGCTCCTGACGGAAGCAGGATCTCTTGTTACTAATGCAGCGGATGCCGTCCTGACAATTGCCGGACTTAACGGAGCCTCCGAACTTAACGGTACTGTTACCAATGACGGAACCCTCAAAGTTGACGGAACTCAGAGTGTCACGGTTGCTTCAGGTGAACTCAACAACAACGGCACAATGGAAAATACCAATGCGCTCAATGTCACAGGCGGCACGGTTGGCAACAATGGCTCCTTAGCCTTGAATGGACTGAATGTCTCGGGCGGTCAGGTTCAAAACGCAGCCGAAGCTCAGTTCAAAGATTCAGGGACAACTAAGATTGAAATGGCTGATGCCGCCGATGTCGGCATTGCCAATGAAGGCCACCTTGAGCTTTCAAACCTCATGTTATTGAAGGGCATGATTCAGGGCGGTTCTGTCGGCTCCAAGGATGTGACACTGGCTGATGTTCGACAGGATGCCTCGATTGAGGCTGAAAAGGTTCAATTAAAAGAACTGAACAATGCCGGAACGGTAAAAGCTACCGAATTTGCGGCTGCCAAGTCTGAAAATACAGGCAACGTTGAGGTCGGAAATCTTATTCTGGCTGAGAACGACCGCTTCTTTAACCAAGCAGCCGGTTCAGTCAAGGCCGATCAGCTGGTTCTTAACGGCGGAGAATTTGTCAATGCCGGTGGAAACACCTCGGATATTGCTTTGACGCAAATCGCGACCGGCGGGCAGTTCACTTCCGACGGAGACAGCAACCTTCAGAAGGTTGTTTCCAACGAGGGAACGATTAACCTTAACAAGGGCAATCTCAATATTGCCGAGCTCGATGCGAAGAACTCTGTCTATAACCAGTTGGGCGGTCATTTCAAAGCGGATAAAGGATTCTTTGAAGATTCCACGCTCAACATAAAGGGCGGTATTTTTGATGCTTCCGAAGTTCGCGATTCCGAAGGAAACGTTACCGGCCTCCTCGGCAATAACACTGTTAACATCTCCGGCGGCAATCAGACTCCGGTGATTGATAACGAGGATTCTGCTGAGAATAAGTCCCACTATAAAGATAATTTGACGCAGGTTATCGCGGGCGTAGTCAACAGCGATACGACTGTCAATATCATGGAGGGCGGCGTTCTTGACGTTGCCAAGATCGAACTTGACGGAACGAAGGCTGACACTATTAATCTTCAGGGCGGCGTTCTTCAGACAAGTGCCGATCAAATTTTCGGCTCTGTAACGACTGAGGCTATTCGTATCGACGCATCGGACGCCGAAACAGGCACCGTACAGCTTCCGACCACAGTGCTTTCTGCAACTACCGTCGGCGCAGTTAAAGATGAGATCAAAATCGGTCTTAATGTTGAGAGCGGCAACCTCGCGTTGGACGACGACTATTTCAGCGCTTCGCTGATTGTCAGCGTCACCGACAAAATTGCGAATGCATTTGAAAACGCAGCTAATCTGACCATCAATTTCTTGGGACAGATGACCGCGCCCTTCACTATCACAACTGCCAACGATTTGGAAATAGAAGGACTCGATGTCGTTCTGAACCCCGGCATTGTGCTCAACACGACGACTCTGCACAATGAGTTTGCCGATGAGTACAACAAAGACACGGATGCTTCTCAGACGATCAAAGGTTTGATCATTGGTGCCGAGTCCAATGATCCGAATACCAATTCGATCAATATTAGTATGGGATTCAAAGATGTCTCCCATACCGATAAAGTCACAATCGAAGGCGGTAAGGAGTTGGTTCTTGTCGGCAATGCCGTCAATGCAATTCCTGAAGGTTCTTTTGGTGATGATGCCAATAAACTGCTGAAGGATTCTGCCGACGGCGGCTCCATTGACGTGAATAACGGTACTTTTACGTTCGGTTCCCACGGCGGCGTTACTCCGACTGTCGGTTGGATTCTTTCCTCCAATGTCGGAGAAAACGGCTCTCTGGAAGCCAAGAACGGTGAATTTGCAGATTGGACAATTGCCAACGAAGGCAAAGTTCACGTTCACTCCAATGCCATTTTGCACACCAACAGCCTGACCGGCAGCGGTTCGACCGTTAACGAAGGGAAACTGTCTCTGGACGAAAAAGACGGAAATCTTCCGGTCTTTGATGTCACCGGAAATTTCCTGAATCAGGGCCAGAATTCCGTCTTGGACGCTTCCAAGGTGGACAAGGTAACGGTATCCGGCACGCACGCCAACGAAGGCAATGCCAATTACAACGATATGCTGATTGCCGAGGGTGGCAGCTCTAATAACAGCGGTACGGAAAAAGGAAACATCCTCACCGTTGAAGGAACTCATACCAACTCCGGTACGTCTATTTGGAACGGTGTCACCGTTGCCGATAAGGGCAAAGGCGAAAACGCAGGCAAGCTCGATGTCGGTACTGTGTTCGATGTGATCGGTGAGTTTGTCAACAAGGGCAAAGACGCTGTTCTTGATGCCACCAAGACTGCCGTGACAACTGTTGCGGGTCTGCTGCGCAACGAAGGAACTGCTAACTACGATGACATGACCGTTGCCAGCGGCGGTAAATCGGAAAACACCGGGTTTGAACAGGGTGACATTCTGACAGTGGCAAACGGCGGTCAGCACACCAACAGCGGGACGTCGATTTGGAACAATGTCACGGTTCAAACCGGAGCAACTTCAACTGTTGATGTCGGCGGCAAGGAAACCATCAACGGAACCTACGACATTGCGGGCGACCGCACCAACAAAGGAGAAGTTGACGCAACGAAGGTTGCCAATACTCAGGTTTCCGGGTCACTCGACAACCAAGGAACTTCGAATTATGACGATATGACCGTTGCTTCCGGCGGAATTTCGAACAACTCGGGCTTCGAGAAAGGCGACATCCTTACCATCGAAGACGGCGGTGAGCATATCAATTCAGGTACCTCGATCTGGAACAACCAGACCATACAAGTCGGAGGCTCGGCCACTACGGAAGAAGGAGGCAAAGAGACCATTAACGACAAGTATGTTATAGCCGGTGACAAGACCAATAAGGGTGAAGTTGACGCTACCAAGGTTACCGATACCCTTGTTTCCGGGACACTCGACAACCAAGGCAAATCTGAATATGACGATATGACGATTCAGGGCGGAGGAACGTCGAATAACTCCGGGTACGAAAAAGGAGACGTCCTGACGATTGACCCGGACGGCGAACACAATAACTCCGGCACGTCGATCTGGAACAACGTTGTTGTTGCGGGCGGCGACGTGAACAACACGGGAGATATTGAGACCGGCAAACTCACCATTGACGACGGTCTCGTCAAGATTGACGGCGGCAGTCTGAAAGCCGAGGAAACCGATCTTAACGGCGGAGACCTTGTTATCGGAAACGACCGAGAACCGACCGAAGAAAACCACGTCAAGGCTGAAATCAATCCGAAGGACGACGTGATCGACACGAACATCTACGTGAAAAATAACGGAGATCTCAATCTCGGACCTACAGGCGGCCTTGACTGGGCCGATTCCATCGGATCTCCGACGGTGCCGGGCGGCACACCGAGCCGATTGGTTATTACCAATAACGTGACAACCGGTCCGGGAGGAGGCATTGCCGTAGGTCCAAACGTTTGGACGGATAAAGATACGCACGTCCAGATCGGAAACGGTGATCTCTGTCTCGCTAAGGATTCTCTGACCGTTATCGACAGCTCCATCCTGACAGACGGTAAGAGCGCATTCAATACCACAAGCGATATTGCGAAAGTGACCGTCGAACCGGGTGCGAACCTTGTTCTCGGCAATATCGAAGAGGTGGGCGACTACACGATTGTCAACGGCTACATTACCGGCGGAAACGAGGCTAACGGAATGTGGACCGGCGGCTGGACAGGTGAGAACCTCTATGCACTGCCCCAAGACGGCAGCGGCATCAACTGGATTCTGACGCTGCACAATGATCCGTCCAAGATCTGGGTAAACGCGACATTGGCTGATGTCCGCACTGTCTATCCCGACATTGCAATTCCGAATATCGCCAACGACGATTTGCTGCACTGCAAGAGCGGCGACGCAGGAGCGGACTTTGTTTGCCGCGTTCTACGCGATAAAGAGCTGGATGTTGCCGGTAAGACCAAAGTCATCAACTCTGTTGCCAATATCGCCTTTGCGGGCGGCGCTATGAGCGTTTCCATGAACGACCTCAACACGGCTGCCGACTCCATCGAGGGCAGAGTTTCCATGCGAAACGACGCCTTCACCGAATACGGCGTCATGCGTGAATGGGATCGCGGAAATGATCTTTGGGTTGATGTCATCGGCGGCAAACAGAAATACAAGAGCCGCAGCGCAACCGGTATTTCTAAAGCCGGATTCGATACAAACGCCTACGGTCTGGTTATGGGCTACGACCGCAAGTTCGCAGACAAACCGATTATCTTGGGCGCCGCCTTCAGCTACAACCACGGTTCGCTTGACTCCACAGGCGACGTTCTGAAGACAAAGAACAAGTACAACTCGTTCGGTCTGCACGCCTACGGTGCTTACGCTCCGGTCGAAAAGGTCAACCTCATCGGTACATTGAGCTGGATGCACAACTCCTCTGATATTACTCAGTCGATCAATGCAGCCGGATTCAATAAGGCTGATGCGGATGTCAAGACGAATATGTTCAGTCTCGGCGCTCGTGCCGAAGCGACTATTCCCGCCGGAAAAGCCAATATCGTTCCGCACGCCGGTCTCAGATACGTCTGGGCTAAGTCGGGCAATTACGATACGAAGGTTGACGGTAAGAAGGTTTGGAGCAACAAGGCCGATGCCACGAACACCTTCCAGCTCCCGATTGGCGTTGCGGTCAGAACCGACATTGCAACAGGCTCCGGTTGGAACGTTCGTCCGCAGGCCGACGTAACCGTCATCCCGCAGTTCGGCGATACGAAGCAGAAGACCAAACTGTCCAACTTCAATGGTGTCAGCGACAAACTCTCCGGCGAATTTGCAGGCAAGTTCGGTACGAACGTGAACTTAGGCGTCCAGGCTGACAAGGGCCCGGCTACCATCGGCGTCCGCTATGGCTTCACCGGCGGTACGAAGGGTAAGGCCGACCATATGTTCAAGCTTGAAGCCCGTTATCGCTTCTAACATAAACCCAAGCCGCTTCTTCTGAGGCGGCTGCCAAGAAAGGGAGAGGTCCAAAAAATCTCTCCCTTATTTTTGTGCTTCGGTTTTCTGAGGCTCAAAGAAACACATCCAGGTGTTTGCAAACTTCTTCACGACTTGTTTCCCCGCGATAGTCATATCGCGATGTTGTGGCAACAGAGGTATGCCCCATAGCCCGCTGAAGAATAAAAAGATCGCATCCCTGTTCAAGCATCCTTGTGGCAAATGTCCTGCGCAAGTCATGCGGGCGAACCTTCCCCAATTCAGCCAATCCCGCTCTTTTTTGAAGAATCCTGTAGATTGATGACGGCTGCATTGTTCTGAAGAGGAGCTTGCTTTTATCTGCGCCGGGGCAGATTCGAGGAAAAAATATTCCGTCTTCCAAACCCCGCGCCATGAGCCACTCGTCAATGATCCTGTCGATTTTCTTGGGAACGAAGACTCGGCGCTCCTTGTTGCCTTTTCCGATAAAACAAAAAGATCGGTTGCAGCAGTCCCAATTTTTCATTTCCAACTGCACTACTTCAGCCCGTCTCAAACCGCATCCGAGCATTAGAGCAAACATAGCCTTATCTCTCTTGCCTTGATTCGTGCCGTCGTCGCACGCGGCCAAGAGACCTCCGGCTTCTTTTCCGGACAGACTGCGACCCTTTGGCAGCCTTTCATATTTGACGCCTGTCAACGCCTGAATTTTCAGGTAAGACGATTGAGGAATGAGATCGAGCGTCCAAGCCTCTTTTGCCACTGTCTTGAAGGCAGTCAGGTAAAGATTTTGTGTTGCACCGCTGCATCCTTTCTCAGTCAGTGTTTTCTTGATTTCCGTCCAATGATTGCGTTTTAATTTCGCCCAATCAGCAGATTCAATATCTGAAGATCCGAGAATGACAGCGATGTGCTTCAGACAATTGGAAATCGTGATCACCGAACGGGAAGAACCGAGCCTGGAAAGGTAGGCAAGAGCGGGATTCTTTTTTTGAGAAGTATTTGGGTTGGTGTTGAGCATTTTCTTCAAAAAATCTTATCTTACGCAGAGGCTTTCAAATTAAAAAACTTGTCTTTGAATACCTTTACCAAATCGTCATGCTGAGTTTGAGTCAGCGTTACGCCTGAGACGATGACTTTTCCAGCCGTAAAAGAGGCATGACCGACGAGCGACTTGGCAAGTGTGCCCGGCAAATATTTTTGAAAGAAATCCGTCAAGCTGGTCTTTACGTCCTGCGGGACTGTTGAACCTAAAGCGACGTAATGAAGGTCTTGCTGTCCTGTTGTACCGAGGGAATCAAAAATGTTAAAAGCGTCATTCGTTTGGATGGTTCCGGAAGAAGTCATGAATCCGTTTTGGATATGGAAACCGTTTTGGAAATTAATGCTTCCGGTGTTGTGCAGGTTGCTGGTAATTGTGTAGCGGTTTGCTTCCGTCCAATTGCCGTTATTCGTCAGCGTTCCGGTGCTGGTAAGGTTACCTCGGGTTGTGACATTGCCCGTAAGCGTTAATCTGGCGACATTTTCAAGTGTTCCGCCCAAATTGGAATTACCGATGGTTAAAGTTCCCGAATTTTTGGTTGAACCGCCGGACTGATTGAAATTCGTAACTGATAAAGTGCCAAAATTTGTGAGGGTACCGTTTTCCTTTGACAAGGTTGCGAAGTTGTAATTTCCGCCCGTTACCGAAACTTTACCGTTATTCTTAATACCCAACGTCTGGGCATTGCTGAAATGGCCTCCGCCAAGGGTCAGATAACTTCCAACATTCTGACCGACGACAATAGGATTGCGGTTTACGAAGGTTCCGCCCAGAAGTTCCAGTCCCTGAGAAATGGTCATAGGAACAGCAGAACTTTCTACATAGTTTCCGCCCCGGACAATGACCTTTCCAAAATTTACAGACCCGGTACCCGATTTAAAGTCAACTGTTCCCGAGGTGTCTAAAACGTTAGCATTCAACGAGATTTTTGGGTTCGTATTTCCGTTAAGACTGTCGGCGAGAGTCCCGGACTGCACTAGCCGTAAGACTCCGTTCACTTGTAAAGAGCCGGTCTCTCCCCCGCGATCCAAGCCAAAATAAAGAGAGCTGTTAAGGTTTAAATCTCCACCGACGGCTAAGGTGCCGTTCGATCCTCCTCTGCCGGAGCCGTGTCCGGCTAGAATGAGAATCGCCTGATTATCAATCGTCATGTTGTCTCTGACAGTCAGAGATTGGACGGGGCGTCCTGTATCTCCGTGTGAGCAATCAAAGGCAATAAAACTCCAACCTGTTTGTCCTCGATAAGGTACTGTCAAGCTGCCGTTGATTACATAATCCGAACGGATCATGCTGGAACCATTGTCATGAAATGAGAAAGCAATATCGTTCCACGAGGCGTTGCCGTTGATCGTTGCAGCGTTGGCTGTCATCATGCTTGATAACAACAAAGCCGATCCGACAATCACACTTGTCTTGGAGCTTTGGCTTGCTGCCGGCATAGCTTCGGAAACAGCGACGAAGCATCCCCGCCGTTTGTTCCAAACTTTTTTAAAGATTTTGTTCATATGTTTTCTCCAAGGAAAAAAGAAACTCAAACGTTTCGATCAGCACCGTCCCTCAACGGCACTGGTAGAAACGTTCGAGGATTGGAGAAAAAACTTGTCTTTAAATGCCTTTGTAGAGCGCCAGGGTTTTGCGATGAAAATTTGGAGAGGAAATTCTTGAATTATTTAGGTCGCAAGCAAACTTATCCGACAAAATGAGCAAGTCGAATTTGTAGAAAATTGGATGAAGAGGTTATACTTTTGAAAAAGTATTACTATTTCAAAAATGATAAAAATGATGCAACTGATTCAAAACTCTTCTTTGCCGCCGGCGGCTGTGTTGGCAGCCCTCAATCCCGAACCTTGCGCCTGCATTTTATTCAGCTCGTATGTCCAAGCGGGATTCCCATCCCCGGCGGAAAGCTATGTGGACAACGCGCTTGATCTGAATCAGTTTCTTATTCCGAATCCGCCTTCAACGTTTTTCGTCAGAGTTTCGGGCGACTCCATGAACAAAGCAGGGCTTGACGACGGCGATCTTTTAATTGTGGATCGTTCTCTGACGCCCAAGAATAACGATATTGTTATCATGCGAATAAATGACGAATTCACTGTCAAACGCTTTAACAAGCAGGGCGATAAGTTCTTTCTTACTCCTGACAGTTTCAATCCGATTTATAAACCTGTTCATCCGAAATTTGGTCAGGAATGGGAGGTTATCGGAGTCGTCACTTATTCAATAAAAGAACATTGAAGAACAGCATCTCAGAGCATTATGCTTGAACCTGCTATTGTTGAGAGGGTTTGTTGACCCAGGCTGATAGTGTGGAATAATAATTTCCATTAACTCAAGGAAATATTCTATGAAATATTTGGTTCCACTTATTTTTGTATTCGCTTCATCCCTTGCTTATGCACAGGGATATTCCAACCCACAGCGATTTGTCATTACTACTAATGGAGATGTTTTCATAAAACTTGATACCCAAACAGGAAAGACATGGATTCTCCAAAAAGCAGCAGTAAAAATAGGAGGAGGGTACGGGACGGTAGCAAGGGAAGTACCTGACCTCAAAGCTCTCACGTGGAGAGAAATAATGGATGATTCATCTGGGAATCGGGCGTGGGTAGATGATGTATTTACGGGCAAAAAATCAGGTAATTAAAAAGCAAATTAGGTCTTTACTGAATAAAGCCAGAAACGCTTTCAGCAAAGATTAGGAATCAAAGAATAGTACAGGGGAAATAGGTCCGAAAAACAGGAGAAAGTTCTCTAGAAACTGTTGTCATTTGAGCCCCGGGTGCCAAGTATATCTAGGTTGACACTCGGGAATTTTTATTTCAGAAACGAAAATTGATCTTTCTGCTTGAACCAGAAGGGTATCAATTCCTCTTCTGTTTTGAAAATTTGGACTTTGCCGACAAACTCAACATCATCAAGGTCATCCAGGGTAACCTTCTCATCATTGGAGTAGTAGAAGTCGAATTTGTTGTCTTCTCTTTCTGTAATTCTTGCTATGTATTGAGTTTCCTCTAGGTGCAGAGGTAGCTCTCGAATCGGTTTGACGATATAGATCCCGGAGCCGTAGAAATAATTCAACCACTTGTAGTAACCGAGCCACATATTCTTGGGCGCTTCGGGCAACAATGAGTCATCTGAAGCGTATGTGGCCGACCAAAGTTTTCTGTCGTTAATGCCAAGCTTTCTGAACAGCCTTTCCATCGCTAAATAACACTCTGCCCACTTGATCTCAGAGACTTTATTGGTGTTGAGCAACGGAATTTGAATGTAACGCTGTCTGTTGAGTTTGCTCTTTCTTCTGCTGATTTTCATAAGATCGCCTTATTTTGAAAAAGTCATACTTTTTCAAAATAATAACATCATTTAAGGAGGCAGCAGAGTGAGTCTTCCAATCTTATGCAAAAAGCATTTTGAAGCGGGTCGCAGGCTGTTCCTGGCATTGCGTTTTGATAACGGAGTAAGTACAACCTACAGGGAATACTATTGCCGTTTTTGTAATTGAAAAACTTTCTCAAATAGAAAACTAATTATTTAAATTATTAAAACAGTTGTAATAAACAACAAATAAAATACTATTAAAAGAACTAAGGGGAGAACACAAAGAGTAGAAAAACATTACGAAGCAAACACAAGAAGTACAAAAATTTCAAGAAATACAAGCCAAATTAAGTAGCAATACTTCCAATAGATTTGTAGTAACTCCTCGTATAACCCTGATTATGAGGGACATCCGGAAGGCGGATTACTTCAAATACTTCTCTACTATCTCCAATAGAAGGATTGCGAGACCAATACAAAAATACTAATTCAACTTCGATTGCAAGTTAAGCAATAGAGAAGAAGTACAAATAGTTTTAGCAGTAGTTTTGTATTGTTTCAACTTTAAATCTATTATACATGTAGTACAAAACAACGATAAAAGAGATATAATGAGAGTGTAAAAAATACTTTGATTGCTTTTGAACTATGAGCACGACTGAACTGACAACCAAGACAACGGGAGACGTAGCGGTTTCTTCTCAGCGTCGTCAGATCAACCCGGCCGCTCTTTATCTGCTCACTCTCAGCGAAGGGAGCAGCAGAGACGGAATGGAGCAGATTCTGAAAAGAACGGCTCGATTCTTCGGATTCGCCGATTGGACGGATTGTCCTTGGCAGACCATTACAGCGGCCCATGTCATCGGTTACCGTGCCATTCTTCAGAAACAAGGGAAGAGTCCCGCGACTGTCAATCTTGTATTGGCGGCGATCAAAGGTGTTGTCAGATGTGCCTGGCAGGAAAACCTGATCTCCGACCACGAACGGATGGTCATTGACTCCATTAAAAGCGTGAAGGGAAGTCGGGTCAGATCCGGGCGAGCCTTAACTTATGAGGAAACGGCAACACTCTTTACGGCTTGTCTTTCCGAACATACTGCGGCAGGTTACAGAGATGCGGCGATTTTGGCCTGCGGTGTCGGTTTGGGATTAAGAAGAGCCGAGATTGCGGGAGCCAGATTAAGTAAGGTGGATGCGGCAAACCGCTCCCTGAAGATCATAGGAAAGGGCAACAAAGAAAGAGAAGTGTTTTTCCCTGAGCAGGCTTGGCTTCTTTTTGAGAAGTGGCTTCAAGTAAGAGGGACAGGCGGTTCGGATTTTGTTTTTTGTCCGATAGACCGAAGAGGAGAGATGCTGTACCACTCCGGACTTCAGCCGTCTGCGATCTTGCAAATATTACAGAAGCGGGGATTCAAGTCCGATTTGGAAAAATTTTCTCCGCATGACTTAAGAAGGACGTTTGCCAGCAGGCTGCTGGACAACGGAGTGGATCTTTCGATGGTAAGGGACGCCCTCGGACACTCTTCCATCGGCACCACAGTGATCTACGACCACCGTGGAAAAGAAAAGTTGAAGCAATGTCTGAGAAATAACGTGAGGCTGTAATGAGCGGCGATACTCTTGCAACAATCTTTCTGGCAATGATGGCTATAGGGCTTATGGGTTTGGATATTTTCTCTTTCGCTTTCCTGTGCGTCATTACTTATTTCGGATACCACATTTACCACTTTTTCTTCTAATTAAATATGAACATCGTTGTGGCAAATACAAAAGGCGGAACAGGAAAGACCACCACCGCCGTCCAGTTGGCGCTCTATCTGACGGGAATCGGTAAAAAGGTTCTCTTGGTAGACGCCGACATCCAGGGTTCGGCCTTCAAAGCGCTGGCTGAAAGGGGCAGGTTGGAAATAGAACCGATCCAGCCGTGTGCTTTCCTTCCCGATCCTGTGCAGCTTAGAACTCAGATCAAAGCGTACCAGGCCGACTATGACCACATCATTATTGATTCCGGCGGTCGGGCAGGATCTCATCTTGTGGCTTCAATCCTGTCCTCCGAGGTCTTGCTTGTTCCCATTACGCCCAGCGCAGTTGATGCTTCGGCCTTGGGAGACCTCAAGGCGATCATCACGGACGCAAGAGAGGTGTTCGGCGCCGAGTTCAAGGCCCTTTCTTTCATTTCAATGGCGGATGTTTCGGGTTCCGACAACTTCCTCACGGAAAAGCGGATCAGAAGAAGCGGATTCTTGGAATTTTTGGATGCTTCGTTGGGTAAGCGAAAAGCCTTCAGGAATGCAACGGCTCTCGGAGTCGGTGTTTACGAAATGAAGAATCCGGACTCCAAAGCCTGCAACGAAATCAGAAGATTGGCTCAGGCGATTTTCAATAAAGACGAAGAAAAACAGAATTCTTAAACAGAAAGGTATAGGCATGAACCAAATTGATGTCAGAAAAGGCTTGATAGACAATGCGGAGCAGGGTATTTCGGAAGCGGAAAAAAGGTTCTATCAGAGCTATGACGATAGGATTGTCCAAGTCAAAAGCGGGTTAACCGCTCCCGTTCCGGAAGAAAAAGAAGTCCCGAAGGATTTTCCCGAACTGAATCCTCAGTCCGCTTCAATAGGGAATCTCGGCACTGTGAACAACCTTCCTCCGATTGTTGAAAACAAAACAATGCCCCTTCCCGTGGCAGAGCAGGAGGTTTCCCAGCCTAAGGAAAATCTTCCGGAGTCGCCTGCAAAGGTTTCCGAAAACATTTCACGCAAAGAAGAATTCACTCGTCTTCGTGAGAAGCTCCTAAGCAATAAATGCAGGACGATGAAGAGCTGTCATTTCACTCTTTCCCTTCCCATTGAACTGAAAGATCTGATTGAAGACATTTCGGTAACTTTCCACTACCCGAGAAGCACTGTCGTCCAATGGCTGCTTATCGAAGGGTTGAACAACGAGTTCGACCTTAAAACAGAAAAACAATTCAATCTCAATCAAGATAGTTAAGGAACCTCTGCACAAAAAGTGGGTGATATGCTATAATTAGCACACTACCGAAAAGTGTGACTATGAAGATTAAAGCCCCCACATTCGCTGATTTATTTGCAGAAACCTCACCGCAGCCGGGCGGTGCCAGAAGAACAAAGTTCCTGGAGACTTTAGACCGCATCATTCCTTGGCAGGACTTGAAATCTTTGATAGGCCCTTATTACAGTGAAGGCAAACGCGGCGCTCAGCCTTATCCTCTGGAACTCATGATCCGCATTCATTTCCTTCAGCTGGTTTATAACCTTTCTGATCCCATGTGTGAGGAGACGCTTCACGACTCGTTCGCATGCCGCCGCTTTGTCGGTCTGACGATGGATTCAAAATGTCCCGATGAGACCACGATCCTACGTTTCCGTCATCTCCTTGAGAAAAACGTTCTGGACAAACAAGTCTTTGATTTGTTCAAGCAGCAGCTTACCGCCAGAGGGCTTCTGTTCAGCAAGGGCACGATTGTTGACGGCTCTTTTATTGAAGCGCCGAGTTCGACGAAAAACGCCGACAAAAAGCGAGATCCTGAAATGCGTTCAGCGAAGAAAGGCAGCAACTGGCACTTCGGAATGAAGATGCACATTGGTGTGGATAAAGCCACCGGAATCATCCACACGGTGGTAACGACCCCCGCTAATGTTCACGATGTGACAAAAGCGGACGAATTACGCCGCCCCGATGACTGGGAAGTAATCGGCGATTCCGGATATCTCGGTATGGAAAAGCGCGATAGTGCAGATCCTGAACGAGTAACTTATACGGCTGCGAAACGTTACAGTCAGAGAAAGAAGCTCTCGGCAGAGAGAATTGCCGACGAAAAGCTGCTGAGTTCGATTAGATGCAAGGTCGAACACGCCTTTCATCGAATTAAGGTTCAGTTCGGATATAAGAAAGTCAGATACAGAGGGCTGGCCAAAAATACGGCGCGCTTAACAATGCCGGCCTCGATTGCCAACATGTTCATCGGAAATTGCTTCGAAAATCGAACTAAGGTGAGCTTCGTCTAGGATAACTGTATCTATTGGGGAGAAAATTGATTGATTAGGCCCCAATCAACTCCTCCTGAATGGAAAATTTCGGCCAGATCCTTTGAAAATTAAGTCTCTAAAGGCCATTGGGAAGAATCAAGCATTTTACAGAGCTTCCTTAAATAATGAAACATAAACTTCTTTTGGCTGTTATTGCCGTATCCTCCTTGCTGACCGCCTGCGGCCACGTATCCAACGCAGTTCTCTCCGAACAGGATCTTCTCGATAAAGCAGAGTTTGCAACAGGCATTTCCAGAGACCAATTAACGCTGGTTGAGCGCTCCGGCTCTTTGGATGCGGTTGAGTACCGCGTGGCTACCAAGAAAGGCCAGCAATTCAGATGCTATTTCACTTCCGCCTTGGCAGTGACTTCTGATGCGGTGTGTCAGGAAATCACAAAAGATGGGAAAAAGACCACAAAGCAGAAAAAAGGAGACTGCAACGCGCTTCTGAAGGCTGCAGGGAAGTGTTGATCCCTAACTTGTTGAAATAAAGAGAGCCGAAAAAAGACCGTATTGAAACATTCAATTTCAGGTTTCTAAATGGCTCTCTGTCAGAATAGGAAAATCCTGTTTTAAGCGCTAAGTTGTGGTCAAAAGCACATAGTTCTTTCCCGGAACAAACATTGAAGACAAAGGCAAAGGAAATGAAACCTTCAATCCAAGAGAAAATCGCTCTGTTTATCTTTCGTAACGACGACAATATCGTGCTTGCTTTCAAGCTTGTGGGAATAGTTATTCTGTTTTCTTTGATTGTCTTAATGGTTTGGTTCGGCCTTTTTTATGATGTTGGGTCGGAATTTTTGTGTCAGTTCCTTTTACCGATATTGGCGGTTCTTGAGACTGTTTCTTTGCTTCTTTTTCTCGGAATGTTCTGCCTGATGGTCTGGAGCTTACTAGCTGAATCCGGCCCTAACTTCATGTGGACGATTTACGGTGTCCTTGCAGGTTTCCTTTTTTTTGCATCTTCAGCGACGCATTCCATGGCAGAGCAAAAGATTACTCAGATGCAGGATGACCAACTTTGCCAAATTTGTGTTGAAGCTCCGGCCACAACTTCAGCCGAGAAAACAAAGCCCGGAAAATAACGAAAATCCCAAAAAATTCCAACTGTTGGAGAAGATTGATAATGTTGAACCAAGTCCTGCTTTTTATTGTGTTCCTTGCGGGGATCTTATGTTTGCTGATCGCAGGTCCCAGATTTCTTTCTCACCGCGATAAACCGGCAGCCTATTTTTTTATGGCGATGGGTCTGTTCTTTTGGGGAACTTCTGTCTTTCTTGCCTTCGTCTGACAAGCTAATGCCGTAATATTGCAAAAATTATTCTCAAATATTCATTGGAGGAAAAAATGAACAAAACAGAATTGATCGCAGCCGTTGCCGAGTCTGCCGGTAAAAACAAATCCGAAGTCAAAGACATTCTGGACGCTTTGACTGCACAGATCGTCAAAGCCGTTAAGGAAGGCGACGAAGTTGCTTTGCTGGGTTTCGGAACCTTCAAATCCGCCAAGCGTGAAGCCCGTACCGGCCGCAATCCGGCTACAGGTGCCGAGATTCATATTCCCGCTTGCGTTCAACCCAAGTTTGTTGCAGGGAAACTCTTCAAGGATGCTTTGAATACAAAGTAATTCTTTGTTGAGTAACTCCGGGCCCGCTTTCCATAGCGGGCTTGTTTTTTGTCTGAAGCTGTTTTCAAAAAAGTGTTACATTGAGGTTATCCGCTACAACGTTCCTCGGCGTTGTGCGGATTTCCGCCCCTGTCATCTCGTGGGATGAAGGGGCCTTTAATTTGCCGAAAATATAATCACCGATCAATCTCAAATAAGACACAAATTGAGTTTGTGCGGAACGTCAAGTTTCATACGGAACCCTTCTTGCTATTTCTCTTCGTTTGCAAAATTGGTTTCTTAACGGAATAAAAGAGAGGGTTAATACGAGTGGGAGATACATGGGGAGATTTTTATACTCCAAAATGATTCTCGAACCGTTTCGGCGTCTTTCATGTTTTCTGTGTTTTGCATTCCCGCTTCGGAAAAAGAATTTTTTAGATCCTCAGATTTATGAGGTCCCAACTGCTTTTTAAAGCACATTTGGAGTCAACATGCACATCATCAAACAAGTCTCCTTCGCTGTCCTCTTAGCCTCTCTTCCTACCCTTACTGTAAATGCTGCCGGTATTGAAAAATTAAATACCGATGTGGTTGTTGTCGGTTCAGGTGGTACCGGGCTTTCTGCCGCAGCCTCGGCCCATCAAAACGGAGCCAAGGTTATTGTTCTTGAAAAATTGCCTTTGATCGGCGGCAGTTCTGCGCTTGCGGGCGGCGCAATTGCAGCAGGAAATTCCAATCTTCAGAAACGTTCGGGAACTAAAAATGTCTCGGATGACGGCTTCGCGAAGATTTGGATTAAAGACCAAGAACGTTCTTTCCCCGGCGGCGATGAAGCAATGCCCGATGAAAAGAGGATTCACAAGGCTGTCAGTGAGTTCGATAAGACCGTTAATTGGATGGAAGATACGATAGGTTATAAATTCGCAACTCCCAGACCTTTCGGTTATGGCGGTCCGGACTATGCTCATGCTCCGGCAGAGTCACCCGTTCCTGCTTCAGGACGCGGATCCAGCCCTGCCGGTGGCCGCTTTGTCATTAAGGCCTTCAAAACATATCTGGACAAGGAGGGCGTTCCCGTAATGACCGGCACTCGGGCCGAAGAGCTGATTACAGACGCCAAAGGCAACGTCATTGGTGTTAAGGCTTCAAAAGGAAATCAGAAGCTGGAAATACGAGCGAAAGCTGTGATTTTGGGAACCGGCGGCTATGCCCGAAACCAAGAATTGCTGAAACAATACACACCGTCTTATGCTCCGTTTACGGAGGAATCCAACGCGACTCGCGGAGCAACAGGCGATGGAATCATTATGGCTAAAAAAATTGGAGCTGCCGGCTTCAAAGACGGCTGGGTTATGGGTTTAAAGCCTGTTTCACCGCAGAAGGAATTAAGCAACACCTTCAGAACCAAGAATGTATACAAGGAACAGGTCTTTGTTAATCAAGAAGGAAAACGCTTCATGAAAGAAGACTTGCCTTACATTGTTGATCCCATTGCAGAGCAAAAGACAGCGTGGGCGATTCTTGATAGTAAGAATCAAGCCAACGCCGAATTGTTGAATAAGTATGCGGATGATCCTTCCATTGTCGCTAAAGGAAATACATGGGAAGAGCTGGCGAAAGCTATGAAAGTTTCTCCCAAAAATCTTGAAACAACGATGGAACAGTACAACAAATATTGCGGCGATAAGAACGACGCCCTCTATCACAAAGATCCGAACTACTTAGTTGCAGTAAACAAAGCGCCTTTCTTCGCAGTTAGAGTTATTCCGGCTACGATGGGAACTATGGGCGGTTTACAAACCAATGATAAGTTCCAGGTCTTGAGAAAAGACGGATCGGTTATTAAAGGACTCTATGCAGGCGGCGAAACGGTAAACAGACCTTACTACCGCCGCGTTTACACTTCCGGGACGGGTTTAGGTTTGGCTTACACATCCGGAAGAATAGCGGGTGAAAATGCGGCTAAAGAGTAGCTAGCTAATAGGGTTTAAGCTCCGATCTGAAATATTTCAGAGTTTAGAGCATCTAGAAGAGGCCGGTCTCTGAACTATAGACGGCCTCTCTACAATTCTGTCTCTTCTTCGTAATCCTGTTCCTTTTCCAGCTCAGCGTCAGGATCAGGCTCCCTGAGAACTTCAAATAACTTCTTTCTTTTGCAAGCGAGCAATGAGATTTAACGTCGGGTAGAAGTCACCTTTAGGGACTTGCGGATCTGAATTGTTGCTCAAACTTACCCGCGTATCTATTAAATCCAATGGGTTTACAGATTCCCCATGTGGTATCCTGTCAGTGATGGATGTGGGTTGCTCTGCAATCCCGTCACCCGCCGCCGATGGTGCAAAAGCACCGGCGGCATTTTTATTTGGTTTGCTAATGTCGAAAATAAAACCGTCTGACGCCGAAACGTCAGACGGGGCACGAGACGAACCCACGAATGAATTACGTCCTCTTGAGGGTACGGTAACATAGTCAATATAGTTTTTCAAGAAAAGCTCGATATTCAATCGTCACCAACCAATATCTTCGAAAGTTATTAACCATGAATGAGTTGAAGCAAAAAATCGAAGAGATCGTCAACGAGACTGTCGCCACTGCGTATTTCAACGAGGAACACGAGTTTCTTTATTTGCGTCCTGACACTCTTACTAATTTCGCTGGTCTGAGGTTTAAAGAAGAGAATGGAGAGTTCTTTTACACACCGAAGGACCAAGAAGATTGGCAACCTGTACCTACTGACCTTGAGTCTTTGGAAGATTTAATTGATGTCCAGACGCTAGAAAAAGGCGTTTACTTCAAGGACAAGGACGAAGCGGATTTCTATTTTTATTGGGAAAAGGAATACGGCAGAATCAGTGAAAATAAATATGCCGAAGTTGTTGAGGAAATCGGGCTCCTTTTGGATAGGGCTAGAGAAGACCGAAAGCCTTAATCAACCGTGTGTTTTATTCGATCAAAACGTTGAAATTTATAAGCGAACGGGCGAGCTTCGGTTGCTGGATGTTCCTCGCTCCGAGCGAGAAGCCATTTATTGTTATTAAGGGGTCAAAGGTCGCCCCTTCTTCGATTTTAACTTGGATTTCAGTGACCCATGCCATGTCTACCCAGTGCAAAGAATGGCGGTAAAGGTCAGCCCCGCTGATAATGAAAACAGCGTCGTCCCGGCCGAATTGATTGAGGACTTCTTCTAGAGAAGAAAATAAAGTTGCCTCTTGCTCCTTGTTGGAAGAGGCGCGGGTCAAAACAATGTTTCGGCGCCCTGGCATCGAGCGGTCGGCGTTCCTTTTTTATTTCGCAAAAATCAGCTTTAACGGATCGCCAGCATGTTTGTTTTGGGGCTATTTCAATCGCTCAAATTTATTTTGGACAGTAGTGAAGATAAACGGAAAACCTGCCTTTGAGCGTCAAAAAAATGATGTCGAACTCTTTGACAATGAACCTTTTAGTTCGAAGTGGAGAATCAGCGGGTCCCGAAAGCTGATAAAACTGCTTGCCCAAGAAAGTCTCAAACCACATGAGCTTTTCCTCACAAACGGTTTTAAGTGCTTGGTGAGTCAGGAAATTGTCTCCATGATTGAGTCCTGGTTCGGCGAACATCTTTGCACTTTGGACCTGTCTCGGAATTTAAGTTTTGAGGCTTCCCGGCATTCGCAATAAATTAAAACGTTCCTAAAATCTGTCTCCGTTGCTGCCAAAGCAAACGGGTCTGAAACCGCCGGCTTTTCTCTTGGCAGCGACGAAAATTGTGGGTATCTCTTCTCTGTTCTCGAAAATTTAAAGGGAAAGAAGGAGGCATATTCGGTTAAGTACGAGTCAACAGGAACGTTAAAGTTCATGCGTTTGTTTCCCCAGGCAGTGGAGGCAGTAAAAAACGGATCTGTTCTGGTTGTTGATCAGTTGGATGCGTCCATTAATCCTATGGCAATTATGAGCTTGATCAACATCTTTCATAACGACGAAATCAACAAGAACGGAGCTCAATTGATTTTTGCGACTTGCAATCCGATCTATTTGAACCCGAATCTGTTCAGAAGAGACGAAATCAAGTTTGTAAACAAGGAAGATGGCTCCGGAAGCACGATCTACTCTCTCTCTGATTTTGGAACAGAAGGTGAGGGCGGAGTAAAAACAACCGACGATTACGCCGCCAACTACCTTATGGATTGTTATGGAGCCATGTCTGGAGCTGACTTTACTGAGGTTTTTTGCGAACTTGCTAAGAATTAGCATCGGCGGGAAAAACATCCCGCCTTTTGATTCGAAATTCTCTTGAGAGCCTCTCCCTACAACTTACGGTCAAGTTCGTCTCGGCATTTTTTCTCAGAGAAATACTTACGTTCTGCTACTTCGCCCTGCTTTCCGATGTTGAACGAGGAGATCGGACGGTGGTAGCCCATGACGCGAGTCCAAATTTCACAAGGTGTTCGTTCTGAATCTTTGATCCCGAGTTGATCTAATTTTTCCGACATTTGATTCTCCTCAAAAGAAATGGCTACCAATGGACACGCCTGAAAATCTTTCCGTCGATGTAAACATCTATCGCACGGCTCGACTGCATTTCCTGCCAGATGATGTCGTCATAGACGTAAACGGTTCTGTAGCAGTCGCCTGACTCGTCCGAAGAGCAGGGAGTGCGCTCCCGATATTTTTTAGGCTTGCCTCTTACACACGCCTTTGAACCGGCTGTTTCCCAGCCGTAGTCTTCGGAATAATATTTGTAAGTCCCGTTATGGTTGTACTGAACGTTGGAATAACCTCTTCTCTCGGCTCTTCTTTTGGCGTACTTGGATAAATTGGCATTTGAGGCTTTGGCCTGAACATAGGTTTCTCCGAGATAGCCTTTCGGAGCTTCTTCGTAGCCTTCACCGTATAAAAAGCAGGGATCGTAATGATCACTGAGTTGCTTCGCCTCATTGCCTGCTCCGGCTTGCGGACACTTCGGGAATTTGCAAGGATGCCTCTTGGAGAGGCATTTGAACAATTTGTCGATGGGAGGACGGCACTCTGCCACTGCACGGGGACCGTTCGGATTCGATAAACAAAGCAGCACTTCACAGCCCCATCTGGCGTTGCCCGTCAGCTCTTCGACTTCTTCGCCGTTGGGCAGGGTAAGGGCAACGGGTGTAGTGCTGACGGCCAATCCGGTGATTATTGAAAGAACTATCCGTCTTTTCGACATAACTTACTCCGTTTCAGATTTTGGAGAGGCGTTCTGCTGCGGCTTTTTTGGCTTTAATTTTTTGACAGAGCGCTTCAAGAAGTTTGTTCACGTCTTCTTCCAAATAAAGTTTGTCTTTTCCAAATCCAAGAGCGCCCACTATTTTTCCCTCATCTTCCAATCTCTTAAGGGTACTCGACGAAATATGCAGCAGCTCCAAAGCCTCCTTGCGGGTAATGAGCTTCTTGGACATAAACAACTCCAAAAGGATTTAAATCAATAATTTCATTGTTTAAATCAATTGTAAAACAGATTTTTAATCTTCTATAATCAAAGCAGATTTACTGTTTCGTTACAGTCTTAACGATAGTGCAGTTGCTATGCAACGGGTTTTTTGATCAAAAACCTAAATAAATGATTGTGTTCGGACTTGGGGCCGAGCTTGATTCCAAGCGGACTAACCTATTTCGGCAGGTCGAGTGGTTTGCCTTTACGGGTTAGAAACTACAGGCACTGTTTTTAGGTGACGACGCTTAGGAATTCGGAAGATGCTTGAAAAAGTGTCTTTCGGACGAAGTTTGCAGCTTCGTTTTTTCCAATGTTTTTTTCGTTGCGCATTGGAATTTGTCGGACTGTTCTGAGCGGTTCGACGGCAGTAAAGAACTCAGAGAGCGGGTGCAGGCAATGAAAGCAAATCGAAAGCACTCAAGAGCAGAGCTGCGGGCGGTGCTTTGCGAGATTCCTCAGCCTCAAAAGGCTTTTGTCTTTTGTTCGGCGCTTCGCAACCGGATGCCGTGATTATTCGTTGTTTTTCTGGTGGAAATCAAAACAGCGATGAGGTTCCAGATTCCACAACTGAAGTCCTTTTAGGGACTTGTATATGCGCTTCGGCGGAATTTATTTCGCCGGGTGCGGAGTCGAATTCCTCCGAAGTTTTTTAACTTTAGGAGGATAAGGCCATGAATGAAAGTCAATTTCAGACTTTTAAGTTATCGGATGTCATCAACAATCTTGTCGATGACAAAGGTAAATTGATCAAAGCCCCGGGGATTCCCATCAAGGGCTTTAAAGAACCGCAGGACGGCACTCAGCGCAAGATGCTAATACCCTCTCTGATTCCGAACTACGTATTTCGCGGTTCGGAACTCGGCTTGATCGCCAGGTTCTTTCTGAAGAAGTCGCGCTACGGTCTGTGGGTTTCAGGACCTACGGGTTCCGGCAAGACTTCGGTAATCGAGCAGTTTTGTGCCCGATTGAATTGGCCGGTAGTCAGTTGTACAGGCTCCGGCAGATTTGAGTTTTCGCAGTTGGTAGGGAGCAACAGGCTCACTGCCGGCAAAAACGGCGAAGCTCCGACAATGAAGTTTGAGCTTGGGCCTCTGGCTCAGGCAATGCTGAACGGCTACGTTTTTATATTTAACGAAGCTGATTTGGCGGATCCTTCCGAGCTTACTGCTCTGAACGAGGTATTGGAGGGCAAAGACCTCTATATTCCGGAAAACGGAGGGATGATTATCAAACCTCACCCGATGTTTCGTCTCGTTTGCACAGGAAACAGTGCAGGCTCGGGCGACGACACCGGTGCTTATGCAGGCATCAGCCAGCAGAATATGGCTCTGATGGACAGGTTTTATTTCCTGGAAGTCGGCTATATGTCGGAAGAAACAGAGGAACAGGCATTTGCACTTGCTTTTCCCACCATTCCGAAGGAGTGGAGAGAAAAAATGGTCCGTTTTGCCGTCCAGATCCGCAGCTCTTTCGAGAGAGGCGATTTGAACTCTCTGAGCATTCCGATGTCCACTCGTACTTTGTACAAGTGGGCTGACAACTACTTATGGCTGCTTCACTCCACCGGAACTCCGGAGGAGAAGCTGTATGTGAGTTTTCAACAGGCCCTGGGTGCTCGGTACAACAGTACCGACCGTCAGGTGGTTTGTCAGCTCGCAAGAGCTATTTTCGGTGAAGCATGGCCTGCGATTGAACACTGATTTGTTCTGTCGTCTGCAAGCTTTTTATTTCTGATTTTTCGTTCCTTTCGGGGTGCTTCTTGTCCCGAGGGGCATGATGCGCCCTAACTTTTCTTTTTTTGGAGTGCATTATGTTTACGTTAAATGAAGTTACGCTACTTGGTCGCCTGGGTTCCGATGCGAAAGTTCGCACAGCCGCAAACGGTAAAAAGTACGCCATGATCTCTCTGGCCACGGAAGAAGTTTTCCGTGACGATCAGGGCGGTTGGGCAACAACGACTGTTTGGCATGACCTGATTGTTTTCCCGTCCGACGCGGTACTGCAGCATTTGAAGAAGGGCGCTTGCGTCCTTGTGAAGGCTGCCGTTTCTTATCGGACTGAGGAAAATTCCAACCGTAAGCTGATGAATCTTAAGGTTCGCCAGCTTCAGGTTCAGTCATCCGGCGGCGCCAAATCTCAAAATCGCACAGACGGCGAAAACGCTCAAGGTTATTCCGGTTCTTATCAAAGAAACGGCAATTACCGCACGCAAAATTCGCAGAATGTGCAGCGCGCTCAACAAGCGCCTCAGCAGAGACCGGTTTCGGATGACGATTTCGTCTGATTCTTGAGCCGTCTTTTCTGATCCTAATCTTTTTGAGATTAGGAAAAATTCAATCGGGCTGACGCATTGATTTTCTAATCGGTACGCGATGCCTCCAACCCTACGGGAGTTTTCTGTTCCCGTAGGGAGAGAGAACTCCCTTTTCATTTTGGAGTTTTCTCATGTCTAATAACATTGCTGCTCAAACAACATCTCTGGTCCGTCGTTTCGCTGAAAAAGCAAACTGCGATCCTTACAAATACAACACTGCGCTGGAAACGGCTCTGGGCGTCAAGCGTCCGGAAACGATATTGGCTGCTTTGACGCTTTGTGAGGAGCTGGAGCTTGATCCCCTTCGGGGCGATGTTTACATCCCGGTCGTGAACGGAAACGACGGCAAGCCCTCCATCTCCTACCAGGGATGGACCAAGATTGTCACTTCCCGTCCCGACTTCAACGGCGTAAGCACCGAGTTTTCCGAAAACAAAGTCAAGATCGAAGGTTTGAACTCTCCCGTTCCCGAATATGTGCAGGTCACAATGTGGAGGAAGGGGATTGATCATCCGACGGTCATCCGTGAATACATTGAAGAAACCTTTCAGAGCAGATCTCTTCCGTGGAGAAAGTTTCCGCGAAGAATGCTCCGTCACAAAGGCTTTATTCAGGCTGCACGACTGACTTTCGCTTTACGGGGCGACGGAGAAGATGTTGATTACGGAAATATCGACGCGGCACAAGCCACGTTGAATGCGGTTGATGCCGACGGTGTTATTAAAACACCGGTTCAGCCGGCCGCACCTGTTCAAGCCGCTCCCCAGCCGGCTGCTTTCATGCGCTTCAAAACAGAAGCGGAAATGCTCAGTCGCGTCGGAGTTCTTGTCTCGGCTGTCAAAGAGGGCAGGTCTACCAAGGAAAAAGCCGTCAAGATGCTGACCAAACGGGTTCATCCGAGCCAGTTGGATCAGTGTCTGACAATCCTTGAAAAAGGACTTGAACCTCAGCCTTCGGCACCGGCTCCGCAGGAGCTTGCACCGGAGACGGAGGAAAGTGTCGTTTCTCAGGTACTCAGTCCCGAGCAGAATTTCGATTCCGCTCCCCAAGTGATGAATCCTCAGGAAGACGCGGCTCCGGCCGTTCTGACTGCCGACGATGAAATCCCGTTCTAACCGGAGAAGAGCCATGTTGAAAGTTACATTACAGCAAGGCTCCGATTCCTGGTTGGATTGGAGACGTGAAGGCTTGACCGCAACCGAAGCGGGAGTCATCCTCAATCAAAATCCGAACAAGTCTCCCTGGAGGCTTTGGATGGAGAAAAAAGGAAAAGCAACACCGCAAGACCTGTCTTCGGTTCCTGCCGTTCGTTTCGGCAGAGAAAACGAGGACACGGCCCGCAAGATTTTCGAAGGTACTCATTCAACGACGGCGCCTGGCGTTTGTGCCGAGTGGGATGCCGACAGAAGATTTCGTGCGAGCTTTGACGGTTTGACTCCGGAAGGTATTCCCGTTGAATTCAAATGTCCTCAAGGCAACACCCTTGCAGACGTGAGAGAAAACGGTGAATTTTCCGAAGCCTATTTGCTTTACTTTTTTCAGGTTCAGCACCAGCTTCTTGTAAGCGAAGCCCCTTTCGGGTGGCTTTGCTTCCTGGACGGTATGAAGTTGATCGAATTCAAGATTCCTCGATCCGAGGAAACCATTCGTCAAATCATCAGCGCAGGAAAAGTTTTCTTGGATTCTCTCAAAGGAAACGAACCTCCTGCCGCCGACCAAAACAAAGACCCTCTGATACTGTCCGGTGAATCGGCAAAGACTTGGCTTGAATTGGCCGAGACTTGGCTGGCTTGCGAACAGCATATTAAAGAGGTCGAAAGGTACAAGAAGCTTCAGGGCGAAGTTGCCGACAAAATGAAAGAAATCCTCGGTGATTTTAAGTTTTGCGAAGGCTTCGGAGTCCGTCTCAGTGCTTCGGATACTCAAGGAGCGATTGATTGGAAGAAGTTTGCCGAATCCGTCAACGCCGCTCCTTCGGAGTATGAAAAATTCCGAAAAGCCGGTTCTAAAAAGTATCGGGTTACGCCGACGGGCCGATTGGGGCCTGAAGGGTTCGATACTGCGGAGCTGGAAATTTTGGAAAAATCTCAGGACGACATCGCTTCTGCGGATTGGATGTTTTAATTTTTTATCAACCCGGCGGGAATACCTTTCCCGTCAGGGCAGGTTTTTCCGCCTTAATTTTTTAGGAAAAACCATGTTAAAACTTAATGAACGCGTTGCTTTAATCACTCTCAATTTTCGTAAGACCACCGGCAACATCCAGTTGAATCAGACGGAATTTTCACCTGAAGATCTGGCCCATTTGCCTCCCGGATTCCGTCTGGGAACCAAGCCCGTTATCGAAAGAAAACGGCTGACGGTTTTCGATTCATTGAAGGATGAAGCCACGCTGCTGTTGAAAAATCACGGAATCGAATTTATGACTCCGGGATCTTTCATTGTCCCGATTGAATCCTACAAAGGCTTCATTAAGGACGAACTGAACAGGATTTGTGCCAGATACGAGACGGAAGTCAAAAACCTTCTCGCTCATTGGAATGAATACTGTGAAGCTTTTATCAAGGCGAACCCGAATTGTTCTCCCGAACTTCTTCGTAAAGGACGACCCTCGGTCGAACGGATCGAAAGAAGTTTCAAGTCGGAGTACATGACGGCAAAAATCGTTCCGGTTGAAGGTGACGAAGGAGAAGTGGAAACCCGATTGAGCAATCTGTCGGAAAACCTGATTTCTTCCGTTGCCGCCGACTGCCGAAACTTTCTCCAAAAGAACAAACCCGGGCGCTCAAGCGCGAAGTCCGGAAGCAGAGTTCTATTGCAACGGATTCTTACCCGATGCAAAGAGTTGGAGTTTATAAGCCCGAGAGTTACGCCTTTGATTGAGTTCCTTCAAAATTGCCTGAACAAACTGCCCGTAGGTGTTTCTTATACGGGCAATCTGTTTGGTCTGGTCAACGGCGTTCTCTTCTTCCTTTCGGACGAAAGAACGCTCAAAAGACTGTGTGACGGTACTTTGGACACGTCGTTGGTTTTTGGAGGTTACAACCTCGGCGAAACCGGTGCCGATGTCCTTCCGGGCCTTTACGGTTTGGAAGAAACGGATAAAGGCGGAGATGCTGCGGAAGCTGATTCCGAGGACATCACTGCCGGAACCGTTGAGGCAGCCAAGGCGGTCGAAACGGCATCCGAACCTGTGCCTCAGGACGAGCTGACGGACGACGAGTTGTCCGCCTTGTTCTTCGGCGCATAGTCTTGCTTTACCCCACGGGGATACTTCCCCGTGAGGGTGAAGTATCTCCTTTTTTCTTAAAAGGAGATTTTTATGGATTCCAAAGTAGTAAGCGCACTCAAGAAATTGGGTGTTATTTTTTCCTCGTTGAACGTAACGGTAAAAGTCGGAGCGTATTGCGCTTCGACCGACGGTAATGAAATCAGGATTCCCTTCCCCGATGCCAAAACAGACTTTCAGATGTTGACGGCATTGCTGATGCACGAAGCCTCTCATTGCCGCTACACCGACTTCAAAGCCGATTTTCAAAGCAACAAGCTGGTGCATTCATTCGTGAACGCGATTGAAGACGCCCGAATAGAAGCCCTGATAGGGCAGGTCTATGCGGGTTCCTCGTTCATGTTCAGGGATCTGTACCTAAAGATGCTTCCGAAAATTGTTTCCCGCATGATCGGTCAGAATCCGATTCAAGTGTTCGGCCTTTGGCTGAATTGCAGAGCATTTGTGTTCTTCGGCAAACCTTACGTTGAAGAATATGAAGAAAAGATCGGAGAATATCTGAAGACCGTCTTTCCGTCTCAAATGCTGGATCAGGTATCCGGTTTGATGGATCGGCGACTGCCGGGGCTGAAAAGCACTTCGGACGTTGTTGTTCTTTCCAAGGAAATCTTTGACATCTTCGTTCCCTGCCTTAAGGCAATGATGAAGAGCCGGGGAGATCCGCAGGAAGGTGACGGAGAGGGAAACGGGGAAGGCGCTTCCGATTCGGATGAACCGCTTGACGGAGATTCTTCGGGCAATGCCGAGGGTTCGAAGCCGGACGGGGCAAACGGATCGAAACCCGGATCCGAAACCGAAGATAAAACTTCGGAAGACGGTGACGGAAACGGAAGCGGAGAAGGTGAAACCGTTCCCGAAAACGGGGCGGCTGCCGACGCCAAAGAAGGTGCAGAGAGCGATTCTTCGGACAAGGCGGATTCGTCTGCCGGTTCACAGAAAGCTTCAGGCGGAACTTCAGGTGCGGCAACCTCTTTGACTGATGGTGAGAGAAGTGCTCTTTTGGAGGAATTGGAAGAAAACGGGCAGGAAATTCCCGAAGAAAATCTGATGGAAGCCAAGGAACTTCTCAATAAGATGAAGGATCGGAAAGAACCTGTTGCAGGTTTGGTTCAAATCACCCACTCAAGCAGAGAGCAGATCAGTCGGAAGCCTTTACAGAATGGGACCAGAGGAGCGGAACGAATAATGAAGGCGCAGGATTGTGCCCGAAGGATTCGAAATGCTTTGATGGGTCTTATCGAGGCCAAGGCCCGAAGCTACTCTTACTACTCTGACTCCGGTCTCAAAATCGACAAACGGCGTCTCAGCCGGTTGGCGGTTTGGGATACCAAAGTCTTTCGAAAGAAGGATGAGGTAAAGGGTGAAGATTGCGCAATTATGCTCTTGGCAGACACTTCAGGCTCTATGGAAAGAGATTGGGTCGAAGAAGAGTATGCCGCCTGTCTGGGCATTGCGCTCGCTTTGCGGAACGAGAGAAACGTGGATGTGGGATTTACCACGTTTTCGAGTTGCGCCGAACAAATTCTTCCTCTCGGAGCAAAGTCGCTGCTTGCTTATCAAACGGAAATCGGAGCCTCGTTCCATCGGAATTCAACCAGAACGGACTTGGCTCTGATTGCGGCGTTGCAGGAGCTTTCCTTCAGCAGACGCAAGCGCAAGATCGTTTTGGTAATGACGGACGGGCAGAGTGACAATACTTTGGATACCAGACAAGCAATTGAGGCTTTGAACAGAAATCACTGTGAAGTCTATGCTCTGGGAATCGGATGCCGGGTGCTGGAAGCAGACCTTTATCAAGGGTGCTTTTCGATTCCCGATATTTCCGCCCTGGCTCAGTCTTTGAGTGACTTTTCGAAGATCCCATTGCGTCTTGGCAGACAAGCTGCCTGAAAATTTTATTTCTTTAACCCGCTCGGGGGCTTACCCCGGGAGGGAGCCCCCTTTTTACCGATAAAGGAGGCTTAGTGGATAAAACAAGTCAAATCGAAACGCTTGAATTTGCGTTCAAGCCGAATTTTTCAACTTTTGATATTCGGTTAGTTAGCAACCTTTATTGCCAAAATTAGAGAGCATTCGTCAATCAGACGCGTGCAAACTAATTTGTTAACCCTGTGGGTCGTCAACCCGACAGGGTTACGGCCCTTCCTGTGAAAGGCTAAAAATGGCAGTAAAGGAAATCATCGTAGCCAAGATAGGCTATTCAAATTTGTTGGCTATCGGAGTCGTTGCTTCAAGTGTCTCTTCTTTTGAAAAAAAATCTGAAGAATATCCTTATCCGGGGATTTTGTTTGATGCAAAAAACTCTGAAGGGGAGGATGTCGTATTTTTTGTCCTCATGCTGAACGAAGATCTTTTTTGGGTGATTTGGTCATTGGTCTATTCCTGTGTCTTTCATCGTGAAGAAGATGTGACTTCCGCTGTTCTAGGCAAAGTCATCCGAGACATTTTGGGCAGGTAGGCAATTGTTGCCCTGGGAGCGAACAGCCCGATAGGGGAGACTGCTCCCGTTTCTTAAAGACATTTTTTGGAGCGTTTGGCTTTCATAACGTTCTCCGTCCTTGATTTCCAAAAACCTCTCAAATTCAAAATTTGCTTTGAGGTTTTATACAAGGCCCCGGGTTACCGGCAGATAAACAAAACCCCCGATTTGCACTCGGGGGCTTCTGGGAGAAACGCTATGGATGTCTACATAGTTAACGTCTCCTTGGACTTGATTATATCGCTTAGTGACGGGAAGGAGTTGTTTCTTTTCCTCTTGTTACTGATGATATTTTTGAAGCGTCCGAGGTAACGTAAGTTATGCCCCGCCTAATAAGCGGGGCGCTCCGCCTTCTCTTAAAGAGGAAAAATGAAGAATAAGCAATATTCTTTTATTGATGTTCTGCTTGTAATTGTGATTGTCCTGGCCGTTGCTGCGATTCTTATCGATTCGGTTTCGATCAGGATAAACGTTCAGACAGAACAGCCAACAATCAAAGAGAAGACCTCTTTGATAATTTAGTTTTTTGGAGCGTTTGATTATTCATAACCTTCTCCGTCCTTGATTTCCTAAAACCTCTCAAATTCAAAATTTGCTTTGAGGTTTTACACAAGGGCCCGGGCAACCGGCAGATAAACAAAACCCCCGATTTGCACTCGGGGGCTTCTGGGAGAGACGCTATGGAACTCAACATAGTTAACGTCTCCTTGAATCTCATTATATCTCTAAGTGATTGGAAGGAAGTGTATTTTTTCCTTTTGTTACTGCTGATATTTATGAAGCATTCGAGGTAACGTAAATTATGCCCCGCCTAATAAGCGGTGCGCTCCGCCCAACCCTTGCGGGGATTTTTCCCCGTAAGGGGAAAGATCTCCTTTTTTGGAGATTAATTATGGGAGTTAGAAGTGATGTCGCTTTCGTTATCTGCAAAGAGGATTACGAAGCGCTTGAAAGAGCATTCGAAAAGCATTTCCCCGAATCCGAACTGTTGGATTGTTTCGATCTGATCGAAACAGTTGAGGGTAAGGGAGAAACCTGGTTCGTTTATGTTTGCCGCGAAATAAAGTGGTACACGGAAGATCCAGATATTGCCTTTTTGATGTCTTGCCTCAAAGAGAAAAGAACTCAGTTTGCCGAAGCCTGCGAAGCAGGCTATTCGGAAAGCTGGAACTGCACTCACTTTGAGGATTGGGTCGGCGTACAAAGTCAGCCCCAGCTAGTGCTTAACGTTTGAAATTATCAACCCTGCGGGGATTTTTCCCGCAGGGGGAAAGTCTCTGCATTTTTTAGGAAATATTAATCATGAGACTTGTTTCAAAAATCCTTATGAAGATAAGAGCCGGTATGTTTGAATCCAAAGGCGGCTTCTCTTCATTGCTGCTTTTGTTGTCCGCGTTGTTGCTTGAACGTCATCTCCGTTTCGATGAAATTGGTGCTTATCAGGAAACGTTAAACCGTTTCCGAACCGCCAATCTCGGACGTTCGGATATGAAGTTATTTGTGAATCTTGCCTCAAAACATTTGCGTCATTCAGCCGGGGAATTCGGCTGGCTGGTGTATATGTGAGGCAGAAGAGCTTAATGACAACCGAATAACAAGGCGGCTAAACCGCTTTCAATTTTTGCCCTTGCGGGGATTTTCCCCGTGAGGGGAGAGTCTCCTTTTTATTTACCTATAGGAGATCAAAAATTTTTAAATTTTTTCATTTCAATGCAGATAAAAGTTTGCAAAGAATGGCCGATATGTCTGAGAAAGTCGCAGTTGCTACATTCATAATTGCCGCTTTCCAAGCCGAAGGACGGCCTGCTATGGTTTCCGCTGTTTTATGCGCTGTGTGCTTTCTATTATCATTGGCGTTAACGAACAGGAGGACCAAATGACAACTACATTTATGATTTTTGCCATTTGTTTCGTTGCAGTAATGGTTGTTTTCTCCATTTTCTGCTTGATCGTAGCAAACAAAAAATAAAGATTTAACTTAGAGAGGGAACTCTTAAGTTTTTTCTTTCTACCCTCGCGGGGACAATCCCTGCGAGGGGAAGTCTCCGCTTTTTATTTATGGAGACTTAACATGGGATACACCCATTATTTCAGTAGGACTGTTTCCTTGAGTGAGGAACAGGCCGCTCAGCTTTGTGAAAATGCCGCCAAAATTGTGACGTATTGGTTTGACCACACGCGCAATAGTGCTGAAATTTTTGCAAAGAAAGAGAAACATTCAGGCAGATGGGATGAATTTCTGGATAGTTCTCATAACCAACTGAAAATTCTTGAATCTGATGACAACAGAGAAGAGAAGTTGGTTGGTTTATGGAAAAAATGCAATGCGATTTGCATTCATCCTGATTACGAAACTGTTCCTTCGGAGGATTTCTACTTTCCGTTTGACGGGGATAGTTTCTCCTTCTGTAAAACGAATCATGCCGTAGGTTTCGGTCCTCTTGTGTATGGTTTGTTCTACTTTTTAAAGCTCTCCGGTGTCGGTCGGGTATCTACCGACGGTCAAAGCGCTGAAACCAGAGCGGGAAGAAAACTTGTGAAAGCTGTGTTTCCCGAGCTTTTTACAAAGATTGGATCCGGGAAGTAAGAAACGCTTTTTTTATCGGAGGCTTTATGACTAAAAAACCTGATGATTCTCTGCTCCCCGTTACTGCGGGAGACATCAATAAATTGAAATCTATGGTCGATGATCTTTACAACAACGTGGGCAAGACCCTTGTTCATGCTGAAGTAAACAATGATGACATCGAAAGCACGGTTTCAAACATTTTGTCCGACATCAAATGCTGTCTGGTTGATCGTTGGGCAGAAAAGTTCCTTCCCGGTGAAGGTACTCCTATGGAGCCGTCGAAGTCGGGCTTCCCCGACGACGATGATTGGGAGGAGGAATACGAGAAGTTCGGATTCAGCCGTTGATTACGGACGGAAGTGATTCGGACAACATTTTTCTTAACCCTTGCGGGACACTTCCCCGCAAGGGCGAGGTGCCCCGTTTTTTTAACGGAGCAACTTATGTTGAATCTACAAACGGTCGTCTCGAACTTGGTTTGTCAGTTGGGCGGTTTTGAAAATCTCATTGAGTTTGGCGTCGATCCGACGACTATTCTGGCAGTGTCCAGATCAAGTCATCGGATTCCCCGTCAGGCCCATGAGGAGGATGCGTTTTGTAATTACGGTCTTAAGTTTTTCTATGAAGGGAAAAACTTTACCGTCTTGCTTGATTGGGACGATTCTTATTCCATTGAAGTTGACGGCGAAGTGAGGAAAGTCGGAATCTTTTTCGACGAACTTATCACCTGCATTGAAGAGTTGACCGGAAAGCAAATGCCCTACCATCTGGAGGTTTCCGGATTCAAGGAGTCTGTTTCGGATGACGGTTGCGCAGTTCTTGCAGGGCCGGAATACCGACCGATCAGGAATCCTGCTTTTCACTAAATTTACTTTTAACCCTTGCGGGGACTGATCTCCGCGAGGGGAAGTCTCCGCTTTTTTTCTTGGAGATTTTTATGAGTAATGCAATTTCTGTTGAATTGGCCGAATTTCTGGTTTCTGCTGCGGACGAAAGTTCCGGAGAAATCGGCATTGACGCTTCTTATTCCGGCAGATGTATGTACGGTCAAACCTGCTTGGGACTCACTTTCGAGAATATCCAAAGTGCGTTCGGCCTGTTTGAATCACTCAGATATTTCGGGTCTTCCAACTTCGTGAATTTAACCCACGAATTGGCCGATTTTCTGGCCGGCTGCAGTAAAGACGGCTACGGATACGGAGTGATTCTGTACAACACCTCAAAATCTTGGCCGGCTGAAGTTCTATTGCCGAAAGACTAGAAACTGCTTTTTATTTTTTAACCCTTGCGGGGATTTTTCCCGCAGGGGAGAAGTCTCCGCATTTTTATGAGGAGACTCAAATGCTAACGTTTTTCAATCGTTCACACTCTGAATCCGTCACTGTCGATTACTGCGACTTTCCAGAAGATGCTTTGCAGGAATCCGTGGAATGTCTGACATCAAGCGGGTTCAAGTTCTATTGCTTTCACCCGTCTGTTGCAAATTGGATGCAGGTGGATGCGTCTTCCGTCGAAAAGATTCGCAATCGAATCAGACACGCTCGTAAGAACGGTTTGTTTTTGTTCGAAATCAACTGCGGAAGCCATTCAGGTTATTGGTTTCGGTTTCAATCTTTTTCCGGGTTCACTTTTATGGACAAATGGGATTCTTTTAAAGGAAACATTGCAGTTGTTTCCCAAAAGGATGCCGCAGCTTTTCTTGGGAAACCGGGGGAGGCTGTAACGGAAGAAGAAGTTCTGAAGAGGCTCAAGATGGAGGCAGAGATCATTGAGAAGGCGATCAACGGAGACTTATTTGAAGTCTGCGGGCCTGAATCCGACGATTTTGGCCGCCACGGATGGTTCTTGGATGAAGAAGAGGCCGTAAAGTTTGTATTGGAAGAATACCCGGACTTTAAGTACAAAGACGAGGACTTCCGAACAATCTACGAACTTAAAACAGCCTAACCGATTTTTAAACCCTAACGGGGATACTTTCCCCGCAAGGGCAGAGCATCCCCTTTTTCTTTGGAGATGCTTTATGTACAGACGGTACAGACCATACAGAAATATGTTTTCCCCGCACCAATGGCGAGTGCTTCATTCAAGTCCCGATTGGAAAATGAAGTTGACGCGGGAAAACTCTACTGTCACAGCAACGTTTATACCCCGCTTTTCGTTAAACAAGGATTATTCCTTGGAAATCGAAGACGTTCGTAACTATGACGACCTTTGTAAAAAGGTCCGTGACTGTTATGAGGAATACGACCCGGATTATGAAACCTACCTCTGGATAGGTTCCGACGGTCACGGGATAAACGGTGCTCCTTACCACATCAGGGATATTTTGGCGGAACACGACCTGATTGACAGCAAGCTGTCGGGTCTATTGTTTGCGCTTCGATTTGCCTGATGATTTTCAACCCTGTCGGGGATACCGTCCCCGTCAGGGAGGAGACCTCGACTGCAAAAAACGGAGTTAATCATGCAAAACGTAAAAGCTCTGAAAGACTTCGCAAGAGGTCGATGGGATGCGATTTTCCGTTCACTTGCTCCGCAGCTCGGCGAGGCAATGGATGCAAACGGATCCCATGTTCCGAGTCCCGTATCGGGAGGAAAAGATCGCTTCAGATTGTTTTCCGACTGGAAGGAGACCGGAGGAAGCGTTTCCAACGCCGAAGGTACATTTACCGACGGCTTGGCTACGCTCATGTACGTTAACGGATGGAATTTCGGAGAAGCAGTCAAACAGCTTGCCCGTTTTCTCGATCCCAACAACGGAAATACCGAAGTTGTTAATGCCGATCATCAGCCCGAAATCGGAGTCGTCCAGATTCTGAAGACGGTGACCATCAAAGGTAAGGAAGTCTTTTGTCTTGAGCTTTTAAAAGAAGACGGACTTGTGGCTACCTTCTGGGGAAAGCGTATCCGTGCCGAAGTCGCCCGCAAGGGCGTAAAGGTCGGATCACGGATCAGCATTCATCACTTCGCAGATTCGGTCAGAAATCTTTCCGGAGGAAGGCAATACCGCACCGCCTTATGGAGGATTGAGGTGTTGCTGACTCCTCAGGAAATTGAACGAATAAAAGCACAGGAATTAAAAGAAAGGCTTGAACTCACCGAAAGCATTCAAAAGATGTGGAAGGAGAGCAAAAAGCCGACTCTTGGCAGCCCTGTGTGGAATTACCTTAAAAGTCGCGGCCTTAATCCACGGTCTTCTTCAATTCAAAAGAATATTCGCGAGTCCGTTTCTTTCGCTTCAGGAAAGGAGTGGCCGGTCATGTTGGCTGAGGTCAGAGACAGAAGCGGAAAGCTAATTACTCTCCACAGAACGTTTCTGACGGAAGAAGGAAAAAAGGCCCCGATGGAAAATTGCAAACGCCTGATGAAACTGCCGAAAGGCAGTTCCATTTCCGGTTCTGCAATAGGTTTTGGCAATACAGATGAATCAATCGTCGGTGTCGCCGAAGGCATAGAAACGGCTTTGAGCATTGTTGAAGCGACGGGTTATCCCTGTTTCGCCGCAATCAGTGCAAACGGAGTCGTTAGTTTTCAGCCCCCGACGGGAGCCAAAGTGATCTTGATCTTCGCGGATAAAGACGCTTCGGAAACCGGCCAAAAGGCTGCGGAAAAAGCGCGTGAACGTCTGGCCTCAGAGGGCTACCACGCAATCGTGCTTTTGCCGTTTGAAGAACTTCCGGAAGGTGTCAAAGGCATCGACTGGAACGACGTGCTTGTGAACAACGGGTATTTCCCGCTTAAACGAGCCTAAACATTCTCAACCCCCGGACGGAGGAGATATTTTTCTCCTCCGGGGAAAAGTGTCTCCCCGTTTTTCTTTTTAAAGGAAAAGCAAATGAGTAAAAAGACACTTTCGAGAACATTACTGAACTCTCTTATCGGCTACAAGATCGAACAGGCTCGGGAAATGCAGGCTATTGCATTGTCCGGCACCTCCAAATCGGAAGCCGTCAGACTGTTGAAAGACGTGGATACGGACCTTCGCGGAATCTTATTGCTGGACATTGATCCGGGAATCACTTTGTGCGAAGAAGCTCCTCGGAAACTCTGCGAAGCCATCAATACAAACCTCGACCTTTTGTACAAAGCCCGCCGTGGGCGCTTGGATCAGGGGGCGCTTGTATGAGATTCGGAAGTTTCAAAAACAAAAACCTTGAGCAGTTTGTAGTGAACGGAAAGACGAAAGGCATACGCCAGGACTTGATTCCGAACCTCGCACATCTGCTCACAGTAATGCGTTTCACAGGGAAACCTGAAGGATTTGACCCTAAATGGCGCTGCCATTTTCTCTGTCAGTCCGGAAGGTATTCCCTTACGGTGAAAGGCGCGTGGCGGCTGACATTCGCTTTCTCAGGCGAAGAAGCAGTCGCTATTGATTTGGAGCAGTACCACTGATCTTTTTTCTTCCCTCGCAAGAGGGAAGATTCGGGCGTTTTTAAAAACTAAAGCGTCCGAATCTTTCCTTTTCTAAAAGCAACGTCCATCTTCCGTCATTGAACCAAAAGACAAAGGAACTCCGTCTGTCGGAGGGCGTTTAAAGAATCTTTAAATCCCAAAAAATCATCGTTAGGCACTTCCTATGCACAACCATATCCAGAAAGCCAGGTCTTTAGAACGAAAAATAAACATAAATTCGGCAGCTAATCCAACTGACAATCTCTCAAGAATTCCTGCAGCCGGAGCAATAAAAGTTGCCGAAATGTTCTCAGGACCGGGCGGAATCGGAATCGCTCTGAACAGAACCCGCTCTGACAAACATCATTTCGAACACGTCTGGGCAACTGATTATGATGCCGACACTATGAGAACGTACAAGGCCAATGTTCTTAAAGGTACGGATGTTCCTTTTTTTCTTTCGGATGTCAGAGATCTTGATATTGATTCGCTCCCTGCAGCAGACGGTTTCCTTTACGGATTCCCCTGTAACGACTTCTCTTTGGTAGGTGAATCGAAAGGGTTGGACGGTCATTTCGGTGGGCTTTTTTCTTACGGTGTACGCTACATCAATCGTGTAAATCCGCTCTTTTTTCTGGCGGAAAATGTCTCGGGGTTATCCTCTGCCAACGAAGGCAAGGCTTTTGAGACAATTCTTGCCTCTTTGAATAACGCGGGACAATTCGGCTACAACATTACCGCCCATCTCTACAAATTTGAAGATTACGGAGTTCCGCAGGCGAGGCACCGTTATATTCTTGTCGGTTTAAGAGGTGATCTCGGGCTGGAATTCAAAGTTCCCAAACCTTCAGGCGTTATTAAAACCTGTGCCGAAGCATTAAAAGACATTCCTTCGACGGCGCCAAATCAGGAACCGACCAGACAAAGCTCGACGGTGGTCAGGAGGCTTTCTTACATTCAGCCGGGAGAGAATATCTGGCAGGCAGAAGACAGATTGCCGCCGGAGTTAAGACTTAATGTCAAAGGAGCAAGGCTGTCACAAATCTACAGGAAGCTCGATCCTAATAAACCTGCCTATACCGTAACCGGTTCGGGAGGCGGCGGAACTCACATTTACCATTGGAGCGAGAATAGGGCTTTGACCAATCGGGAAAGAGCTAGGTTACAAACCTTTCCGGACGATTTCGTTTTCCTTGGTTCCAAAGAATCTGTGAGAAAGCAAATCGGTATGGCTGTCCCGTGTGACGGTGCTCAACTAATTCTTGAGGCGCTTCTAAAGACCATTGAAGGACAGGTGTATGAGTACGTTTCTCCTTCTGTTGGTTTCTTTGAAGCAAAGAGCAAGGACTTTCCCAAGTTTTAGAGACCTGTAATTTTTCATTGCAAAGCGGGTTTCTTCGTTCAAAAAATACTTATAAATTCTTATCAGTAAACAGAAACCCTGCAAAACCACCTATAACCACGCAATTGAAGGTTTAAATAAAACTCCTCCGCTACCAAAGTAACGGAGGAGAGGCACAAGAAGACGACCTAAAGGCCCTCTTCAGGATGTTCCTATTTTACATTGTCAAAATCTGGCCCTTGATAAGGTCAGCAGTTGCAGTTACCATGCTTTTGTCAGCGTAGGAATCGAAATGGGAATTGGCCCCGGATGTCGGAAACCTTCGCTGGCACTCTTCCTGATCAAAGATCAACTTTCTGCAACAGAAACTTAGCCCATTCGTCCATGATGAATTTTCGATGAGAAATCAGGTTGGAACGGTCATAAGCCCCTCTGTAGGCGTCTCTGTAATGGAGAAGACAATGCTCTACACTTTGCGGGTCGAAACGCTTGTAGTTGTCATCCAGCTCGCTTCTTGACCAAGTTTTAAAGGTAGAACGGGATGTGGCATGAGGTGAAAAATATCTTCCGTCCTCCGTTTGCAATCCCTTGGCTCCTTCGGCAATTCGCTTAATACAGTAACGGCTGAAACTTCTCCAAAGATTAGTTTCTTTGAAGGGGACAGTCTCACCCGTTATGAGGTAATCGTAGGGAAACACTAAGTCTTCATCTTTCCCTCTTGGCAGCGTTTCTAGATATTCAATCGCTTTGTCGCTCAATACGATTGTGCGTTTATTTGGGTCTTGAGAACCTACTTTGTCAGTCTCGATGGAAATGACCCATAATTTTTTCTCAAAGTCCAAATCTTTCCAACGTAATCCCCGCACAGCTTCCTGGCGGGACGCAGTTAGTATTTCAAAAATGAAAAGATGTGCCCATGTTTTTTGTATGGAGAACAACAATTTCATTAACTCGGGCATGAACTCGAAAGGAGGACAAGCCCTGTTAAGCCGGGGCTTCTTGTTGATACGGTTCAATTCTTTTACTTTCAACTCCAATACCGGTGTAATTAGTGGCCTCTCAAATCCATATTCAGGGTGCAACATACAATAGGAAAAGAAAATTTTTAGGAAGCTAAAGAAGCGCTGTCCCATTCTGACGCCTGCGCCGTAAGATACTAAGATGGCATTTGTGACGTCTTCTTCAGTCAGTTCAAAAAGGTTTTTATCGCCGTAAGCATCCAAAAAATACTTGCAGGCCATTAGCTTGTGATAGTGTTCCGCTCGTGTTCCTTTGGCCCATCTACCATTTTTCTTTTCATTTAGAACCCACCAAGAATAAATTTGCTTTAGAGTCGGTCTTTTCTCATTCTCGCGGCGGCTCTTCTTTTCGTCTCTTTGTTTCTTCTTCAACGCTCTTTTTTCTCCCGAAGGATCTATTCCCAAAAATAGAGAAGCCTTGTCTTTTGCAGATTTAAGACGAACGGCATCGAGCGCAAGGAAGCCCGGATAGTATTGATGCCGCCCCTTAATCCGGTCCCTAAGGATCCAGCAAACAATCTTTCCGTTTGACTTTTCGACGTATAAACCGGCAGTTCCGCCAACCGCAAATCTGCCGTCAGGCAGTTTGTTTATTTCTCTTTTTGTTAATGGTTTTAAGAGTTTAGGCATTTGAATTTAAATCGTGTGAAGAGTAAATAAATCTAACGAGGGGCCTGATTTTTAATGGACCGTCAGATGTACCGAAACATCGGAAATCTATCCGCTTTTTTATTGAATTTTTATTTCATGGTCGCCTCAGCTTAAAAAATGTTCGTTTGAATATATATAAATGTTTAGGTCAATTATAAGACGAGAATAAATCCAATCAAGAGATCGCGAAATATTCAAATCAGAAAAGAGGGAAACAAGACAATTAGATTTTTTATCTTATTAAAATCCAATAAAAACAGAATACTAGGATAAATCAATTCTATCGATTTTTTATCTTTTGAGAAAAGCTTCGATCTGAAAGAGATAAAAAAGTTATATCAGATATGACCGTAAGGAAAAAAATTAAATCAATAACACAATTGACCAAAACAATAATAAAACATAACTTAATGATAAAAGATAACCCCCTATAGTTATTCTAAGTTCTAAGTTACAGGGGTTAAAAAAAGTGGCTCGAAAATTGAGCCGCTCTTAAATTAGTTCGGATTATTGGAATATTAGTATAGGCGTATCAGCTTCAACCAGAGCTTACCTATTGTGAAGACAATTTGCACGCTTACAATAGCCAATAAGAAATTAATTTTTTAGAAACGAGGTCTTTCGAAAAACCCCTGATCTAAGTAACTCGGGCCTGGACCGCTGGCATACTCTGTAATCCCCCACATAACGTTGGAAAAGATAGCGAAACAGACTGCAACCATCAGCGGAGGAGCGCCGGTACTGATCGCAACAGCGGCAAAGGAATATTCATGGTATAGACGTGACGGGGAACAGAGTGACCGCCTTCCTGGCCGACTTTGTCGTTGTATTGGACACCGAGTTCTTTTACTGTCCACTCGTACGTTGGTAAAGCTTCTTCGGTCATCGCTTTGATTTTCTCGGGATAGCCGTAACCGAGTCCGGCGGCGATCATGTCACTTGCCAGAAGTTCAGGAGAATCTTTGATGCCTAATTTAACTTGAGCCGGATTTCCCGGAACTGCGAAAATACCGCCGTTAATGACGGAATTTCCGCCAGGCGCTCTCATCTTTTCCAGCACAATAACATTACCGGCATTTGCGTTTTTAGCTTCTGCGGCCGCAGCAAGGCCGGCAAATCCGGAACCGACGACAATTATGTCAGCCTCTTCATCCCACTTTGCTGGCATTGGGTCCTTGGCTGCTGCATTTGCAGTTACGGTAATTAAGGAAGAGGTAGCCAAAAGAGCGGAAGATGATAAGAACTTTCTTCTATTGAGGGTATTCATGATTTTCTCCTTAGAAAATAATAAGTTATGGATATAATCGTAAATACTTCTTTCTAAGTCCACCATGTTTTCTCTAAACTCTTAATTGTGAAATAGACAATTAAGAAGACGTATGAAAATCTCGGAGCGACTTCTTGCCTGGCAAGTGCTTTTATCGCTGTCCGAAGGAAAAGGCTTTTCTTTAGCAGCGGATAAGTTTGGTCGGGACGAAGCCTTTTATTGCCGCCTAACACATGGGCTTGAAACTGAAATCGGAATCCGGTTAACGGAGCCTCATTCAAGGCCAGTTCGTTTAACTCAGGATGCCATTGAGCTGCTGCCGGAGATTGAATGCTATTTGGAGGCCGCAAAGAAGTTAAAAGAAAAGATTTCTGCTTCGGGAAGTCATAAGTTATCAATAAAGTTCGGGATACCGGTTAATGTTCCTCGTACCAGTTTTGTGGAAATTATCCAAAGTTACTCTCATCAGGATCCAAATCTAAAGGTAGAGATACTTTCTGACGTGGACCATGAGGACGTGATTACAGGCAAGGTGGATATTGCGTATTTACCGTATCGTCCGCCTGCGGAAGGGCTGTTTATTTGGGATGTCAATAAAGTAGGGAACGTTCCGTTAGCTACTCCCGAATATGTTAGGAGGAGGGGAAATCCGCAAAGTCCTGAGGATTTGAGAACCCACGACATTATTTTGAGAGCGGGCCGGAATTATCCGGCTACAACCCATTTGCAAAAAGACGGTGAATTACGCCCACTTGAGTACAAACAAATTGTTTTCTCCGGCGACGTGCTATCAGGTAAAGAGTGGCTGATGGCAATAGATTTATCTCTCGCCTTTTGTTGGAGGGATATAGAACAGGGAAGGTTGTTGCCGGTATTAAATGGCTGGAGTAGAGCTCCGTGGGATTTGACGGTGGCAATAAAAAAGCAAAACCTTTCCAATCAACGCCTTGTAGCTCTTGCAAGGGCTCTTGTCGAACATGAGACGAAAGCTTCTATAAAACGAGCAGAGTTTTATGCCCTGGGCCTGCAAAAGTTAAAAGCCAGGCAATAAATCAACACAGCTGGTTAACTGTTCGATTTTCTGCAGACAGCAGAAAAATCCTTGTTTTGATCATAGACGGAAGATTTAACGTCAAGAATCCCGAGAAGCGAGGAAAAAAGCTGATCATGAGAAGTGTCCGCTTTGGCCTGCTCGCGCAGGCAGACGTCGTTAAGACCGAATTTTTGCTCAAAACCTTTTGACAGCCACAGAAGCATAGGGACTTCTTTTTGCTCTTTAGGCGCGATTAATTCCGGCGCGCCGTGCAGATACATATTGTTTTCGCCAAGGCTTTCCCCATGATCGCTAACATAAAGCAGTCCCGTATCAAAACCGTCCAGACCCTTCAACCAATCAATGACGCCGGCTAAAAAGTGGTCGGTGTAAAGGATTGCGTTGTCGTAGGCATTCACAATCTCTTCCCGAGAACAATTGTTGAGCTTCTCATCCGTGCAGACAGGCTTAAAGACTTCAAAATTTTTAGGATAGCGTTTAGAGTAAGCGGGGCCGTGGTTCCCGAGCTGGTGCATAAAGACTACGGTCGTTTTGCCCGGCTTTAAGATTTCTGAGGTATCAATGCCTGCGAGCAAGGCTTCGTCATAGCATCTCGGTCCTGAGCAAAGCGAAGGGGCTTTGGTTTTAGAAATGGACAAAGATGGGACGCCTTTGCAGACGCCCTTGCATCCGGATTGGTTATCGACCCAAAAAACATTGATGCCTGCTCTCTGAAGAACTGGCAAGAGGCTTTCTTCTTTCAAAATTCTGTCTCTGTCGTAGCGATCTCGACCAACACGGCTGAACATGCAAGGCAAAGAGACATCGGTACTCGTGCCGCAAGAGATCGTTTTGCTGAACGGAATCACATTTCTGGCACGCAGCTGGGGCGTCGTATCACGGCTATAGCCCGCAAGACCCCAATTGGCTAAACGAGCGGTTTCTCCGACAACAACGATAAAGAGTGTTCCCTTGTCATTCTTGTGACTCGCTCCAAGCGCGGGCTTTGGGTCGATGACGATGCGAGGCGCATCGACCTCTGTAGAACCGTCTTTAAATACTGCTTTGTACGTTCCGCTGAAGACGTTTACTGGTGAGATTAAATTTCTAAGGACGGGCTCTGAACGAATCAGCGAAGAGACGCCCTGAAAGTTGAGCATGAGGAAACAAACGCCGATGACCAGCCCAACTAAAGCTTGAAATATGCCGCGTACAAAAGAAGAATGCTTAATCGGGACAAAGAAAGTTAGATAAAGCTGCGGGAGGCATAAAAAGGCGAATTCTAAAAAGAACTTGGCAGTTAGAAGTTCCGCAGCCTCAGCCGTATCGGTAGCGAGCGCGTTGCGCATCATTTCCGAATTAATAATGGTCCCATACTGATAATTGAAGTACATAGCTCCGGCTGCGCAGACCGTAAAGAATAAGCTAAAGACTTTAATTAAGAAGCTGTGGTTTAAGAGCCGAAGAACCGTGAAAAACGCAGAAAAAAGAATAAAAGCGCAAACAGCTAAAAGCCATAGGTCCGAAAAAGAGAACTTGAGCGCTGAGCAAGCCTTAGAGAAAAAGGGAAGATTAAAAATAAAAGTCAGAGAAAAAGCTGTGATCAGGCAGTAAGAAAGCGCAGAAATAGGTTTTTGGCGAATTTTTACCGGAACTTTAGGAAAGAAAAATAATCGATAGAACAGGGCGCAAATAGCCCAGTCCAAAAACATCGTAGCAAAGGAATGAGAGAGGAAATGTGCGCCTTGCGCCTGACGCCCAACCCCTAAAATCCAGCCTAATGCTAGAGCGAGGATAAGGAAAATCCAAGATCTCGTCACGCGGAGCTGGCGGAAGGCAAAGTAAAGGGAAAACAAACAAAAACCGGAAGAGGCGTGTCCTGCAGGGAAACACTTTCCGGCGCTCCCGCTTCCGCCGTACTGAGGAAGCGACCAAGGACAAGGAGAGGCGGATAGGGACTTCAGGCCGCTGATGATGAGCGCACAGGCCGAAATAGGAAGCGTGACGTACAGGCAGACTTTTCGATAAGGCTTTAATCGGGCGAACTTCTTCAAATAAGAAAGCAGAAAAAGAATCAGCGAACTCACCGCAACAGCAACTGCGACATACTTGCCGCCTTTATGGAGCACTGCTGAAAAGAAAAAACTTCCCGTCCCTAACCAATTATTTCCGGAAAGATAAAACGGTGCCGCAAAAAATGAGTCGATCGGTGCGTAGCGAAACTCCGAAATTAGGCATAGCAACCACAAAGGAAGCAATACCGTTAGAATGTCATTGAAGCTCCAAATCAGGAAAGAATTGGTCTTCTTTGGCACTTTTAAATTCATCGTCTACAACTCCGCACCGATCGGAAGATAAGTATGGGTCTCTTGCCTGAAATGACGGGTTAAGCGATCGTGAAAACTACGTTAAAAACGAACAGATATGCCGACGATTTTGATTGTGGAAGACAACGAGGACATTAGGCTCAACCTCGTTGAATATTTAGAGTCCAAAAATTACCAGACCGACAACACGGATGACGGCTTGAAAGCTCTGGCTTTAACAATCGTCAATAAATATGACCTCATTGTCCTGGACATCATGATTCCCGGTATGGACGGTCTGCGCCTTTGCCGCGAACTGAGAAGCCGGGGCAACACGACTCCCATTATTATCTTGAGCGCTAAAGACAGCACAGACGACCGCATCATGGGTCTTTCCGAAGGCGCGGATGATTACATAGTGAAGCCTTTTTCCTTGGCTGAGCTTCTGCTGCGGATCCAAGCCGTCCTTCGCCGCAGTTCAACGCCGGAAGAAAAAGTTCTTCAAGTCGGGAATCTCAGGCTCGAACTCGACAGCAAGCGGGTATTTCGCGGAGATATGGAGCTCAAGCTCAATCCGACAGCTTTCCGGATTCTTGCCTTTTTGATGCAGAAAAGTCCCGAAGTTGTTTCTCGTGAAGAAATTGAGGATGAGATCTGGGGCTTCCAGCGAGTGGCCGGAGACAATTTAAGAGCCCATATTTAATGACATGGAACCCCTTTGCTCCCAGCGAGATAGAGGGAGCAAAATGAAAGTGACAAAATTCTCATTAAAGGTGATTCCATGTCAGTTAGAAGGATACTCGCAAAAACTATCGATACAGATCTCGAATACGAAGCCATCGGTATAGATTTAGCTAAGAATTGCGTCAGTGCTGCTCTGTTAACAACAGATGGTGAAGTGGTCTGCATCGACCGGCTTGACTATTCTGAGCTCGAGAAAAGTGCCCAGGCGCTTAGTTCTACGACGTTCGCCATGGAGCCATGCACTGAAATGAATTATTTAGTTCAAAAGTTAGAGGCTTGGGGACATCGTTGTCTGGTTATCGGCGGCAAGAATGTACAGAACTACGTTGAAAATCATTTTTCAGGCCAAAAAACTGATTTAAATGATGCTCAAGCCCTGGCTTTTCTAGCCCAAGATACACAGCTGAGGACAATCAAAGCCAAAGATGTAGAGCAACAAAAGTACGCGAGCTTAACAACATTGCGGGAACAATATATCAAGCAATATAGGCAGACCATTGTGTCTTTAAAAGGGATTTGCCAAGCCTGGGGATTGAATATCTCGAAAGGAATCAGCGGGAAAGCTCGATTGAAAGATCTGATTGAAAATCACGCAGCTTTCCCGGAGGAACTGAAGGAAAGTCTCGTTGACATGGTTACACACGCACAAACAGCTCAAAAGGCCTTGAACAAAATCACCAAAACCCTTGAGGAGTTAGCTAAGAGCGATAAAGTTTGCCAGTTAATTCAAACGATTCCGGGGCTGGGATCAATCTGCAGTTGCAGACTTCGTGCAACGGTTGGAGACATAAAGAGATTTAAAAGTCCCAAAGATTTTCCTGCCTATTATGGATTGGTGCCGAGAAGCATTGCTACTGGGCACAATGAGAGAAAAGGAAAAATTACCCATCGTGGAGACAGGACTATGAGGTCTTTAATGGTGCAAGCGGCCGGGAGCTTGGTTAACATGGCCACTAAAGGAAAATTGAAATCCAAACAGTTAACGAAGTGGATTTTGAAGAAGCAAAAAGAAAAAATGCCATGGGGAAAACTCGTATGCGCCGTTGCCGCAAAGCTTTTACGGATTGTTAGAGCTGTTCTTATCAGCAACAAACCATATAACTCAAAAATAGCAGGGGTCGCGAAATGCTCATTGCCCAAAGGGAGCTAAAGATTTAACTTACAGTTCGAGCACAATCGTCTACAACAAAGCATGAGAAAGCCGAAAGGCCCGCTCCACAGCCCGATAAATTCAATTAGCGTCACAGCTATCCAATTTTAGGGGGCACGAGCGGACTGATCTTGAAGTTCATGGTAGGCAAATAGAATCAATTGAGGTTCTTGAAACAGCCTGGAGAGATTGGTAGATTGGCCTCTTCTGTATGCAACAGCAGACGCATTTAACCTCGAACAAGATACCTAGACAACCAAAAAAAATATGGAAACAGGTCTTGCTTCGCAAGACTAAAGAAAAACTTTATCCTAAAGTGCTTGACAACTACCGGGGTTCCAGAGATATCAAATTAGAAAAATCGTAGACAAGCCTTTTGAAGAGCCGCTGATTGAAACGCGTCACGGATTCGGCTGGGCGGTACGCGCAAAAGAGGATCGAGAAGAATGAAAAGAGGTCGTTCGCTCAAGCAGTCATTAGGAATGCTTTGCGGCGTGATTGCAGCCGCCTGCGCGGTTCTGTATTCCATCACGTTGGTTTACGTTTTAGAGACGGCAGAGAGCAAGCTCATGGCATCTGTGATGGGCGACATGCTGCAGACAGTTGTGACTGCAGATATCCTGCAGGGGAAGCCGCCGCGTCTTGATCAGGTTTCCCGCCTATATATTGAAGGAGATCCCAGCCGTGAGATCCCGGACACATTCAGGCACAATCCGCAAGGATACACGGAATTTACGGACGGCGAAGATCTTCATACCTATACCAAAATCATCAACGGGAAGCGTTATGTTCTGACGCGCCATCAAGGCAATTTTGAGATTTGGGAGAGACATCTTTTTCGAGTCGGCGTAGTCGGATTCCTGCTTCTTATTGCGATTTGTTCTTTTGTGGGGTGGTATTTGGGCCGCAAGCTGCTGTCTCCTTTAGGACAGCTGACTAAGGAAGCGGTAAGAGCCGAGGGGTTGATTCAGAACGGCAAAATCTACACGGAAGAAATCTTCAAAGGGCACTGGCCGGACAACGAAATCGGAGAATTGGAACGCTCTTTTAAAGCGTTGGTTTCCAAGCTCAAAGTTCTCGCGATGAAGGAAAGAGCGTTTTCCACCGAGGTCAGTCATGAGGTTCGTACTCCGCTGACGGTGATCGATACGAGTCTCGAACTTCTCAATGAACAGGTTCAAGGCAACGACCGTCAAAAAACATTAATTCGTCGTGCACAGAATGCCTCTTCTCGAATCAAAGGGATGGCGGAAGTTTTCTTAAATATCGGACGCGCTCGAACGGGTCAGAACAACGCACTTTGTTCGATGTCCGAGCTCATAGCCGGCTTGAAAGAGTCGTGGAAACAAAAAGCCGAAAACAAAGGGTTGAAGCTTTCTATCGAGATGAAGAACATGCCCAAGCAGACATTTAACGAAGTACTTGGCGCAACGATCTTCGATAACCTCGTCTTCAATTCTATTCACTACACGGACAAGGGTTCGGTGACCGTCATCGTTGATGAAGATCAAGCCATCATTCGTGATACAGGGATCGGAATAAAAGAAGAAGACAGAGAAAAGGTTTTTGACCGCGGTTTTAGGGCTGGTCAAGGCGGTCGCGGCCATTATCAGGGGTTCGGTTTAGGACTGGCGATTTCAAAGCGTGCGGCCGAAGCGCTGGGCTGGAGCATTTCCCTCAAATCCGAAGTCGGCAAAGGCACCGACTTCGTTATTCGTTTCAGGCCGAACTCAGTTGACGAGATTAACGGCAATCAACAAGAAGGGAAGGACGAAGATCATCGCAACAGTGCTTGCGCCGATGGCCTCAGAGGCAAACTCTTCGTCTCCGCCGTAGGCTTTAGAGAGCACGGCAATGACGGAAGAAACCGGCAGCGCGGAAGCTAAGATGAAACACTTTCGCATGAGCGGATCCATGTCTAAAGGCATCGTGCACAAATACATCATAATCGGGCGAATGACGTAGCAGGAGAGAAGAATCAGCCAGACTTCTCTCGGGAGTTCTTTGAGCTTCTCAAAACCGATCTGCCAGACGGTGATGCCGACAAAGACCAATGCCAGCGGTGTCGCTAATTGGCCGATTGTATGGGTCGACTGGGAGATGAATTTAGGAACGGGAATCGACAGAAGGACAACGATTAAACCGATAAGGAAACCCATCAGCGGCGGGGAAAGCAGCATCTTGAGTCCGCGAACCGAGAAGATCTTAGGTTCTTCTGTCATGCCTCGGCGCGCACCGTCTAACTGGATGTTAAAGATGCCGACGGTCCAAATGAAGACGCAATTGGCAAAGAAGTAGACGAGCAAATAAGGAATTCCGTCCGAGCCGTACATTGTCTGTACCAGAGGGACGCCGACGAACAAAACGGTTGCACCGGTAAATGCGGCAATGAACGTCCCTTTCATGTGAGGCCGAACCCAGCCGAGCTTAATGAAGAGAACAGAGATTAAAAAGTTCAAACCAACCGTCAGGAATGGGAGTCCGGCAAACTTCAGTAAGTTGTATAGCTCCCCGTGCGAAAACTTAGAAATTACAGAATAAAAGAGAAAGCACGGTAGGGCAGCGTTGACGAGCTTAGAGACGATGCCGCGGTGCGAGGGCGCATCGAACCAGCCTTTTCGGGCGAGAAACACACCGAAGCCGATCACGATGAGTAAGACGCAGACCGCGGATAGTGAATGAAGTATTGTGGCGGCTAACATTATTTTTCCTTGGAACTTGCTGATAGTTTAGTCCAGCAATCATCGTTAATCGGCGAAGGAAAGACCCTAAAAACTAAAGCAAAAACCGCCTTAGAAAAGGCGGTCGGAAGCACGTGTGAACATGTTCACACAGGAAAATTACAGGGTTTCTACAAATTTTAAAGCGGCTGTGACAGAGGCGAAGAATGCATTGATTCCGGCGTTTTGTGTCTTGCTGTCGATGTTTTGTTCTGCAGTCGGCCACCAGGCAAGGATTTCGTTTTTAACGAACTGCTGGGCTTCTTCGATTTTGTCTTCGGCTAAAAGATGACCGAGGAAAGCAAGCTCGACGGCGATGTGGTCATCAGGCAGGTTGGAAGTGTTCTGAAGGCCTTTGCTGAGATACGTTTTAAAAGCTTCGTGGGTGTTCTTTCCGGTCACGGTAATCAGACCGCCGGCCCAGAAAGAATGTGTCATTCCGATCGTCGTGTCACCGACACCGTAAAAGAGTTTAGCGGCATCGCGGTCAAAGTCTTCATTAAAAGCGACGTTGCCGAAACGAGGACCGTTAAAACCGACTTCATCGGCTATGCTGTTAAAAGCTTCTGCAGCCTTGGGGTAGACGGAAGTTTTATTCTCATGCGGGTCGAGAATAATTTCACTTAAGACGGTGATGATTTTAGCTAATGCTTCTGAGCATTCTTCTCGAGTGATTTCTTGGTAATTCATATTTATCCTTTGGGACTGCGGACAAAAACTGCGCAGAATTTTTTCATTGCAAGGAACTGTATCAGTTAAGTGATCGTAGGGCGAGGTTTTTAATTCGGACTTAGGGAAAACTGAGAGACAAGCAGGTGACGACTCCCGAAAATTAGTCTTATCGAAAATAAGGACGGCAGTCTCCAAACCTAAAGTTGGAAAATCCATCGAGTCGGGTTGTTATTTTCGAGGCACGAGCCATTTTCCTGTTTTGGGAAAAGTTGAGACAAAAAAGGCGGGTCCCGGACCCGCCCCAAAAATACTCTAAGAGACACGAAGCGGTGCCGCTTGCTTTCGGCACCGCAATTCAAAGATTAGGCTTTGACTTTCATAGCGCCGAAATCTGTAATCGAAGAAATGAAACGGATCTTCGGAGAAGTACCGGCATCTTTATTGATGATCTGAGCCTTAGCAATCAAGGCTTTTTGAGCATCAGTCGGATTGTCGTAGTCCACTAACTGCAAAGCCTTAGTCGAGCAGACTTCTACGCAGGCAGGCAAGCGTCCTTGGGAAGTACGATGCGTGCACAGAGTGCAGTGTTCGGCTTTTCCGGGGATACGCGTTGTCCAAGCTGTCGGGCTGGCGCTTCTTCCGCCGAGCGGTTTGAGGTCTCCGTAGTAGGACTGTTTGTTCGGATCGGAGAATTTAGGAGCACCGTACGGGCAGGCGGCTAAGCAGCCTTTGCAGCCGATGCACTTCTTTTGGTCGATCAGAACCTCACCGTGCGGTCCGAAGTAAACAGCTTTTACCGGACAGACCTTCATGCAGGCGGGATCTTCGCAGTGCATACAGGAAACGCGGAAGTATTCGATGACTTCTTCAGCCGGATGCTCAAGTCTTTCCAAATGGTTCCACTTCACACCAGGCGCAACTTGGTTTTCTTCTTTACAAGCGACGAAGCAGGCGTGGCAGCCGACGCAGTCGTCAGCATTAACAATGATTCCATATTTGCTCATGACGATCTCCTTAGGCTTTCTTTTCAATACGGACGGGATTTTCGAAGTAGCTCGGATAACCGGACAGCGGATCGCGATTGCCGCGGTTCATGAGTTTTTGGGTATTCTGGTTGTCAAGCCAGCCGTATTGAGCGTCAATCGTGCCGACAGGAACAATCAGAGAAACCACTGCTTTGGCTTCTACAGGTCCGCCGTAGGGAGATGTAATAAGGATGGCATCGCCTTCCTTAATACCTCTGGCCTCAGCATCCTTCGGGTTGATGTTGACGTGCAGGCAGTCTTCGATTTCCATCAGATAGGGCTGGTCCGTACGGGTCTTGCTGTGTGTGATGTACGGTTTGCGAGAACCGTTCATGAGGCGAAGATCAAATTCTTTGCTGAGCTCGGTCATCGGTTTGTATTCCGGGAGGCCGGGGTAGCCGAATTTAGCCGCACGATCCGAGAAGAAGTCCAGCTTGCCGGAAAGCGTGTTGAAGCCGGGTTTTCCGTCCGGACGCAGTCTTCCGTCTTCGTACTTCTTGAAGCCGGGTTTCGGAGCCGGGATACGGCTGATCTGAGGCAGCGCGTCTCTGAACTTGACCAGGTCGCCGCCTTCGTACTGATGAAGGATGAAGTCGAGGGCCTTTTCGGGATCGCCGTCAAAGAAGTGTTCAGGTTTATCGATAATGCAGCCGAGTTCCAGCGCAATACGCCAGTCTTCTTTAGCTTCTCCGAGCGGTTTGATCGGTTTACGAACTGCAATGTTCGGACCGTACCAGCCGAAAGGAGCATGGCGTTCATAGTTCATCGCAGCAGGCAGAATAATGTCCATGTTGCGGTGGCTGTCTTTGCGATGGAAGTAATCCGTTGCGAAAGCAAAATCTAACTTCGAGAGAGCGTCGTTATAAACATCAGGCTGCGGCCAGATGTTGACGTTAAAGCCCCATCCGCAGAAGACTTTGACCTTGCCGTCGCGAACCCATTCAGGCAGATTGTTCGGGCTAGTCTGATCCTGCAGGTCATGCCAAAGCGGAAGTTCGTCTTTATCTAAGCGGCGAGCTTTCACTTCAGGGGAGTTCCACCACTTCTTGTCGGCCATAGCAGGATGCAGACCGAAGGCGGCCATGGAGAGACCCTTGGGAGGCTGACCGAAAGGAACGCCGCCTGGGATATCGATATAGCCCATTAAGATCGGAAGCAGAAGCAGACCGCGAGTGTTGTTCACGCCGTTGGAGTTGTGAGACAGTGACTGAGTGGTCAGAGTGAATGAGCCGGGACCCTGAGCCCAGAGACGAGCAGCTGCGACAACTTTGTCGGCAGGTACACCGGTGATTTCCTGAGTCTTTTCAGGAGTGAACTGGTCAACGTACTTGGCGTATTCTTCGAAACCGTGTGTCCACTGATCGATGAAGGGCTTGTTAATAAGGTTTTCTTTGATCAGGACGCGGGCGATACCGGCAGCTAAGGCGGCGTCCGTACCGATCGCCGGAGCCAAATGGATATCCGCGATTTCTGCGGCTTTGGTTCTTCTGGTATCAACTGTGATGATCTTGCAGCCGCGTGCTTTTGCGGCCTTAATGGCTTCCCACCAACCCAGGGGCTGAGCCCAAACGTTGGTAGCCATAATCATGTAGACCTTGGTGTCTTTCGTCGGTGTGGAACCGTTGTTCGGCTGTCCGAAGTTGAGCTGTTCAGCCATCATGCAGCCGGAGCGGCAAGCGGCAGAAGATTCCGTGGCCCAAGTGGGAGAGTCGAAATAACGAGCCAAACGATAAATAGAGGGTCTCGGTTCTTTCGGGTCGCCCGCATAGAACATGACGGATTCGGGACCGTATTTCTTTTTGGCGGCGAGCATGTTGGCAGCGATGGTCTTGTAAGCCTCATCCCAGGTAATACGAACCCAGCCCGGATCTTCTGCGCCTTTGGGGGCCGTACGCTTCATCGGATAAAGCAGACGATTCGGGTTATACAAGCGCTGCAGAGTGCTCATGCCTTTAGAGCAGAGCCAGTGACGCGGATTTTCTTTCCAGTTCTGAATACTGATGATGTTATTGCCCTGTGCCTGGAACTGAATTCCGCAGGAAGGTACATGGTTGCAGGAATCGCAAATGGCAAAGCCCGTCCATTCCTGAGGCTGGGGATTTGCAGCCTGTGCAAGAACGGAAGTGGCCGGAGAGACGGCCGGAAGAGCGGAGATTGCCTTGAGAATTTGCCTTCTTGAGAGTTTTTGCATAACTGTTTCTCCTTGGTCAGCATTGGGGTGCTTCTGAGTGAAATTTTGGAGTGATTTTTACACTTTGAAAAGAGGAGTTTTCCTGTCATATTTGATTAAAATTGACAGAAATCCTCATCAAAATTGATAACGATATGGCCCAAGACCGTCCAAACAGTGAATTGCTTAGATTTCTCGCTGAGTTTTACGATTCTCGCAACCTTATTTCTACGGCTAATCGCCTAGGAAAGGGCTCTGCGACATGTTTTCGCCTATTAGCCCAGGCCCGTGAAATTTTCGAAGATCCGTTGTTTGTAAAGAGCGGACGTGCAATGATGCCGACACCCAAGATGGACTCCTTGATTGGCGAAATCCAATCTATTTTGATGCGCATTGATCGTCTTCCGAGCCCAAAAGTTTTTTCTCCTAAGGAATTAACGCAAGATTTCCGTATCGGCTGTATCGATAATGTGGTACTTAGATTTATTGTTCCTTCGTTGGCGAATTTGTATGCCCAGGCCCCGAATATTCGCCTTTCTATAATTTCACTTCATGAGCATTTTCAGTGGGCGCTGGAGAAGGGCAACATTGATATCGTCATTTATGCCCCGCCCAACCTCAAGCTAAGGGAATTAGGAAAGAAATTTCACTACGAAACGCTGTACAACACAGACCATGTGTATGTCGTCAGGAACACGCATCCTTTGGCAGTAAAACTTCGAGAAGGCAAACAGCTTAAAAGATCGGAGTTGAAAAATTATCGTTTTATAGCCGTGAAATACGGATACTCGGAAGGCAAGATCACGACGGAGTCTTCAGGATTTGAGGAAGGAAGCAATATCGCGATCGATACTCCGTACCTCTTAACGGTTCCGCATATGCTTACGCAATGCGATCTTATCGGACGTCTGCCGGAATCCTCCGTTAAGGAACTTATTGGCAACTTGCCCCTGACGATACTTCCAAAGAATATGGTTGCCGATCCGGCATGGACACCGGTTTTCCTGTGGCATGACCGTACGCATTTTGATCCAGCGCATCAGTGGTTCCGATCGGTATTACTGCGCAGTCTCGAAGAAAAAAGAGCAAAGAAACGGCAGGAAAGCAAAAAAAAATCGTGAAGATATCGTCTAACCTCTTTGGTGAACAGGATGCTGCAGAAGACTGGCTGGAAGCTTGTTGATGGTTTGTTCCGAAACCGTAGTTTTCTTGAAAACCTTCAATAAAAAGCCTCAATAAGGCGTCTTGCAGATTAGATACGGCACCGAGATCGAATCATTCAAAGGAAGGAACATAGGCAAACAGCACTGCTATCAACAAGACCGGCAGCATGTTGGCTACTTCAAATTTTTTTTCCAAAAACCAAATTAATACCAACGCAAAAGATCAGCATTGATCCGGTCATGGAAAGATACTCAAGAGCTTTCGCAGTCAAAATAGGTTCGATGAACACCGCCAGGAGCGTAATACTTCCTTGGAAAAGGCCCACTGGAATTGCTGAAAAAGCGCATCCGATACCTAATGATGCAGTCAATATAAAGATAATGACGAAGTCCAATATAGACTTGGCAACGAGAATAGATACGTCGTTGTGAATGCCGTCTTGCACCGCTCCGACTACGGCCATTGCTCCAATACATACAGTTAACGAAGAAACAACAAAAGCGGTGACGAAATTGTTGTCATTATTTCTGTGAGCTTTGTTTTTCAGGAATTCTCCAAATTTTTCAATTTTCCCTTCCAGATCAAATACCGTCCCGAGAAGAGTCCCGACGGCGTAGCTCAGAACTACAACTAAGACGCCGGAAGTGGAAATTACACCGTCCTTAATTCTGAACATCTGCTCTAAGCAGCCTGCGATCCCAATGAAAATTACGCACAATCCGCACGCGGAGATTAAGGCCTTTTGGTGGTTTTCAGTCAGGCGTCTGCCGAAAATAATGCCTAGCATGCCGCCGATAGCAATAGCAAATACGTTTATCAGTGTGCCTAGTCCGGTCATTTGAAACTGGAGGAATGAGGAAGTTATTTGAAGTGCTTTTTGCGCAGTATAAGCTTCACCGTCTGAGGTTTTGGAGAATAAGGCTAATGCTTTCTTAGGCTGCCCTTGAGGCACCTATTAAGTGAATAAGAATGTGATTCCCTACTCGAGGAGAAATGAAAAGCTCGGATGGAGACCGCATTGTCGAAAACGACAGGTGACTTTTGCTCCACAGTTACACCCGAAAAAGCTAACCTTCTGTAAAATCGAAACTTTTCACAAGAATAATTACTTTTGAGTCACAAGGTGAATCAGTCATTACGTTTTGATAAGAAGGATCGAGATCTGCTCGTCAAAATTAACGAGGTCATCGATTCCGGGAATGTGTCTTCTGCCGAGCAGGAGACTTTTAGAACTTCTCTGCATCCGCACGGCATTCAAAACATGGTCAGTACCCATGAAGAACGAATGGCGATGGCTGAAGTCAACCTTTTGCAGCGATTAAACGACGGGACAGGCGTCGAGGCAAGACTTTCTGCCCTTAAGACGCTTCATGAAGAAGTGCTGTACAGTGCGCAAACTCCATTCCGTTTCAATACTTCACGAGTGTTGATTCAGCTCATGAAGGAGATTGTCCGCGCACGCGGCAATGAAGAAGAGCAGCTCCGTTTGATTCACGATTTCCAGAAGGTTGCGGCCGGTAATCCCCGCATCGTGCGCGCTTTTCTTTCTAAATTCTTCCTGCTGGAGATGCCGGAAGAATGGAACCAGAAAACCATGGACGACCATGTCCACGACGCCAATACCATGGGTCGCAAGAACCCGACTTATCTGGTGATGGACGCTCGTGTGAAAGGGATTCGACGTCTGACGGTGATTTACTACAACTTTGTGGATCCGAAGGTGGTCTACGAACTTTATGAAGCTGCCCACATCATGGGCATTTCGGTTCGTTTGGGCATTAAATTTAAAGCTCGTTTCCACGACCGTTACGTTGAATTCCTTTGGACGCCGAAGGGCTTTACGGATACAAAGTCGGTTTTGGACTTTTTAAAGGAGCCCGAATCCGAAGCGTTAATGCAGGAGGGCCGGGCGGTTGAAGACTGGGCCAGAGAAGAAGTCCTTCAGACGCTGAAAGTTTTCAATGCCAAGCATGCTACTGAAATCTCTAAGGAGTGGGGCATTGAGGTACCTCCCCTGTCAGAAAAAGAATTTGACGACTACGTCGGCATGGGTCAAACCACGCTGATTCGTCTCTCTGAATTTGTGCACTCCAAACTGCTTCCGCTTGTTGAAGCTGAAGCCGAAAGGGTCAGGCAGGAACTAAAAAATGCTTCCGCTGAGGATCAAGGCGTCCTTCAGGAACGACTGAAAAAACTGGATGAATTGACTTCTGTCGTGCTTTATCAGCGCTGGCTTCGTCCGTCTCGTAATCCTGAAATTCCGTCGCTGTCCGAACCGGCGGACGATGGCCGTCCGAATCTTCTGAAGATCGACGTTCAGGGACTGCTTTCTCGTCTAATGCATATCCGTCCGTCGTCCCGCATTACGCTCCTGACAGGTAAGCTGACAGATGCGGATGTCCTGGAACTTCTTTGGCTCGGGGAGGGGCGGATCTCACATCTTGAAATCCTGAACATGAAGGAGCGCGAGCTCGGACGCGTAAAACATGTGAACGAAATCAACCAGCTTCAGCAGGCGATTAATCGACACAATGCGATTGAGCTTAAAAGAATCATTCAGGATATGCGTCAGCGTCCGGAGATTGCGCAAAATCCGGAACGCAGTGCACTCTTTAATGAGTTCCTTGAGAACATTCCGCGCATCATGAGTTTTTACGCCAACCAGCCGCTCGGCAGCCGGTTTGGATCCGACTCTACAACCATCTTAGGAACGCGATTCGGTATGGGCTTCGCGGTACCGGATACTCTTCCGCGCGGCGCACAGAAGATGATTGAGAAAGAAAGCGATGAATCTTTCCAAATTCCTCTGCATGTTCCGGTTCAATGCATCGATGTCTACTCCGAACCTGAGGAAGTTTCTCCTTTTGTGAAGTGGGTTCGCAAGAACTTGGGCTTTACTAAGTTCGGAATGAAACATTCGAGAGAATGGGTTGCTACGTACGCCAATGCAGAAGTCACCACGAATAACTGCAACGTGGTTTCGCTCGGCGGCATCACTCGCGGCAATACCAACGGACTGGTTGCTGACGAAACTAAGCAGAAGAAAGAAAAGACCGGTTTCTCGTACACCAATACGACGATTCTGAATATTATCAAGGTCACGATTGGTTTCCTGCCGGCGTTCTTAACTTTCATGCTCACGCAGAATTGGTGGGTCCTGGCCTGGTTCGGCGCTTTGATTTGGTTCAGCATTACCGGGATCCGCAATATTATTCAGGCGGTTATTGCCGGAGGCGGCTTCCAAAAAGGCGCCCGTATCGATTGGAAGTCCCTGATTAACTGGTCCCGCGTTAGCGATTCCCTGATGTACACCGGTATGTCGGTTGTGCTGCTTGAGGGCTTTACCCGCAATGTTCTTTTAGGTCATATCCTCGGGATTACCGTGGATAAGGCGCCGTTGCTGGTGTTCTCGATCATCGCTTTGGCAAACGGCCTCTATATTTCCTCTCATAACATCTTCCGAGGATTTCCGAAGACCGCTGTTGTCGGAAACTTATTCCGAAGCATTTTGGCGATTCCGGTGGCGATGGTCTACAACGTAATTCTCGCGATGATTCTGCCGATCATTACCGGAATGCCCGCAGCGGCTATTCTGGTACCTGCGGCTGCGATCGTGTCGAAGTTCGCTTCCGATACGGTGGCCGGTGTCATCGAGAGCGTGGCCGATCGCCGCAACAACTACCGTCTCCGCACGTCCGACTTCCGTATGTCGACCAAGGCGCTTTTCAGCTGCTTTGAGCGCATGGAGCTGGCTTTCCCGAAGAAAGACATCCTCTCTTTAATGTCTCGTCCGGCAGATTTCATCCGCGTGATTTCCGAGCGCTCTAAGTCGATGGAAATCGAATGCATTGTGATTTCTTTGGATCTGATGTACATCTGGTACTACCAGCCTTGTGCGCAGCATGCGTTCTTGACGGAACTCAAGAGAATGTCGGCGGAAGAACGTCTGGTTTTTGTTCGCTTCCAGAGGTCACTCACCGAGTACAAAGAAGTTTCAAGGCTGTTCTTAAGCGGAATGCTCGGTTCTAATTTCTCCAAGGCTTTGGCTTTTTATCTTGATAACTACAAAGCCTATCTCACAGCGATTGATGATATTTGCAGAAAGATTGAGGAACGTTCTCCGGTAGAACTTCAAGAGGTTTACGTGAAGAACAGTCTGCTCACTTCAGCTGTCGTTTGGATGAAGACTCAGTCTGCAGCACTCGAAAGGAAATTCCGAGGAAAGAAAGAGGGGTCCTTGGCGCAGGAAGCAGTGGAGAAGACCACGACTGAAAACGTCTAACCACAACTGAAGAAAAGTTGAATCGGTGCATCTGTTTTCGAATAGATGCGCCGATTTTTCGCTTGAAAACTTGGTTGGAATAGGTGCTAGTCATTGGGTTTGAGCGCCTTCTGTGTCAATGAGCACTACGGCAGCTAACCCGACATTCAATAATATTTCACATCGATATCTAATAATATTGAACATGCATGTTAAATATTATTGAACTTGAGACTCCTAAGCCCATCCTCCATTGGGAATATGTAAAGGGTAGATTAAGTCTTTAAAATCGATAACAGAGATAGGATTCGGCGGGTTATCAAATGGCAAGTAAGGCCTTACTAAATTTATCTTTGGGAACTTCAAGTTTTCGTGCATTGCGACAAGCACGTCAAATTTATGTTGACAAGACACAGTTAATCTTTGACTTGGCATCTCAACGACGAAAATATTTTTTAGCTCGCCCGAGAAGGTTCGGGAAATCTCTCCTTATCTCTACATTTGAGACCTTGTTCAAAAATGGATTGGAAGATTTTTGCGGTTTAGCGATCGAAAAGCTATGGAAAGAAGAAAGGACTTATTCCGTTGTAAAGTTTGATTTTTCAGAAATTAAACCGCTATTCGGAATTACAAAATTTGAGAAGGCTCTCAAAGACCGTCTGATTGATAATTTTTCTGGCCTAGGATTTTCATACGATCCGAACTCGACCTCTCTTTTTAGCCAGTTGTCCAAGTGGTTGGGTGAACAACCGGCCAATTCCCTAGTCGTATTGATAGACGAGTACGATGCTCCATTAACATCCTGTCTAAACGATAGGACCTTGTTCAATGAGGTAAGAGGTTTTTTGTCTGAGTTCTATGCTCTTCTAAAAGCTAACGATGAAGCGATTCGATTCCTTTTCATTACGGGAATTACCAAGTTCAATAAGGCAAGTATCTTTTCTGAGTTGAATAACCTAGTAGACATTTCGCTGAATCCGCAGTTTGGTTCTTTGTTGGGTTACACGCACGAGGAAGTTAAGATGTATTTCGATAGTTATCTATCGAGAGCTTCCTCGGCATTGAACTTATCCAAGGAAGATCTTTTAACAACGTTGACGAAACAATACGATGGTTTCTGTTTTGAGGTCACAGCAAAACAGAAAGTTTTTTCTCCATGGTCGCTGCTTAACTTTTTTGCATCTCCGAGTCTCGGTTTTTGTGACTATTGGTTTGAAAGCGGCGGAAGGCCGTCGGTGCTTTTGGAGTACGTGAAGTCCCACAGTATCCGAGATCCGAGAGAATATGGTCGGGAAAAGACAATTTCGTTGGCATCTTTATCAGGTTCTTCGGACGTCGAAAGTTTATCCGATACCGGATTGTTAACTCAAGCGGGCTATTTGACGATCAAAGCCGTTGAGTATGGGAACACGGTCTTCTTGGACTACCCCAACTTAGAAGTTAAGAGGGCAATGGCGCAGCTGTATACCGAACTTCTTTTGAGAGGGAAGGTGGCAGGACAAGTGGGGGCCGGCGATATTGTCAGGGTCCTCAACAACGACGATCCGGAAGAAGTATTCCACATATTCAATCGTCTTTTTACCGCCATTGATTATCAAAACTATCCGGTGGTAGATGAGGCCTCTGTGCGAGCTTTCATCCAAGTTTATTTAGCTGGGGCCGGCCTTGATCCGAAAGTCGAACGCCACAACGCTCACGGAAGAAGTGATTTAGAGGTCAAGGTAGGCGCAAGACTTTGGGTTTTCGAACTGAAAACGGCTTACGAAGGAAAAAGCGCAGATGCTGCACTACAAGAAGCAGTCGGTCAACTTACATCACGTCGGTATGGTGAGCAGGATGCTGCAGAAAAATTAGAAAGAGTTGCATTTGTTTTCTCGCTAAGCGGAAGAAGATTTGTTCGTTGGGCAGCGGTTCCCGAAACCTAAGTCTCAGGATTTCCGCCAAAGGGTATTTAGTTTTTAGTCAAAAACCGCTAGAGTGTCGGTCGTAATTATTCACCCGACCAAGAGGCCGCACATGATCGACAAGGCAACGAGAGAGAAGATTATTTCCTTAATTCGTCGGGAGGTTGTGCCTGCACTAGGCTGCACCGAACCCATCGCGGTCTCTTTGGCAGTTGCTAAAGCAACCGAGCTCTTAGGTATGCAGCCTGAAGAAATCAATCTTGGTCTTAGCGGCAACATTATTAAGAACGCCATGGGAGTCGGCATTCCGGGAACCGGGATGATCGGGCTGCCGATTGCTATCGCTCTTGGAAGTCTCATCGGAAAATCCGAATACGGTCTCGAGGTCCTCAAAGAAGTCTCCCCGGAAGCGGTCGAAAGAGGAAAAGCTTTTATCGAGTCTGTTCCTATCAACATCAAACACTTGCCGGACTCTCCTTCTAACCTTCATGTTGATGTTGAGGTTCGATCTCAAGGACATTCGGCTCGCGCCGTTATTTCGCGAGAACACACGCTCTTTGTCCTCTTGGAAAAAGACGGTGAGACGATTTTTGCGGAAGAAGATGGATCAGGAAATGGTGATGCTCAAGACGCAGACGACGTACAGCTGAATTTCAGAATGGTTTTTGACTTCGCCACAACGGCTCCTTTAGAAGAAATCCGATTCATGAAAGAAGCTCAGAGGCTTAACGAAGAGGCCGCAGAATTCGCATTAAAAGGCGATTACGGCCATTCTCTCGGAGCCATGATCCGAAATAACGGAATGAAGTACATGGGAGATTCAACCCTAGCCCATATGGTTGAATTTACCTCAGCCGCTTGTGATGCCCGCATGGGCGGTGCAACGGTTCCGGTGATGTCTAATTCCGGAAGCGGCAATCAAGGAATTACCGCGACTTTGCCGGTTGTTGTGTTCGCTAAAGATATGAACGCAAGCGAAGAGCAAATGATTCGCGCGCTGACGCTCAGCCACTTAACGAGTGTCTATATCAAGCAAAGTTTGGGACGACTTTCTGCTCTTTGCGGCTGCGTTGTGGCTTCTACCGGTGCTTCTACTGCTATTACTTGGCTGATGGGCGGCGGATATGAAGACGCCTGCGCCGCCGTTAAAAATATGGTGGCTAACTTGTCGGGAATGCTTTGCGACGGAGCAAAACCGGCCTGCTCCATGAAAATCTCTTCAGGTGTTTCGACTGCGCTGATGTCTGCAATGCTGGCCATGAACGGCCGATGTGTTTCAAGCATTGAGGGAATTGTTAGCGAAGATGTGGATCAGACGATTCACAATCTCACCTTAATCGGCAAGGAAGCAATGGTCGAGACAGATCGTCAGGTTCTTGAGATCATGACTCATAAGTAGCTGTACGAGCGAGGCAGTAAACACCGGTCGACTCCATCAAAACAATCTCAGGTTTATGCCTGCTTACCCAGTCTACGAATTGTTTTATTTGGCTATTAGAAGTTCCGAATTGTGCCTGCTCGGACAACAGTTGATTCGTCTCCGGAAGATGTTTTTGAAAACAACATACAAGCAGTTGAGCATGTACATCAACTCCGATTGCTGAGTTGTAAAGACAACGAACCGGACCATGGTTGTTGAGGGGCTTTCCTACTTCGTTCGTAGGCGACATGTTGGTAGAATGACTCATCTCCGAGCTCCTATAGGTGTGACAGGGTCGAACCTCGAGTCAAGAAAAAATGATTACTCTGAATTTCAGAGTATCTCGTTTTTTAAACGCACTCGGTCGATCTGACCGGTAGCAAATAGGGGGCCGAAATCTCGAGGCGCCAGTTTTTTGGCACGATCAGGGTAGTCGTAAAAAAAATGGACGGCGTCTGAGCCCTGTCAAAATCATCATATTTGGGAACTCGGAGATTGTCTTTTGTAATTAACCCCAATCGTGAGTTCAAAGAAAAACGGGGCTACGACTCGTATATGAGAGGGCCTAGTGAAGACAAAAACGTGGCCGCGGTGACGCGTAGCGTCACCGCCTATAAAGCAACTTATATTAATTGGGGTGCAGAAAAGCTACATATGGTTTTTTCAGTTGGGTTCAAGGAAGGAAGTTGTTTTTTCCAGCCACCCACGGTTTAGCTATAACGAAACATACAAACTTAAGTTTCGTTTACGCTCACGAAAACTTTATTTTGTTTTGGTCAAGTCAAACTTGTATCTGCTAATTTAAGAAGGATGAAAATGCTGTTTTAAATAAACCGGAAGTTCTTTTATAGATAAATGTACGAAGAATCCAACCGCCGACTTTACCAAGACAATTGGGATTCCTCCAAGGCAACTAACAAGAGGGATGGTTTTTCAAATTTTCTGGAGAGGCTGAGTAATCAGTTTTTCTTCTTCAATTTACAAAATTGTTATCCCTTCAAGGCAAAGGCGTTTAATTCTAAAGTCACTCAAGAGAGAACTTCATTAGGGTTGTTTCTAAGGGTCACTTCCGAAGCATGCCAGCTTTCATTGCAATCAAAGCCGTTTGAATTACGACAGAAGTCTCAATTTTTTATTTTTAATTTTTCCGGTAAATGCGAAATTGATCTTCCGGGTAAAGCAGAAACTGCTGAATTAACTCCGGATGCTTTTATTTTTTGCGATTCCAACAACTCTTTGACCCTCAGGGCATTTCAAAAACTAGATATTCTCCTTGCGCTTGTGAATGAGGACTATTTGCTGACTCACACAACGTACTGGAATTCTCAGCTTGAAGAACAAGTATTTACGAAGAAGAACCCGTCGCACAAGCTATTTGCTTCGATACTTAATACGACATTTAAGTTTCTTCATACGTTGCCTTTAGAGGAGCATGAATTGGTCATAGACGGAATATTTTCTTTCCTTAGACCGGTATTCAACGAACGAAGGCTATTGACCCAGGTTCAACTGACTCATCCCTTAGAGGTCTTGGAGCAGAAGGCGGATCGAGTAATTGAGCGAAGGTTCCGAGAAAAGAATCTCAAACTATCGGATATAGCCCAAGAGCTTGGGGTTTCTGTACGGTACTTGTCAGAAGCATACAAACATGCAGGTACTACAGCTTCGAAGGCATTGATGCAATATCGCCTTCAAAGGGCAAATGTGATGCTCCGGGAAGGGCATTGTCAGGTAATGAGCGTCGGGGAGATTTGTTCGAGGACAGGCTTCGCATGTTTATCCCATTTTTCCAGAGTATTTAAGGAAGAATATGGGCTTACACCCACTGAGGCCAGAACTGAAGAAGTTCTGGTTTGATTCCGTTACAGATAACAACGTTTTCCGTCTCGAATAAATTCAAGTTGATTACCCTAATTTACCTGATATTTGTCAGTTTTAGACTGAAATGATGCAGCCCCAACTGCAGTCTTCAATATCAGGAGAATAGTATGGCAACTCCCCAAATTAGTCGCCGTGATTTTTTGGCATTGGCTGGACTGACTTCTGCTTCTGCAGGATGTCCAGCAATGGCTCAGGCTTTAAAAGCTAAAGATCCCGACGCAGGCCTTAAAACCTTCCAGGCAACATGCTCTATGGAATGTTTGCATTGCAACCTCAAAGCCTTTGTAAAAGACGGCAAAGTCGTAAAAATCGGCAATGCAAACGCTTTCGACGGCAAACCCTGCGCAAGAGGTTTGTCCCGTATTAAATGGCTTTACGCTGAGAATCGCGTCCTTCACCCGATGAAACGCGTTGGCGAAAGAGGCGAAGGAAAATTTGTCGCAATCACATGGGATGAGGCACTCGATACAATCGCCGGAAAAATTAAGGAAGCGATTGCTAAAGACGGAAGCCAATCTCTGCTGTTTACCAGCGCCTCCGGAAATATGGACAATCTTCACAACCCGGCCCAGGTGGCATTCGGTAATTATCTCGGCGGAACAACCCGCACTCTGGGGTCTTTGTGCTGCTCTGCCGTGACCGCAGCTATGATGCCGATCGTCGGAATGCGCTACGTAGATACGCGAGACACAATTGATCAAGCTAAATATATTCTTTGCTGGGGCAACAATCCTTTGGTAACGATGCAGGCATATTGGCACCTTTATCTCAAGGCAAAGGAAAGAGGAGCAAAGATCGTCGTTATTGATCCTCGCAAGAGCGAGACCGCAGTTAGAGCAGACAAATGGGTTTCCATCATCCCGGGTACGGATACTGCCCTTGGACTCGGAATGATTCGCTGGATCGCCGCGAACGGGAAGTTAGACAAACCCTTCCTGAAACAGCATACCGGTGCGGTTTACCTCGTCGATAAAGACGGAAAACTGATGAGGGAAGACGCCAAAGATCCGAATTCTTATTTGGTCTTTGATGAAAAATCTCAAAAACTCGTCCGTCATGATGCCAAGAATATTGATCCCGCATTGGAGGTCAAAGCAGGATCTCCTTATAGAACAGTCCTGTCTATGGTTTTGGAACAGGCTGAGCCGTGGACGCCGGAAGCAGTTGCGGATACGACAGGTGTCCCGGCAGCGACGGTCGTCGAGTTGGCTAAGGATTACTCGACGAATAAACCGTCAATGATTGTCAACAACATGGGCTCTTTCCAGCGGACGCAATACGGTACTCAGGCTGTCGGCGCTCAGTATTATTTAGCTCTTCTGACCGGGAATATCGGCAAGGCAGGCACAGGCATATGTGACGCCGGCGGCGTCACTCAAATGGCTAAATTCGGCAGCGCATTCCCGCCGCCTCCGAATAAACCTAAGAAAGTCGCTCCTATTCCGACCGCGAAACTGGGCGAATACGTTCTGGCAGGCAAGCCGAACAAGATCAATTTCTGGTATACACAGACATGCGGAATTGTCGGACAGTGGCCGAATGCAAATAAGGTTATCGAAGCAGTGAAGAGCGTACCGTTCTTCGTGGTCGCTGAAAGCGTGATGACTCCGACTGCTCGCTACGCCGATATCCTCTTGCCTGCAACAACAGTCTTTGAGTATGACTCTGTGATGGCCGGTGCAAGAAACCATTACATCCAGCTGATCGAAAAGGCAGTTGAACCGCAAGGCGAGGCCAAACCCGATTATTGGATTATGGGACAACTAGCTAAGCGCATGGGCTTCGGTGAAGCGTTCAATATTCCGGTTGAGCAACTGATCAAAAACGTGCTGAAACCGTCCGGTATTACGTATGAACAGATTAAGAAAGGTCCGGTTTGCCCGGTTAAAGGTCCTTGGATTCCGTTCAAAGACGGAATTTTCAAGACACCTAACGGAAAGGCAAACTTCTACTGCGAACCTTGGGCAGCTAAAGGATTCCTACCGGTCGTGACCTATCTGCAAGTAGATGAGAGTCCGAAGGGAAATCCTGAATTAGCGCAGAAATATCCGCTGCAAGCTATCCAGCGCAAAGTCATCAGAAACATTCATACAAGTTTCCAAGACAATGAATGGATCAACCAGCTCTTTGAAGATGAACCGACTGTACTTATGCATACAAAGGATGCAGAGGCTCGCGGGATTAAACAAGGAGACAAGGTTGTCGTATTTAATGACCGAGGAGAACATCCGACGATCGCGGTGGTGAATAACAACATTCGTCCCGGTGTTGTGTGCTTGGAAAACGGATGGTGGATGGGCCAGTTCGGCTTCAACTCTTCCTCTGTACTGACCAATGACACCGTGCAGATTCTTGGCACGGGAACTTCAATTTGCTCAACACTTGTCAACGTTAGAAAGGCCTGATCATGAAGAAAATGGGATTTTTATTTGATGCTCGCCGTTGTAACGGTTGTAGAGCTTGTGCAGTTGCATGCAAGGAACAACACAATACTCCTGACGGTGTTTGGCTTCGTCGGGTCAAAGAGACCCCGGATCAAATGGTCTGGTTCTCGCAATCCTGCAATCATTGCGAAAAACCGGCATGCTTTGCTGTCTGTCCCGTAAAGGCTTACTCCATTGAGCCGGATGGATTAGTCGTTCAGGACCATTCCAAGTGCATCGGATGTCAGGCTTGTATTGCTGCCTGTCCGTTTAAGGCTCCGGTTTTCGATGGGAAGAGCAAAAAGGTCTTCAAGTGCGACGGCTGCGTCCAGCTGTTGGCACAGGGCAAACGTCCTGCCTGCGTACAGGCTTGTACACAGGGCGCACTCCAATTTGGTCCGATTGAAGAACTTAGGAAGAAATATCCTGAAGCTGTCGTTGCCGGATTTGAATGGGCGGCGAAGAATTTCGGATATGCAAGTCCGAAAGAAACCGGTCCGAGACTTGTGATCGTTCCACTTAACTAATTGGGTTAGGAACTCAACGAAAGCGCCTCGGGTTTTCTAAGAAACCCGGGGCGTTCTGCAAGCGGATTGGATCGGATAGTTCGGATGTCGAAGCGTTTCCGTCTTATTCGCTTATTTTGTTCAGTCTTTCTAACGCTAAGTAGCTAAAGAAAGCACCTGCTGGAATCAGTACTTTGTCATTGAAATCAAAGTAAGGGCTGTGCAGAGCCTCTTTGTGCTCCGCATCTTTTACGCCAATAAAGAAGAAACAGCCCGGCAAAACCTTTTGATAGGAACTGAAGTCCTCACTGATCATGTAAGGCTCGGCAAGTTCAATGACATTTTGAGCACCGAAACAACGATCTGCCGCTTTCTTTGCCTCTTTTGTGAGTTCGGGATCATTATTGACGGCAGAAACACGGTGTTCATAGACAGTTTCTGCTTTGATGCCGTAGGCCGCGGCGATGCCTTGAGAGCGCCGTGTCAGCTCTTCCTCAATTGTGTCTCGAATGGATTCGTCAAAGGTTCGAACCGTGCCGATCATTTTTACAGAGTCGGAAATGATGTTGTAAGCGCGTGATCCTTCGGTATTAAAACTGCAAACAGAAACAACAGCGGATTTAAGCGGATCCAATGTGCGCGAAACTAAGCTCTGCAGAGCGTTATAAATTTCTGTGGCAACCGGCAGCGGGTCTTTGCCGAAATTCGGACGTGCACCGTGTGTCCCTACACCGACGACGCGAATGGAAAACAGATCGCAGGCAGCCATGGTCGGACCGGCTTTGAAAGCGATCGTTCCGACATCTAAGGAAGGTTCGTTGTGCGCGCCGTAGATCTCTTTAACGCCGTATTTTTGGAAAACGCCGGAGTCAATGACGCTTTGAGCGCCGGCAACATTTTCTTCGTCTGCTTGGAAGATGCAAAGAATTCTTCCGGGGAAATCACGATGTTTGATCAGATAGATAATGGCAGCGATCAGCCAAGTCTGGTGGCCGTCGTGTCCGCATGAGTGGGCATTTCCGTTTTTGGAAGCCCATTCGCATCCGGATTTTTCTTCGATCGGGAGGGCATCGATATCGGCTCTAAGAGCCACCGTTGCTCCGGGCCTATTGCCTTCGATCAAAAGGAATCCGCTTCCGGGAGAGGTTTCTGTATCTAATCCCGAAATTCCGAATTGTTCAAGAATGGATTTGATGCGGGCAAGCGTGCCTCGTGTGTTGAAACCGACTTCGGGATTTTCGTGGACGGTTTTGCGGAAGGAGATCAAACGAGATTCGTATTGTTGAAGCTCCTGACGAATGCTTTCTGGATCTATTGTGTTTTTCATTTTCAGCTGAGATAGCTTTATTAAATAAAGCGTCATTCTCGGAAGGTCGAGGCCGATAGTCAAGAGCACGACTAATTGTTGAATTAAAAGAGCTGATGAAAATGTCTAACTTCAATGTTTCTGTGCAGAAGTTGTGTGTTGATTGCCTATCACTTTTGGTTTGATGTTTCTGGAGAGAAAAAGTGAAAAGGGAAAAAAACGCCGTGAAATCAGATCAATTTGGAAGAAAAAACCAATCGAAAATACTCATTCGCTTGTTGTTTCAAAAAAGAAATTCTTCAACTTGTGAAAGATATAATCAAAGAAGAAGAAAAACTTTATTGCCTTGAGCCTGATGGGGACGAGTCTTTTGTAGAGGGTGTAGTTGGAACATTCGAGAAGTTTTTCCTCCTTCATAGGTTTTGCCTGTGAGGCTAATTGATGAAACAAACCTTAAATCTCAAATAAAGGAGGGTGCCTTTAGAGCGCCGGAATGATGTTTACTTCGATGTATTGGTATCTTTTCATCTGCCTTTTATTCTTCGGAATAGGCGACTTCCTTGGCGTTGCCACAAAAGCCAAGGTTTCTGCAGTGTTCGTGAGCTTAATGCTCTTTTTAATCGCTTTCATGGCCGGGTGGATTCCTCCCGACATCATTAAGAAAGCCGGCTTGGATCAGATCGCTAAATGGTCTGTGATTCTGCTCGTGTTCTCCATGGGAACTACCATTAACATGCGTGAGCTGATTGCCGAATGGCGCACGGTTGTGACGGCCCTTTTGGCAATGGGCGTCATTATGCTCGGCGCATTTTTGATGATGCCGTTTATCGGTTACGAAAACACTATGGTCAGCGTGCCTATCGTGACCGGCGGTATCGTTGCAACTCAGATCATGACAAGCGGAGCGATGGAACATGGTTTTGCTCTGGCGGCAGCATTGGGTACGATCGTTTTCGCAGTGCAGAAATTCATCGGTACTCCGTTAGCCAGTTACTTCGGACTCAAAGAAGCTCGTTTCTTAATCGATGAATACCGCAAAACCGGTGTCGTACCACAAGATACTTATGCACCTAAGAAAGAATCGGCTGCCGGTCCCACTTTCTTTGAAGGTCACAAGAAGTACTACGGCCAGTTCACTTGTTTAGCGATTACAGCGCTTTTCTCTTGGATCGCCTTTGTAATCGGCAAATGGACAGGCCTTTCTGCAACAATTTGGGCCTTGATCTTGGGCGCTGCTGTCGGCAGTACCGGTTATCTGCCTCGCAATATTCTGAAGCACGCCAATGCCGGCGGTTTACTGAACTGCGCTGTTTTCTGTGCCATTATCCCGTCGCTTGCCACGATTAAACCGGAAAATCTCTTGACCCTGTCTTACTCAATCTGTGTGATTTTCGCGATTTCGATCTTCTGCATCATCGTGTTCTTCAAGTACCTTCCCTTGTGGAAGATCATCGGTTCCAAGAACGTTGCCGTCGGCGTTGCTGCCTGCCAGTTAATTGGTTTCCCGGCTACCTACTTGGTCGTTAATGAAATTATTAACGCCGTTGCCGAAACTGAGGAAGAAAAGAAGATTATTCATGAACGCTTGATGGCGAAATACCTCGTTGCAGGCTTCGTGACCGTGACAACCTTCTCCGTGATCGTTGCCGGCATCTTTGTGAAGTTCATCTGATCCCGATTTCAAGGTTAGGAAAGAAAACATGATTAAATTTGATCCTCAAAATTATCCCTATCCGTCCAAACGCAACGTGGTCTATGCTCGCAACGGCATGTGCAACGCTGGGAATCCGCACGCTGCATCCGCTGGTCTTCAGACTCTTCTGAAAGGCGGCAATGCAGTGGACGCAGCTGTCGCAATGGCCAGCGCTATGCCGGTTGTGGAGCCAACCGGCAACGGTTTGGGTGCCGACTGCTTCGTAATCCTTTGGTATGAAGGAAAAATGTACGGCCTGAACGCTTCGGGTCCCGCTCCTAAGTCTCTTTCCGTTGCTGCACTAAAGGACAGAGGATTTGAAAAAATTCCTTCTTACGGCGTTGAACCGATTGATGTTCCGGGTGCGGTTGCAGGCTGGATGACGCTTCATGAACGCTTCGGCAAACTTCCTTTGGAAGAAGTGATGGCACCTGCCATTCGCTACGCAGAGAAAGGCTATCCGGTGACTCCGAATATTTCTCGTCTCTGGCAGGAAGCTTTCGAAAACTATTCCAAATATCGTGATCGTCCTGAATTCCAGGGCTGGTTTGATACATTTGCACCCAACAACACTTGGCTCAAACCCGGCGAGATGTTCCGCTGTCCGGATATGGCTAAGACATTGAAAGAAATCGCTGCTACCAAGGGCGAAGCTTTCTACCGCGGAGCCATTGCCGAAAAGATTGATGCTTTCTTTAAGAAGCACAACGGCTTCTTAACCAAGGAAGACCTGGCTGCTTTCAAACCTGAGTGGGTTGATCCGATCAGCGTGAACTATCACGGGGTGGATGTATGGGAGCTGCCGCCTAACGGGCACGGTATTACCGTTCTGATGGCCTTGCAGATTCTTAAAGATATGAATCTTGCTGAAAGAGATTGTGCCGACACAATGCACAAGCAGATAGAAGCAATGAAACTCGCGATGGTAGATACAGCTGAATACGTCGCGGAACCTTCTTTCATGAGAGTTTCTGTTGATCAGCTTTTAAGCGAAGACTATGCTGCCAAACGCCGCGCATTGATTAACGATAAAGCCGTCATGCCGGAACCGGGCGATCCAGGATGCCCGTCTACCGTTTACTTCTGCTGTGCAGACGCAGACGGCAACATGGTGAGCTTTATCCAGTCCAATTTCCGCGGATTCGGCTCCGGCATCGTTGTTCCGGGCACCGGCATTTCTTTGAACGACCGTGCAGAGAATTTTAAATTTGACGAAAACCATGCTAATGCGTTGACGGGAGGCAAACGTCCGTACCACACCATTATTCCGGGATTCCTGACTCAAGACGGAAAACCATTAGGACCGTTCGGAATTATGGGCGGATGGATGCAGCCCCAGGCTCATGTTCAGGTGGTTATGAATATGATTGATTGGCACCTGAATCCTCAGCAAGCGCTTGATGCGCCACGCTGGCAGTGGGTCGGTGGTAAGAAAGTCGAAGTGGAGCAAGAAACTCCCAACTACATCATTCGCCAGCTTCAGCGAATGGGACACCAAATCGTCGTCCAACCTGATCCTTATCATATGGGTCGTGGTCAGGTCATTCTTAGAGATGAAAACGGCGTGCTTTGCGGCGCAACCGAGAAGCGTACCGACGGACAGATCATGTCCTACTAATCAACAAAGGTCTCGATGCCAAGGCGTCGGGACCATTGATTCAGGATCCGGTTCTTTAGCGAGGCCCGGTTTCTGTTTGAAGATTAGATAATTAATTTAACGTGACCGTGTGCGTTTAAACGATATCGGCGCTCGGTTCCGTCAGACAGGTTTGACACCTTGAATACATAGGCTTCTGGATCTTTCGCTTCCGGCAGCTGCTGAAGGGCTTTTTCGATAGCAGCTTCAATTGAACGGACACCGGAGACTTTAACGGTTCCGATGACATCACCGTTTTCCTTGAAAACTTCTACCTGATCGATACTTTCGAAATCTAATCTATTGTTTGGCATGACTCTCACTCCCAGCCGAGTATTTAGCAGGAGAATTATCAGGCTCTGCGGACAACAATCTGAGTAATCTAACCAATTGTGAGCAGGAAGCTGTCAGGACGGCTTTCTTATGAGAAGTGATTACCGAGAATATAAGTGAAAAGGCCGCCTGATGAAACCGGCGGCCTATAACTCATAAGCCTACTTATTGCTCAGAAGCGGCGCCTTCACCGGCGATTCTTCCGAATGTGAAGATATCTGCAATAGCATTTCCGCCAATACGGTTGCTTCCGTGGATACCGCCTGTGACTTCACCGGCAGCATACAGACCCGGAATCACATTTCCGTCGCGGTCCAGTACTTGAGCTTTCGTATTGATCTTGGCCCCGCCCATTGTGTGATGACGGCACATACCGATCGGACCCGCATAGAACGGGGCTTTTACGATCTTGTGACTCAGCATAATCGGGGTACGGCCGAGAGGATCTTTCTTGGAATCAACCATTGCGTTGTATTCATTGATGGTCGCGACCATAACTTCCGGCGGTACTTTGATGAGTTTGGCGAGTTCTTCAATCGTGTCTGCTTTGAATAAGGTGCCGTTTTCCAGAGCACGATGGTTCATCTCGTTGTAATACTCGTTGTTCTTATCGAAGCCGTCTGTATCGCATACCGGGAAGACCGTTTGATCGGTTTGAGCTAAAGTGGCGTCACGAATTACGTCACGGCGAGCATCTTCGGCAACATATCTCTTTCCTTCCTTGTTGAGGAAGATGGTGTATTCGATAGCTTGGAAAATATCAGCGGTGTGTTTGTAGCCGGGAGCAGTCCACGGAATGCACTGGATGTAATCCAAACCAACGGCTAAACCTCCGATACCTTGGATATATTTGAGTACTTCACCGGTAGAGCCTGGCTGGTTCGTTGTGTTGAGTTTTGTCAGACGCGGGTCAAAGTAAGAGCACATTGTCGGGTTTGCAGCGAAACCGCCTGCTGCGGCAACGACGGCCTTGTTGGCTTTCCAAAACTCTTTCTTGGCGTCTTTGAGTTCAACTTCAACGCCTAAGACACGGCCGGAGTCCGGTTTCTCACGAATGATCCCGATGACTTTGTGGTTAGTCAGAACCGGAAGACCGATCTTGTTGGCGTAGTTCATGCAGGCTTTGATGTAGTCTCCGCCGCTCTGACCGACAGGATTGCGGCAACGAGGCCACAGGCCGCCATAGATTTGGTAGATGCCGGGTTTGAACTGCACGCCGACTTTCTTAAGCCATTCGACGCTTTGAGGAACGTTTTCGCACAATGTGGCGACAAGAGCAGGGTCGGCGCGGAAATCGCCCGCAGCCATCGTTTGTTTGGTATGGAGCTGAGGAGAGTCCTCAATGCCTGCTTTCTTGTAATCTGCTTCTACGGCCGCATTCAAGCCGCCTCCGCTAACCATAGTATTGCCGCCTGGAATGGAAAGTTTTTCCAGAACGACAGCATTTGCGCCTTTTTCCTTGGCGACGATGCCGGCAGAAAGACCGGCACCGCCGGAGCCGATGACAATGACGTCATAGGTTTTATCCCAAGTGGTGGGCGTCGAGCAGGGATTTGCTGCATGAGCGAATGTGGAAATGGAGGCGGCAGCAGAGGCTGCACCCCCAACAAGAAATGATCTTCTGTTGAGTGTCATCCTATTCTCCTCGGAAGTAGGTGATTTCAGTCTACGCTTTCATACAAAAGAGACAATTAGGGTTAAGTCCCTTGCGTGCTAACGAATTTGGGTATTTATTTTTTGAACAAAAATAGATAATTAAGACAAATTGTTAGTCAAAATTTCATTTGACGGTGAAATAGCCCTGTAAAAGCATTTACTTTTGCTTCAATAAAGAAAAAAGTGAGTTTTGATGGTTGAATTTTTAAATCCCCCTAATTTAATGACATGGAACCCCTTTGCTCCCAGCGAGATAGAGGGAGCAAAATGAAAGTGACAAAATTCTCATTAAAGGTGATTCCATGTCAGTTAGAAGGATACTCGCAAAAACTATCGATACAGATCTCGAATACGAAGCCATCGGTATAGATTTAGCTAAGAATTGCGTCAGTGCTGCTCTGTTAACAACAGATGGTGAAGTGGTCTGCATCGACCGGCTTGACTATTCTGAGCTCGAGAAAAGTGCCCAGGCGCTTAGTTCTACGACGTTCGCCATGGAGCCATGCACTGAAATGAATTATTTAGTTCAAAAGTTAGAGGCTTGGGGACATCGTTGTCTGGTTATCGGCGGCAAGAATGTACAGAACTACGTTGAAAATCATTTTTCAGGCCAAAAAACTGATTTAAATGATGCTCAAGCCCTGGCTTTTCTAGCCCAAGATACACAGCTGAGGACAATCAAAGCCAAAGATGTAGAGCAACAAAAGTACGCGAGCTTAACAACATTGCGGGAACAATATATCAAGCAATATAGGCAGACCATTGTGTCTTTAAAAGGGATTTGCCAAGCCTGGGGATTGAATATCTCGAAAGGAATCAGCGGGAAAGCTCGATTGAAAGATCTGATTGAAAATCACGCAGCTTTCCCGGAGGAACTGAAGGAAAGTCTCGTTGACATGGTTACACACGCACAAACAGCTCAAAAGGCCTTGAACAAAATCACCAAAACCCTTGAGGAGTTAGCTAAGAGCGATAAAGTTTGCCAGTTAATTCAAACGATTCCGGGGCTGGGATCAATCTGCAGTTGCAGACTTCGTGCAACGGTTGGAGACATAAAGAGATTTAAAAGTCCCAAAGATTTTCCTGCCTATTATGGATTGGTGCCGAGAAGCATTGCTACTGGGCACAATGAGAGAAAAGGAAAAATTACCCATCGTGGAGACAGGACTATGAGGTCTTTAATGGTGCAAGCGGCCGGGAGCTTGGTTAACATGGCCACTAAAGGAAAATTGAAATCCAAACAGTTAACGAAGTGGATTTTGAAGAAGCAAAAAGAAAAAATGCCATGGGGAAAACTCGTATGCGCCGTTGCCGCAAAGCTTTTACGGATTGTTAGAGCTGTTCTTATCAGCAACAAACCATATAACTCAAAAATAGCAGGGGTCGCGAAATGCTCATTGCCCAAAGGGAGCTAAAGATTTAACTTACAGTTCGAGCACAATCGTCTACAACAAAGCATGAGAAAGCCGAAAGGCCCGCTCCACAGCCCGATAAATTCAATTAGCGTCACAGCTATCCAATTTTAGGGGGCACGAGCGGACTGATCTTGAAGTTCATGGTAGGCAAATAGAATCAATTGAGGTTCTTGAAACAGCCTGGAGAGATTGGTAGATTGGCCTCTTCTGTATGCAACAGCAGACGCATTTAACCTCGAACAAGATACCTAGACAACCAAAAAAAATATGGAAACAGGTCTTGCTTCGCAAGACTAAAGAAAAACTTTATCCTAAAGTGCTTGACAACTACCGGGGTTCCAGAGATTCTTTTTAGGACTAGATAAAAACACGGAGATCTCAGATTTTTTAGTCAGTTTTAAAATGACTGAGCAATCAACCTCATTATTTCTACTAAAAATTAAGGCTCAAATGTCCAAGGCACTCCACATTCATTCAAAAGACAACACCGCTGTCTGTACCTCAGAAGTCAAAGCTGGAGAAGAAGTCGAAGTCATTGATTCCGATGGTTCCAGAAGCTTCATCAATGCAGTAAGTTCCATTCCTTTTTGCAACAAGATCGCGTTAATCGATATCCAAGAAGGAGAAGAAATTTTTAAATATGGCGAAGTTATCGGCAAAGCGATTGCGTTCATTCCTAAAGGAACTTTGGTGAATCATCTCAATATCGCGAGCCAGCCGCGTTCCTACGCTGAAGAGTACGTATTAAAAGGAAAATACAAATGAAATTTTTAGGCTTCAAACGAAAAGACGGCTCTGTCGGTGTACGTAATCACGTTCTCATTCTTCCTTCCTGCGCGTGCGCGTCAGAAACTTGCCGTGTGGTTGCTTCTCAAGTTCTAGGGACTAAAAACGTCATTATCAATGTCGGCTGCTCTGATGTCACAGCAAATACAGAAATGACTCAGCGAGTGCTGACAGGATTTGCGCTAAACGCTAATGTTTTCGGAGTTGTCGTTATTGGACTTGGATGTGAAACTGTCGGGCATCGAGAGCTCGCAGAAAAAATCCGCATGTTGTCCGATAAACCGGTCGTTTCTTTCGGAATTCAAGAAGAAGGCGGAACCATCAAAACAGCAGCTCTTGCCGTTGAGGCGGCTCGGAAAATGGTTGAAGAGGCAAGCAAGCTGCAAAAAGTAGAGTGTGATGCTTCAGATCTTTTTGTTGCGATCGAATGCGGCGGATCGGATGCAACCAGTGGGATTGCGTCCAATCCGGCAGTCGGGAGTATGGCCGACAAAATCTATGATCTTGGCGGCACAACGATGATGAGCGAAACCGTTGAGTTCATAGGCGCTGAGCATGTTCTCGCCAAACGCGGGGAAACACCCGAGATTCATGATCAGATTATTCGTATCTGTGAAGAGTATGAAAAACATCTCGCCCTAGCTGGGCAAGATTGCCGATCCGGCCAGCCTACGCCCGGTAACAAAGTTGGCGGTTTGTCGACAATCGAAGAAAAAAGTCTCGGTTGTATCCATAAGGGAGGAACTCGTCCGGTTTCCGAGGTTCTCCAAGAAGCAGCGAGGCCAACTAAGAAAGGTGCTCTCATTATGGATACGCCAGGGTATGACATTTCTTCTGTCACGAGTATGGTCGCCGGGGGCGCGACGATTGTGGTCTTCACAACCGGCCGAGGCACTCCGACCGGCCATGCGCTAGCTCCAGTAATTAAAGTTACTGGAAATCCATTGACTGCGGAAAGAATGAAAGACAATATGGATATTGATGTTTCCGGTATTTTGGAGGGAGAAGAAACGATTAACCAGGCCGGGGAGAGAATCCTGAAAGAAGTGTTGGAAGTCGCCGGCGGCAAGGTAACAAAAGCAGAGGCTTTAGGCTTTTCTGATATCGCTGTTGATCATGTTTGCCGTTATATCTAATTTTGCAAAAAACATGGACGACTAAAAAATGCGCCCGGCAAGTTGCCGGGCGTCTGATTAGTAAATGAGGTTATTGATTGACAGTTTCAGGCTGATTCCAGACTTTGATTTCCGACAGTTTTCCTGTGTATTTAGTTACGCTGACAAGACCTGAAGAGGCAACATTGCCGCAAGCTAAATCAGATGTAGGAATATCCATAGTCAATGTATTGGAGTTGCCATGAATGTCCAATAAAGTGCCGTCAGTCATCTTGACGGGCTCATACCAGGCACCGTGATGAACAACAACCGTGTCTTTTCTGATTCTGTCCGTGACATAAGCACCGGCTAGTAGCGCACCGCGGTCATTTTTAACCAGAACGATATCTCCGTCTTCAATACCGAGTGATTTTGCGTTTTCCGGATTGATCCAGATCGGTTCGCGCTTCAAAATATTTGCAAAATCATGGCTGGAAGTACCGTCAAGCTGGCTGTGCATACGATAGCGACTCTTACAGGCCATATATGCAAGCGGATATTTCTTGTTAGGTGTATTGAGGCCCTCGGTCGGCTCTAAATAACTCGGATGACCTAAACAGCTCTTGTAACCGTAACTTGCTATCTTGGGACTGTAAATCTGAATTAAGCCGCTTTCCGTACCAAGAGAATTTCTCTTCGGGTCCTTGCGGAAATTAGCGAATGCAACATAGTCTCTTTCCTGCGGACGCACGTCATAGAGGAAGTAGCCTTTCTTCCAGAAGTTTTCAAAGGATGGCAGCTTGACTCCCATCTGTGCTCCGAACTTCCTGGACTGCTCGTAAATGAACTTAATCCAATCCATTTCGCTTCTTCCCTCTGTGAATTGGTCTCCGCACCCCATTCGTTTGGCTAATTTACTGAAGATCCAATAGTCGGGCTTAGATTCATATTGAGGCTCGATTGCCTGCTGCATCGCAACGATACCGTCATTGGAATAAGTTCCGATATTGGTAATATCGTTGTGTTCGAACTGGGTTGCAGCGGGTAAGACAATGTCCGCATGGCGAGCAGTAGCAGTCCAGCACGTGTCTGTTACTACGACAGTCTCAGGAATCTTCCATGCTTCCAGCAGTTGATTTGTCGAAGGCTGATGAGCGAAGGGGTTGCCGCCGGCCCACATTACCATCTTAACTTCAGGATAAGTGACCTTTGTTCCGTTGAAGTCGATCGTTTTTCCTGGATGCAGGAAGCAGTCTACAAAGCGGGCGACAGGGATTACCTTGCTGCCTTTCCAGGCCTTGTTGTAAGGAAGGACAGGTTCGACCGAAGCAGGCACGCCTCCGACAAAAGGACCGTAAGCAGCAGGGGATCCTCCGCTTGAATATTGATAATTTGTCCCTATCCCGCCTCCAGGCAATCCGATCTGTCCTAAGGCTGATGCTAAGGCAAAACCCATCCAATGGGGCTGTTCGCCGTATTGAATGCGCTGAATCCCCCAGCCCATCATGATCATAGTGCGGTTTTCTTGAAGCTCGTGTGCTAAAGATTTGATTCTTGATTCAGGGACACCTGTCACTTTGGATGCCCAAGCAGGAGTTTTCTCAATACCGTCAGTTTTACCCATGACGTACGCATTGAATTCTTTCCAACCGGAGGTGTACTTATTGATGAAGTTGTGATCACATTTCCCGGTCTTTTCCAGCTCGTAGATCATGCCTAGCATCAATGCACAGTCAGTACCCGGAATCGGTGCAATCCATTCACTGTTGAGATATTCTGCGGTGTCTGTAGCAATAGGGTTGATGGAGATGGTTTTGATGCCGGAATCTTTGAGGGCTCTAAAGTAACCGGCAGCGTTATGCAGAGTAGTTACCCAATCAATATCATCTGTGACGAGGGGGTCTGCTCCCCAAAGGACAACACGTTTACTGTTTTTAAGAACATTATCCCAGCTCGTGGAGGTGGGGTCCGACATGCCGACCACATAGGGCAAGATACGGCCAATGGCTGCCGTTGAATAGCTGTTAGTGGTTTGGATGAATCCGCCGCAAAGGTTGAGTAAGCGCTGCTGCAAATTTATGGCCGCATTGACCTTACCGCTGGACATCCAACCGTAAGAACGACCGAACATCGCGCTCGGGCCGAAATCAGCGTAAATACGTTTCATCTCATTGGCGACCAGATCTAACGCTTGATCCCACGAAACTCTTACCCAGCGGTCAGTGCCGCGTTTTTCTCGAGAGGCGGGACCATCTTTTAAGTAACTTTCCCTGACCATCGGATAATGGATTCTTGAGGCAGAATAAGGCAAATTGCAAAGACCGTTAATATTCGGAGAAGGCGCGTAGTCGTACTCAAACGGGTGAAGTGCCACCATTTTTCCGCCGCGAACCTGAGGACGGACGATGCCCCAGTGACATGCCGTAATGCATGATCCTTCGTTTAGCGGAGATTTTCCGAGAGAGAAAGTCTCTGTTAGGCTAAGGTCAGGAAGCGGCTCCGGCAATGCTGGGTATTTGGCAGCGCTTTTAGCTCCAGCAGGATAATCTTTAAATTTTTCTGAAACACTGGGTTTTTCTTGTGCCGACACAGTGTTGGAAAGGGCTGCGGCACCTGAAGCCGCGGCTACGGCAAGAAAAGAACGTCTAGAAATAGAAGTCATAAATTGTGTCCTCTAAAGGGAGAGGTCTCATTTTTTGGGGAGAGACTTCCGTAAATGATAAAGATTCTTAACTAAAGTTGCCTTGGGGTTCTCCTTAATTTTTGAATAGCTTTTCACCCAAAAATTAGGCATTTTGTCTATAAAAACAAGAAGTTCTTGGCGTTAATTTTCATTATTAGCGGGTGTTGATTCTCGGCTCATCGTTTATTACAAAACTAATTGAGAAAAAAGCTCTCTGAGATGAATTGATCTTAGAGAGCTCAATTAGAAAAATATATTTTTTCTTAATCAATAGCTAAAGCGCCTTGATTGTTTTGGGTTTCTTCTACAGCTTTATCTTCTGCAAAATAATTATTAATTGAAGAAATAACTTCAGAAGTGTGCGCTTGAGGCTTTGTTATAAACGAAACGCTAACGAAAATAATCAAAGAAATAAGCATCGAGCAGAGTGCACCCGAAAATCCGAACGGCGAGACTTTGAAGATAAAAGTCATAGATACCATGCAGATTTCACCGATAACGATCGAAGCGATGGCTCCTTCGCGGCTTGCTTTCTTCCAGTACAAACCGCCGATAACGGCCGGAACAAGGACGGCAACTCCGCCGTTAGAAAGTACCAACAGATCAGCGAGGGCTGTTGGGCGAGTTAATGCAAAAACAACCGATGCCAAACCGATAATCAAAACACCGATCTTTGCGACGTTGTAGAGCGTGTTTTCATTGGCCTTTTTGTCCACGAATTTTTTGTAGATATCGGTCGCGACCATCGTAGAAGTTGCGTGTAGCTGGGAATCTCCGGTGGACATGGCTGCTGCGAGGGCTCCGCTGATGATTAGTGCAGCAAATACAGCAGGAGTGTATTTAAGCAGCAGTTCTGGGAAAATCGTATCCGGGGCTGCGATATCAGGCATTAAAAGTCGGCCGATCATCCCGACGCAAGGCGTAAATACGTAAATCATCGTCAGATAGATAGACGAGAAGACGGCTGACCATTTCATGACGTTAAGATTTTTTCCGGCGAAAAAGCGCAAGGTGACCTGCGGGAACATCATCATGCCGAATGTAATGACGATCCAGCGAGAAACCCAGTCCTGAGCGGTTACGACGCCGTTTGGCCCCGGCATTGTGAAGAGTTCCGGCGTATGAGAGAACGCTGCTTGGTAGGCATCTGCAACGGATGGGAAATTTGCAAGGATAACCCAAAGCGAACCGCCGAGTAGGCCGGCGAACATAAATACCCCTTGAGCGGCGTCGGTGATGGCAACACCTTTCATCCCGCCTAACCAGACCAATACGATCATGATGGCAAAGAAAATCAATGCTCCAACGGTGTAGCTCAGCATGCCTCCGGAGATCGTTTGGAAAATGTAGCTGCATCCAATGGCTTGAATCGCCACATATGGGATGGTAAAGATCATTGTGATGAGCGTTACAAGAATGCCTACGGTTTTCGATTGATATACGTCAGAGGCGTAGTCTGATACAGACAAATAACCGTAACGCTTGCCTAAATACCAAAAGCGCCGCCCCCAAACCCAGAAGAGGACGCCCGGAAGAACTGTCCATAATCCGTTGCACCACCAGCCGATACCGTTTTTGTAGGCGAATCCGCCGGCTCCCATAAAGGCATAAGCACTATGGTAGGTTGCTGAGAATGTCAGTGTCAGAATGAAAATGCCAAGCCCACCGCCTGTGGCAAAGTCCTTGATGTTTTTCTTATCTTTTTTGGAGGCATAAAGCGCAATACCTAAAAGTACGGCGATATAGACGGCTAAAATCACTAATCCGATATTCATTTGGACCTCCTACAGTTCAGGCCGCTGCACGGGCACGATGGGTTTTTGGTCCTGCCGACAATCCCACGCTTTGAGTTTGTAGGCAGCAATAATGAAGTCGGCAATCATGACTAAGAACCAGAATTCAAGCCAAATGTACATGGTTGGCCAGCCCAATAAGAGCGGATGTTCTACGCAATAGTCGTTAAACCAAAAGACAATCGGCGGATTGACCATAAGGACGCTGACGATCAAAACTGCATAGAAAAGCTTGTGTCCGAGAGATTTCATAACGTTCTCCTTGGATCAAGCGTTTTGAAGCTGCTCAACGACAGCGATCAAGTTCTTTACTAAATGGTTGTGATAGATCTGTCCGCGGCGAGCGTCGGATTTAGAAGGTTCACCCGTACAACCGCCGGATTTTTTCGCTGCTGCTTTCGCGTGTTCAAGCGTACTCGGGACATAACAAAGTGTGTCATGTTCGTAAGTCGGATCGACAGAATAAAGAGGAGTATCTTTGATTGGATTGTCTATCGCTTTTTCTAAATGAACCATGTCCGGATAGCGAGCCATCATATGAGAAGTTTCTACTTCTTCGGCGTGTCCGACCGGACCGAAGCCCAGTTCCTTCACAATATCCTTGCTCATGTAAGCCGGATCAAAAATCTTGACGGTGCAGCCAAGCTTGCTCTGAGCTTTCTGTGCGCAGATCTGCATCCAAACAACATTCACGATGCGATGACCGTTGATCAGAATAATCTTATTCAGACCGTGAGCATTCAAGGATTCGATGATGTCGTAGGTCAATTCAGACAGTACCTCAGGTCGGATTGTGACGGTCCCCGGTAGTACCATGTGATGGGGACTCCAGCCGAACCAAACTGGCGGAGTCAGGACTGCACCGGTTTTTTCCGCTGCTTCCTCAGCTATAGTCATTGCGACGTAAGTATCCGTGCCTAATGGAAGGTGATAACTGTGTTGTTCCACACTTCCGATCGGGACAATAGCAACGCCTTTGGATCTGGCGATTGCTTCCTTTGCTTCTTCCCAGCTTTTGGTTTGCAGCCAAGCGCTCATTTTTGTCTCCTAGGTTTGAGTTTTTCTTATTAATAATTTAATGAAGGGAAACAGTAAATTAAGAGGTACTGATAGCTTTTTTGCGTGACATACAAAGAGTTAATCAGCAGTAATTAAAGTGTGAACATGTTCACGGACAACCTTCTCAAACATCCCGCTTCCTAAAGGCCAAATAACCTCTTTACATGTAAAGGTGTAATTTTTCTGAAAAATTGCAAAACTAGAGTACTAAAAGTTTAAAAATCAAAAAAAATCCTTTTATTTCAGTGGAGTAAAAGGATTTTTTATGTTATACTAGATTACCTAACTGGATAATCTATTTTAATTATGAAAACGCCCCAGCTTCCGCCGCTCATCATTAAAAAGAGCCCTTCGGCTTTCTACGTTTACACCTACAAGAACAAATGGGACCCGGAGAAAAAGAGAAGTTACCGCGCCAGCTTCAAGAAAGTCGGCACTGTCACCTCAGGCGAGAAAGAGGGAAGAATCCGATGGGATGACCATTTTTTAGCTGAGCGCCCGGAATTGAGGGACTTTATCTGTGAACGCAAAGGTAAAGATTATGTCTTTACTCCCATGAACGAAGGCGGCTTTACGCTTTCTCAGGCAATGGAAGTCAAACAACTGCACGCGGGAGCTACCTGGGCACTGGATCAGCTCGTTGTTCAATCTCCCATTGGAGAAGCTCTCAAAACAGCCTTTCCTCAGCGCCGGGACTATCTAAAAGTTTTATCGATTGCGTACTTCATAATCCTTAACCAAGACAACAATATTTCCAAATATCCGACCTTTGCCGAGGCAACTCGCCTGCCGTGGGGAGCGCCTTTGCATCCATCTTCAATAGGCAGGATTTTTAGGAAAATCAAAAAGCAGCAGATAGAAAAGTACTTCTCAGCTCTACAGGAAGGCTTAATAGAACAGAAGAGAGAGGTTGGAGATGGTGACAAGCTGACATTGGCTTTAGACTCGACTTCCATTTCCAGCTACGCTAATAAACTGCCAAACGTAGAAAGAGGCAGGAATAAAGACGAGGACAACCTTCCTCAAATTAATCTGCTGATGTTGGTTGAGTCCAAAAGCGGGCTGCCCATCTTCTATCGAACCTACGATGGAAACGTTCCGGATGTACAAACTGTCAGACGAGTTATCGCTGATAACTCCCGACTAGGCATCCAAAATGTCGTCCTTGTGTCTGACCGCGGCTACAGCGGCACAAAAAATATCAATGACTGCCTGAGAAATAAAGTCGGGTTCCTGTTCAATATGAAATGCGGGATCTCCGGCAGTCTTACTCAAGAACTCATTGATGAAGAAAGGCTCAATCTGCAGGACTTAAACCGGAGGGATTGGTATACCCAGGTCTTCCAGGTGACAAAGAAAATCAATTGGATTTACGAGCCTAGTCCTGTAAAAAATCAGAAATCCACAAAAAAGACGCAGGAGAGCGAGGAGCTTTACTGGCACATCTACTTCGATCGACAAATTGCTGAGAACGCCAGACAAGGGCTGTTCGAGAGAATCGATCGCGTCCGGGAAAAGATAGCCAACGGTAAGGCGCTCGATGAAAACGAACAAACTTTATTAGAAGAAGTGTTTGAAAAACATGAGCAAGACGATGCCGTCAGCTACAGCATCGACAATAAAAAAGTGGATCAAAAGCTCCGCTACAAAGGCTACCGGGTGCTCGTGAGCGACGAAATATCCGATGCCGGAAAAGCTTGGTGCGCTTACCAGGAACGCTGGATCGTTGAAGATACATTTAAAACGCTCAAATCCCGATTGGGCTGCTCTCGAAATCGAGTCTCGGATAACGAGTCATTAACAGGTAAAACGTTTGTGCAGTTCTTAGCGACCTCTATTGCAATGATCGTCAGAACGAGACTGAGAAAATACAGTGAGGAGTGCAAAAAGAACACCGCCTTGCCGATGGTTTATGACGGAGACTGCAGAGTTCTGGACTCCTTGAACAATGTGATGCAGACCAAATTCTGCGGAGGCTATTACTTCGGAGAAATCGCAGGGAAAAGAAGGAAGTTATTTGAAGCTCTCGGGGTTCCTGTTCCTGACGCTGAGCCGGAAAAGGAACAGGATTACGATGACGAAAAAGAAACAGAATTCTAGGGAGGCCGCCTTAAGTTCAGAGGTCGGCCTCTGCTAGATACCCTAACTTCTGCAATATTTCAGAATTTTTGTTAAACTCACCCGACTTTTGAAATCCCTAATGGAGTGATCAGGATATTTTGAAAGTGTTTGAGACAAATGCTTTGGCTTAGGTTTCCCATCTATCTGCCTCGTTAAATTGATATTTGTCTCTGGGATGAACCGATCACAATTGGAAAAATAATGGAATTTTTACAACTAATTTTAGCTTTTATAGCGCTTTTGATTATATGGCTAAGACCCAAAGCAGAGAATTGGGCTTTTACTGCCATGTGGCTTGGCTGGCTTCTTATGATTTACCTATATGTCGGCCATACATCCGGTGCTCTGTTAGGCAACATGAATCTGTAGGAGACATCGAATGTCAGAAAACAAAAATATTTCTTTAGATACCTCAAGAGGCACTTTCTTCTATTTCCTTCTCTGCACTGCTGCAGCCATTGTTTTTCTTTTTCCGGTCGGCATTGCCAACATGGTTTTCGGGTATATCCTCGGCGATTCTCCCTGTACGCTTTGTTGGGGACAGCGAATTGCGATGATTTTCATTGCGCTGTGTGCTTTTTTCATTGTTCGTTACGGCTTTAAACCCAAGTACATAGCCTCTCTCCTTATTTTCACCGGTGTGGGTCTTTGGCAATCTTTCCGTCATATCGCTCCGCACTCAGCCCGAGATTTGGATCAAGGCTTTGGCTTAATGGTCCTTGGTGCTCATACATATTTTTGGGCTGAGGTTGTTTTTTGGGCCGTCATTATTCTTCTCGGAGTTATGTTCTTTTTTGCACCTAAAGTATTAGGTCCGGCGAGCGAAAACGGCAATAATTGGCGCACCCTGAATTGGTGGGGAAAACTTTGTTTTTTCCTATCTGCTATTGTTCTCGCTTCTAATTGCCTTCAGGCTGCTGTTTCGACGGGATTTCCTCCCAACTATGGTCAGGGTGATCCGATTCGGTTCTCTTGGGATCCGAAACATATTATTCATACCGGCTCAGGAATGGACGGACATTTCAAAACCATCAGTTTCTTGGGTAAGCGAGATGTGAAAGCTCCGGATTTCGCATTTGCTCCAAACGCAGAGAAGCTAGGCATTTCGTTCAACCACAAAGCGTCAGAGGGACCTCTGAAAACAGAGAAAGCACTTCGAATTGTTTCAGAAGAAAAGATCGGAATTCGTCAGCCATTGAATAGTTTGACTTTCATCAACGGAGAATACGTTGTCAGTTCTAAAAACAATGTTTTCTTCCTGACCCCCGATCTCAAGTTGGTCGATGAGTTTGAGATGGATCCTTTGTATTCTGCCACGATCGATCCGACGGTTGGCCTTATTCCGTGGAAAGACGGCAAGTACTTGTTGATGGGATCTAATAAGAGCTTCCTGAAGTTTGAAAAGAACGTGACTGACGATCCGGACAAACAACTAATCGGAAGGTACTCGGACTTTGTTAAGGGAGAAGATCATTTCTTGGCTCTGGGACGCGGCCGTGTGGACACTGTTCGCTCTAAGTTTCATCATGTCATGAGCGCTGCCTCCGACGGCGAATATAACTATATGGCAACCGTTCCGAATAACCGTGACCACAAAACATTTGTGATTAGTAAACAGCTCATGCAAGACATGGTGACATCGGGAGAATTTACCCCTAAAACTAATCTACTGAAAGAAGGACGAAGTTTGGGTGAACTTTACGTCACGGGCTTGTCGATGTATGAAGGAAAACTGTTTGCGGTGAGTAAAAACTTCAACTGTATCTTTGAGATTGATCCGAAGGACGAGATGATTGATAGGGCTTTCGCTCTCCCTGAGTCTCTTGACGATGTTCGCGGCCTTATCGCGAATAAAGACGGCTTTAAGGTTCTCAATAGGAACGTACTGGTTACCCTGAAATTTTGATAACCGAATTTGAAATCAATCTCACTTTGATTTAAAGGATGCCGGCTTAACGCCGGTATTCTGCCTATTGACAAGGCTGTTAATCTTCAATACCCCGACGCTTCGAAAAATCAAACCTTGAAAGGGCAAATAAGAAGATCGCACCTCTGAAGCACAATTCAAAGGCCATCGCAACCCAGACACCATCCAATCCCATTCGGGATGCCAGGTAGTAAGCCAAGGGAATACGAATGAGCCACATGCTCCCTAAATTCATAAGACTTGGGAACAAAGTGAATCCGGCACTCACAAAAATACTGCAGCTTACAATCGCAGCGGCGAACATCGGCTCGGCAAACGCTTCAATTCGTAGGGCGCTGGAGCCCAATTCGATAATGGATTGATTGGTGGTCATAAAACCGATCATCCAAGGCGCGGTTAAGTACATCACTACGCCCATAGCCGACATGATGACCATGACCATGATGACGTTGATCTTGGAAAATCTTCTTGCCATGTCCGGCCGTTTTGCCCCGATGCTTTGTCCTACGATGGTGGATGCTGCATCAGCAACTCCGTAACCCGGCATGTAACACAAACTCTCAGCAGTGATGGCAAAAGAATGGGCTGCCAAAGACAGAGGACCCAGGGGGGCCACAATCATCGTCGTCACGATTTGCGCTCCGCTCATTGCCATTCTTTCAACAGCTATAGGCGAACCGATTCTGAGGACTCTTCTCATACAGAATATCTCAGGAAGGAAAGAGCCCGGATGGCCGGCGAGGGCAATTTTGTCGGACTTCACGACAAGAAACCACAGCAGCAGGCACGTGCTGACCAATTCTGCCAGGATCGTTCCTAAGGCAGCCCCTGCAACATCAAGGTCGGCTCCGGGAACCGTAATGCTAAGCCCCAGAATCTTGTAAGTGGCAGTCGGGAAGATAAGCAGCAAGTTAAATATGGCGTCCAAGAAGCACATCCCGATATTAATCATGCTCGGAAGTTTCACATTTCCCGTGCTTCTCAGCATGCTTGAAGCAACAAAGCCTAAAAAGGCGGCAGGGGTGCCGAGACAAAATATGGCGAAATAAGTTTTAGCATCTGCATAAAGCTCGGGGGCGCCTCCAAGCCATGTCGGAACATAGGGGGCAAGAGCAACGCCGACAATAGCAATTGCTATGCTGATAAGACCGCCGACAAACAATGACTGCCGGAGTACAGATCGTGCCTCATCGAATTGTTTTGCGCCCATTCTTTGTGCGACTTGAACCGTAAAGCCTGCTGTAACGGATGTGATAAGTCCCCATACGAGCCAGAGGGAGGAAGAGACCAAGCCGATCGAGGCCGCAGGGTTTGCGCCAAGGTGACCGACCATTGCCGCGTCGATGTATTGGACCATCACGAAAGAAATCTGAGCAAAAATCGCAGGCAGGCTCAAGCGCCAAACGAGTTCGATTTGGTCCCAAACATTTAATTGCGCGCCGTTTCTGATAAGAGAAAACAGCTGCTCTGTTCTTTTATCCTTCGTAGCCATAGCTCGCATTCTAGAAGCATTCTTTTCCTTAGGAACATTACGGAATGATTATGGGCCTTATTGCTGGAGAGCTTTTTGCTGCTTCTACTTAAGCGCGTGTTGGATTTTGATAGGTCTGTTAATTCATTAAGGCTGCTTCAAAAGTCTTACAACCGGACTTGCCTCGATCAGTCCCGGAATCCGATGTCCACGGTCGCTCCCTTCGGCTAGAGGTTCAGCTCTTCCATCTTTGTTAACCATTTTGTTCTTGAGCTGGGCGCGCGGGGAAAGAATCAGGAAAATTTTCTTCTAAAATCCTGAGCCTTCGCTAGAAACTTTGAGAACAACGGTTTTAATTCTCAAGTTTTCCTTAATTTTCCTGCTCTTCAAACACCGTTTGTTGAAGTCAACTACCTCGGCCTGAAGGCCGAGGCTTGAAAAAGCCTCTAGTTGACTAGCCTCAGTCTGTCGTTTCGAGGACTACGTTGGGTGGGAATGCACAGGCACCGCGGGATGCAGATCCTAGTCCCGCGCTCTGCGGCCGATGGTTAAAAGCTCTGAGAGGCAGGAGCGGTGCTGTCGGCTTGAAACCCCTTCCAACATTGGCGAAGGATCACAACCGGTCGAAAGACCGAGGAGATAAAACTTGAGAGTATTTATTTTGAACAAACGCGGAAAGCCGCTGATGCCTTGTTCTCCGGCAAAAGCGCGCCTTCTGCTTAAAGAGAAGAAAGCTGTTGTGGTAAGGCGCACGCCTTTCACCATTCAGCTCACGATTGCGACCGGCGAGACCAAACAGCCGGTGAGTCTGGGCGTTGATGCCGGGTACGAACATGTCGGTCTTTCCGCATCAACGGAAAAGGCTGAACTTTATGCATCAGAAGTTGAACTTCGTCAGGACGTCTCTGATCTGCTCTCTGCTCGTCGTGCGTTACGGCAGTCTCGTCGTAACCGCAAAACGCGCTACCGCGCGCCGAGGTTCGACAACCGCATCCGCACCAAACGCAAAGGCTGGCTTGCACCGTCGGTTGAAAACAGAATCAACGCGCACTTGTCGCGCATAGAAACGGTTCTTCGACTGCTGCCCGTCACGAAGATCACCGTGGAAACGGCGTCCTTCGACATGCAGCTGCTGAAGAATCCAGACATTGCAGAGAAAGAGTACCAAGAGGGCGAACAGCTCGGCTTCTGGAATGTCCGCGAGTATGTTCTTTTCAGAGACGGACACGTTTGTCAGTATTGTCACGGCAGATCGAAAGACCCGGTGCTCAATGTTCATCACCTGGAAAGCAGACGTACCGGCGGCGATTCGCCCGGCAACCTGATTACGCTTTGTGAGACGTGCCATAAGGCGCTTCATCGCGGCGAAATCAAGCTGAGGGCCAAGCGCGGTCAGTCGTTCCGTGCGGAGACCTTCATGGGAATTATGCGTTGGGAGGTTTTGAACCGCCTGAAGGCGTCGCATTCTAAGTTGGAAGTGAACAACACCTACGGCTACCTAACCAAGCACGCACGGATCAAGAGCGGCATTACCAAGTCGCATTGTTCGGATGCTTTTTGCATTGCTGGCAATCTCGGTGCCAAAAGGCTCGGCGAATTCCTGTTCCAGAAGCAGACACGTCGGAACAACCGGCAGATTCACAAGCTCTCCATCCTCAAAGGCGGCATTCGAAAGCGCAATCAGGCTCCCTTTGAGGTCAAAGGCTTCCGTCTTTTTGACAAAGTTGCCTGCCAGGGAGAAGAAGGCTTCATTTTCGGCCGTCGATCATCGGGGTTCTTTGATGTTCGAAAACTTGACGGAACCCGCATTTCAGCCGGCATCAGCTGCAAGAAGCTGCATCTGCTGGAAAAGAGACGAACCTATTTAACAGAAATTCGAAAGGAGGAGGCGCTTCCTCCCCTGCCTGAAGGCAGGGATCTCCGCGCCTAAATATGATGAACCAGCTTCTTCAGAAATACTTCAGGTTTGATCCTGCAAAGACGACGGTCAGAACCGAAATCATCGCAGGCGTCTCCACTTTCCTCACAATGGCCTATATCCTGGCCGTAAACCCGGCCATTCTCGGGATCACGGGTATGGATAAGGGAGCGCTTTTTGCTACTACGGCAATTACTTCCGGCATCGCGACGCTTATCATGGCGCTTTACGCCAAGATGCCTTTCGGACTTGCGCCGGGCATGGGTATTAATGCTTTTTTTGCCTATACCGTTTGCCTATCTATGGGGCACACCTGGCAGTTCGCGCTCACCGCTGTGCTGTTGGAAGGTCTGATATTTATTCTTCTTACTGTTACCAATGTCCGAGAAAAGATCGTTTATTCCCTGCCGCCGAGTATTCAAAAGGCAATTGGTGTAGGTATCGGTCTTTTTATTGCCTTTATCGGTCTTCAAAACGCTGGAATTTCAGTCAAGAATGACGCGACCCTTGTTGCTCTGGGCCAAATTTTCCAGCCGAGCGTGTTGCTGGTTATCGTCGGTTTAATTTCAACGGCCGTTCTTCTGATTAAAAATATTCCCGGTGCTTTACTGATCGGTATTGCAATTACAACGATTTGCGGCATACCGTTCGGCCTAACTCATTTCGACGGCTTTGTTTCTACACCGCCTTCCGTTGAACCGATTTTCATGAAATTCGAGTGGCACAACATTTTCACCGTGGATATGGTGATGGTTGTCTTCTCTTTCTTATTCATGGATCTCTTTGATACCTTAGGCACGCTGGTGAGCCTCTTGTATAAAGGCGGATTCGTCAAAGACGGAAAGATGCCGAGAATGAAAGAACCCTTCTTCGCAGATGCTATGGGTACAACCATCGGAGCCTGTATGGGAACGAGCGCGATTTCCACTTACGTTGAAAGCGCAGCCGGTGTTTCCGTCGGAGGAAAGTCCGGATTAACGGCTTTTGTGATTGCGGTTTGCTTCTTCCTGTCTCTTTTCTTTGCGCCGCTTTTCTTATCGATTCCTGCGCAGGCTACCGCTCCCGTCTTGATCTTGGTCGGTTTCTTAATGATCTCTTGTATTAAGGAAATTGACCTGGATGACTACGCAGAAGCCATTCCCGCCTTCATCTGCATTATCACTATTCCGCTTACTTATAGCATTGCAAACGGCATCGTATTCGGTTTACTGAGTTATGTTCTGATTAACTTGATCTCGGGAAAATTTAAGAAGATTCGCATCGAGATGTACTTGCTTTCCGTCTTCTTTATTGTGATGCTCTTGCTCCACTAACGGAAAGTTATTGGAATTTTTCAGAATTTCAAATAAAAATTGCCCCGCTTTTGTGCTCTCCGCTACTTAGTTGTGCACAAAGCGGGGATTTTTCTGTCGTTTTCCTGTTTGCTTCGCTTTAAAGCGCTGATCACGCCTTAAAAAAGTTGGCACGGAATATGCATGTAGTTCAAGTGCATTCGAACACAAACAGGAGAACCAAAATGTCAAACTCTCTCGCTTTAAGAAGACGGACTTTCCTTAATTTCAGCCTGTTAGGGGCTGCTGTCAGTGCCGCACTTCCTGTCAAAGCCTTTGCACAGGCACCGGCGAATGTTCCTTTCATCGCTCCGACTGCAGATAATCCGATTCGAATTAACTTTAACGAAAACGCCCTGGGTATGAGTCCGAGCGCTCAGGCCGCTGCACGCGATTCCGTCGCAAAAGGAAACCGTTACGCTAAAGCAGAGATTACACAGCTTCACGCCAAGCTCTGTGACATGTACAACGTGCCGAAGAATTTTCTCCTTTTGACGGACGGTTCTTCCGAGGGTATCCGAGCTTTGTTGGGTGCGTATTCGCGTTTGCCGAAAGTTCAGCTGGTAATCCCGGAACTTACTTATGGGGATGGACAGCACTTTGCCGAGCTCTATAGCGTACCTATTGTAAAAGTGCCGATGCTTGCAAATTGGAAGGTTGATGTCGCCGGATTGAAGAAGGCTGTGGATGATTTCGACGGATTCTCTATTGTTTACTTCGTGAATCCGAACAATCCTACGTCAACTGTGACTCCGGCTTCTGAGATCGACCCATGGGTAAGAAGTAAACCGGACAATACTTTGTTCATTGCCGATGAGGCTTATGCAGAATACGTCAGTGATCCGAACTTTAAATCGATGGCCAATTTGATCCAGGACGGTTTAGACAACGTGGTCCTGTTAAAGACGTTCTCGAAGCTATACGCCATGGCCGGCATGCGGGTAGGATTTGCGGTAGGAGCTCCGGCGATTATTAAAATGATGAAAGATCAGGTGGCAGGCGAAAAACTAAACTACCCTGGTGTCACCGCAGCTTTGGTTTCCTTGGATGATGAGCCGTTCCAGGAATATTCCAGAGCTTCAAACTTGGAAAGCCGCAAGATTTTGGCTTCTTGTTTTGACAAGCTCGGTGTTAAATATCTTCCTTCGAGTACGAACTTCATGTTCTTTGAGTTGAATGAGCCGATTCGTGCGTTCCAGAAGAAGATGGCAGCAAGAAATATTTTGGTCGGAAGACCGTTCCCGCCGGCAATGAACTGGTGCCGTATTTCCTTAGGCACACCGCAGGAAATGGCCTATGTTGTAAATGAACTGACGAAGATGCGGGCAGAAGGCGTCTTTTAGTTAAAATTAACGAATGTTGACGGCATATCTTCGCTGGTATGCCGTTTTCTCATATTCGAAACTGTGAGTTAGACGTGAAGCGGATAACGGTTTTTAATTTTGCGGCTGAAGAAAACAAGCGCTGAGAGCATAGTTAAAATTCCGCAGACAACCAGAATGGAAGTGCCAAGAGCAAACGGCATCCCTGCCGCAATGCGGCGTAAATAAAGTTGGTAGGCCGAAATCAGCCACTCAGCACCGAAACAAATCAGGCAGATCTCCCAAAGCCAGCAAACCGGTCTGAAAGGAATGAACAGCAGAATCAGTAGGATAAGGGGGATGGGCAAAAGAAGATAATTTCCCCAAAAGTATAGATGAGCTCCGAATAAAATCGCACCTAAAACCGGGAAAGTCAATCGCCACATATCAACAACTTATCCTGAAAAAACATAATTTGAGCGTCGGATCTTACCTCACCACATTGAGCGAAGTCTTAAATGAGGTTGGCACATTGAGCAACTTTCTATTGCAGAGTTTTTCAAAGCATCTCGCAAAACTATATTGAACAGAAAGCGCAAAGAACCGAAGCCTCATGAGAGGCTCGGTTCTTATCTCATATCATGCCCTAAATCTTTTTGGTAATTCCGATGAGCCAATAGCGCTCGAATACGCCGGTAAGCAGGACTAAAGCCCCCGCAGCGCACATTCCGTAAACACCGAAGAAAGCTAAAACTGCGGCAAGCAGACCGCCGATTAAGTAAACCCAGACGCGCAGCAGCGTGTTCTCGCCGGAATAAACTTTTCTAGCTCTTTCTGCGGTTTCCATCCAAAGGAGGCTAAAGGCGACTGTCCTTGCGACTTCAAGAATGATGAAAGGCAGAAGCAGGTAGGCGCATGCATCCCAAAATCCTAAGCAGGCAGCCATAATCGCATAAAGTCCGCAGCCCATTAGAAGGGCATCCGATACCATAAAAGAAGTCAGCCAGCGGGCTTTCTTTACGCCCGGCTGAGAGGTGCAGCTAAAAGCTACGCCTTTGTAGCAAATGACCACGACGGCACCGATAAACGCCAGCACGGTAAAGAGCCGCATCAGGATATCGAGCCAAGCGATGTAGGGCGCTAAAAAGTCATTCGTTGCGACGGAGTAAACCGACAGCCAGTAAATGCCGACTGCACATCCTAGGCAGGTCGCATAACAAGCCAGGCCCCAAACACCCACGGAAAGCGGAGAAGTGAAATGCAGCACGCGCATCGCGTGGATGAATCGAGGCGGATCTCCTAAATCAAAGACCAGGAGCACAAGGTCAACAATGACGATTAAGAGAGCCAGCGTCAAAGCAAAGGGCAGAAGCGCGGCAAAGAGCGGAGGGCCGGCAAACCAAGCAATACCGGTTAGGACCATAAAGCCCGCGGTTAAGTTATTGAAAAACGCATCCCAGACAATAATATTTGCCCAGTCGGGACGGTGCGTAATGTCATGTCCTTGATACAGAGAAGGATGGCCCTCAGCCCAAGGTTTAGGATTATTCATGTCAGTCATGTTCATCTTTTTCTCCTTAGACTAAACAAGCCGCAACAGCCGCTGCACAAAGGATGAGCGTTGCGGCGCCCCTGAGGTAGTCTCCGGCCATATATTTGATTGGTGTGACTGGGTCTGAGGGGAGCCCGTAAACCTCAGGTTTGTCCATTAAAAGATAGAAAGAATTCAGACGGTCGTATTCTTCAAATGGGTCGACCCCGTACAGCTGTGCTTCGGGATGGCCATGATTGATGAGATAGTTCACCCGGTCGCGAGCTTTGCGGACCATAAGTTCTCTCGGGCCGAATTCTATTGATCCCGTTGTGCAGGCTTCTTGGCATGCCGGCCGCAGGCCGTCTCTAAGACGGTCATAACACTCTGCACATTTCATCGAGTGACCTGATTTTTCACTAATTTCGGGTACACCGAACGGGCATGCTGCGACACACATCCCGCATCCCATACAAATATCGGTTTGGTAGTAGATGCCGCCAAATTCGTTTCGAACAATTGCGCCGGTCGGGCAGGCTTCGTGGCAGGGAGAGGTTCGGCAATGTTTGCATTGATCGCTCATGAAAAGCCATTTTCCTGCCTTCGGCTCTTTTAACAGGGCATCCAGCGTGGCCGGAGCCGGTCTGTCGACTTCATTTTTTTCAGGGAATCGTTCAATAAACTTCACATGACGCCAGTTATTTGCGGATAAGTCTCCCGTGTTGTCATAGCTGTCGCCGGACCAGTGGTACGGATCGGACTCCAACTGGTTCCACTGTTTGCATGCGACTTCACATGCTTTGCAGCCCGTGCAGATCGAAGTATCTGTGAAAAACGCGAGTTCCTGACACTTAGGTAAAGGAGTGTCCCGGTCAAACAAACTGTAAATTGGGTCAATCCTGCCGTTCTTTTTGGGTTGATTGGCGGCATAGCCTTTTTTGACTACGTCAAAAATATTTTTGGAATCGATGGGTTTCATAATTAATTCCTCTCTTCCGGCTGAGCTGCCCAGGGTGTGTCAGGAACCGGCTCCGACATCGCACCGGGGTACTTCACCGGGTCTTCCTGGAATTTTTCTACCTTACTTAAATCCGGCTTTCCTATCTTCACGACAAAGCTCTTAGAGCTTGGAATTAATCCGTCGCCCGCCATGTCGGCTGGGCTAAGGTCGTTGGTGATCGGGTCGCAGACGATTCCTTTATAGCCTGAGCACACGAATCGTCCTGCAATGCTTGCTTGTCTGCCTTCGATTACACCGATTCTCAGACGCGGGGTCACAAGCGCTCGGACCTGAAGTTCGTTTCTCGGGCTTCTGACAGAAACATAGCTGCCGGTAGTCACACCGATGCTCTCTGCCAGTTCGGGAGAAATCTCAATGAAGGAGCGAGGCTGCAAACCGACGAGCCACGGAATTGTTCTTGTCATAGAGCCGGAAATCCAATGTTCGACCATGTGGTAGGTGGTCATGACAGTCGGGTAGGCCGGATCTCCGGGCTCCGTAACCGGGTTGAGCGGATCATCAATAATGGTGACGTCGGGCACTCGGCTGGTGCTCCAAAGCGTATTGGTATACGGAGATTCAACCGATTCATAGAAGACCGGGAAAGGTCCCTCGTTAATTCCGTAAGGAACGAAGAGCCAAGCTTTACCATCTGAATGAGCGCCGAAGGCGGCAGTTCCGTCAAGGGCTGCATCTCCCTTAGCATTTGCTCCCGGACGGTAGCTTGGCGGTTTTGTCGCGTCAAATTGCGGTTTGTCGTACCCGACCCATTTTTGCTGAATCTCATCCCACCAAACGAGTTTCTTTCTCTCTGACCAGGGACGGCCGTCCGGGGCGGCAGAGCAGCGGTTATAAAGAATTCGTGAATTGGTTGGCCATGCAAACCGATAGGTTAAATCGAGTTCGTGATCGACCGTTCCGCCGTCTCGCCGTTTGGTTAAATTTTCTCCGTCTTCAGTAATGAAACCTGAAAGCAGGCGGCAGCCACAGGCTGTTGTTCCGTCGCTTTTCAGTTCGGAGGAACCTTGGAGAGGGCGCCCTGTGGCGATGTCAAAACCGTTCATCTCCAGAGCTACCTCGTCGAGATCGCAGTCTCCTTCAATCTGAGGAAGCCCCATCTCGTTTTGTTTGTCAGGGGCAAAATCATAAGACCAAGTCAGACTGCGGAGCCCCTCGTCTCTCGGCAGACCGGATGCCTCGGCCATGGCCTTTAACCGCTTGCCCAACTGATAAGTCCACCAAGCGTCGGAGCGGCAGTCTCCCGGGGCGGCTTTAATTCGGTCATGCCATTGCATTAAGCGTTCCGTGTTGTTGACGGAACCTTCCTTTTCTAAGCAAGAGTTTGTAGGAAGATAAAAAACCTCTGTCTGCACCTCTGAAGGTTTTGGACCGTCTGGATCAGCGTACCACACGGAAGCCGTCTCGTTTTCAAACAGGTCACAAACGACAAGCCATTTAAGGTTGCGAATGGCAGCGCGGCTCCAACCGGTGTTCGGATTTGTCACGGCAATGTTTTGGCCAAACACCAGCAGACCGTCCACGTCGCCCTTTAGCGCTCTTTCCATTGTAATGGTGAGTGATTCATTTCCCCCGAGCTTTGGAAGCCACTGATAACCGTATTCGTTGTCTGAGCTTGCATTGTCCCCGTACCAAGCTTTTAGAAGGCTGACCATGTAATTCGGAAGGGAGGCCCAGGAGCCGCGCTCCGTCTCAAGTTTCCACATGCCTTGAGACTTATCTCTGGCTGCTCCGAAGGCATGTCCGTTAGCTAAATAGTCCTTTAGCGTAGCGTTTCCCTCGGCAATTTTTGGCAAAGGAATGTAATTAGGCAGTTCTGCAAAAAGTGTTGGAATATCGGTGGCACCCTGAACATTCGAGTGTCCGCGAAGCGCCAAAATACCGCCGCCTGGCCTTCCGATATTTCCCAGAAGAGTTTGCAGAATGGCACACGTACGAATGATCTGCGTCCCGGCAGAATGCTGCGTGAAACCGGTGGCGTAGCAGAAGGCGGAGGTTTTATCCGGCCCCGAGTTCTGAGCGAGAAGCTCAGCCACTTTCACAATATCGCACGGGCGGCAGCCGCAGATATTTGCAACAGCCTCCGGTGTGTATTTAGCGACCTGTTTCCTTAAAAGTTGGAAAACACAACGAGGATCCTGAAGTGTCGGATCTGTCTTCGGTGCTCCGCGTGAACCATCCGGATTAATTTCATATTCGTAATCCCAAGAGTCCGGTTCCTTGCTGTAAGAGCGAGTCGCAGGATCCCACCCGTTAAACAGTCCGGTTGCGTCGTCGAAATTAAATTTAGGATTGATGAGTGTGGATGCATTGGTGTAAGCCAATACATATTCCTTGAACCACAATTCCTTTTCGAGGAGGTAACGGATAATTCCGGATAAAAATGCAATATCGGTTTCAGGGCGAATATGCACGTGATGATCACAAGCAGCACTTGTTCTGGTGTAACGAGGATCTACGTGGATAGTGACGGTTCCCTTCTTCTTTGCCTGCATCGGCCAATAGAAAGCGCAGGGATGGGCCTCAGCCATGTTGGACCCCATGATCAATATGCAGTCGCTATTTAAAAGATCACGAGGAGGATTGGTACAAGCACCGAAACCAAATGTCGGACTCAGCGCGCAGACTGTAGTGGAGTGGCAGTAGCGTGCAGAGTTTTCTACCGGAAGAATTCCGAGCCCGCCGGTAAACAATTTTCTAAAGAGATAACATTCTTCATTGTCGTTGGCAGAACCCCCGATAAAACCGATGTTTGCACAGTTGTTGACCGTGATTCCGGTTTTGGGATCCTTTTCCACGAAACCTTTGTTTCTGGTTTCCCAAATGCGTTTCGCGACGGTATCGAGCATCCAGTCCAGGGAAACTTCTTCCCAGTGATCTGAACCTGGCGCACGATACATCGGTTTGACTTTTCTATACGGGTTTTCGTTGAGTGCGTAGGTTGAAGAACCCTTAGGACAGAGTCTGCCTTCATTTACGGAACTTCTCGGATCCCCTTCGACATCGATTAATTTTCCGTCTTTAAAAAAGCCTAATTGAGAGCATCCAACCGCACAAAATTGGCAGACGGAACCGCCGACTTTAGCGCCTCGTAGGCGTGTGCATCGAAAAGTAGTTCTCGGGCTATAGACGTCAGTGATTGAGCTCATGCATCCTCCCATTGTTTTAGGGTAATTATTGATTTGCTAGGGAGAGGAAGGGATTACCACAGCCCGAATCGAGATTTATTAAGGCCAGGAGGTACCGAAATGGGTTCCGAGCTGATCTTTTAAAATCGGCCTGAAGACTGATTATCTTGATATCAGAGCCTAAACCGGAATAAATTTGATACGGATACAGGTGTCGGTGTTAGTACTAAAGCAATCAACAGTGTGATTGGAAGAGTAGGACTTTCCGGCGGCTATAGAGGAAACTGTGGCAGCGTATTCCTCAGGGTGGACGGATTGAGAGAGTTTTCTGCTCGCTGTCGTGCCGGGTACCACATGATTGGAGGCGCCGCCCATAACAAGAGTACGGGCGACGTAAAAGACAGTTAGTTGGATGTTGGAATTGTGTGGGTTGGGGCGATACGTCTGTCTAAAAATACGTCAGGTTTTGCAGGGCCAAACGCTCTTTCGAGGAAATCTCAATCAAGATTTCCGAGCAGATGTCGGCTTGAGATATGAATTTTGAAATTGACAAACAGAAGTAACTTGTAAAAGAACGCCGGTGACGTTATCTGCAAGGCCAATACCACCGTTTTCATAGTAATGAGGAAAAAATTATGAAAATGAGAGGGAGAAAAAATGGGGTTGCCTAACTGGGATTCGAAGTAGGAGCCCAGTTAATGATAATCAGAAAAAGTGTGTGAGACCGACCGCCTCTTCGGTAACGAATGCCCTTGACTTCTTGGGCGTGCCGTTCCTCTGTGTCGCCTTGGCAGTATTCACTAATAAATAGATATTCGTCCTCTTGGTAAATGGGTACGCATAACCAAGCGATAGGCCGGCAAGGGTGCTCTTGCTGTCGGGAGAGGGAGAGGCAGAACGCGTCTTATTAAAACCAGCAGCAATCATAGCCATTCCGCCCCAAATGTTATATTCGGCGCCTCCCACCACCGCGAATCCGTTGAGGTAGGTTTTTGTCCAAAGCTTGTTGTAGGTAAAAAGCCATGCACTGGTTCCATGCCAGAAGACCTGGGCACCCCCGTAAATTTTGAGTCGGTTATGCTTTACTGAACCGCCGAAGGTTACGGAATAAGAGCTTTTAGGTTTTTCACCGGTTATTCTCTTGGAATACGTGAGGTGGTCAGCACCGAAATTGAAATCAACTTTACCGTTGTTGTACTGAAAACCAGTACCGTAATAGTGGCCGGTTGTCCTTTTTCCTTCCTCCCCGTGTTGAATACCGACCCTCTGTGGATCAATATCTTCCAAAGCATCGACATCTCTTGAATACTGCAGGAGGAATCGCGTATCTCCGATTTTTGGAGAGCGATAGGAAACCGAATTGTCGACTCGCTGGAAATTGAACATATAGCTCAGAGATGTGACAGCAAATTGCCCGCACGAAGATCCGAAAGGAGTGTACCAAGCGGCAACTGCCATCGGACCGGCAGCGCTGGTGATCGCTCCGATTCGGCCAAGGTACAGCTCTCCGAAAGGTCCCATCACATTCAATGTCGATTCTCGTCCGAACAACCTGTTCATGGTTTGGCTGCCGTCATCGTCTTTAAAACCCGAATCCAGCATAAAGCCGACGGAATACCCGTTTCCTAAATCCTCGGTTCCTTTGATCCCCCAGCGAGCGCCGCGGTAGACGCCTGAACGCAGTTCGGTTACATTTTTAACTGTCTTTTTACCTTTGTCATTTTTCTTTTCATAAGTATGGACAACTCCGTCGTCAACAACACCGAATAAAGTGATCTGACTTGTAGCGGAGGCAGGACCGGATATTAAACAAGGTAAGGCAAGCGCAGCGATTTTGAGATCGAGCATGACGAACTCCTTGGAGGGGAGGTTAGAAGGGATTTCCAAATTGAAGAACTAACCCGGCAATTCAATTGAGCCGGAAGACTAAAAGCGGTTTTTCCGCCTGGGAGCCGGGAGAAAGTCTTGAATAAAATACCGCTTCTCCCGATCAAGTGGGGCGCAGGAAGAAGCGGCTTGTTCTCAGATTTTATGTTTATTTTTTCTGAGCGGCCTCAGCACCGGCGATGCGGCCGGAAGTGTAGGCTAGGCCTAAACCTGTACCGGAGGTGTAGACCCGGCGGTAAAAGGGACGGTTGGCTGTTTCGCCGCCGGCGTAGAGACCTTTAATGACGGAGCCGTCAGCTCTTAAGACTTGGAACTTGTCGTTCGTCTGCAAACCGCCTATCGTGCCCATTGTCGAAGGAATGACGCGCACTGCATAGAAAGGAGCCTTATCGAAAGGAACTAAGAATTCAGGAGTCTTGTTAAAGGCAGGATCCTTTTTGTTTTTGCACGCTTCGTTGTATTGATCCATCGTGTTCTTTAAGGCTGCCGCCGGAATCCCCATAGCTTTAGCTAATTCTTCCCAAGTGTTGCCATGAACAACGATTTCCGGGTCGTTGTATTTAGACAAAAGTTCGCTCTTTGTCGGATCCTTGCTGTCTAAGATAGCCCAAGCGGCTTTCTGTGCTGCGATCGGATCGACGATATAAGGAAGATCTTCTTTAACGAAGCGCTTTCCGTCCTGATTTACGAAAACGTCATCTTTAAATACGTTCTTGGTACGAAGAGTATTGTTCAGTTCACGTTTGTAAGAGACAGGACTGATGCCCATGACCCAACCGTCCTTGAATTCGGCTGCACCGATCTTTTGAGCCATGATGATGCCGTCTCCGGTTGCACCCGGTGTCGCATTTGATACATCGGTATAGGGAGCATAAGAAGGAACAAATTTTTGGAGAACCTCTTTATTTCTTGCGAAACCGCCGGTTCCTAATACAACGGCCTTGGCGCGGATTTCGATCTTTTGTTTGCCTTTTGTTGCGCGGACGCCTACGACATTTCCTTTGTCATCTGTTATGAGTTCTTCGGCACGGGTACCTGTCATGATAGGGACGCCGGCTTTATCCAAATAAGCTTTGAAGGCCTTGATCACAAATCTGCCCCCAGCATGGGAGGAGCCTCTTCCTGAAGCGGGGATCGGGGCTTCTTCAGGAGCGTGAGCATAGTTTGGACCACCGTATCCGAAAGGACGGGGAACAGCAAATTTATGACCGATTTCTGATTCCATCCAGTTGACTGTCGTGTTGAACTCTTTTGCGAGTTTCTGCATGCGCTCGACCTTCGGCATGGATTCATCGCCGCCCGGGAAAGAACGGTCCTGATCTTTCAGCCAAATGCTGACGAAACCGTCGTTAGATACGTTCTTAGTTCCGGCACGTTTCTGAGGATTCGATTCACCGGCTGCTAAGGCGCCCCCGGACAAAGCCGAGCTCACAAAGGCTAATTTTTCCAGAAGGATGACTTTTGCTCCGTGCTGATGTGCAGAAGCAGCTGCGGACATACCTGTTCCGCCGCCTCCGACAACGACGACATCGGTGTTAAGTTTTTCGATATCAGCGGCGGTGACGCTAACGGCAGGCAGAGCAGAGAGGAGCAGGCAAAGGGAAAGTTTATTCAAACGTGACATGATTGAGGACCCGGAGATAAGTTTTTAGGAATCGGCCGGAACAGCCGCAGCTGTTCCGACTGCCAAGGAGAAATATTTTTTCTTAGAGATTGAGTAAGTACTTGGCGTTTTCGAAGAGGCTCAGACGCAGAGATTCATTGGTGAGACCGCGGTTGCTCCAGTTTTCGACACACTGTTCAAAACCTCTGATCGGGTAGCCGGTACCGAAGAGCATGCGGTATTTCATGAAGGAGTTGGCAGCCTTCACAAATTCGTCAGCGAACGGCATGCTGCGGACATAGAAGTAAGCGTCGGGAACGAGGTAGAGGTTCGGGCAGACTGCTGCCAAACCGAGAACTTCCTGAACATGCGGCCAAGCGCCGTGGCAAAGAATGAAGTTGACGTTCTTATATTGCTTGAGCATCGGCATCATCTTGGAAGGGTCGGTGTAAGTCAGATCAGGACCTGTATAAGCGCTCATGGCGTAGGCAACAGGAACATTCAGCTGAGAAGCCAAATCGACGATCGGGTAGATCTTCTTGTCATAAGCCTGAATGGCGGGGTCACACCAGCCCGGATCCAAGGAAACGCCTTTCATACCGAGCGTCTTAATGGCGTATTCCATCTTTTCCAAAGCTTTCGGATCGTGCGGGCAGATGCCGGCGAAAGCAACGAATTTGCCGGGATATTTTTCGCAAAGTTCAGCAAGGTCTTCATTGGGAACACCGCCGTAAACGGGGTTCATTGTTTCACGGCCCATGAGGACACCGCCGATAACGTTGGCTTCTTCCATCTCCTTGACCAGCAGATTCATGTCGGCTTTGGCAATACTTTCAACATGACGTCTTTCGAATCCGGTCGGACGCATCTTTCTCGGGTCAGTCGGGATGTTTCTCCAAGCCTTGATGATGCCGAGGTTCATGTAGCCTTTATACGGCGGACGGATGCGGAAGTCGAAAACAGGGATGTTGGAACGATAGGGAACCTGTCCCGGAGGAGGATTCACGGCGTTTTCATCAACGTTTTCCGGGAATTTGAACTGATTTGAGGCTGTTTGGGCGAGAGCGGAAGCAGAACCGAAAGCAGCTGCGAGGGTGGAAGCAAAAAATGCACGACGTTTCATAATCTTCTCCTTGAAGAGGTTTGATATAGGTAAGAGGCCGTTTTTCTTGATGCTTGAAGCGTTCCTCAGAACTTATGAAAAAGTTTAAAAATCCGAGAGAAAAGGCACATCGTGGACTTAGGCAGCGTCATCACGTCAGAGGGTTTCTACGAATGAGACTTTATTTTTCTACTATTTCCTTCTATAAGAAATCAAACCCTTAACTCTCGTTTGAACCCGTTGTTAGGATTGCAGGATGCTCATACGGTTTGCCGACAAAGATATTCAGCCACAGGCAAATGAGCGCCTTGGCTTTATGAAATGTTTTGTGCTTTGTCTGACGAAGGAAGCGCCCCTCCGCCGCGTATTCGACAGTGTTTTATTTTCCTTTTTCTGTGTTTTTGGGGTCTTATATCGGCAGGATTTTCTGCAGCAGCGGACAGCACTTCTTCTCAAGTTCAGAAAGATCATCCGGTTGAGGTTTTTCTTGAGAGAACAAAGGGAGGAAATTCTCAGTTTTATATCCCGGAGTCTGCGAATCTTCTTGTAGGATCCTTAGGTGATCAAAACTGGGAAGTCCTTAGCTATGACCGCCCTGAATTAGTTAGCGTGCTTCGCCATAATGCTCCGGATTTTATTTTTACCAACAGCGATTTAGGGGCAGTATTACAAAGATATCTTCATTACAAGCATCTCCTTTCCTTTAAGAATCGTGTGAGTACTGATGCCGGAAAGCTTTCCGGAAGTCTCATCGTTATTTCTAAGAACAGCAATATTCAAATCTCTGGAACCCCGGTAGTTGTCAAGCACTTTAGGATAAAGTTTTTCTTTAGTCTTGCGAAGCAAGACCTGTTTCCATATTTTTTTTGGTTGTCTAGGTATCTTGTTCGAGGTTAAATGCGTCTGCTGTTGCATACAGAAGAGGCCAATCTACCAATCTCTCCAGGCTGTTTCAAGAACCTCAATTGATTCTATTTGCCTACCATGAACTTCAAGATCAGTCCGCTCGTGCCCCCTAAAATTGGATAGCTGTGACGCTAATTGAATTTATCGGGCTGTGGAGCGGGCCTTTCGGCTTTCTCATGCTTTGTTGTAGACGATTGTGCTCGAACTGTAAGTTAAATCTTTAGCTCCCTTTGGGCAATGAGCATTTCGCGACCCCTGCTATTTTTGAGTTATATGGTTTGTTGCTGATAAGAACAGCTCTAACAATCCGTAAAAGCTTTGCGGCAACGGCGCATACGAGTTTTCCCCATGGCATTTTTTCTTTTTGCTTCTTCAAAATCCACTTCGTTAACTGTTTGGATTTCAATTTTCCTTTAGTGGCCATGTTAACCAAGCTCCCGGCCGCTTGCACCATTAAAGACCTCATAGTCCTGTCTCCACGATGGGTAATTTTTCCTTTTCTCTCATTGTGCCCAGTAGCAATGCTTCTCGGCACCAATCCATAATAGGCAGGAAAATCTTTGGGACTTTTAAATCTCTTTATGTCTCCAACCGTTGCACGAAGTCTGCAACTGCAGATTGATCCCAGCCCCGGAATCGTTTGAATTAACTGGCAAACTTTATCGCTCTTAGCTAACTCCTCAAGGGTTTTGGTGATTTTGTTCAAGGCCTTTTGAGCTGTTTGTGCGTGTGTAACCATGTCAACGAGACTTTCCTTCAGTTCCTCCGGGAAAGCTGCGTGATTTTCAATCAGATCTTTCAATCGAGCTTTCCCGCTGATTCCTTTCGAGATATTCAATCCCCAGGCTTGGCAAATCCCTTTTAAAGACACAATGGTCTGCCTATATTGCTTGATATATTGTTCCCGCAATGTTGTTAAGCTCGCGTACTTTTGTTGCTCTACATCTTTGGCTTTGATTGTCCTCAGCTGTGTATCTTGGGCTAGAAAAGCCAGGGCTTGAGCATCATTTAAATCAGTTTTTTGGCCTGAAAAATGATTTTCAACGTAGTTCTGTACATTCTTGCCGCCGATAACCAGACAACGATGTCCCCAAGCCTCTAACTTTTGAACTAAATAATTCATTTCAGTGCATGGCTCCATGGCGAACGTCGTAGAACTAAGCGCCTGGGCACTTTTCTCGAGCTCAGAATAGTCAAGCCGGTCGATGCAGACCACTTCACCATCTGTTGTTAACAGAGCAGCACTGACGCAATTCTTAGCTAAATCTATACCGATGGCTTCGTATTCGAGATCTGTATCGATAGTTTTTGCGAGTATCCTTCTAACTGACATGGAATCACCTTTAATGAGAATTTTGTCACTTTCATTTTGCTCCCTCTATCTCGCTGGGAGCAAAGGGGTTCCATGTCATTAATTTGGATGAGCTTGCAGGAAAGAAAATCGGCCGCTTGGCAACCTCCAGCATGGCGGGGTGGAAAACTGCCGTTGGTGAAGCGACGGCGCGCGGATTCACAACCCAAGATTTTTTTAGAAGGATACAAAGTTTTCCTGACAACGAAGAAATGATTAACGCGCTGATAAACGGTGACATTTCTGTGGCAATCCTTCAGGGGTGCCATTACGAGCGGCTTCCCGTAGGACTCAGGGAACAGTTAAAACCTTTGGAACCTCGTGAGTTTACTGAAACCCGGTGTTTATCCACATCCGAACTCTATCCGGCTTGGAGCCTGTTGGCTTCTCCGAAAGTTCCTGAGCAGATGCAAATGAAAGTCCTAGGGACGCTAAAGAATGAACGTGCTCTTTCCGAGTTCGGTGAATGGACGGCCCCGGCACCGCTTAGAGACGTTTATGCTTTGTTGAAACGCTCGGGCGACGAGTTGATTGACGAATTTGAGCCGGAGACTTGGACAGATCTTTTGTGGAAAATGAGGTATCCGACTTTATTTGTTCTTTTGATTTTATTCGGCTTGTTTATCCACGATCGCCTCGTCGTTAAAGAAGTCGCCAAACAAACTGCACTGCTTAAAGAAGGGCTTAGAAAACAGTGGGCCATCGAGAAAAAGATGGAGACTTGGGAGCGTGCAAGCATCGTTTCCATCATGTCTTCTATGGTTGCGCATGAACTGAAGCAGCCGCTGACGGTGATCGAAAATTACACACAAAGCCTCATTTCTCGCCAAAAGCAGGGATCAGGCGTTATTTCCGAAGAAATGCTCTCTTTTGTTCTTCCGAAAATAGAAAAAAGTGTTTTGAAGGCCATCGATATCATTGATCATGTTCAGGGATTTTCTAAAAATCGGCCGCTTGTGCTAAAGCCCACAGATATTTCAAAACTTCTTTCGAAAGTGACCGCGGATTTTCAGGCTAAAAATCCTGAAATTAAATTGCAGAAGAACTTCGCTCCGGGTCTGGTCATTGACGGGGACGAATTTGAACTTTCCATTGCTTTCTTAAACATCCTTAAAAATGCAGCGCAGGCTATGAATGGACAAGAAGCACCCGAAATCGAGGTGTCCTCAGCACCGGCAAAAGAGGAAGGATTTGTTCGAGTCTCTATCACAGACAACGGCCCCGGCTTAAAACCTGAAGAAATTGAAAACCTGAGAAATCCCTTGCAAACCTCAAAGGCAGACGGCTTAGGGCTGGGGCTTTCGATCGTTCGGGCAATTGCCGAGCGTCACAGAGGCTCGGTACGAATTGAAGCCGGACAAACAAAAGGATTATCTATCGTCCTTCTTCTTGGTCGTCACGTGGAATGCGAGGATCTGAATTCCAACAGCGGAGAACCCGCGGATTAAGACAGAACTTTCAGCTTACTCAGAATTTTGTAGACCTCGATGTTGTTCTTCGCATCTAATTTTCGGTAAACCATGGTTCGATGCGTTTGAACGGTTCGTTCCGCAATGCCGAGTTCGTCCGCAATTTGTTTGTTCAGCAGACCTTCGCTGACTAGGCGAGCGACCTCTTTTTCTTTGCTCGTTAAGCTTTGCCAGTTCCGGAAATCTTCCTTCTGTTCATCGATTTCTTTCGCATGCTTGAGGGCGTTTTCGATTGCTTCTTTGAGTTTATCGAGAGATGGCGGTTTAGAAAGGAATGTCACGGCACCGCTCTTTAATGTATCGACAACCGTTTCCACCCTTCCGTGACCGCTCAGAAATATCAGAGGCAATTTAATTCCATGGGCATTGAGGACATCCTGAAGTTCCAGGCCGCTCATGCCGCTGAGATTTTGCGTTTCTAGATCTTCATTATTTTAAAAATCCTCAATAAAACATAAAGTTAATGTTGAAATTGAGGATTTTTTGTGCTAAACTAGATCATTATATATGGAGATCTATCAATGGCAAATCCGAAGCTTCCTCCGATTCTGATTAACAAGGCAGGTTCCGTTTATTACGTTTACACGTATAAAAACGTTTGGGATAGAGAACTCAAGCGGAGCAAAAGAGGTGAATCCAAAAGATTGGGGCAATCCTTGGCGGACAAAAGGATGGAAAAATTCGTTTTGATGAAGCTTTCCTTCAAGAACATCCTGAATTTCGGAACTATCAGGTTGAGAGGAAAGGAAAAGATTATGTCTTTACTCAGATCTCCGAAGAAGGCATCACTCTTGAACAGGTTCGCAACATAAAGAAGCTTCACGCCGGTGCTACTTGGGCCCTAGATCAGATCGTTGCCGACTCTCCTGTCGGAGAGTTCTTAAAGGAGTGCTTTCCAAGGAACAAAGACTATAAAAAGATCCTTTCCTTAGCGTACTTTTTAATCCTTAATCAGAACAACAACGTTAGCTTCTATGAAAGCTTTGCAGAGACGACGAGACTGCCGTATCCGCGGCCGCTGAGCCCCTCGGCAGTAACTCGCCTCTTCCAGAGGATAGAGCTGCGCGATGTCCGGCGTTACTTCCTGCTGATGCGCAGCTATCTTCAAGAAGACGAAGACAATAAGATCATTCTTGCCCTGGACTCGACCTCAATCTCTTCTTACTCCACGCGCTTAACTCATATTGAATACGGCAAGAACAAAGACGACGATGCGCTGCCGCAGCTAAATGTTCTCTTCTTGGTAGACCAGAAGTCCGGACTTCCGATTTTTTATCGCTTTTATGACGGAAATGTTCCAGATGTCAGCACCATTCGTCATACGATTGCCGATCAGGCTCTTCTAAACATGAAGAACGTCGTTCTGGTTGCTGACAAAGGCTATAACAGCGTAAAAAACATCAACGACTGTCTGATCAATAAAGTTGAGTTCATTTTTAATGTCCGCCTGGGAACGAAAGGCTGTCTGGCCAGAGAACTCATAGATGAACATAGAAAGGAGTTTGCAGACCTCAACAGCGGCGATCCTTACATCAGAAAGAACATCGCCACGGCAAAGGTGAATTGGAAATACGATCCGCGGCCGGTAGACGGGAAGCCGGCATCAAACTCTGCGACAGCCGAGCTTTATTACCACATGTTCTACGATTCCGTCATCTATCAGGAGGCAGCCAATAAGCTCACGGAATCGCTTCTCACCATTAAAAAGAAACTTCTTGAAAATGAAGCCCTGACCGAGCAGGAGGAAGAGCTGAAAGAAAAATTCTTCCGAAACGATAAAGAAAAAGGCTTGATTATTATTAACCGCCGAGTAGACGACTACTTGAAGTACAAGGGATTTAGAGTTTTAGTCACAGACTCGGAGAAGGATCCGGTTAAGGCCTGGACGGCTTATGCGGACCGCTGGCGCGTAGGAGACGCCTTTGCGACGCTTAAGGACCGACTCGGCTGCAATCGAATCAGATGCTCTGACAACAAGGCACTGCAAGGAAAGACCTTCGTACAGTTCATTGCGACGGGCTTGTCGCTGATGGTTCGTTCGAGAATCCGCTGCTATATGAAGGAAAACAAGAAAGCTGGAAAACTGAATCTGGTCTACGAGAGCGACGCAAAGATCCTTCAGGTTCTAAATAACGTCATGCAAACTCGCTTTAACCACGGCTACTACTTCGACGAAGTTGCCGGTAAAAAGATTAAATACTTTGAAGCGTTAGGTGTTGGAGTTCCGGGAGCCGGGCCCGAGACACCGGAAGATGTTCAAGAAGAACCAGAAGCCGAAACGTTATTAGGTACGGATATTGAAATTTAACGAGGATGCCGGAGCCGAACTCCGGCTAGATCACTGAAAAACGCAAAATCTCAGAGTCAAACCCGGCCGACCCCAAAGGCGGGCAAAAAAAGGGCGTCTGAAATAAATCATTCAGACGCCGGTATCTAAATTAGCGAGAGAAGAACTTGAGTTCCTGAAATGGATCTCGAAAAGCTCTTCGGAGATTCTCGCTTCAACCTCAAATCCCAAGGAGAAGTGACAACATTCAATTGCCACAGCTGAATATTAGCATAAAGCCCTAAGGGTTTCTACCACAATATTTGTAAAAACCTATTTCGGGCACAGAGTTCGTAAAAAATCCTTGAGAAATTAAGTAGTTGATGTTGACAAAAATGTCCGATTTAGAACATCTTGACGAGGATTGAAACAGAAATTAACCAGAATAGAAAGGCGCTGATTTTGTTGAGCCAGAAGGAGAAGCTCTTCGTCATCCAGCGGTCAGCCGCAGCAGCGGCAGAGTAGCTGTATGCAATGTGAACAAACCAGCAGGTGATGACAAACATGGCAATCATCAAAGAGACCTGTTGGACGTACGAACCTTTTGGATCGATAAACTGTGGGAATAAGGAGAGCAGGAACACGATACACATCGGGTTGGTGACCTGCAGAAGAGCAGCGCTCGTCAATATATGAATCCTTTCCTGCTTCAACTCCTTTGGATTAAAAGATTTGATGGATGAAGAAAGCGAAATAACCGGAGCCGTCCAGCTTTTCCAGCCGAACCAAAAGAGAAGCAAGCATCCGCATAACTGCAGGCCGTAGAACATGACAGGGGATTCATGAATGACAGCTCCTAAGCCGCTCGCGGCAAGAATACTCATGAAAAGCACTCCGATTGCGTTGCCTGTCGGAGAGAGAAACGCATTGTTCTTTCCGTAGTTAATGGCGTTTTTTAACGTATAAAGGACGCCGGCACCGGGCGTAACACATGTGATGAAAACGACTATGAAAAAGAGTCCGAGACTTGATGCTGACATTTTTATCTCCTTTGTTGCCAGTCAGTGTAGGAAGAAAGGCACACGCCTAGGAGCGCAAGTGATATAAAATCTTTATCACTCAATTACCTTTTTGCTAACATCAAAATGCGTCGTTGTTTCAATTACCGCACCATAAGACAGTTAATGCTGTTTGCCGCCGTGACTCAGGAGAAGAGTTTTCGGCGGGCGGCAAAACGCCTGAACATGTCTGTTCCTCCGCTTGTTCTTCAGATCGATGAATTAGAGGCGAGACTGAAAATGAAATTGCTGGAGAGAACGCCTAGAGGTGTTTCTCCGACTGCACAAGGCAATGCAATCATGCCGATGATTGACCAGCTGGTTCGGCAGGCAGAAATTCTGGATTACTCCGTAAAACAGATGCAGCAAAATGCGCAGGGAATTCTGACGATCGGCGCCAATACGGAGTCAATGCTTTTCTTTATTCCGGAGTTCAAAAAACGCCTTGCGGCATTGCATCCGAACATTTCGCTTTTTGTGAAAGAAATCGATTCTTATCAGGTCGAAACTGAGCTCACCGACGGAACGGTTTTAATCGGTATGGCATTTTTCGATACCTTGTCGGATCAGCGCTTAAGGATGGCGAACCTCATCAATGAGAAGCCAATTGTACTTTTGAATCGAAATCATCATTTAGCCGGCAAGGGCGGAGTGTCCATCAAAGACCTGAGGAATGAGGATTTCGTATTTACGCGGCGCTCCATTGCGCCAAGGCTTTTCGACGGTCTCGTCGGCTTTTGTCAGGAAGTCGGCGGTTTTACTCCGCGGATCATCCACGAGGTCGAATCCAGTCCGCGTCAGATGGGATTTGTAAGCTGCGGGCAGGGAATCGCTTTCTTGCCGGAATCTTTCAGACAGTGGATGCCTGAATATATCCGGGCAGAAACAATTACGGATGCAGCTCCCTGTTTGCCCCTTTCTATCGCATGGAATCCGCTGATTGAGTCCCCCTTACGAGATATCGTGGCAGAAGAACTGAAACAGATGTTTGTGGACCGTTGAGAAGCATAGACCGCGATCCAAAACGGAGGAATATATGAATAAACCAAAGGACGAACCGGGTTTGCAAACCATTTTGTCGCATTGCGGCCGCAATTTGGAGGCAAGCGGCGGTTATGTAAATGTGCCGCCCTATGAAGGCTCGACCATTCTTCACGATGATATGGAAGATCTGTTCGGACGTGTCGATAACCATTTGTACGGCGACGGTACTGCACAGACCTACGGGACGGACGGAGGCCCGACGCATGAAGCTTTTTATGACGCCATGAATAAACTCGAAGGCGGAGCCGGAACCTGGGCATTTAGTACGGGTTTAGCGGGCTGCACGATTCCGATGATGGCCTTCCTGAAGACAGGCGATCACATGCTTGTAACAGATTCGGTTTATGGTCCTACGCGCCAGTTCTGCGAAGTACTGCTAAAGAACTTCGGCGTGGAAGCAGAGTTTTACGAGCCGACCATCGGGGCCGGTATTGAGAAATTAATTCGTCCCAATACGCGATTGATTTATATGGAAAGTCCGGGTACGCATACCTTTGAAATGCAGGATGTTCCGGCAATCGCCGCGGTCGCTCGCAAATACAACATCGTCACAATGATCGACAACACTTATGCCACGCCACTCAATTTCCAGCCGCTGAAGCACGGTGTGGATGTAGTAGTGCATTCGGCGACGAAATACATCTGCGGTCATAGCGACGTGTTGATGTCCACGGTTACCTGCAATGAAAAAACCTGGAAGCAGGTGAGAGACGTCTGCAAGATGACCGGACAATACGCCTCGGCGCAAAGTGTGTACCTAGGCCTCCGCGGCTTACGCACTCTGAAAGTCCGCCTTGATGCAGTGGGCGTGCATACGCGGAAAGTGGTTGACTGGCTTCTTAAGCGGGAAGAAGTCAAAAAAGTGATTTGGCCGGCTTATGAAAAGGATCCCGGCTATCGCATTTACAAGAGAGACTACTCCGGCCCGATCGGATTATTTGCTTTCCAATTTCAAGATCATTACACGGATGTCCAGATCAACCGCTTTATGGATTCTTTAAAACTATTCGGATTGGGTTACTCGTGGGGCGGATTTGAGAGCTTGATCCTGAGAAGCTACGGGAAACGCACGGTCGGTGACCCGAAAATTATGCGTACGATGATCCGTGTTTATATCGGCTTGGAAGATCCGGAAGATATGATCAACGACTTAGATCAAGCGATAACAAAAATGCGGGATGTATAAAACACCCGAAAATAGAAAAAATTAAAGGCCGTAGAGAAAAACTCTTTGCGGCCTTTTTGCTCAGCTCAAAACAAATTATTTTGTATTGAGGGCATCTTTAAACTGTTTGCCGGCAACGAATTTCGGCTGAACAGAAGCGGGAATCTGGATCGTTGCTCCGGTGGCAGGATTGCGGCCGGTACGAGCTTCGCGCTTAGCAGACTTGAAAGTTCCGAAACCAACTAAGGAGATTTCATCACCTGCTTTAACAGTTTTGACGATCTGAGCTGTCAGAGCATCCAGAACATCTTTAACATCAGCTTTAGATTTACCGGAAGCTTCTGCAACGGCAGCAATCAATTCAGTTTTATTCATTCGATTCCTCTGATAGTGTTTGAATGGAACCCTGATAATAAGGGTTTTTTAGGGCAAAAAACAGTTTTTTAGGTTTGGGTGTGCTGTTTTCGCGACAAACCGCTGTCCGTTAGGGCCTCTCGGAAGATTACGCATCCCGTATATAGGTTATTTTTAAACGGTAATGCAGGCTTAGCTGTTGACTGTGAAAAATCTTGAGAAGTGTCGATGTATCGAGGTTTAGCTGAAAAGGTCCAGCTCTTTTTGGACGGAAGGCTCCGTTTTCTTTAAGAGAATCTCTTGTATATCTGTCAAGTACAACTTGACCATATTAGAAAAAATTAGGCCCACAGAGTACGTTTTGTCTGAATACCTTAATTGTGAAAGCCAGCGGTAGAATTCAATTTCGTCTTCTGTCTGTGCTTCAATTCCGCCTCGGATCATGACAAATTTATCAAATAGGGCAGAAGCGGACTCAATTAATGTTTCATAAGCGTCCTCAGCGTTTTGGCAGCGAAATTCTGAAAAACTGTCCACGGAAACGGGATAAATCTTGTCGAGGTTGAAGTCCTCGGGGTTCAGATCCGATAAAGTAAGAGAAAGCATTTTTCTTTGAAGATCAGTCAGTTCTTCAATGCTTTGCTTCAAATCTTCTTTGTATAAAGCGATCCCGGAAGTATTCTTCTTTACCATCGTGTACCCATGCGTTGATTTGGAAATTCTAGCGCAAGCACAAACGTTTCACGGATTCATACCATATATGAGCATTAGCTAAGGGATAATGTCTATGTACTAACCCTGAGGGGATGGTGATAATTGCCTTTACTTAGTTTGTCCTTCCAAAGGTTGCTGTAATGAACCAAAAATCTGAATTTGAAGCAAGAGTCGCTTCAGCCGGTATTCGCAGAATTACCCGGTGCAGGAAGATCTCATTGAAGGGCGCTCAAAAAGTTGTTTTACCTTCCTTTTTAACGGAAGCACATTCTTCCGGAGCCCAGAAACACTTTGTTTGGAACGAGTTTTCGGCCTCAGTGCGTCCCGTTTAGTCCTTCGGTGTTATGCCAGAACTCCCCGAAGTAGAAATTACGCGACTTGGAATATTGAAGCGTGTCGGCGGCCGGCGCTGTACGGGTGCTGTTGTCCGCGAGACGCGCTTCCGCAAATCTGCGCCGACAAACCTTTCAGACTTGCTGACGGGACAGCGCTTACGTACGATTGAGAGACGGGGAAAGTATCTGATTTGGTATTTCGATCAAGGTTATATCGTTTCTCATCTCGGTATGTCGGGTGTCATGCGGATTGTCGATCCCAAAACTACGGAACCGGTTAAGCACGACCACATTGATATATTGTTCGGAGATTTAGCGGTTCGCTATCACGATCCCCGACGCTTTGGCTTTGTGATTTGGCTTCCAGAGTCGCAGGATCCCTATGAGTTGCCGGAAATCGCAAAATTGGGTGAAGAACCTTTTTCCGACAGTTTTACCGCTTCCCGGCTGCACGCCGCTTTAACAAATACTTCACTGCCGATTAAAGAAGCGATGCTGACAGGCAAATACGTTGTCGGTGTCGGCAATATCTATTGCTCGGAGTCTTTATTTAAGGCTCGAATTTCACCTTTGACGCCTGCAAACAAAATCTCAAAGGAGCGCCTTGAGCGATTGGTGACGGCGATCCGGGAAGTATTGACCTTGTCTCTGAAAGAGGGCGGCTCCACGTTAAAAGACTTTGTCTCCGCAGAGGGCGAGCAAGGCTATTTCACCTTAAATGCCAAGGTGTACGGAAAAGAAGGCAAACCTTGCGCAAACTGCGGTCGACCGATTAAGAAGATCATTCAAAACGGCAGAGCGACTTATTACTGCAGCAATTGCCAGAGACGTTGATACATAACATTTAGGCGCGGAGACCCCTGCCTTCAGGCAGGGGAGGAAGCGCCTCCTCCTTTCGAATTTCTGTTAAATAGGTTCGTCTCTTTTCCAGCAGATGCAGCTTCTTGCAGCTGATGCCGGCTGAAATGCGGGTTCCGTCAAGTTTTCGAACATCAAAGAACCCCGATGATCGACGGCCGAAAATGAAGCCTTCTTCTCCCTGGCAGGCAACTTTGTCAAAAAGACGGAAGCCTTTGACCTCAAAGGGCGCCTTTGAGGATAGAGAGCTTGTGAATCTGACGGTTGTTCCGGCGTGTCTGCTTCTGGAAGAAGAATTCGCCGAGCCTTTCGGCACCAAGATTGCCGCCGATGCAGAAAGCATCTGCACAATGTGATTTGGCAATGCCGTTCGCGATTCGTACATGCTTGGTCCGGTAGCCGTAGGTGTTTTGCACCTCTAGCTCAGGGTGCGAGGCCTTCAGGCGGTCCAAAACCTCCCAGCGCATAATTCCCATGAAGGCTTCCGCACGGAACGACTGCCCGCGCTTTGCCTTCAGCGTGATTTCACCGCGATGAAGTGCCTTATGGCACGTCTCACAAAGCGTAATCAAGTTGCCGGGCGAATCGCCGCCGGTACGCCTGCTTTCCAAGTGATGAACATTGAGCACCGGGTCTTTCGATCTGCCGTAACAATGCTGGCAAACATGCCCGTCTCTGCAAAGAACATACTCGCGGATGTTCCAGAAGCCGAGCTGTTCTCCCTCCTGGTATTCTTTCCCTGAAATGTCGGGATTCTTCAGCAGCTGCGTGTCGAAAGACGCCGTTTCCACGGTGATCGTCGTAACCGGCAGCAGTCGAAGAACCTTTTCTATGCGCGACAAGTGCGCGTTGATTCGGTTTTCAACTGATGGTGCAAACCACTCTTTGCGCTTGGTGCGGATGCGGTTGTCGAACCTCGGTCCGCGGTAGCGAGTTTTGCGATTTCTACGAGCCCGGCGCAACTCACGGCGCGCAGAGAGTAGATCGGTGATGTCCTGACGAAGTTCAATTTCGGATGCATAAAGTTCAGCTTTTTCCGTTGATGCGGAAAGACCGACATGTTTGTATCCGGCATCAACGCCTAGACTCACCGGCTGTTTGGTCTCACCCGTTGCAATCGTCAGCTGAACGGTGAAAGGAGTGCGCCTTACAACAATAGCATTCCTCTCTTTAGGCAGAAGGCGCGCTTTTGCCGGTGAACAGGGCATCAGCGGTTTTCCGCGTTTGTTTAGGACAAATACTCTCAAGTTTTATCTCCTCGGTCTTTCGACCGGTTGTGATCCTTCGCCAATGTTGGAAGGGGTTTCAAGCCGACAGCACCGCTCCTGCCTCTCAGAGCTTTTAACCATCGGCCGCAGAGCGCGGGACTAGGATCTGCATCCCGTGGTGCCTGTGCATTCCCAACCAACGTAGTCCTCAAAACGACGGACTGAAGCTAGTCAACTAGAGACTTTTTCAAGCCTCGACCTTCAGGCCGAGGCAGTTGACAGTCGTAGACGGATGGCGAGCTTATTTAACGCCCTTGAGCTTTTAGAAGTTGTGTCCTAGGCCGACGGTGGCGGCCCAGCCTCCTAAACCGGAATCATATTTTTTGAAAGCCTTTCCCATCGTGCCCCAGCCGGCCTGGGTATAAAGCGTGGTTCGTTTGGAAAGCGGGTAGAGGTAGGCGGCACCGAGAGAATAAGAATTGTACTTTTCTCCCGTGTCCTTGAGTTTGCCTAACGCACCTTGAGTCTGGAACTTTACTGATCCGCCGGCAAAAGGAACCGCCACAGAGAGTGCGAGCGCATGTTGGTTTGCGCCTTTGTGCGCTCCTTCGATTTCGGTGTAGTTCGGGAGCTTCATGCTATGAAGCGCATACTGGTAGACGCCGTAAAGCTTGAATGCCCCGAAATTATAAGAAGCCTGGGCAGTAAACAAGTTTGTCGCCTTAGGCTTTGAAAGACCTTCGCCTCTCTTATTGTCGAGCATTTCCCAGTAGGTTCCGAAGTTGAGAGCTTTGCCTTCGTATGTCGCACCGAGGCCGTAATAGTGCTTGTTTCTTGACCACCTTTCAGAGTCCTCATTCACGCCGTTAGAGAAAGTGGCATGAAGCTTCCAACCGCTAAGGCTGGGGGACAAGTAAGCAATCGTGTTATCCATCCAATCCGTAAGAATAAACGCACTATGGATGTTGCTGAGAGCGGAAAAGCTGGTGTTGTAGGCCGATGAACCGGAAATGGAGTATTCGCCGTTGTAGGAACCAAGCGCTCCGATTCTGCCGAATGCGATTTGCCCGAAGTTGCTTTCAAAACCCAGGTAAGCCTGACGATTAAAGGCCTTGTCGCCGTCGTTGTCGTCTTCTTTTCCGTTTGACAGGACGTAGCCTTGTTCCAGTCTAAAGAAAGCACTGTTTCCGCTTCCGAGATCTTCTGTTCCGGTGAAGCCGAACATGTTGGTATTCAGGCTGCCGTTAGCAAACTTAACGGTTGCAGATTTTCCTTTGAGTTTTTGAACGGTAATACCGCCGTCGGCGCCCCCATAAAGCGTGACGGAGGTTTCAGCATAGACGGCAGAAGCTGCAAACGATACAACTACAGCAAAAACGAGTTTTTTCATAGAGATGACAAACGTTGAGAATGGAAAATTAGTTGTTCTAAAAAGTTCAGATTCAAGATAAACGAATTCTTCTCTATTTCTTCTGGGGCCGTCCGAAACATTGCCAAAAACGAGAACTTAATCCATTAAAAAGATAAATACCGTGAAGTCATTTTGAAAGCTTTTACTTCTATCTTAGTTAACTGTTGGAAAACAAAAGATTTGTTAGAAAAAAAATGAAAAAGCGGCATTTTGAGCAATAAAATGATAACGATTCTTATTTAAACTTCTAACTGTTTTTTGAGGTTGTATGAAATTAGTTAAAACAGCTTTGGTCATAGCATTGGCTTCCGTCGATTCGATGGCTGCCGCTGAATCTCAGGTAACGCTTTACGGGACGATCGACGGAGCAGTGGTCGTCAACAAAGCAAAAGGAGGAGACGCTACTGTTTCTCTCGAAGACGGTATCGCAGGAGGCAGCGTTTGGGGCATCGAAGGAAGTGAAGATTTAGGAAACGGATACTCTGTCGGCTTCCTTTTGGAAAACGGTTTTGCTATGGATAGCGGCACTACCGGGGAAGAAGGAAAGGCTTTTAGCAAACAGGCAACCCTTTCTTTGTCCGGGAACTTCGGTGAACTTGCATTCGGCCGTATGGGCGGTTTAGCTTCCTATGAAGGCTCTTATTCGATTTGGGATGCTTCTCCGTTCGGCACCGACTATCTTCAGGCCGGATTGGGAAATACATTCGTGACCGGTCAAATCAATAACAACAGTATTGTTTATGTTTCTCCGGAATTTGGCGGCCTCAAAATCCACGCACAGTATTCCAACGGTGTTGAGGACGATACAGCAAAATGGTCCCGCAACAGCCACTACTACGGATTGGGTCTGACATATGAAGTCGGAAATTTGTCTTTAGCCGGTATTGTCGAACGCTTCGACAATAAATCCGAAGAGGATAAAAACAAGGCCACAATGGTTTATAGCCTGAGCGCAGCGTATGATTTTGAAGTTGCCAAAGCTTTCTTCGGTTATCAGTACGCCAATCGTTTCCACTCTCTGGATCAATTGGAAGATGTTTGGGTTTCCGGCAACGGCATGAATCAAAATGCCTTCACGTTAGGCGCAGAAGTTCCGGCAGCCGGCGGTACCTTCAAAGTTGCTGCCAACTACGGATTCGGCAAAGTTAGGTCTGCCGACGGCGTCTTAGTGGACTACACAAAGCTCTCCAATGACAAATTCAATCGCTTCACAGTCGGTGCGGCTTATGAATATCCGCTGTCTAAACGCACCTTTGTTTACGGGTGGGGCGCTTATGCAACCGCCGGAAAGATGTTTAAAGAAAAGGCTGTTGAAGAAAATTTCAAGTCCTGGAGCTTGGGCTTAGGCTTGCACCATAACTTCTAACTTCATTTAGAAAGACCAGTGTGACGCTTCGCTCTTCGCTGCTTGAAAACAGCGGAGGTTTGCGAGGCGTTTCTTTTTGAAACGGTTTTATGGATAAGTGAAGAGTCTGAGTATCGTTCCTGAGGAAGAAAAGAACAGCCTAGTCGAATACTATAATTTTTGAAAAAAGGAACCTCAAATCATGCTCTCAACCATCTTTACGATCGCCGCTGTTCACCTGATTGCGCTTATGTCTCCGGGGCCGGATTGCTTTATCGTCATGCAAACTGCCGTCGGCCGCTCGAGAAAAGAAGCGCTCTGCTGCGTATTTGGCATCACATTAGGTGTCGCTTTTTGGGCCGCCTTATCCCTTTTAGGCTTGCAGTGGTTGTTTGAACGTTTTGCGTGGTTACAGCAAGTGATCATGTTGCTCGGCGGTTTGTACCTAGGGTGGCTTGCTTACGTCCTCCTCAATAGCGCCTTTAAGAAAGACACGGCACCTCACGCCGAAGTGCAGGCGGCGGGCTCAGGATTTCGCTCCTTTGTTGTCGGCTTACTGACCAATCTGTCTAACGCAAAAGCATTGATTTACTTCAGTTCGGTATTTTCGTTGTTCGTGACCGGAGACATGGGAAGCACGGAAGCAATAGTGATTTACGCCGTTGTCGTGCTTGAAAGTCTTCTTTGGTTTTCTTTCGTAGCCTTGATTCTCGGAATGCCGAAGCCCAAGGCTTTTTATCGGAAATCCGGGAAATGGATCGACGGTATCTGCGGCGCGATATTCGGGGCTTTTGGGGCGGCGTTGGTTTGGGCAGCAGTTAAAGAAGCTACGCGCTGAAAAGATTAGGCGCAAAAAGCTGCGCCTTTGAATTGCTATCGCTCAAGATTCCGTAATCTCGCTACCGATCTGAGAACCAATTGCTTGTTTTACAGAGGCGCTCTTTTAGTTCTTGTATATCTTTCTTAGGCGTATTGCCAAACTGTCTTTTGTACTCTCGAGAGAATTGACGAAGAGATTCATATCCGACTTCGAATGCTGCTTACTGGACAGTTAATCCTTTGTAGAGCATTAAGTTTTGCGCCTCCTGCAGTTTTAGGTTCTTTTGATACTGAAGCGGGGTCAGTTTCATAACCTCTTTGAAACATCTGTGAAAGGTAAGAATGCTCATGCAGCATTGTTCGGGCAGCTCCTTAACCGCAAAAGTCTTTCCTAGATTCTCACGAATCATGTTGACGACTTTCGAAATATAGAACTGCTGAGTTCCAAAAGTGTGTTGATTTGCGAGGACTGATCCGAATGGCCCTTGCAGAACGCGATAAAACAGCTTCCGTTTAATCATCGGCGCCAATATATCGATTTCCTCTTCTTTCTCACTCTGATCCAGCAGGCGGCAGAGACAATCGAGAATTTCAGGCGTAATTCTCTCTATTGCTGCCGTTGATTTTGAGGCGGTTCTCTTTATGGACGACAACTGCATGCTGTGGATGAGTTCTAATATAACCTCGTCCTCAAGATCGACAGAGATGGCAAGATAGGGCTTGTTAGAACTGATTCCCGTCATTCCGCTGCTTAGCTGAAGCGGAAGGCCGGAGATGGAGTAGTGGTCTTGTTTGTAGCGGACCTCTTGGCCGTCAAGTCTAAGTAACTTCTCTCCTTGAACGATGAAGATGACCATCGGTTTGTAGACTCGCGCACGCGGCCGAGAACTGAGATTAAAACGATGAATTGCTACTCCCGGAACGGCGGTTTTGTAATTTCCTTCAAAGGGAAGGCGCTTTGCAAGTCTCTCTGTCAGAGGTTCTGTTTGTGCCATAACTGCCGCTCCAATTGTCTTATCTTATGAAATTGTCGCGTTTTTTCGACAAAGCTTCTACTGCTCCAATGGGATCGTAATCGGACTATTAAGTTTTTTTGCCCCGTATGCGGGCGGTCGCTGCGTGAAAGGCCTTTCTCAGCTAACCAATCTGTCATAACTTTTAAAACCTCTTTGTTGTTCAGATCGGCAAAAGCGGCGTGCGTATTTCCATGCAGACCGACCTTCGGCAGCTCGATGAGGGTGGCGTCCCCGCCGTTCTTATTGATCTCATTTACAAAAGTTTTTGCGTTTTGAAGAGAAATGCGCCAAACTTCTTCGTTGAGGACCTTACTATGCTTTGTTGAAATATTGTCACCGTAAATTATTAAGATCGGCATTTTCGTTAATTTCATGAAATCCGACTTCGGGACGATGTGAGGTGCGATTAACTTTCTTACCAACTCCAGTTTTGAATCCACGGGTTTTATCTGAAGGTCGTCCGGCAATACAATTTGCCCGGGTTCATAGGCAACGATTGCTTTAACCTGATGATTTTGGAGAAAAACGGAAGAATGGACGGAGAGGATATCGTTGTTTACGATGCGTCTCGAAATATTCCTGAGTTTTTCAGGCGTTATGTGAATGCCGGCCTTCCGAAGGCTGTCAAATTTCAAGATGTTTATTCTTGCGTTGAAGATAGAAGTGAGCCGATTCATTGGTCTGGTCAGGTTAACGGCGAGGTTTCTTATTTGCCTAGCTGCCTTACTCAAGCAGCCTATCTGATTATTTGCTGTGATCTTAAAGGACACAGCATGGGCGGAGTGACGTTATGTGCTAAAAACCACTTCGGTTCGGTCATAAATTCAGACAAAAAAGCTTCGCCTTTGGTGGCAGGATTGCATGAATTCGTCTCTCCGCTTATAAAGTCCAACTACACACCGTACGTCGACTTGGAATCTAATCCGCATATCGGAAGGAAAACGATTTTGTATCTCATCGATGGCTTAGTCGGCGCAGTAAGTGAGAGATCTACAGGTGCTGTAGGATTGGAGGAATATTCTTGGAAACAACCTCCTTTTTGCGGAGCCCTGCCGTCCAGCATTTTCCTTTCTCAAGACCCGGTGGCCATAGACAGTGTCGCTGCGGATTTTCTTTGCACAGAACCTTTTATGCTGGAGCATAATTTCGTTCTCAGAAAATTCGGGGTCAAAGTAACGGAATACCTGCGCGAAATGGCCACTGCCGATAAACCGCCATCAAGTGTCAAATATGTTTTTGTCAAAAACAGCCTTGGCGTTCATGAGCATTGGAAGGATCATGTTGAGAAAAAATATAGCTGAAACCTCGGGGCAGATGAAGGCATTGAACTGATTTGCTTGCAGGATTTCGCATGAACAGATGCCGCTTTAATCTATCGATGCTGACTTTGTCTTTAGGCAGTACAGCGTGTATCGGGAGCGCTAACAGTTTTAGCGAGGACGGTGTTGTTCTTTTCTATAGCTGGGGAGGCCATACACGGAAGATTGCAGGAGCCCTCTCAACTCTTTACCGCATTCCGATGGTGGAAATTTGTTCAGTTTTCGTCTTTCCAGAAGATCCCTATGAAACAGCGTCTTTATCACGGAGCCAAAGAGCAAGAAATGAATATTCGGACACGTTTACGGTCCCGAAGGAATTTAACATTGCAGCATATAAGAACATATGGATTGGCGCTCCGGTATGGAACGGGCGCTTACCGACTCCGGTTCGCAGCTTTCTTAATGAGACTCCATTAGTAGGCAAAGAATTATATGTTTTTTCCAGCTACCAAGGCTCCGGCTCAGAAGGTTTCCTTGAGGAACTAAAGTCACTGGCGCCGAAATCTGTCACGAGAAAGAGTTTCTTCCATATCGAATCCCGTCCTTTGCTGATCAATGAATTATCCGGTTGGATAATCCGTCGCTAATACCTAGCCCTGATCTGACAAGAGCTCGGAAAACCGAGCTCTTGTAATGAAGATCCTACCTAATTATTTCATAGGTTTGCCGTTATTGGCACGCATAATCTGGTGCGGCCTGATTAGATAGAACACTGACAGATAGCCGCTCCAAATGTGAACCAGTCTTGTGAACGGAACGATCAGAAAAATGATCAAACCGACAAAGATGTGCGCTTTCTGCCAATCCGGAACCAGAAGAATGTTCTGCCACGCTTGGTAATCAAAGGAGAACAAGCCTCTGACCCAGCCCCCTAACAAGATGATCGTCGCGCCGGACTTGTCGTAAAGGTAGGAATTCACGACGCAGCCGATACCGAGGATGATGACGGCAAGCAGCAGGAACAATACCCAGAAGTCACTCGGACGTGATGCCGCTCTGACACGTTCGTTGGTTAAACGGCGCCAAGTCAGAATGATCAAGCCGGTAATCGCGACGATTGCCGAAAGACCTCCGCAGATAATTTCCATCATCTGGTGCAGACGCGGTGTCAGGCCGGCGGCGTTGAGCCACTCGGTCGGCGTAAACAGACCGAAGCAGTGTCCGCAGAAAAGGAAGATCACGCCGATATGGAAAAGGTTGGCGCCCCAGAAGATATCCTTCTTATCCAAAATCTCGCTGCTTTGGCTTTTCCAGCTGAACGGCGCCAGAACGAAACGCGCCAGACTGCCGAGCACCAGAACGGCGATAACGACATAAGGCAGCACTCCGAAAATCAGGAAGTGCCATGCAAGTGTAAAGCTGCTCATTATTTGCCCTCCTGTGTAGAGTCCGGAGCGCGCTGATATTCTTCAAACAAAGGAATGATCTTGCGGTTCATCGGACCGCCGAAAAGCGAATCCGCACGGCGTCTCATGTTTTCTCCGCCGCCAAGGTTGTAGCCCTGCGTGCCTTGCAGAAGAACAGCTGCTTCTGTGTTGCGGTTGGCAGACGGAACAACGAAACGATCCTTAAAGTCTGCAATCGCGAGCAGCCGATGCATATCGCAGATGTCTTGAACTGTTAAGCCCAACGCTTTGAGTTCATTAACTTCTTCGATGTCTTGGAGCTGTTCGGGGAGAATTTCGCAGGTCAGGAACTGGCTTGTACCTGCTTCATCCGAATACTTACGCAGGATTGTTCTTTCGGCAAGCAGACGGCTCAAAGCTTCTATGACCGGTTTAGTATTGCCGCCCGCGAGCAGATTGGCCAAATACTGCATCGGAACACGCAGACTCTGCACATCGGGGATAAAGCCCTTCATGGAGAGTTTGCCTACATCGACCGCCTGGGCAATCGGAGAAAGCGGCGGAACGTACCAAACCATCGGCAGCGTTCTGAATTCAGGATGCAGCGGAAGTGCGATCTTCCACTTGGAAATCATCTTGTAAATCGGAGAAGCTTTTGCGGCTTCAATCCAATCATGCGAGATGCCGGCTTCTAAGGCAGCGGTTTCGATTTCCGGATCGTTCGGATCCAAGAAGATCTGACGCTGAGCTTCATAAAGATCGCCTTCGTTAGGTGTGGATGCAAGATCTTTGATCTTATCGGCATCGTAGAGCATCACGCCCATGTAGCGGATACGTCCTACGCAGGACTCGGAACAAACGGTCGGCATACCGGATTCAACACGCGGATAGCAGAAAATGCATTTTTCGGCTTTGCCGGTCGACCAGTTGTAGTAGACCTTCTTGTAAGGGCAGCCGCTCATGCACATACGCCAGCCCTTGCACTTGTTCTGGTCAACCAAAACAATGCCGTCTTCTTCGCGTTTGTAAATGGAGCCCGAAGGGCAGCTTGCAACGCAGGCAGGGTTCAGGCAGTGCTCGCACAGACGCGGCAGGTAGAAGAGGAACGTGTTCTTGTACTGAGCGTAGATTTCGCGTTCGACATTCTTTAAATTCACGTCATCGACGGTCTTAATGTCGATGCCGCCTAAGTTGTCGTCCCAGGCTGCAGAGCCGTTGATCTTTTTCATCTTCTTGCCGGTTAGGTAAGAGATCGGCTGCGTAGTCACGCATGTCTTCATGCGAGGCGCTTTCTGAAGATTCTGATAATCAAAAGTAAACGGCTCATAGTAGTCGTCGATCTGCGGCAGTTTCGGGTTGGCAAAAATACCGGAGAGCAGTCCGAGCTTTGTACCGCGGCGCAGCCGCAGCTTTCCGTTGTGCAGTTCCCAGCCGCCTGTCCATTTTTGCTGATCTTCCCAGCTCTTCGGGTAGCCGACGCCGGGTTTGGTTTCTACGTTGTTAAACCAAATATATTCGGTTCCGGGACGATTCGTCCAAACGTTCTTACAGGTAACGGAACAGGTGTGGCAGCCGATGCATTTGTCCAGATTCAGGACCATGCCGATTTGAGCACGAATCTTCATACTGCACCTCCTTTCTTTTCCGCTTCTTCATCCATCCAGTCCACTTTATTCATCTTTCTGACCCAAGCGAAGTCGTCGCGGTTCGGGGCAATCGTGCCGTAATAGTTAAAGGCGTATGACAAGTGGCCGTAGCCGCCGATCATATGCGTCGGATTCAAAATAACGCGTGTCGGAGAGTTGTGGTCGCCGCCGCGTAGGCCCGTGACTTCCGAACCCGGGGTGTTGACCGTCTTTTCCGTGGCGTGCTGCATGACGCAAAGTCCTTCAGGCATACGAGAAGAAACAATCGCACGTCCGACCACCGCGCCGTTGGCGTTCCAGCACTCAATCCAGTCGTTATCCGCGATGCCGGCGTTGGCCGCATCGATATCACTCATCCAAACGACAGGACCGCCGCGGGAAAGCGTGAGCATGCGTTCGTTGTCGTAGTAGGTGGAGTGGATACCCCACTTCTGGTGGGCCGTCATGAAGTTCAAAACGATGGCCTTGTTGCCGTTGTCTGCGACATCGCGATAACCGGTGAGCGCTCTCTGGTTAGCCGGGGCTCTGTACTGAGCGAATTGCTGACCGAATGCTCTCATCCAAGCGTGGTCTTGGTAGAACTGTTGGCGGCCGGTAATCGTGCGCCACGGCAAAAGCAGGTACTTATTCTGCCAGAAAGCGACATACGGGATTTCATCGTTTTCCGTACCGGACCAGTCAGGAGCACTGAAGGTCTTAGCCGGGCGATGTGCCAGATCATCGAAGGTGATCTTGTCGGCAATGTGTCCTTCGGAGAGGAAGCTGGCATCTACGCCGCACTGGTCTTTCACAAACGACCAGCTTCTGAAGGACAAAGCACCGTTGGTTTCGGGAGAGACGCGAAGGATGAAGTTGGCGGCGTTGATATCCGTTTCCATCTTCGGACGGCCTTTGGCTACACCTTCCTGCACCGTGCCGTTTAACTGGCAGAGTTCGGTGATTTCCGGATCCAGGTTCCACTTGATGCCGCGGTTGCCGCCGCCGTTCGTAGAAAGCAGCGGTCCGATCGAGGTGTACTTGTCATAAATCGTGCGGTAGTCACGATCGATGACGTGGATCAGTGGAGCGGTCTTGCCCGGGATCAGGTCGCATTCGCCCTTGTACCAGTTCTTGACGCCAAGCGCTTGGCCGAGTTCGTGCGGAGAGTCGTGTCCGAGCGGTGTGAGAACAACGTCAGTGACGTTTCCGAAGTCGTCCGCATATTCTGCGGCAATTTCAGAGAGCTTCTTGGAGATGTCTTTGAATGTCTGCCAATCGCTTCTGCCTTCCCAAGAGCATTGAACGGCTTTAACGAACGGATGGATGAAGCTGTGCATATCCGTCGTGTTGATGTCGTTCTTTTCGTAGAAGGTAGCGGCCGGAAGCACGATATCGGAGTAAATCGAAGTCGTGCTCATGCGGAAGTCCATATTGACCAGCAGGTCAAGTTTTCCCCGAGGTGCGGGACGCCACTTTTCCATCAGCGGCATGAGTTCTTTATGAGAACCGTCTAGTTCTCCGCCTAAGATGCCGTTTTCGGTTCCGAGCAGGTGACGCAGGAAGTATTCCTGACCTTTGCCGGAGGAACCCAACACGTTGGAGCGCCAAATAAAGAGGTTGCGCGGCCAGTTTTCTTCGGCATCCAAATCTAAGCAGCTGAAGGAGATCTTTCTGTCTTTGAGCTGATTGATCAGGAACTGTTCCGGCTCGGCACCGGCGGCTTTCGCTGCCGCAGCGATCTTGGTCGGGTTGACGTTGAGCTGCGGAGCAGAAGGCAGCCAGCCCATCAGTTCGCTCTGAATGTTGTAATCAATGTACGTGCCGTCAAAGACTTTAGTGTCTGCAAGCGGAGAGAGCATATCCGCAAGCGGGATGCGTTCGTAGCGCCACTGATCGGTGTGCTCGTAGAAGTAGCTCGTCGAATTCATATGACGAGTGGCCGGTTCCCAGTCTTTTGCGAAGGAGTATTCGCTCCAGCCTGCTTCCGGACGAATCTTTTCCTGACCTACATAGTGACACCAGCCGCCGCCCGGGACGCCGCAGGTGCCGCACATCAACAGAATGTTGATGATGGAGCGGTAGGTGTTATCGGTCTGGAACCACTGGTTGACGCCTGCACCCATCAGCACGCAGGCGCGGCCCTGAGTCTTGGACGCGGCAGTCGCGAATTCTCGTCCGAGTGTGATGGCGTACTGTGCTTCGACGCCGGTGATCTTTTCTTGCCAAGCAGGTGTGAACGGAATGTTGTCGGCGTAGCTCTTGGCGCATTCGCCGCCTAGACCGCGGTCAACACCGAGGTAGCTGCCAAAGAGATCAAAAACGGTGGCAACGTAAACATCTTTGCCGTCGACCTGGATCTTTCTTGCAGGAACCTTGCGGACCATGACTTCAGAGTTCATGGGGTTGTTCGGAAAACCGTCGCGCTTGCGGCCGCCGAAGTACGGATAATCGACATCGATGACGGCATCCGAATTCTTCAGGAATGTGAGCTGAGGTTTAATGGCTTTGCCGGTTTCTCCGTCAACTTCATGCAGATTCCACTTGCCTAAGTCCTGGCCTTCTTTCTGCCCCCAGCGGTAGCCCATAGAGCCCTGAGCAACTGCCGGCTTATCAGAAAGCTCGTCCCAAACAATCGTCTTCCATTCGGGGTTGTTGCATTCGGGTTCCTTATAGCCCAAGTCGCAGGCGCGAACTGTACGGCCGGCAGTGAAATGACCGTCCTCGCGCGGCTCCATCATCACAAGGATCGGGAAGTCGGTGAGGTTGCGGCAGTACTCGGTGAAATAAAGATCCGGATGGTCGTAGTGGAATTCTTTGAAAATGACGTGGCTTACCGCCATAGCGAGTGCTGCGTCTGTGGCCTGTTTCGGATGAATCCACCAGTCGGCGTCTTTGGTGACTTCGCAGTAGTCCGGGCAGACGTTAACGACCTTAGTGCCGTTATAGCGGGCTTCGGTCAAGAAGTGCGCATCCGGCGTACGGGTCATTGAGATGTTGGTACCCCAAACAATGATGTAGCTCGAGTAGTACCAGGCTTCGGATTCCGGAACGTCGGTCTGTTCGCCCCAAGTCTGAGGAGAAGACGGCGGCAGGTCGCAGTACCAATCGTAGAAGGAGAGGAGTGCGCCGCCGATGAGGCTCAGGTACCGGGTACCTGCACCGTAGGACACCATGGAGTAGCCCGGAATCGGAGAGAAGCCGGAAATACGGTCGGGACCGTATTTCTTAATCGTATAAAGGTTAGCCGAAGCGATTATTTCAAGAGCTTCATCCCAAGTCGTACGAACTAAGCCGCCTAAGCCGCGGGCAGCGGTGTAGGACTTACGGACTTCGGGATTTTCGACGATGGAAGCCCAGGCTTCCATTGGCTTCATGGTCTTGCGGGCTTCTTCCCAAGCGGCCTTTAATTCGGCACGAATCAAAGGATGTTTCACGCGGGAAGCGGAATACAGATACCAGGAGTAGCTTGCACCGCGAGGACAGCCGCGAGGTTCGTGGTTTGGTACTCCCGGGGGCGTGGGCGGATAATCGGTTTCCTGCGTTTCCCAGACGACGATGCCGTCCTTGACGTAAACCTGCCAGCTGCAGGAGCCGGTGCAGTTCACGCCGTGGGTGGAACGCACGATTTTGTCGTGTGCCCATCGATCCCGGTAAGCCTGTTCCCAAGTCCTGTCTTCTGCGGTCACTTCGCCCCAGCCGTCTGAGTACGAACCGACCTTCTTAGCGAAGAACAGGGAGGACTTCATGATTCCGGACATTTTGTTCTCCAATTAAAGCAATTTCTTTGAGGTGAGAAAGAACGATCAGCAAAGATCCGGGGCGTTCTTTCTATCGTAGTAGTAAACGTTGATGGCCAGGATGGCGACAAAGATCAGTGTCGAGATACCGAACATTGCGCCCGCACCGCATTCAGCCAGCAGCATACCGATCGTGAACGGACCGTATGCACCGACAGCGGAGGTCCAGCCGACCACGGCACCGCCCTGAAGCGGCGGGAAGAGGACAGCCATCTGTTCAGTGGTGGAAGCGTTGCCCACGCCGGTCCAGAAGAAGACCCAGAACATCACGAGGAGCCAAATCCAGCAGCCGGATACGGTTGTAGGTTTGTAGAGCCAAAGGGCAAGCAGACCGATGATGTTGCAGACGGCCATAACTGTCGTGACTCGGCCGCCGCGAATCTTATCGGAGACCTGGCCTGCGCCGACGCGGGAAAGGGCGCCGATAACCGGGCCTAACCAGGCAAGCGCAACGGCGCTCGGAGCGCCTTCAATACCGGCAAAAGTATGGTTGCCGAGCAGACCCAGCTGAGCACCGAGGCCGGCAAACGTAGCAAAAGTTCCGTAATAGAAGAGCGTCATGAACCAAGTATGTTTGTTGCCGAAGATGGTCCACTCTTGTTTGACGTTGCCGGAGACCGGGACGGAACGCAGGAAGAGCCAGGAGAGGATCGTGATGATTGCGACCAGAGGAATCCAGACCCAGGAGGCGTTCTGCAACCAGTATGTAACTGTCTTGCCGTCAGGGAGGTGCGCGACTTGACCGTCGCCTAAGAACGCAAAGGCGGAGAAGCCGATGACAAGCGGCGTGACGAATTGGACCAAGCCGGTACCGAAGTCGGAAAGACCGCCCTGAATACCGAGGGCTAATCCTCTTTCATGCTTCGGGAAGAAGTAGTTTGTAGAGGCCATTAAGCCGGAGAAAGTGCCGCCGCCGATGCCGCTTAAAAGCGCAAAGCAGATCAGCATCCAATAGGGAGTGTCAGGATGCTGGGCCGCGTATACCCAGCAGAAGAGCGGGATTAAAAGCAAACCCGTTGAGAGTGTGACAAGAATTCTGGTACCGAGAATCGGGGGTAAGAAAGTCCACAAAATACGCAGCGTACCTGCGGAAAGACCCACCATAGCAACAAGCCAGTAGAGCTGGCTGTGGGTGAGCGAAAAGCCGATTTCGTTTAATCTCGGGGCGAGAGACGGGACCAAGAACCAAGCGCAAAAGCCTAGAGTCAGGCTGAAGGTACTTAGCCACACAGTCGTCCATGCCAGCGTCTTATTCCATTGGGCCGGATTTTCAGGATTCCAAACCTTGATATCTGGACGCATATTTTTCCTTATTTAACTAGAAACGGAACTCGAACTTTTATTCGGGTTTATTCTCATTCTATGGGCGCACTCCAATTTGTAACCCTTTGTTTGTTCGAATTGAGCAGAGGTTAAGGGGCTGACGAGACGTCATTCACTAACATACGAATAACGAAAGTTGGAGGAGAATGATGTGAATTTGGGGTTAAAAGCGCTGGCTTGCCTGCTTTTGTATCCGGACGCAGTGCTCAAAGATAATCTGCAGGAAATCAAGGCAGCCGTTGCAGAATCGACGCTTGCTAAAGATCAGAAGGAGGCGCTCGAGATTTTTATCAATCACATGATTGAGACGCCGATGGCCGATTTGCAGAAAGAGTATGTGGCGACTTTTGATATCGGCAAGAAAGCGAGTTTGAACCTTTTTGAGCACATGCACGGAGATTCTCGGGAGCGCGGCTCGGCGATGATCAACCTTAAAAAGCTCTATGAAGAGCGAGGGCTTACGATTGAAAGCAATGAGTTTCCGGATTATCTGCCGATGTTTCTAGAATTTTTGTCCGAGCTAAACGACGCGGAAGCGCAGGCGCTCCTGGACGGTGCCGCACGACACATCGCAGCGATTGACGTCGCCTTAAAGAAAGAAGAATCTCCGTGGGCCGCGGTCACCGGTGCGATCATGTCGCTCACGGCAATGAAAACCTCCGAAGTGAAGTTTGAGCGGGATGATCTCCTGCCGACGACGGAGGCGGAGTCTTTCGATTCCCCGGTGAGATTCGGAGGTAACGCTGATCCGGTTCAGACGCTTCATTTCAAAAAATGAAAAAAAGCGGAAGATCGAAGAACCTTCCGCATAAAATATTTTCACCCCATTTCTTTGGATTGCTCCAAGGAGAAGATTTCTGTCTCAAAAGACATCATCCAGTGATTGAAATCATAGCATAAAATGAGAACGATTCGCATTTGCGTTTGTGTGAAATTGTATCAGATGCCTTTTGAGCTTCGTTTTTAGTCTGTACGTCTCAATTATTAATGAAGCGGATATTGAAACTGAGATTTTGCGTTTCTAGATCTTCATTATTTTAAAAATCCTCAATAAAACATAAAGTTAATGTTGAAATTGAGGATTTTTTGTGCTAAACTAGATCATTATATATGGAGATCTATCAATGGCAAATCCGAAGCTTCCTCCGATTCTGATTAACAAGGCAGGTTCCGTTTATTACGTTTACACGTATAAAAACGTTTGGGATAGAGAACTCAAGCGGAGCAAAAGAGGTGAATCCAAAAAGATTGGGGCAATCCTTGGCGGACAAAAGGATGGAAAAATTCGTTTTGATGAAGCTTTCCTTCAAGAACATCCTGAATTTCGGAACTATCAGGTTGAGAGGAAAGGAAAAGATTATGTCTTTACTCAGATCTCCGAAGAAGGCATCACTCTTGAACAGGCTCGCAACATAAAGAAGCTTTACGCCGGTGCTACTTGGGCCTTAGATCAGATCGTTGCCGACTCTCCTGTCGGAGAGTTCTTAAAGGAGTGCTTCCCAAGGAACAAAGACTATAAAAAGATCCTTTCCTTAGCGTACTTTTTAATCCTTAATCAGAACAACAACGTTAGCTTCTATGAAAGCTTTGCAGAGACGACGAGACTGCCGTATCCGCGGCCGCTGAGCCCCTCGGCAGTAACTCGCCTCTTCCAGAGGATAGAGCTGCGCGATGTCCGGCGTTACTTCCTGCTGATGCGCAGCTATCTTCAAGAAGACGAAGACAATAAGATCATTCTTGCCCTGGACTCGACCTCAATCTCTTCTTACTCCACGCGCTTAACTCATATTGAATACGGCAAGAACAAAGACGACGATGCGCTGCCGCAGCTAAATGTTCTCTTCTTGGTAGACCAGAAGTCCGGACTTCCGATTTTTTATCGCTTTTATGACGGAAATGTTCCAGATGTCAGCACCATTCGTCATACGATTGCCGATCAGGCTCTTCTAAACATGAAGAACGTCGTTCTGGTTGCTGACAAAGGCTATAACAGCGTAAAAAACATCAACGACTGTCTGATCAATAAAGTTGAGTTCATTTTTAATGTCCGCCTGGGAACGAAAGGCTGTCTGGCCAGAGAACTCATAGATGAACATAGAAAGGAGTTTGCAGACCTCAACAGCGGCGATCCTTACATCAGAAAGAACATCGCCACGGCAAAGGTGAATTGGAAATACGATCCGCGGCCGGTAGACGGGAAGCCGGCATCAAACTCTGCGACAGCCGAGCTTTATTACCACATGTTCTACGATTCCGTCATCTATCAGGAGGCAGCCAATAAGCTCACGGAATCGCTTCTCACCATTAAAAAGAAACTTCTTGAAAATGAAGCCCTGACCGAGCAGGAGGAAGAGCTGAAAGAAAAATTCTTCCGAAACGATAAAGAAAAAGGCTTGATTATTATTAACCGCCGAGTAGACGACTACTTGAAGTACAAGGGATTTAGAGTTTTAGTCACAGACTCGGAGAAGGATCCGGTTAAGGCCTGGACGGCTTATGCGGACCGCTGGCGCGTAGGAGACGCCTTTGCGACGCTTAAGGACCGACTCGGCTGCAATCGAATCAGATGCTCTGACAACAAGGCACTGCAAGGAAAGACCTTCGTACAGTTCATTGCGACGGGCTTGTCGCTGATGGTTCGTTCGAGAATCCGCTGCTATATGAAGGAAAACAAGAAAGCTGGAAAACTGAATCTGGTCTACGAGAGCGACGCAAAGATCCTTCAGGTTCTAAATAACGTCATGCAAACTCGCTTTAACCACGGCTACTACTTCGACGAAGTTGCCGGTAAAAAGATTAAATACTTTGAAGCGTTAGGTGTTGGAGTTCCGGGAGCCGGGCCCGAGACACCGGAAGATGTTCAAGAAGAACCAGAAGCCGAAACGTTATTAGGTACGGATATTGAAATTTAACGAGGATGCCGGAGCCGAACTCCGGCTAGATCACTGAAAAACGCAAAATCTCAGATGCCGGTCATGCGAATATCAACGATGGCGCATCCCGGTACGTTGAAGTTATCTTTTTCCAGAAATGATTCTGCGCTGTTGTAAGTGCGGACGAACCAGCCTTCACCTTCAAGTAAAAAACGGAAAGAAGTTAGAAGTTCTTCGTCGTCATCAACAATTCGGATGACCATGATTTCGTGAAGGTTTTGCTGGGACATGGTTCGGATCTAGGAGCGAGGTTTAATTTTGTCATTTTAAGTGAGTCATCAATTCTCGAAGACAGGAAAAACCATAGTTTTGGATGTCAAATCAAGACAAGTAGCAAGACAGCAAGGAAGGGCAGAGCATCCGGGCCTGTCAATGTCTTTGCTAAACAGTTAGCAATCTCCGGAGTTATGGATGCTTCGCCTCTTAAAATTTTTGAAACGGGTTCCAGCCCAACCCCAATGTTGTTAGCAAATTCTTCTTCGCTGATTTGTAGATGCTCAAGTTCTTAGACGACGATAAGTCCAGGGTGAGGCGGATTAAACATTTTGGTCATCAGAAGCGGCTCTAAATTTCTAGAAAATCATATTCATTGCAGAGAGAAGGGACTAGACGAAATGACAGAGATGCACTAGAAAACAGTCCTAACCGATGTTTTTCATGAGCTCATCAACTCATGTAAAAGCTCCTCTCCGAAGAGTTCTGCAAATTCTTTTTCGTACTGGGCTTCTTTCGCGGCAAACCTTTCGGCGAACCAACTCATGAACGTACGTATGTAGGGAACATTCCAACGCGATGAATGGCACGCGAGATAATTGAATTGAGAGGCTCTGTGCCAGCCGTCAAGAATCGGAACAAGCTTTCCGGTTCGAAGTGCGTCTATGCAGTAAAAGAGCGGCATTCCGGGAGATGCACATTCTCCGGCCAGCACGGACTCAAACAACAAATTTGGAGAGGACCATTCAATTTGTTGGCGCAAGTGAAGGCGGCTGCGCTTTCCTTGCTTGCATACACTGTCAAAAGGCGTATGGGAAAACTTGTCTCCTCCGAACGTGTGCCCGACCGGGACCTCGGCTAAACGATCTGGATGATTAAGAAGGCCGTATTTTTCAATGAAGGATGGCGCCGCAACAGGAACAAAAATCATTCTGCCGCGAGGAATAAGGACTGTGTCCGGCAAAGTGACGTTGCCTGTTACAGCCACGATATCTGCGCTTCCTTTTCTGAATTCTTCGGTATTAACAGGTGTAATCACTCTTATTTTATGCTTCGGAAAGAACTTAATGTACTCAAAGAAAAGAGAGTGCGAGATCGAGACAAAAGTATTTGGAACCATAATCCTTATCACTGCAGATTCCTTATTAGCTTTTTGTTCGATTTTTTCTAAGATTTCCTCAAACCGGCCAAGCATATCCTCGACCAAAGGAAAGATCTCTTCGCCCATTTCCGTTAAACGAAATGGTCGGGATCTCCGATCTAAGAGAGGAACTTTCAGTTCTTTTTCCAGCTTGCTTAGAGTGCGGGAAATTTCCGCTGAATCGTGCCCGTATTGTTCAGCTGTTTTGCGAATACTGCCTGAATTACGAAGGTTTAGGAATAATTTCCAAACCTGAATTTGATCCGAAGCTTTCATTTGGAAATTTGAGGATTTAATCAATATTTATTGATAATTTTATCAATATAGGTAGAAAAGGCTCTTTTTAAAAATCCTAATTTTTTTATTTTTTCTACCATGTTTTCTGTGCCTCATTCTAAGGAGAATCTCATGAATACAACAACAAGATTTCATTTAACTGCAGCTGCATTTGGAGTGCTGATTGCCTCTTCTGCTTACGCTGAAACAAATCAGGTCTATTCCTACACGGTTCAAGCGCACAATGCACCGATGACCGTCGATGTGATCATGAAAGATGGAAAGATCGCCAATATCCTTACGGATAACAGAGAGAGCCCGGGTGTCGGAAAACTGGCTATTGCGAACCTTTCTAAGAAAATAATCAGAAATCAAACGATCAATGTTGATAATGTAACTGGCGCTTCCGTGACCAGTATGGCGTTGAAATATGCCGTCAAGAAAAATCTTGAGGCTGCCGGTGCTGATCTCTCTAAATTCCAGGACAAACTTCCGAAGGCGCAGCTGAAAGATTCCTATAACAGCGAAGTTGTGATTATTGGAGGCGGCGGAGCGGGTCTTGCGGCAGCCGCGTCAGTCATTGAAGCCGGCGGAACAGCGATCATTGTTGAAAAACTTGGATATTTAGGCGGCTCCACAGTAGTTTCCGGCGGCGGATACAACGCGGTTGATCCCGAAAGACAAAACCGTCAAAACATCGAAGACAGCATCGAAAGACATTTCCAAGACACGATGAGAGGCGGTCATAACAAGAATAATCCGGAATTGGTGAAGAAGCTCGTTGAAGAGGCTCCGGCAACGATGCATTGGCTGGAAGGCAAAGGACTTGGATTCGGACCTAAGGTACGAGTGATTGTTGGAGGCCTTTATCCGCGTGGTCATGGCGCTGAAGGAGGCGGTTACGGCTATATCCGAGTGTTGGAAAAATTCATCAAAGCCTATCCGGATAAAGTGAAAGTATTTACCGATACTCAGGCTGTGAAACTCATTAAGGATGAGGCTGGCAAGGTGATTGGCGTTGTAGGCAAGCACGACGGTAAGGACGTCAATTTCATGGCGAGCAAAGGTGTCATCATTGCAACCGGTGGTTTTGGTTCCAACGTAGAAATGAGGCAAGCCAAGAATACCGGAGTATGGAAAGAAGTCACGCTCGATAAAAATATTCCCTGTACGAACAATTTCAAAGCATCTCAAGGCGACGGGCTAAAACTCGCCGAACAAGTCGGTGCTAATGTCATCAATCTTGATGATATTCAGCTGCATCCGGGCGGAACTCCGAAAACAGGTATTATGTCCAGCTGGCCTAGCGGAAGAAACCGCATCTTCCTTACGCCCCAAGGTGACCGTTTTGTGAATGAAGATGCGGCACGCGATACTCTGTGCAAGGCCATCTTTAAAGAGGGCGGAAACTATTGGATTGTCTCAAACCATGTGAAATATCCGACTTTGGATTATTTGTCCAAGAATTTAACAATTGGAGAAATGATAAAGTTAGGACAAGCTTTCTCCGGCAACACGATTGAAGAGCTTGCTCAGAAAACGGGTATGGATCCGAAAAAACTTCGTGCATCGATTGACACCTATAACAATGTCGTTACAGGGAAAATTAAGGAAGACAATCTTGGCTTCAAAAAATTCACACAGGATGATAAGCCGATGACGGAAGGTCCTTTCTACGCCACGCCCATGGTTCCTGCAGTTCACCATACAATGGGCGGCATCCAAATTAATTCAGCGGCCCAGGTATTGGATAAGAATGGCCAAGTTATTCCAGGACTTTTCGCAGCGGGCGAAGTGACCGGCGGTGTTCATGGTTCTAACCGAGTCGGCGGAAACGGCATTGCAGACGCGATGGTTTTCGGAAGAGTTTCCGGGCAAACTGCTTTGAAGTAAGTTACTCCGCAAGCCAGTCACTAAATGGACATTCTGTTCAGAAAAATGCTTGCCAAGAGAAGAGCCTACTCTGCTGCAGGTCCTGAAGATCGTTCTGCTACTGTTATAGCAATAGAGCTGAGCTAATTAGCTGAAATTAAAGAAAATCCTTCTGTTCTTCTGGCAGAAGGATTTTCGTGTTTGTGAAATGGTGATTAATACGCTACTTGCTTATTCTTCTATTTTTTCCATGTGCTGTATGGGTTAGAAATTAAGTTAGAGTTGAAAAAGCGTGGATCGTAGGAAACTTCCCTTTCTCCGACCCTGCGATACTTTCAGTAAAAATCCTCTAAGAAACATTACAACTCTACCTTTTCTGCAGCCATTCTTAAATTTTCTTCATCCTTGCGAACGTAATTTCCTGTCGTTGCGACGCTGGCATGTCCCATGAGTTTTTGCACTTCCACAATATCTACGTTTTTACTGATGAGGCGAGTAGCAAACGTTCTTCTGAGATCGTGAGGTGTAAGTCTGCCTTCCAGGTTTTCGGTTTCAGAGACAAGTTTTTTTATTATTCGAGTAACGGAGGACGGATCAAGTGCGATGTCTAAATGAAGGCGCTGTTTATTATCTATACGTCCAAAAACAAATCCGGCATCACTTTCATTTTTATTTAACTGTCTGAATTCAAACCAGATTTTCAGAACATCAAGAACAGCATCCGGAAAATAAATATTTCTCTCTTTATTGCCTTTGCCGATAATTTTGGCGGATCTGCTTTTTAAGGAAACTTGTTTTACCTTTAATTCACAGACTTCAGCCCTTCGCAGTCCGCAACCTAGCATCAAATAGAAAATTGCCCTATTTCTCACCGTCCTTAAGGAATTTGCTTCTAGCGACTTGATCAGCGATGCAGATTCTTCAGACGAAATGGCCCGCCCGGACGGAGCTCTAAAAACTCTTCGCTGTTTTAAAGATTTAATTCTTTGAAAATGGTCCAAATCAATTTGTTTATTTCGCCAGGCGTTTAACGCCACAGATTTAAGTGCTGAGAGGTAGCAGTTATAAGTTCTAGCGGAACCCCAACTCTGGGCTGTCAAAAAAACAGTGACATGATTCGGCTGCATAGACTTCCAATCGCAATCTACTAAACCTTTGTAGCCGAAAAATCGGGCGAACTTATTTAACTTGCTTTTCATGCAGCGATAGGAATCTTTACTGCCAAGCGTAGCCAAATACATCAGCGCAGGATTCTCGATCAAATTTTGATCTGCAGTTATTGCGCCAAAGTTTGAAGGTTGGATCGGAGTCGGCTGAAACATGTTAAAAATTCCAAGTATGCACGATAATTAACATTATATTGCGTACTTTTATGATTTTTACAGGTCTTCATTAAAATCAAATAAATTTGAGTCGTTATTGGAAAAGAATAGGGCGGAAATTCACGTTGTTTAGCTTGCAATGATATTTTGCTATTTCTCGTCCGGTTTCGCTTAGGAATTTGAATTCTCAGATCGGAACTTTCGGTTTCTATTTTTCAATCTTGTTGTACTGTTCGTCTGTGACTTCTTCAAGCCAAGTGACACCTTTGCCTTCAGGATGATCTCCGGTTACCGTCATCTGAACCATCTGAGTATCAGGACCAGCTCCGTGGAAATGCTTAACTCCGGCCGGACAAATTACAACGTCACCAGGTTTAACAACTCGAGCTTTTTCTCCATATACTCCGGTTCTACCTTCACCACGGAGGACAGTAAAGAATTGACCTGCCGGATGGATATGCCAAAATGTTCTGGCTCCCGGTTCGAAAATCACAATTCCGTTGTGAACCGGCATACCGGGAACTTGTTGGCTCATCGGAATAACTTCTGCCTTACCTGTAAATACCTTAGAGTTCGCAGGGACTTTAGAAAGTGATTTTGCTTCTTTATAAATTTGAGAATTAGCAGGGACAGTTTCCGCAGCCATAACATTTACGCAGGAAAAAGCAGTAAAGAGAAGGGCGTCAACAAGAGCTGATTTTTTCAATTTTTCCTCCATGGACTCTATGTTTATTCCATTATTGTATTAATCAATCGCATGAGGACGGCGCGAATTATATGAAATTGAAAGGAATTAACAAGAGAAGCAGAGGATTAGATAAAGTTCCAATCGATTGGGACAAGTCTTCTTATAAAGGGTCCTTTCAAATAAATAGGCCCAAAAGTTACAATCCAACGATTAAAAAATGGTTATATGCTAACTGTTCGCAGATGTGAGAGAAAGCCTTACGTTAAAACTGACGAAATTCTTACCTTACGTCACACCTATAATTGAAAGTGCAGAAGGCGTTCTTCTCTGAAAAAAATTGAGCCCTGATTTTCCAAATCAAGGCTCCGACAAAGCGCTCGGAACTCCGAGGAAGCTCCGATGCTTGTTTTCTGTCTAAATACTACAAATACAACAAACAATAAATTTCAAAAGAACGCCTACTGCAACTCATTTTCTATCTGTTGAACCCCTTCAAAAATCATCTGTTTATAGAAGCGGCGAACAAATTCGGTGTGGAAGTCCATATTGTTGAAATAGGAAAAGGTGAAACGCTTTGGGTTAACTCCTACTTTTCTCTCCTCTGATTCTTCATGGCCTATGAACATGTGATCGGTTTTCGGGATGGCTTCAAATTTCTTACCATCTGTTAAAGACAGTTCCATCTTCATTGTCATATCATATTCATAGACGATCTTTTCTGGATATTCATTCTGGTTAGCTTTCTTAGAGGCCAGTGCGGCTTTAGTCTTTTCGTCCATCTGACGAGTGACATCAATTGATATGACGCCTTGCTTCTCCTTGTCGTCGGGATCGACAATGATGAAATTGCCGGTTTTTTCCAGGTAGCGTGCAGCAGCCAATTCCAGACCGTACTGCTCTCGCCAATCGGCTGGACGCTCTTCGAAGGGCTCTTGAACAATAGGACGGCCTTCCCAGGTGTAATTCACCACTAAAGCCACCTTCAAAGGAGTTTCTACCTTCTTGAATTGATCGGCTGAAATCACTTGAGTAGATGGTGCAAACCAACTTTCACGAGGATAGTCTTTGTGATCATAGGAAGCGCAGGCGCTCAAACCTAAGGTCACAGCTGCTAGAAGCATGACTATAAAAGCATTTTTTATCTGCATTTCTTAATTCCGTTAATAACAGGGAAGTCGCCCGAGCGGAAACGATTTATGGTCTTTCCTCTCAGGTACTTGGGTCGAGTTAGAACATATATTTGAGACCGATCTGTGCAGTTTCGTTGTGATAACCATACTGTCCGGCTTGCACGCCGACGGTAGCCCACCCAAGCAGATTTTTAGTCACATGGCCCTCAAGACCGGCCCTGAATTCGGCTAAATTCCTGCCTCCTTTAATATATTTACAACCTGTTCCCATCTGTACTCCGGCCCTCTTGGTATTGTGGACCCAATTACCTTCGATAAATCCGAGACCTTTATTCATGTGATTTGCATGAAGCCGTGCACCAATACGTAAAGAAACATTATTGGTTCCGAGTTGTTTAAAGCGCGTTTCCGTATCTTTGTCGACTGTCGTATCTGCCTTAACACCGTCCCACACTAACTGAATCTCAGGCTGGAAGGTCCAAATGAGTTTATTAAAGTCTTTAGAGCCAGATTGAGAAAGTGGAATGGTATAACCGCTTTCCACCGACCAAACCCACCCATTAGATTTATATCGGAAGTTGGCTAAATCCTCACTCCAAAGCTTGTTGTTGTAGTGGCCGAATAAAAGCCAGGAATCCACATAGAAACCGTCATCCGGGCTGTTCCCGGTATAAAGTGTGCCGTATACGCCTAGGGCATAACCATCTGACCGGCTTTGTGCAGAGCTGTAGGTCTTAGCGCTGGATCGATTGTATAAACCCCCTGCAAAGATACCCCAGACAGACTTGACATCCTGATTGAACTCATTTCTGACGAGGTCGGCGCCAATTTGGGTTACAGCGGTTCGAGAATGGGTCTTGATATCAGAACCGGCCCGGAAATGCGAATGAGACCCAACCTGGCGAACCCATCCGGCGGCTGCCCTTTCTTCTCCACTGAAAGGATCGATATAGTAAGCTTGACCAAATCTGTCGTGCAATCTCATATGCATGCGAGACCATGCTAAAGAGTTCGAAATGTAGGTCCCGCTCTCCGGTCTTTCCTCGACTCGCTCAAGGACCAGATCAATACTGTCTCCGATTTGATCAGGGTAGCCATCCCATTCAACTCGATATAACCCTTCCATTGTGCCTCGTTCATGAACCACAACGAGCTTATCTTTTTCGTAAATGACATTAAATGCCGTAAGGCTACCCGACTGGTTTTTGATTACTTCATAACGATCGGCTAATGAAGAGTCATCAGTAACAGCAATTGCCTTTCTGCTGCTGTGAATGTGGATAGTGCTGTTATCCAAATTCGTTGATTGGTTTTCCGTCAACAAAATAATCGGTTCTTTTTCTCTGACCATCAATCCGGCTAGATCAAGGTCAATCCGATCGAAGTTCCCGATATTCTGCACTGTCCCTTTGAAATTAGTAATATTCAGCGTATTACCATTTGTCCCTGTCGATGCTCTCCCCCGACCGTAAATCCAGGCTCCCGTGACATCTATACCTTTTCGTCCATCTAGATAAACGACGTTGTTCTTAACATCGCCGGCGCTCGTTCCTCCATATACCAAGCCTTTAATCGTTCCTCCATTGAGGAATACTTTATTGCCGATAACATTACCGGCAACAGCCGCTCCACCGGATATTCCTCCTTCAACGTAACCATCATCAATCACTACAGTATTATTTTGGATATAGGCAGGCTTTTCCGTGACAGAGTTGCCCGCAAGGCTTTCGCCACCGACAACCCGTCCCACTACTGAAGTCTTGCCGGAGATATTGATGGTATTGTTTTGTACTAAAGCAGAATAGTTCTCTGACGATTCTCCGATATTGGAATTAGCAGCATTGAGACTGCGGCCGCCGGATGTCGGTGGGGTTGCCGTCACTCGGCCTCCGGTCACACCTCCAGAAACCTCTGCATTTTCAAGAATAACTGAGTTGTTTTGAGCTTGGCCCAGACCCTCATTAAGTCCTGCTGCAATGTAAGAACCAGAGACGGCAGCGTTTTTGATAACAACTGTATTCCCGTTTGTGCTTCCTTCCCCGCTTCTTAGATAGCCTCCAACTACGAAATTATCTACAGTAAGTTTTGAAGTGCTGACCGATGCCGCTTCAAGCCAAACAGTATTTCCGCTAGAGTCGCCATTCCCTGTTCCGTCATTGAAACCACCGGCTACGTATCCTTTTACGTTTAGCTCTGCAACTAAACTTGTATTGATAATAGTAACTTTGTTGTTATTAGCGGCTCCCTCTGATTGCATACCAGTAATACCGCCAGCAACAAAACCGCCTGCCGTATAAGAAGGATCAGTTGACGAAGGATCAACTTCGAATAGGACCAGATTATTACAGGAATCCGACGAGCCGACTGCCTGATTGAATCCAGCTACAACATTTCCTGAAACGTTGGTATTTTTTATAGAAACGCTATTTTCATTGGTATTTCCATTGCCTCCTGCTTCTATATAACCACCAGCAACAGAACCTCCTTGATTAGACCATCCGGTGATTTCACTATCTTCAATGGTTATAACATTTTGAGCAACATTCCCGTTTCCAGTCGAGACTCCACCACGGACTCCGTCCTCAATAGTCACATTTCTAAGATGTACTGCATTATTCAGGACATCCCCTGATCCTTTTGAGCGAGCGCCAACCACACGTCCAGTAAGTGACTCTCCGGAAACTACACTCACAGAGCCTCCGTTCATCCATACTTCATTGTTAGTTAGAGTCACATTGCCATGGTCACCCCAATCCAATCCTCCAGCAACGAAGCCTTGGACATGCGTGTTCGTAAGTATAGTTTTATTTTTATCTACAAGGCCGTTTCCCTGGCTCACACCACCAGCCAAATACTTTCCTTTAAGGCTACTATCTTCGACAGTAACCGTGTTGTTAGTTGCATTCCCTAAGCTTCCTTCTCCGATTAGGCCTCCAACTACAAAGTGGCCATCGATATCATCGCCGTCGTACAGAGTTACATTCTTTAGGTAGACATTGTTTTCAACAGCATTACCTTTTTTACCGAGGTTATACCCTCCCGCAATATATGTAGTGACCTGTGTATTTTGGATGCTAACTGAATTTTTGTTTGTGTCCCCGTTCGGAGTAGAGTCGGCTAACTCTGAACCAATATATCCCCCTAGAACAAACTCACCGACAGTTACTAAAGAGTTGGAGCCATTGGGACTTCTAGCCGTATCGATAAAAACTATATTTCCGCTAGCACCGCCTTCTCCTACGCCGCCGTTATAACCACCTGCAACGTAACCATTTATCTCAAAAGAATTTTCAGAGCTGGAGTTGATAATCTTAACTGTATTACTATTCGTGACGCCAGCCCCTTTTTGCTTGTCGCCTATGATTCCCCCAGCAATGAAGCCGGCCGCCTCAAAAGATATTTCGCTAGCCGTGGAAAGAATTTTTACGACAACGGTATTACCACTGGCGCTGAGAGTACCTCCAGCTTGGTTGTATCCGCCTCCAATATTGCCGTAAACATTACTATTTTCAATAACTACGTTGTTGTTATCAGTCTTTCCGTTATAGTGGCCCCCTTCATAGTGTTCAATAAATCCGCCTGCCACATAACCATCAACTTGGCTATCCTGAACCTGAACATAATTATTTAGGGCGTTTCCGCCAGATTGATTAGCTGCTCCAAGAACATGACCCTCATTTTCTCCCCCTGCCTTGATCTTAGCGCTCTGTACGTAGACAGAATTAAAATTAACATCGCTTCCAGTCCAAGAGCGTGCTCCTGCAACGCGCCCGACTACTGAACCGCCAGCTACGGACACCTTATTATTCGTAAGCGTTACATCTTTTCCGTACCAATCCAGACCACCTGCCACAAATCCTACGACATCAGTATCCACTAGACTGACCTCGTTAAGATCAACAGTCCTGTTCCCTGGCTCACACCGCCTGCAATATATTTACCGGTAAATTTGCTTTTTTCAAGAACAACCTTATTCTTGTAAGCGTCACCCGTACCTTCAGAATTAGAAAGAAGTCCTCCGACAACAAAACGACCGTCTACGACTCCCGAATCATATAGGGAAACGCCTTTCAAATAGACTTCGTTTTCGCTTGCAGAGACCTGACCAGCTCCCTGGTTGTAGCCCCCTGTAATATATTGCGTGACATGACTATTCTGAATAGAAACAAGGTTCTTATTAGTTTTACCTGTTCCTGCGGTTCCAACTAATCCCCCCAGTACATATTCTTTAATATCAATTAGGTAATTTTCACCGGTCTGCGGCGGATTAATAAATACCTTGTTGCCACTGGCATCACCAATACCAGTTGCAAAGTTGGCACCGCCTGCGACATACCCATTAATTTCAAGTTTGCCATTGCCTCTAGTGTTTGTAAGTGTTACCTGGTTGTTATTCGTATTTCCAACTCGATCAGCGGTACCCACAGATCCGATCAAACCACCAGAAATAAATTTATTTATTACTAAATTAGCCTCGCCATATTCAGAATCAGCAATGACATCAACTACATTCCCGTCAGCACTTCCCCCAGCAATCGATATATTATATCCCCCAGTAACACCCAAGCCATTAGGCGACCCTTGTATATTTGTATTTTTGATCAGTACCTGATTGTCGTTTGTGTCACCATTCCCAGCCATCTGAAGGTTAGCACCAGCAACATAGTCAGCTATTAAGCTATTTTCAATCTTGACAACATTGCCCGTAAGATCTCCGACAGCTTCACTCAAAGCCCCCGAAACAAAACCCGCTACCGAGGAATTTTGAAGCTCAACATTATTTCCTTTTGCGTTGCCCTCTTTCAAATTCCCGGGGGCTAAAACATAACCACCTATGATCTGTGTGGCACCCTCAACTCTGACGAGAGAAATGCTATTATTATTGGCATTGCCGCTTGAATTGACATAGCCGCCATAAATAAAGCTACTAACGATAGTTGTGGTTACGCTGTTTTTTAACTCGATTTGATTGTTATTAGCGTTTCCAGTCCCGTTTGGCCCGTCTACGTACCCACCGAAAATGGGACCGCTGATAGCGGTAGTAGCGCTGACATCGCTATGAATTTGATTGTTACTGGCGTCCCCCGTATATGCCCAGCCACCAGCAAGTGCCCAAGGACCGCCTGTCGCAGCCTGAGCAGATCCTTTTAGAAGAATTACATTGCCATCCCCTTCAGTAGCAGGCTGTAGATATTGTAAATACCCCCCCCCTATCCGGCACAATTATCGTATCAGCATAGGCTTCCGAAAGTGAAAACGCTAGCAAACACAGTGGAAAAATTGATAAACAAGAACTTCGATTTTTATGAACTCTTGGTAAGTGAGGCAATGACATTTTATGATTCCTTATACTTTCCCTATCAGCTTTCTTAAATAATTTTCGTCAAGGGTGCAAGGGTAGTTTAATCCAACTTACAGCCTTTTGCTAAGGAACCTCTTCGAAACAAGTCTATTATTTTAAAATGCTTTCAGCTAGTCATAGGTTGACGTAGTGCTCGAACTGAACGGTTTGCTGGAACATAATCGTACCTTCATTTCAAGACATGCATATGGTTAAACCACTCCCTATCGTTAGGGTTCTCTGCTTCTACCATCCAGCGCCATTCAATAGCGCTTCATAGAATCGATTTTGGATAAGTTTAAAATCATTGAATACATCAAAGATATGGCGAAGACATTAGAAGATTTCGTCATTACGAAAAATCTCCCAAGAGAAAGGTCCTTCATGTTCGGCAAAAGCGTTGAGAAAAAAGAAAATCGAGGAATAGTCATGTGCTTCCTTGTAGCGGTGTATACGATTACGAGTATCGTTTTTCTGCTTCAAGTCAATCAATACACACAGGACATTTACGATTTTCCGTACCTCGTTTCCTCTCAGGCGCGAATTATGAAGAGCCGTCTCTACGACTTTAGAAGCCTAACGCCGGTATTGTTTTCTTCAAAAGACTTGAATTCAGCCCAGTTAGAAAGCGCTTTAAAAACTCAGGAAACGCTTCAAAGACAAAGCATTACGATTATTGAAGATCGCTATCGCGGCAGCCCGGAAGAACTGCAGGAATTAAAAGATGCATTGAAAATTATCGGTCAGCGCCGACGCGAGCTCGTGGAACTCACTCGCGAAGATCCCACCGTCGAAAACGTCATTAAACGCTATAACCAAATCGTAGAACCTGCATTTATTCATTTTGACGATATTCTTGATCGGATCGCATCTAACGCTGATCAGCGAGGCAGCGACATCAACGATAAATCCGATCGGAACATCTATGGATTCGTAATCGGTACGATCATCATGGGCATTCTGCTCCTATGGTTTATTTACACTGGGTCGAAAGACTTAAACCGTGCATATGTCAAAGGACTCAAGCGGGATAAATTACTTAAATTGCTCTATGCCAACGTTGATGATGTTTTTATTATCTTCAACGAGAAAAAAGAACCCGAATATGTCAGCGACAATAGTCTTCGAATTTTGGGCTTCGATCCAGACGCAATTACAAATAACAAAGAAGAACTTTTGAACCGTTTCTACGATGAGGATAGAAATTGGCTCAGAAATATCTTGAATGATCGAACCATCATTAAAACTGCGACGCGAAATATTGAGCTTAAGGGCAGCAGCCAGAACTTTCAGTTAAGCGTCTATCCAGTTCGCCAAGGGCTGATTGATTGGACGGTAGTTTCATTATTTGATGAAACAGAACAAATTGCATACCAAAGAAACTTGGCTGACGCTCTAACGACGGCTAAGAATGCAAGTCAAGCAAAGAGCGACTTCCTCTCTCATATGTCGCATGAAATTCGAACGCCGATGAATGCCATCATCGGTATGACAACAATTGCTTTATCTCGAATCGGCGACAAGCAAAAAGTTGAAGACTGCCTGAAGAAAACGCTTCTTGCTTCCCGGCACTTGCTTGGCTTAATCAACGACATTTTGGATATGTCAAAGATTGAGAGTAATAAGCTTGCGCTTTCTTATGAGAACTTTGACCTCCAAGAAACGGTTCACTGCATCTATAACTTAATTGAGCCTCAGGCCAAAGAAAAAGGCGTCAGTTTCGAAATCATTACAAACGACATCCGTCAGGAGTGTCTGGTTGGCGACCCGCTGCGGGTCAATCAGGTATTTATCAATGTTATAGCCAATGCCGTTAAATTTACGCCTCGGGGCGGCAAAGTTACGATGAGGTTGTCGGAAAAGCATACAAGTCCGGAACATATCCACTTGCGTTGTGTCATCAGTGACAACGGAATCGGCATGAAAAAAGAGTTCTTAAGCCGAGTATTTCTGCCCTTCGAACAGGAGACGGCCGAGATCGCTCAGCATTTCGGTGGCACGGGCTTGGGGCTTGCTATTACGCACAATCTCGTTAATTTGATGGGAGGCAGTATTGACGTCCAAAGTGAAGAAGGTAAAGGCAGTACCTTTACGATCGATCTTCCTTTCGGAATTTCTAAGGACTCGGCCAAACACTCCGAAAGTTTGCTTGAACTTCGCGCTTTAGTAATTGACGATGATAAAGATACCTGCGAACATGCGTGTGTCCTACTTGATCAGCTAGGACAAAAGACGGAATATGCCTTGAGCGGCAAGGAAGGCCTAGAAAAAATCAAAAAAGCCATCCAAGAAAATAATCCTTTTGACATCTGTTTCCTCGATTGGAAAATGCCGGAAATGGACGGCGAAGCAACAGCCCGCGAAATTCGTAAAATCGTTGGTCCGGAAACTCTCATTATTATTATCAGCGCCTACGATTGGTCACCGATTGAAAGTAAGGCAAAAGAAATCGGCATTAATGGCCTCATCGCTAAACCTTTCTTTAGCTCTTCCTTCTACAACTGGCTCTCCGACCCAAGCATTAAAGAACATAAAGGACGAGATAAAGAAATCGTCGTTCAAGATAATACGAAGAAGAGACGGGTTCTTTTAGCCGAAGATAATGAGTTTAATGCTGAGGTTGCTCAAGACTTCCTGGATATGGCTGGATACACGGCAGAAGTTGTCGGCGACGGAGAACAAGCCGTTAAAGCATTTGAAACCCATGAACCCGGTTATTACTCTATGATCTTTATGGATATCCAGATGCCTGTCATGAACGGTTTGGAAGCTACGCAAATGATCCGAAGCCTGCTCAGGGAAGATGCACATACCATTCCGATCGTTGCAATGACAGCCAACGCTTTTTCCGAAGACGTTTCCAAGTCCCTAAATGCCGGTATGAACGATCATATTTCCAAACCGATTGACCTGAAGAAGCTCCATGCGGTTTTGGGAAAATACGCCGGCAGAAAAGACAACGAGGACAAATAACGAAAGCTCAAAGGGTTTAACTTGGTGATGTGGGTACTTTAGGAGATCTGCGTAAATATTTATTAAGACTACAAGAGCGACCTGATTTGGGAGTTCTCCTAAAGTGATAAAGCGAGAGCCTTATTGCTGAGGCTCTCGCTAGGCTTATGGTTTGAGGCGCGCTGTGTCACGCAGTACTTATCAATTGGATTTATGCAGAGAGTAGTTTTTTAATCGTCTGCTTATAAATTTCGTAGCAGTTTTTAACTTGATACGGATAGCCGTATTCGTTGTCTCCGTGCATATTTCCGCCGGAAGGTCCGAACGTGACAACAGGAATTCCGCAGGAAACTGCCAGAATATTAGAGTCGCAAACCGACGGGTCATAATCAATCGGAAGATCTTCGCCGGTGACTTCCTTGAAACTTTCCTGAAGTTTGACAACAAGTTCATGATCTTCAGGAACAGCAAAAGACTTCATGTAGGGGCTGTTGCGCGGTTTCAAATGGATATCAACTTTGTCTGCCAAGCCGAGTTTTTCTGCAGCCTCCTGCATCTGACGGATGCACATCGCTTCATCTTCTCCCGGAACAACATAGCGGTCCACAAACATGTAGCAGCTGTCTGGAACAACCAGAGCACCGGAATTGCCGCCTGCTAAGTAACGGACGCACCATGTGCCGTGATGAAGTTTGGGATGCGAGAGTGTCGGGAGTGCTTCAATCGCAGCGGCCAAGCGACCGGCAGAAATCAGAGCGTTTTCTCCGACTTCCGGGTAACGACTGGCGTGCCCTGCCTTGCCTTTAACCGTGATTTCGAAGCTGAAACGACCTCGGAAGCCCACAGCCACATTGTTGTAGCGGCACTCCGCCATGATGGCGTAATCCGCATGAACCACGTCTTCGTCAACGAGCTGATAGGTTCCTTTGCTTAATCCTTCTTCATCGGCGACAAAGCAAACCAAGATCTTTCCGGAAAACTCATCTTTGTGCTGAGCAAAGTACTCAACTGTCGAAAGGATTGCGGCGTCTCCGCCTTTCATGTCCATAGAGCCGCGGCCGTAGACTTTTCCGTCAATTTCGGTTGGCATAAAGGGATTGGTTTTCCAGTTCTTTAAGTTCACGTCAACAGTGTCAATGTGACCGATAAGAAGCATGGTTTTGCCGGGCTTGCCGCTGTCGAGTACTGCCCAAACAGAAGGACGCTGTCTGTCGGTATCTTCCGGGAAATAGCTGTAGTGAGGCTCCAGCCCCATGGAGCGCAGAACTTCGGCAACATAGTCTGCTGCTCCGACTTCGTGACCGGATACGGAATCAATGGAAATCAAGTCATACCAGCGCTGAAAAAGTTTTTCCATGATTTACTCCTTTGCCAGCTGGCCGTTGAATCGAGAACCTTCTTCTTCCTCAACTGCTTGTTCTTCAAGCTTGGCCATACCAATGCCGGTCAGTGCATAGACCGCAGACAGGATGATGGAGAGCCAAAGCATCGGAGCAAATGCAAAGAAAGCAATGTTGGCAACACCTAACGTGGAAGCTGTGTAAGAGCCAGTGGTAGACCAAGGAACCAACGGAGCAAGGCCTGTACCGGTATCAAGCATCATGCGCATCAGATTCTTACGCTGCAGACCGTATTTCGGGAACATGTCCTTAGTCATGGAACCGACAACCGGATAGCTGACGTAATAAGCGCCGGTAATCATGAAGAAAAGCGTATGCAGGCACATGACGCAGAAGGCCGAGCGAATTTTCTGACGTAGTCCAATAAAACATCTGCAACGCCCGCAGTTCTCAAAGGAGCACCGAAAATAGCCGCTGTCATTAATAAGCCGATCGTACTTAACATGCTGGTGAAACCGCCGCGGTTGAGCATCTTGTCAACGAAAGCAGAATCCGTGTGGATGCTAAAGCCGCTGTACATGTAGTTCATCATGTTCTTGAGGCTGACATCCTGAAGGAACATACCTAAGAATGCAGCAACGGCAATACCTGCAACGAATGTCGGGATAGTCGGCTTCTTCCAAGCAATCAGACCGATCACAACAAATACCGGAAGCAGACTAATCGGATTGAGATTAAAGCTCTTCTCAATCGTTCTTAAAATTTCAACGTAAGTTGCGCTTTCAGCTGCAGAGCCGCCGCTGAATTCCAGACCGTAAGCAAAGAAGAAAACTAAACTGAACAGATAAGCCGGACCTGTGGAAATCAGAGCATGTTTAATGCCTTCCATTAACGGTGTATCCGTCACGGTGGCAGTGATCACGGGAGAGTCGCTTAAGGGAAAAATCTTATCGCCGAAGAAAGCACCCACGCAGACTGCACCGGCGGCTGCCTCAACGGGAATACCAAGTCCTTCGCCCACGCCCATGCATGCAACGCCGACTGTAGCCAGCGTGCCCCAAGAGGTTCCTGCTAAAGTACTCATTAACGTGCAGAGAATACAGGCAACCGGGAGGAACAAGGCCGGAGTGATCACCTGCATACCGTAGTAGACCATGACCGGAATCGTCCCGGAGGCCATCCAAGAGCCGATGAGAATACCGACGGACAAAAGAATCAGCATTGCAACAAGCATCGAAGCGATGGTATCTTTGATGCCTTTTTGAACGCTGTCATAAGAAATACCGAAGGCACAAGCCATTAAGCACATAATGGCGCCGTCAACGGCAAGAACGATACGGGCATTAACCTTTAAAGCCATCAATCCGAAAAAGATTATGGCAATACCTACAGCAAGCATGGTCATAGCCTGCCACGGTGCTAAGCGGGAACTTGAGTTGGTTTGAGACATTTCGTCCTCTTGATATTGTTATGTTTCATTCTGGAGCTCCTCGAGCATCCGGACCTTAAAGGGAATATCAAAAGGAATAAGGTTCGAGACCTCGGGTAGCGCTCCACTGTTCAGTGACAGTCCGCCGAATGTTTTTCGACGGCCCAGGTCCGATCAATTTAGGAGAGATCGATCGGCCTTCGGCAAACTTTCCTTTTGCTGCCTCCCGATTCTCCTTTAAAGGAAGCAACTACTTATAAAGTCTGCACCTCTACCTGATCCCTTAATCTTAGAACTTCAGGTGCTCTCTTGGCATACATTTAGATACAAAGCACCTTATCGTTTTCCCGAGAATCGACTTTCGTTAATGAGCAGTCTGACAAATGAAAACGACTCCTCAAGTGCATTTTTCTAACATTTATCTAACATTCGATTTGTTAGATTAGATGGAAATTTGTTAGAAAAGCGTGTTAGAAAAAATTCCGCCGTACCACTGCTGATTCGGCGGAATTCGTTTTTATTCAAGAAATTACCTATTATGTATCATTCCCAAGCCGGAACTACTGCACCTTTAAATTCTTCCTTAATGAATTTAGCTACTTCCGGAGATTGGAATGCCTTCACAAACTTCTGGACGTCTGCATTATTAGCATTGTTTTCTCTTGCAGCAATAATGATCAGCGCATAAGGTGCTTCTTTAGATTCGTAGTAGAAGCCGTCTTTTTCCGGAGAAAGACCTGCGCTGATAACGTAATTCATCGGAATCGTAGCAATGTCGACGTCGGACAAACTCCTCGGCAGCTGAGCGGCTTCGAGTTCTTTAAATTTCAGATGCTTCGGATTGTCGATGATGTCGGCAACCGTAATTGCAGAGCCGTCTTTTCCAGGCTGCAATTTAATTAAACCGGCTTTTTCAATTAACTGAAGTCCGCGGCCTTCGTTGCTCGGGTCATTCGGGATCGCAAACGTTGCGCCGTCAGGAATGTCCTTCAGACTGTGAATATTTTTTGAATAAAAACCCATCGGCTGAACAACAGCTACACCGATATTTTTGAGGTGTGTACCCTGCTGCTTGTTGAAATTGTTGAGGAACGGCTCGTGCTGATAAATTACGATATCTAAAGAACCCTCTTCCAAGCTCTTGTTCGGGGAAATGTAGTCCGTAAATTCAATGACCTTAACGTTTAAGCCTTGTTTCTTAGCTACTTCTGCGGCCTTTTGAACATTCGCTGCGTGAGGGCCTGCGGTCGCACCGACTTTAAGTTCGGCGGTTTTTTTATCGCCGCATCCGGAAAGAAGGAGAGGAACGGCAATCACTGCTGTGGCAGCCAGTTTTAAAAATTGGAAACGTTGCATGCTTTTCACCTATTACAAAGTTAGTTGTTTAATTTTGTCGGGACTTGAAAAGCGGGCGGTTTTTGGATGTACCTTCACTCTGCTTACTCTTATCCCGAGTTAAAGATGGATTTTGGGAAAGACAAATAGAGAAGTCAGTAAGACATTCCTTAGCAGAAAGTCAGACTCACATTCGGCACATTCGATTGGACAGCACAAGGCATTCGCTGTGAAGCGAAGCTTTAACGGTGTGGGTCAATGTGCTGTTCATTTTCAAAGTTTCAACGAAGATCGAATGGTTTCATTTTATGGACAAAAAAGAAGTAAAAACGGAAACGCGAATACGATTTTTAAATAGCAACTCTGTATTGCTTAAACACTAGCCATCTTAAAAGAAAGCCAATTTATCAACAGGGCCCGTAAAACACCGTCATTCATGACGATGATATAAGGGCCTCACAAATTCGCGGTTCGGCATATTTTGATACCTAATTTGTCGGTGGAAATAGAGGGCCCATCACGGCTGATTTCGGAATAAGAGAAACGGAACCAAAGATATTTCTCCCCAAAATTTGTTTCGGATTTTACCGTATCGTTTTTCCCTATGATGCAGCTTATACGACTCCGTTACAATGGGTTATTACAGCGGGGGAACATAGGTGTTAATTAGACGCGGTTTCAAATTCGAACTAAAACCAAATGGAATGCAGATTCAACTGATGAAGCAATTCTGTGGCTGCGCCCGTTACGTCTACAACCGCACCTTATCCCTTGAAAGGTCGCTCTACAAAAAAGACAACAAGCACTCCTTCAAATACGCTGAGGCAGCCAATAGACTTCCTGAATGGAAAAAGAAAAATCCTTTTTTAAAAGAGTGTCACAGTCAAGTTCTTCAGCAATCGCTGAAGGACCTGGATCAGGCTTACACCAATTTCTTTCGGAAGCGGGCTAATTTTCCGAAGTACAAGAAAAAATTCCGGAATGACTCCATCAGATTTCCCCAGGGCGTTGCACTTGATGAGGTTAAGCAACAGATACGACTGCCGAAAATCGGCTGGGTAGGATATCGAAAAAGCCGAGATATCATGGGAGCTATAAAGAATGTCACCGTCAGCCGACGTGGCGAGAAGTGGGATGTCAGCATACAGACTGAGTATGAAGTTTCCTCACCTGCTTCGAACCCTTCAGAAATAGGAATAGACATGGGAGTCAAACGTTTTGTGACTATGTCAAACGGTGACTTCGTCGAACCTCTCAACCCTTTCAAGCAGGAGCAGGAAAAACTTGCAAAACTTCAAAGAAAGCTTGCGAGACAAAAGAAAGGAAGCAGAAACAGCAGAAAGACAAAGCGAAAAATTGCTCGATTGCACCGCTATATAGCCGACAGCCGAAGAGATTTTCTTCACAAGACCTCGACAAAGATAGCTAAAAACCACAGCATCGTGTACGTTGAGGATTTGAAGGTATCGAACATGTCCGCTTCTGCCGGCGGAACAAAAGAATCCCCGGGCAAAAACGTCCGGCAAAAGAGCGGACTGAATCGATCTATTTTGGATCAGGGATGGTATAGCTTTTTCCAGATGCTCTCCTACAAATTAGAGCGGGGAGGAGGAAAGCTGATAAAAGTTGATCCTAGAAACACTAGCCGAACTTGTCCCCGATGCGGGTTTGTCTCTGCAGAGAACAGAAAATCGCAAGCGACCTTTGCATGCATTGGCTGCGGTTACCGCTCCAACGCAGATGAGGTCGGAGCGATAAATATATTATGGGCCGGGCAGGCCCGGTTAGCCTGTGCAATGAGCGGCGCAGTAAGGCCGCTATCAGCAGGAACCCGAAGAGACCTACTGCAGCACTAGGCTACGGCCGCTGCGGAATCCTTGTCATTTATGACGAAGAGGATGTCAAGTAACGACTATAGAAGTGATAAGAAAAAAGCCTCCGAATCTTGGAGGCCCTGCGTTATCTCGTCAAAGTCTTTCGGTACCGATACATATGCAAAAGCGTGAACACGGTGTACGCGATTCCCGCATATGTATGGAGTTTCCAGTTTTTCAGCAAGATTGATGCAAGGGTGGCTCCGCCAAAGAGCATCATGCTGCCGTTCTCCACCCTGCGAAGCTCCTTGCTTCTCAGAATTTTCTCGGGCGCGCACCGACTGCTGACAGGGAGCCCTTCCAGGTTGTGCTGCAAGATCTTTTCAAGCTGCTGCTCGTCAAAAAGCTCCGGCACAAATCGAATGAGCAAAGAACCCGTTGTTTCGTTGATATCTGCCGTTTCGATTCCTGCGACATTTCTAACTTCGTCGAAAATTTTTACCGCAGTCTCATTGCTTTTTAGCTGAGGGATCCGCAACCGCATCCGACTTTTTGTGCGGCTAACGATGTATTGATCTAAGAAAGTCATTGCGCAAACTCCAGGAGGAAAGGTGCATAGTCGGATGTGTCGCCTGGAAGCTTGGCGCGCTGAGCGTTCCAGGCCACGCCGAGCGTTGTCGCATTATGCAGAACGGCTCCGGTCGCCGGCATAATCAATCCGGCCAGCCCTCCGACTAAATACGCTGTATTCAGTCCGATCGTAGTTCTGAAATTCGTTTTGATTCTTGCGTAGGTTCTTCTTCCGAGCTCCAGCGCCAGCGGCAAATGCGTTAAATCAGAACCTAATAGAACAACGGAGGCGACTTCCTTTGCAAGATCGGCGCCGTCGGACAACGAGACGCCGACCGAAGCAGCAGACAGCGCAGGCGTGTCGTTGATGCCGTCACCGATCATCAAAACGCGCCTGCCCTCTTTTTCTAAACGCGACACAATGGCGGACTTTCCGTCGGGAAGCACTTGAGAGTAGAACTCGGTAATTCCGAGACGAGCCGCCACATTGGCCGCGGTTTTTTCTCCGTCACCGGTGATCATCACAATGTGCGGAATGCCCATTTGGCGAAGGCGAGCTATGACATACTTCGATTCGTCTCTTAAAGGATCTTCAATGCCGATCAAGCCTATGAGCTTCTGGCCCATCGCCAGATAGAGAACAGAATGACCTTTGGACGCAATGGCTTCAATTTGGTTTTGCGCAAAAGCACATGACACGCCTTCATCTTCTTCTACGAAATGACGGGAACCGATCACCAAATGCTGACCGCGTAATTTCGAGGCAATACCGTGGCCGACAATATATTCAACCTCTGCATGCTCTTCTTCATGCGCCAAATTCTTTTGCTCTGCGGCTTTGACCACAGCGCGGGCAACCGGATGCGGGAAATGTTCTTCCAAACAAGCAGAAATCTTCAGAACCTCGTCTTCCGTCCAATCAGGATCCAACGAAACGACCTTTGCAACCTTTGGCGAGGAAACAGTTAACGTGCCGGTCTTATCAAAAACGACGGTATCAACTTTGGCTAACGCCTCCAAATATTTACCGCCTTTAATAAGGATCTTGTGGTTAGCAGCTTCCTTCATCGCACTTAAAAATGCGATCGGTGTCGCAAGCTTTAAAGCGCAAGAATAGTCAACCATTAAAACAGCGGCTACTTTTGCCAAGTTCCGGGTAGCCAAGCCCACAACACCTGCTAATAAAAAGCTGTACGGGACGATTCGGTCGGCAAGACGAACGGCCTGACCCTCGATACTCGCCTTTGCTTTTTCGCTGCTTTCAATGAAGCTGACGATCTTATTCAGTCGGGTTTCCGATCCGATTCCTGTCGGACGAATCAGAAGTTTGCCTTCTTCCAGCGTTGTTCCTGCAAAAACCGTACTGGCGCAATAACGGTGTACGGGAAGCGGCTCGCCGGTCATTGAAACCTGGTTGACCATTCCTTCGCCGCCGATGACCTCTCCGTCGACGGGAATTGCAGAACCGGCTCTAACGATGACTGTGTCTTTTTCCGTTAAGGAGCCAAACGGAACTTCAAGCTCAATGCCGTCCTTCTCAATCCAAACAGTGTCTACATTAACTGCCAGAGATTCCGTCAAATTGGCCATGGTCTTTCTGCGGGTCCACTCTTCCAGGCGTTCCCCGAGACCGAGCAGAAGTGCGGTCGTGCTCGCCGTTTTGAAGTCCCGCATGATGAGCGCCAGAAGGATAGAACTCATGTCCAGAACCTCGACACTCAGCTTTCCCTTAAACAAACTACTGAAACCGTCATAGAAAATATCTTTGACGCTATTGATGAAAAGCCCCAGACGCAGCGGGAACGGAATCAAATTTCTGGCGACTAAGCGCACGGCCGGCCAGAAAGCAACCTCAGAAACCAGACTGCCGCCTTTCGGTATAGTTTTAGGCATTGAGTTAAGCGTTTCGATTTCTTCCCCGAGCAAGGATCGTGTTTTTTCAAAAGCGCTCTCCGCCTTGTACACGATCAGCACACTTCCGGTTCGGGCGTTCACTTCCACGCCTTCTATGCCGGGAATCAATTCGATTTTGTCCGCCAACTGCTCAGCGGCCTCAAATCCAAATTTGAAATCAGAGCGAAAACGCGCACGATGGCGCGTTTTCGATACCACTCGAAAATCCATACCTACCTCGACAGCTAAATTTCTGAAACTAATGTCAGAAAGTCCGACTTATTCTTTTTTCGAATCTTCAGGGACAACAGTCGGAGCGGGCGTCACAGCCGGTTTCTGTTCTTCGGCTTTACGATCTTCGTATTTTTCTTTGGCTTCGGCAGCTAAATCTTCACATGTTTCTTTGAGCGTTTCAGCCTGCTCAATGATTGCATCCTTAATGTCGTATCCGTACGAAAGGACTTTGGCGGCATGAGGACGAAGATTTCCGCGTTTGACGACAGCAGCACCAAAAGCACCGAGTAAGACGCCGCCGAGGACACCAAGCAATACCTTGTTGTTTTCACCCATGATAAGTAACCTTTACTTTTGTTTGAAATGAGAATTATTCTAGTTTACGGAAGATTTTTTTGAACCCTAAGCACGCAAAATGAGCAAAGCAACGGGTCTCACAACCTCCGGCACCTTCAGCAAAAGCAGAGAAAATTTTGTGGTCTTTTTCTCATAGTTACCATCCAAACTATCGCGTCCTTTTTCCTCCTTGATCAGGCGCACACCCTTCCTTAACGTTGATTCTCGGTATACTTTCGAGGTTGTGGTCTTTTTTACATAATTAATTATTTTCGGAGTCCCAATGAGCTACATCTGCACGAGCTGCGGCAAAGAAACACCCACTTCAACCTTTCATAACGCCTGCGAATGCGGCGGCCTGTTTTCCCTTCCTCAGGATCACCTTCCTCTTTGGCAGGAATCCTTAATTGATAAATCGGTTTGGTCTCAATTCCGTTACCACGCTTTTATGAATTTGGACGGTGATGTTTGGCGCCGAGTTTCCATGGGAGAAGGCATGACGCCCATCGTTTCCTATAACGGAAACGTCTTCCTCAAGATGGATTTCATGATGCCGACGCTCTCCTTTAAGGACCGCGGAGCAGCTACCTTGGTAAGCCATATGAAAGCCATCGGCGTTAAAAAATGCGTTCAGGACTCCAGCGGCAACGCCGGCGTGGCTGTTGCCGCCTACTGCGCCAGAAGCGGTATCGCCTGCGAAATTTACGTTCCCGAAGGCACCAGCCCGAATAAGATCGCCATGATTGAAGGCTTCGGAGCCAAAGCGGTTGTCGTCCCCGGAACTAGAGACCATTGCGCCGAAGTCTGCCGCTCTAAGGTCAAAGAAGAAGGGGCTTACTACGCCAACCACGTTTACAACCCTTACTTCTACGAAGGCACAAAAGCCTATATTTATGAAACCTTTGAGCAGCTCAAAAGAATCCCTCGTCATATCTTCATTGAACTCGGCAACGGAACGCTCTTCATTGGCGCCGTCCTCGCTTTAGAGTATCTCATGCGTTCCGGAGTTATCGACGAATTCCCGCAACTCATCGCTGTTCAAAGCGAAAACTGCGCTCCGTTCTATGAAACCGAAGAACAGGGGTCTTCTTCTTTAGTCGAAGTCACACCGAAACCAACATTGGCAGAAGGCATTGCGATCGGCAAACCGGCTCGCGCAGATGAAGTACTCGACATGATCCGCCGCCACAACGTCAAAGTAATCACCGCTCCGGAAGACAGAATTCTTCCGTGCCGCGAGGAAATGGCAAAACGCGGTTTCTATGTTGAACACACCACAGCCGCCGCACTTGCCGCCTACTATCGCTACTGCGAAAAATTCGGTCCGACCGAGGACGCCCTCCTCTCTCTTTGCGGCGCAGGCCTTAAGAGCGAACATTAATAAGCAGTTTTGTCAGGAGGAAGTTGCATTTTGTGCACATTGACTACTTCCTTTCGGCATAAGATTGCTAGAATTTGGTCAACTTCTTTTATGGTGAGACCGGTCCATGGATAAATACGACAAAGAGATTCTTTCCGTTCTTTTAGAGAATGGAAAAATCCAACTTTCCGAACTTTCAAAAAAGACCAATCTCAGCGTATCTTCCTGCCAGCGAAGAGTTAAGAATCTTGAGGAATCCGGCGTCATTGAAAGCTATCAAGCCGTTGTCAATCCCAAGCTTGTCGGCATGGGTTTCCAGGCACTGGTATTCATCACCTTGTCGCAAGCTGCCGGTGAAAAAATCACAGAATTTGAAAAAGCCCTGGAAAAAATTTCCTGCATCATCGAAGCGCATCGGATCTTCGGCGAGCAGGACTACGTCCTTCTGGTCGCCACTCCGGATTTGACCGCCTATCAGGAAGCCTATGACACGCAGCTCTCTTCGCTGCCTAATATTAAGAAGGTCGAGACCACGCTTTTGATGAAAGAAATCATCCCTCACCGCATTATTCTTTGACCTGAGTAATCTCTTTCTAACGCGCTAACGGGCTGCCTCTTCGCAGTCCGTTTGTTCATAAAATCTTCCCAAGAACAAATTCACCATCCTCCCAATAGAAAAAATGAGAAAAAGACCACAAATTACGACTTCCGAAGCGATCGAACCGATCTACATCTCAGAAAAGAGGCTTCCTTGTGGAGGGGCGCTGACACTCGGTTCATGGAATAACCGTTTGGTCGTTGCAGATTGGATTGACGGCTGGCACCACTCCACCATCATGAACCGCCTGCAAAAGTACACCAAGGCATCTGTGGTCAAAAGCACATCGAAAGTTATCGAAGCGGCTTCCGATTGGCTCGATGCGTATTTCGAGGGCAGCAAAGAACCTCCGGACTTTGATCTCCTTTTCCTCGGCACGGATTTCCAAAAACGCGTTTGGCAGCTCTTGCTGGAAATTCCATACGGCGAGACGATCACTTACGGGGAGCTCGCTCAAGAAGCCGGAACTCCAAAAGCCGCTCGAGCAGTCGGTGTTGCCGTCGGAGATAATCCTTTCTCCATCATCGTTCCCTGCCACCGCGTCATCGGCAAAGATAAGTCACTCACCGGTTACGGCGGCGGTTTTGATGTCAAAAAATATCTGCTCGCACACGAACTCGGCACCGATATCGAAAATCTACCTTTTAGCGACTGCTCAAGGCGCACTGTTGGATAGACACAACAAAAACTTCCGAAGTTGCAACGGAACGTAAGTGAATAAGCCGACAGGGCCAACCCCATCCCTATTTTGCGTCAAAGCTCGATTATCCTTCCACAATTCTCAATATATTGAGCGGTTATAACCCATCGATCGCCCGACGAGTTCTCCGGCAGCACGCAGTTCTCCTTCAGATCGATTTGCGAAAGTTCCCGGAAGGATAGTTATGGAAGATAAAGAAACGCCGAATTCTGCCTTCACCATGAGCATTAAAGGCATGGCCATGCTCACTGTGTGCTCTGTTTTCTCGCTGAGAAATCTGCCGAGTATGGCTGAATACGGCTGGAACATTATTTTCTTCCTCTCAGCCGCAGCTGCCTGTTTCTTCATTCCCTCTGCTTTAGTATCCGCAGAACTTGCCAGTACTTATCCTCAGCGCGGCGGCGTCTTTATTTGGGTCAAAGAAGCGTTCGGCCCCAAGCTCGGGTTCCTCGCGATCTTTATGGAATGGTTCCAAAACATGCCGTGGTATCCGGCCGCGGTCACCTTTATCGCCACCTGCATCGCATACATTTTTAATCCCGAGTTAGCCTCAAATCGGTGGTACATCTTCTTTACGGCCATCTTTTTGCTGTGGCTCTCCACCTTTCTAAACTTCCGCGGCATGCGGTTATCGGTTTTCTTATCAAATTCCGGTGTGGTTGTCGGAACCATTATTCCCGGCTTTTTTCTGATTGTCTGTGCGCTCACCTATGTTTGGCTCGGCAAACCGGTTCAAATCAATTTGGACGGCGGGAAAGCGCTTATTCCCGACCTGTCCACTGCAAGACAATGGATGCTGCTTGCCGGCATGATGGTGTCGCTCGCCGGTATGGAAATGAGCTCCGTGCATGTCACCTCGATGAAGAATCCGCGCTCATCTTTCCCGAAATCCATTTACCTGGCAACGGCCATTATTTTGATCCTTTCCGTCTTAGGTGCGCTCTCGATTTCTCTTGTTGTTCCGATCGGCGATCTGTCTAAGTCCGCAGGTGTCTGCCAAAGTTTTGAATTGATGCTGAATGCCCTCGGAGTCGGCTGGCTCACACCGATTCTCGCCTGTCTTTTAGCCTACGGCGCTTTAGCATCTGTCGTGACATGGATGAACGGTCCTTCCCGCGGTTTGCTCGAAGTTGCTAAAGAAGGCTATCTTCCGCAGTATTGGCAATACCGAAACAGTTACGGCATGCAGACAAGAATTTTTATTCTGCAGGCCTCCCTAGCGTCTTTCCTGAGCCTGAGTGTGCTCATCATGCCCAGCGTGTCGGATGCCTTCTGGCTGTTCCTTGCTTTGTGCTCTCAGCTTTACATGATCATGTACCTACTGATGTTTGCCGCGGCAATTCGTCTCAAAATTGAAAACCCCGACAGCCCGGGAGAATACAAAGTTCCGGGCGGAAGGGTAGGAATGATCTTAATGTCGGGCGTGGCCTTCTGTACCTCTTTAATTGCGCTGCTCTGCGGTTTTATTCCGCCGGAAGAAATCATCAATGAAGGCCTTGCGGCATCCCTCGGATACGTTGGGTTCCTCGCGGGAGGCTTGATCATCTTCACTATCATCCCTCTGAAATTCTTCGACAAATTTCAGCATCAGCACCTGACAGAAGTAAAGGATTCTGCAGCCTAATCGCACGAACGCTTCTTGGAAGACTCTGATTTCTACCGAGCCGGATTGTCAAAGGATAGGTCCTATCCTAAAATCTGCGCGTCTCTTCTTGAGACGACGAACGATCGGAGGATTAGGCTCGAATCGAGACCGGCCGATCGCTACTTGTTGTTCCAAATATGTCATTCCAAGAAGCCATTCAGTACAAAACTGAACTGCACAAACTGGCAGAACTTTCCGGCCAGGAAATCAAAACTGCTCAATACATCCAAAACAAACTCGAAGAAATGGGTTTTAACGTCCGCTCAGGCGTGGGCGGTCATGGCCTAGTTGTTGATATTGACAGCGGCGTTGCTGGTCCCACGGTCATGCTTCGCGCCGACATCGATGCTTTGCCCTATGCAGATCCCAACGATCCTGAAAGAATAGAGGCCATTCACGCCTGCGGCCATGATGCTCATGCGGCAATTCTTCTTGCCGCAGCTCCCGAAATCCGCAAAAACCTTAAAAAGGGAAAAGTTCGTCTGGCGTTTCAGCCGGCTGAAGAAAGCCTCCAGGGCGCGCTCGCCATGATCAAAGACGGCGTCCTAGACGGCGTTGATATCGTTGTTGGTTCTCACATCCGGCCCGTTCAGGACCTTCCGTTCGGAAAATACTGTGCGTCCGTGAATCATGTTGCCTGTGCAACCGTTGAAGTTCGCATTGACGGCAAACAGGCTCATGCCGCAAGACCGCATCTCGGCATCAATCCGATCGAAGCCGCCTCTCAGTACATTGCTTCAGTCGGGCTGATCAAAATCGATCCGAACAAGTCTTGGTCCGTCAAACCGACTCAGATTCATTCTGAAGTCGGTGCAACCAATTCCATTCCGAGCTTTGTGAAGATCGCCTACGACCTCCGTGCTCAGGACAATGCCGCACTCGAAGCGATCATCGGAAGAATGAAACTCGCAGCCGCAGGCTTAGAAGACAGCTTCGGGGCCAAGGCTTCCTGCGAAGTCACAGAGTATTGCCCGGGTCCTGAATACGATGAAGCACTCGGTGAGCTATTTAAAGAAACCGTTGCTGAGACTTTCGGAAAAGAAGCTTTGGGTGCCAACTGCGGAGGCGGCGGAGAAGACTTCCACTTCTACAAGAAAGCTAAACCGGAGCTCCGAGTTCTCTACTACGGCATCGGAAGCGGCGCCGCACCGGGTCTGCACGACAGAAACATGAACTTTAACGAAGCCATTCTCCCGCAGGCCTCTCAGCTGCTTGTTAACGTTGTCGGCAAAATTCTTGCCTGATTAACGAAAATCGACTTGTCGATTTAATTCCACACTAGATCTGCGCTTGAGCTCATACTCGAGCGCAGATTTCTATTTTTTGTCTCTCAAGAATTTTTTTTCTGCAAAAATAACAAGTTAGCCTGATTAGAATTTCTACTTAGTCGCATACTAAAATTAAGGTATTAAAACCTAATTTGAGGATTGACAAGGGGTAGTTTCGGCCTGCCTTTCCAATAATTTTTACTATCCACTAATAGAAAGGTGAAATCAATAAACGATTGAATTTTCTATAAATTCATCCGAACGGATGAGGACTATAACCAATTCACGGTATAAATTAAAACAAACTTAAATTGCTAACAAGTGGAAACACTTTAGGATATACTCCTATCCGTAACGAAATCCAACACCTTTACACCCCAATGAATTTCGTTCGCAAGGAGACAGCAAATGCTTTTACACAACTTTATCAACGGGGCCCGTAAAACACCGTCATTCATGACGGTGATATAAGGGCCCAACAAAGGGTTGTCCAACCGTATTTTGCTATTCTATATGTCACAAAAACTCCCTCTCAAAGCAATTTCAAGCGAGGCTCAGAAACTTTCGGAGGATAATTGATCAGCAACCGTTTCAATCAACCCCTGCTAATTCCACTCCAAAATTCAAAAAACCGGATTGAAATCTACTTTCATCCTTCCCACTATAGCCGGACACGACGTGAGTCAAAAATCGGATGGATGAATAAAGTACAAGCACAGTGTTTTCCCCGCCTAATATCATTACTCTTGCCCATGGGCCAAGTATAATTAGCGTAGAAAATACAAGGAATGTAATGCTGATACGACGTGCCTTTAAGTTTGAATTGAAGCCTAATGGCCGGCAGGCTCGTCAAATCAGCCAATTCTGCGGCTGTGCCCGTTATGTCTACAACCGCACCTTATCTCTTGAGAAGTCCCTGTACGCAAAAGATAACAAACACTCATTCAGATATACGGAAGCCGCCAATAGACTGCCTGAGTGGAAAACGAAACATCCTTTTCTGAAAGAGTGTCATAGTCAGGTGCTCCAGCAGTCCCTAAAAGATCTTGATCGGGCGTACACCAATTTCTTCGAAAAACGGGCCAATTTTCCGAAATACAAGAAGAAGTTCCGACATGACTCTATTCGTTTTCCTCAGGGAGTTGAACTCGATGAGATCAAACAGAAGATTAGGTTGCCGAAAGTTGGCTGGGTGGGATATCGGAAAAGTCAAAATATCATCGGTACGATAAAAAACGTTACCGTTATCCGTCGCGGAGAGAAGTGGGATGTCAGCATACAGACAGAGTATGACAACATCCCTCCTGAGACGACTCCTTCTGAGGTAGGGATCGATATGAGGGTCAAACGTTTTGCAACTCTGTCGAACGGAGAGTTTTTTGAACCCATCAGCCCTTTCAAGCGTGAGCAGGAAAAACTTGCGAAGCTTCAAAGGAAGTTAGCCCGACAGAAAAAAGAGAGTAGGAACAGCAGAAAAACGAAACGTAAAATAGCCCGACTGTATCGCCATATCGCCGACAGCCGAAGAGACTTCCTTCATAAGACTTCGACACAGATTGCCCAAAACCACAGCACTGTGTTCGTTGAGGATCTGAAGGTCTCGAACATGTCGGCTTCTGCTGCCGGAACAAAAGAGAATCCGGGTAAAAAGGTTAAGCAGAAGCGCGGTTTGAATCGGTCAATTTTGGACCAGGGATGGTATGGCTTTTTCCAGATGCTCTCCTATAAGCTGGAGCGCAAAGGCGGAAAACTGATCAAAGTTGATTCCAGAAACACCAGCCGAACATGTCCGCAATGCGGTTATGTCTCTGCGGAGAACAGGAAAACGCAAGCCTCTTTTGCGTGTATTCACTGCGGTTACCATGCAAACGCGGATTTGGTCGGAGCAATAAATGTATTAAGGGCCGGACGGGCCCGGCTAGCCTGTGGAAAGAGTGGTGCAGTAAGGCCGCTGTCAGCAGGAACCCAGAGAGACCTGTTGCAGCACTAGGCTACGGCCGCTGCAGAGGTGGTATGGAATCCTCGCCATTTATGACGAGGAGGACGTCAATAGCTTTGCGCTTTCGGATGTAAGCGAAGAAGAAAGTCTGTTCATCGTCAGTCAGGCTGAACAGATGCTTCCCTCCCATTTCTTCGTTCCGCCCTCACTCGATAAATAAGTCTTCTTTCGGCTGACCGCAGGACACTCCCAAATTTAAATACCGAAGCGCTCCTACAGTCAGTTCACTCGTTTGTTTAAATCGACCCCCTGCATAATTGCTTCGCCCCAATCATGCGGCTTCTATCTTTGCGACCACAGGAGTCAAAATGCTAGATCTCAAAGGACTGTTGTCCAAGGCAAGATTGCCGATGGATATCACCCGACGCGGCTTCTTAGAAGTATCAACCGTCGCTGCCGCCATGGCTGCGATGAACGCCGCCCCCGCACAAACCGGTGCACAGCCGTACATCATTCTCTCCACTCCGAAAGGCATCCTCATTGCGGACCCGAGTTTATTGGTCCAACGGCCACCCGAAACATCATACCAACGAAGACGACGGACAATTGGGCTGCTTGCTTAACTGCATGTGCAACCGCGACCCGATGGCTCACGCTCATGTGAACTTCACCCGCAGCGGTCTGCCGATCAAAGAAATGAAGCACATCGCCAAAGTCACTTGGGGTGACGAAAGCGCTGTCGACCAAATCGGTGACTACACACCGACTAACCCCTATAAGATGAAACGCCTTCAGTGGGTTATCGCCAGAACCGAACCGCATAACATGCTTGGGTTGTACTCTTGGATGGCTCCGTGGGAGTACTGCCCCGATGAAAAGAATCAGTACGTCGGCGACCCCAACATGGAAGCCAAGATCTTCTCCGCTGTCACCGGCGTCAATAAGACCGGCGACGATCTGGATAAAGACGGCATCCGCGCTTGGCTGCTGCAGCGTGTCTACACAATGCGTCAGCTGGGTTCCTCCAACATGAGAAAGGACCACGACATGGTTCCGGGATGGATTTACACCGATCCGAAGGACAGAAAGCCCTTCACGAAAGGTACCGTCCGCATGGATCCGGATGACATCAGCAAGAGCTTTGACATCTTCTTTGAGCAGGTTGGCTGCGATAAAGAAACCGGTGTTCCGACAACGGATACTTTGAAGGCCTACCGTCTGGACTTTGTCATCCCTGTTCTGCAGAAAGAAGGTCTCATTAAATAACACGGGTCTTCCATCATGAGTCAACAGGAAAATATCTACGAACTGCCGCTCTTTAAAGCGCACGTACTGCTTTTAGCCGACATCGTGGCCGACTTCAGCGGAAGAACGGAATTGGCCAAAAAAGGGAAAGTAAAAGAGCTTTTTCTTCGTCAGGTCAAAACCGCTCCCGTGCCCGATGCAGCCGAGCTGCAGGCAGCCGCTGAAACCTCTACCGATGCGGTTTTAGAGCGTGCATTAAAGCGCAAAGAGTAGCAGGAATTTGAGGTCCAGCTCACGCCGCAGGGTAAGGTTGATCTCTACGAGGCCGAGCATCCGAATCTGCGTCCTAGCCGCAAGGCTTTAAGCCGCAGAGAAATGCTTCGTTCTCTCGTCCGCGGAGATATTCATCCGAGCGACCTGCAGACCGAAGAAGAGCTGGAAGAGGAACTCCCTGAGGATTATTTCGAAACCGTCTGCAAAGCGACCGAAGAAGGCGACTTAGGCGTCTTCTCGATCACCGCACCGGACGGAGCAGAGTACCTCTACTTCAAACCGCTCATGTCGCACTCCTACGCCAGAATTCTGGCGGTCAAAGACAACGCCGAAGCGCTGGTGTGCGATCAAATTAGAGAAAACTCCCGAATTTATCCGCGGCCGGTTCCCTCTCAGATGTTCCTTGAGGCTCCGTTTGATTTTGATGTTCCGACGCTGGAATGTTTGCTTCAATCCATCGGACGGAAAGAAGAAAACAAGGACATCAAGTTCACGCAGACCTCCTCCGGGACGATTTTTCTGTACTCAGACAAATATTTGGACGACGACTTAGCGGAGTTCCTCGCAGAAGAGCAGGAAATGCGTCCGCTTAACCCGTAACCCACAAAGCATTCGAAGGCACAAAATGTCAACTCTCAAAACAACCATTCTCCTGTCCGCACTGGCGTGCTTAGCGATGTCCTCTGCCGCCTTTGCACAAGACAACGTTCCCGTTAAAGCTCCGGAAAGCCTCAAGAACGTTCCCTTTAAAATCGAAGGCGTAGAGGGTTTCCTTCATTCACTCGGAATCGACCCAAAAACTGAGATCAAGCTCTCTAAGAAAGAACTACGGTCTCTCGCCGAATCCAACTACAACGACAAGACGGCCCAACATTTCATGAGCGTGCATGCCCGTCACGGCGTGGGCTGCCTCTCTTGCCACGATCAATCCGAAGTTAAAGGTACGGCTTGGATGGCCTACGTCAGCAATCCTCCGATGAAGCAGGACTGCAAGACTTGCCACACGGTCCAGGCCGACGTATTCAAACACACGGATACGCACAGCAACCTAGACTGCATTGCCTGCCATATGCCCAATATGCCGGAACCGGCCGAATACAGCGAAGATCAGGCCAAGGTCGCAGGCACCGCTTTGTACCGCGCCCATATGTATAAGATCAATCCGTCGCCCGACAAGACTTCCTATGTTAAAAAGGAAGGCAAAGTCGACGGCAAGATCGTATCTCAGTACGAACTGGCTAAAGATGAAAAAGGCCGCGACTTTGTTGATCTGATGTGGAGCTGCGCACGGAATGCGCCTGCTGACTGGACGGTGTTTGAAGGCAAAGGCTGCCACAGCCAGTACACCTCTAAACTTGAAGAAGGTCTTGTCTACAAAGATCAGAAGCAGGTTTACGGCGAACTCGTGAAATGGCAGAACCCGATTAAAGAAGGCTACAAAGAAATTCGCGGTGCAACCGAACGCATCAATAAGCTGCTTGAAGTTACACGACTCGATCGCGATCAAAGAACCCAGGTCCTCTCCTATGTGGATTTGGCCACACAGATTGCCGACATGATCGAAAAAGACGGTTCCTGGGGTGCCCACGCTCATAACTATATGACCCAGCGCCTGGCTGCCACTCAGAATTATGTCCGCAAAGCTCAAGAAATCTTGGACGCAGGAAAGTTCTCCAAGACTGCAGTAGATCCGCTTAAGTAACCGTTCCGAGAGGCCCGGGATCGGGCCTCGGAGAGAAATCATGACAATAAACCGTAGAAAATTCCTAGCCGGCACGGCCCTCGGAGCCGTCACCGCTGTTTTTCTGGACAAGCAGGAAGCAAAGGCCGGTAATGTCAGCGGATATAAGGCTCGGTTTGCGATGATCTTCGACCAGAATAAATGTGTCGGCTGCGGAGCCTGCAAAGAAGCCTGCTCCGAAACCAATCACGTTCCTGCCGGTCAGCTTCGCATGACGCTGGAGCGCCAGTCGCCGCTCGACGGAACGCCTGGCAACCGCAAGTATGTCCGCGTATCCTGCCAGCAGTGTTCCGAGCCGCCCTGCGTGAGAGTCTGTCCGACAGGCGCTGCGCACATAGATCCGGCCACCAACATCGTGACCATGGACAATTCCCGCTGCGTCGGCTGCAAGTACTGCATTGCCGGATGTCCTTACAACGTTCGATTCATTAACGAAGAGACGAAGGCCGCAGAAAACTGCGACTTCTGCCTGCACTCCAAACTTGCCATCGGCGAGCAGCCGGCTTGTGTGCAAGCCTGCCGCTACGATGCGCTGGTGTTTGGAGACACGAACGATCCGAATTCTTACATCAGTAAGATGCTGGCCGTTAAGAACTCCGTGCGTGTACGCGCAGTTCTCGGAACCCATCCGAACCTGCATTACATTCCTAAACTGAAAGAAGAGGTTTGATATGCAGACCACAGATATCGTCATTGACTTTACGACCGGTTTATCCGGAAGTGTGGCGTGGCCCTGGCCGATTGCCGTCTACCTTTTCTTAGCCGGTATTTCGGGCGGTGCGGTGGCCCTTGCCATCACCATCAATCTCTATAAAGGGACGCACGCCGACAATCCTCAGATGAAGGCTGCCACCATGATAGGCCTGGTCACCATTCTTTTAGGCATGGTGTGCTTGGTACTTGACCTGACGGACCCCTTCAACTTCTGGCGCATTCTGATCTTCTACAACCCGACCTCGGTGATGAGTATCGGTGTTGCGGCTTTGCTCTTCTATATCCCGCTGCTCTTTGTTTTGACGCTTCTAGTTTTCAGAGACTTGCCGATATTGAAGTTTTTAAAGCCGCTCACCGACTTCCTCGCGCACTTCCGAGTTGTGCTGGACTGGGTGGTCATGATCCTGGCTGTTGTGATCTGCGCTTACACCGGCTTCCTGATCTCCGCGCTGATTCGCTTCCCGCTGATCAACACGGCAGTTCTTCCGACCTTGTTCGTCGCTTCGGGCTTTTCCGCGAGCTGCGCCGCCATTCGTCTCTTTGCGATTTGCTTCGGTGCAGAGCGTGAAGACTCCTCCATGCATATCCTGCATGTAGCCGAGTACCCGATCATCCTGGTCGAAGCGATGTGCATCTTCATGATCGCAGTCTCTTTGATCACCGGCACGGAAGTGGCAAAGATCGCATTCAGCGCCTTTACAACCGGAGTTTGGGCCTGGGTCTTCTGGCTCGGCGCCATCTTCGTCGGCATGATTGTTCCAATTACATTGAGCTTCTTCCGCTCTGCAGCCTGCTTTTACCTCAGCTGCATTTCGGCAATCGCCGGCATGATGTGCCTGCGTCTGTTCATTCTTTACGCGGGACAGCTGAACGGATTGAATTAAACAAAAACAACTGAAACCTTCAATTTCTCCTGGGCGGCTACTGATTACTTGGTGCCGCCTCTTTTTGTCGAAAGCATCTGGAAATCCTTCTCTGACTCTAAAGAATTGCCCCTTTTGGGGGAGGTTTTAATTAGCACAGTTTTTAGGCGGAGATTCCTATAACTATCATTTGGTACGTAGCTAAATCCTTTCCTCTTGAATGGTCTTCTTTCAACTTCCTTGCGTTAAGTTAAGTAAGCGACTACTTATTAGTGTTGATAAAATTAAAACAAACTGGAGGCTTTATGGAAACAATTTTGGCGCCGCTCCCACTCGGAACTTCGGACTTCTCTGCATTGCGCAAAAGCGGCCAAATTTATGTTGATAAGACCAGGCTGATCTACACCTTGGCCTCTAAGCGCCAAAAGTTTTTTCTTTCGAGACCCAGACGCTTTGGAAAATCCCTGCTGCTATCTACATTCGAATCCCTCTTCAAATATGGATTAAGGGACTTTCATGGCCTAGAAATAGAATCCTTATGGAAAGACGAAAATACTTATCAAGTCATACGATTGGATTTCTCGAATCTGAAAGACTTTTCCTCCGTAGAAGAATTTAGTGAACTTCTAGACCAGTACCTCCTTGATACCTTAACTGTCAACCGACTTGTTAGTCCTATCAAGACTGATAAGGAAGGTCTTCGTGCATTTATCGGCTGGTTAGCCCTTCAGGCCGACAACTCCGTAGTACTGCTTCTCGATGAGTACGACACTCCGCTCACATCTTGTCTAAATAAACCAGAGCTGTTCGATGAAGTCAGAAAGAAACTCTGGAGGCTCTACGCTGGTTTTAAACAATGGGATGGAGCAATAAGATTTTTCTTCATGACTGGAATTGCAAAATTCAGCCAAACCAGCATCTTTTCCGAACTCAATCACTTTACAGATATTTCTTTAATGTCTGAGTTCGGTTCGTTGCTTGGATATTCTCACCAAGAAGTACAAAAGTACTTTTCGGGTTATCTCGAGCAGGCATCTTTCCAGCTCGGCATTGAAAAAGAAAAACTCCTGGAAGAGTTGACACTAAATTACGATGGATTTTGCTTTGAAAGAACAGCTACTCAACGCGTCTTTTCCCCTTGGTCACTATTGAAATTTTTGAATTTTCCCTCAAATGGTTTTGACAACTATTGGTATGAAAGCGGCGGACAACCAGGGGTATTGCTCGAATATCTAAAATCCCACTCTACTTTGAAACCTGAGGAATACGAAAGCGAAAAACAAGTCCAACTTGATGACCTGGCTCTTTCCGCAAAATTCTCTCTTTTGGAGGATAAAGTTCTGCTTGCGCAGACCGGCTACCTGACGATTAAAGCAGTGAGAGGTACAACCGTAACTCTGGGCTATCCCAATAGAGAGGTTAGCGTTTCGATGGCGCGCCTCTATGCGGAAGTCATTTTAGATAAAAAAGCCATCAACAGGGCTGGAGAGGGTTATCTTGCAGACTACTTGGAAAGAGGGGATCTCCGCGCTTTCGTAGAAGAAGTAAATCGCATTATTCTTGGAATTGATTATCAGGCCTTCCCTCTTACTAGCGAGGCCAGCTGCCGGTCTGCGTTATCTATCATGGTAAGCAGCTCCAGTGCCTTAATAACTGCTAGAAGTGAAGTTCACAATGCTCACGGAAGAAGTGATCTGGAAATTCAAACTGATAAAAATTACTGGGTTTTGGAATTCAAATTTTGTCGAGAACACGATTCTCAGGAATCACTCCTCCAAGAAGCCGTTCGTCAAATGAAAACAAGACATTATGGAAAGCAACTAGCAAAGTGCAATTTAATAAGAGCGGCGATGGTCTTCTCTCAAAAAGATAGACAATTCACACGTTGGGCAGAAGTCTCCGGCTAATCTATTGAGACTTGTTCTCTAGAAACCGTCCACGAAAGTTATCCAGATCCGTTAAAGCACAAAGAGCATGAAGAAGGAATTAGACGGAGTTATTTGGGATCTAAACGAATTGTCATTTGAAACTCCCTTTCCATCCGATCGTGGAAAATCCTGTTCATTTTTTCTTCAAAGCCTAGCGACATTCACCTGGAACACGCTACGTTCTTTTGAAGATAATCCAGCGACTCTCACTCAAACAACTTCCATATTGGCAGGCCTCATCCAGGAAGACAAATTTGAGTTATCCACTTCGACAGCCTGTCATCTACACAACTACGTCGGAAAAGAAGACGCCTTGGAATGGGGTATCATTCGGTCGAGAGTTGTCAGCCTACATAACATTTCATTTGTCCCTCCGACCAAAGATCTCGAGAACATTATTCAAAACGGCTTCCACTTTCTGCAACATGAAGTCGCCAATCCTGTGGAACGCGCCATCGGCGTTTTTCTTTTCATGACACGACATCAACCGTTCTATGATGCGAACAAGCGAACCGCTTCTTTGATGATGAACGGCTGTCTGATGGCAAACGGATACTCCCCGATTACGGTTCTGAATCAAAATTCCGAAGAGTTCCATCGTGAGCTGGGCTCGTTTTACGAATCCGGTAACGCCAACAATATGTTCAGATTTTTCCAAAAGACAATCCAAGAACTCTATTCAGAAGAGCAGTACAAAAGCTTTTCTGCAAACAGTAAGTAAGCTAAGCACAGACCTGAAGAAACTATCGCAATTCTTCAGGTCCGCTTTACTTAAAAAAATCACTTCCAGTTTTCTAAAGCCGCCGCGTTCCTTCCGGCGACCCTTCCGAAAACCATTGCGTCAGCATTTGCGCAAGCGCCTTGGTAGGTCAAGCCCCAAGTAGAACCGAGCTCTCCTGCAACATAAAGACGCGGGATCGGCTGGCCGAACGGATCCAAAACTTCCGCCTTCACAGATTTCTTCGGGCCTCCCATTGTGTGGTAGGTGACAGGAACCAGTTTCACGGCGTAGAATGATCCTTGTTCAATCGGAGCTGACCAGCTCTTTACGTCACGTCCGACAAAGACAGCCTTCATATTCGGATCTGCCGTCAGCGTACGACCGTATTCAGTGTCGATGCCTTTTTCTCTCAAATCGCTGTTCCAGCGTTTAACTGTTGCAGAGAGAACGGACGGGTCGGCAATGCCAAGTTTCTTTGCCAGCTCTTCAATCGTATCGGCCTTAATGATGACGCCGGAATCAATTTCTTTTTGATTGTCCTTGCTCCATTTATAGCCTTCGCGATTGATTGCCCAACCTGAACCGCCGTTGGAAATGAGCGGACCGGCTTTCAGGTAGCTCGAGTCCATAATCATGTAGCACGGAATTCTCGGATAACGATGATTAATGGCGTCGAAATTATTAACAGCCATCCAAGAGCAGTGGTAGTCGAGCTTTTTCTCATTCACAAAGCGTTTACCATCCTGGTCAACCCAAATAAAAGCCGGTTGTCTGGTAACCATAGCAATACCGGCTTTAACTCCGGGAACTTGAACGCCCAAAGGAGCAGAAACCGAATTCATATGCCACAAGTCGCATCCCATGGACTGGGCCATCAAGAGTCCGTCTCCGGTATGGGCAGGACTACCGAGGTAAACCATCGGATTTCCGTAAATATAGCGAGCCATCAATTCAGGATTAGATTGGAAGCCTCCGGTGCAAATCACAACGGCTTTGTTGGCTTTCACAAAATAAGGTTTGCCTTCGTATACGGCCTCGACACCAAGAACCTCATTGCCTCTCCGCACCAATCTTCTGGCAGGACAATTAACAAGAACCGGAATATTCCTCGCCTTTACTGCACGATCAAAGATTCCGAAGAGACGGTCGCCGCCTTTCGCGCCGGGAACGTTGCGCATCGACATCTTATTTACACAGTCTGCACCCGGTAGGTTTTGATAACCCGCATGCCCGTATGCACCGATCTTACCTTCGGGAGCCAACGAAGAAACATAGTCCCCTAAATGTAGGGACTCTTCGCAGAACAAGTCCAGAAGGTCTTTGTCCCACTCAGAGCGAGACAATTCATACAACGCCTTTTGGAAGTTGTAATAATCTTCTTTGTTTGTCGGAACGACAAAGCCGCCGGAAGAAACAGAGACATTTCCGCCGCCCGCAGGCGTCTTCTCGAGGATGAGAACTTTTGCTCCGGCATCAGCCGCTGCGATCGCAGCATTAGATCCGGCGTTGCCGTAACCGAGAACGAGAACACCTGTCTCATTGTTCCATTTCGGCATATCTTCCGCATGTGCAACTTCGATCGCGACGCTCATTCCGACGGGTGCCGCAGCAAGCGATAAAGAGCTCTTGAGTAAGTTTCGTCTTGTTGTCATCTGCCTCTCCTTGACGAGGTGATTGGGATCTCTTCTGTATATACTTAACTTTTGGGAGAGTCAACGATTAATTTTGTGTGCTACTAAAATCTAATAATCCGAACAGAGACAATGATTTGAGTCTTGCAAATCAATAACAAACAAGACATACGAACATTCAAGCAAACAACACAAAAACAAAAAAATAGAATTGATATTGATAATCATTCTTATTTATGCTATATTTCATCTGTCGATTGATTGAATCAATCTTCTCCTTTGGAGCATAGAGTTCTTACGCAACTCCTTGTCAACAAAGAGCAATTGGGGTGAAAAATTTTGGGCGAGAGTCTTTTGGCTCCCGCCCCTTTTCTTATCCTTTTCTGTCGCGTTTTCAACTGAGATTTTGCGTTTTTCAGTGATCTAGCCGGAGTTCGGCTCCGGCATCCTCGTTAAATTTCAATATCCGTACCTAATAACGTTTCGGCTTCTGGTTCTTCTTGAACATCTTCCGGTGTCTCGGGCCCGGCTCCCGGAACTCCAACACCTAACGCTTCAAAGTATTTAATCTTTTTACCGGCAACTTCGTCGAAGTAGTAGCCGTGGTTAAAGCGAGTTTGCATGACGTTATTTAGAACCTGAAGGATCTTTGCGTCGCTCTCGTAGACCAGATTCAGTTTTCCAGCTTTCTTGTTTTCCTTCATATAGCAGCGGATTCTCGAACGAACCATCAGCGACAAGCCCGTCGCAATGAACTGTACGAAGGTCTTTCCTTGCAGTGCCTTGTTGTCAGAGCATCTGATTCGATTGCAGCCGAGTCGGTCCTTAAGCGTCGCAAAGGCGTCTCCTACGCGCCAGCGGTCCGCATAAGCCGTCCAGGCCTTAACCGGATCCTTCTCCGAGTCTGTGACTAAAACTCTAAATCCCTTGTACTTCAAGTAGTCGTCTACTCGGCGGTTAATAATAATCAAGCCTTTTTCTTTATCGTTTCGGAAGAATTTTTCTTTCAGCTCTTCCTCCTGCTCGGTCAGGGCTTCATTTTCAAGAAGTTTCTTTTTAATGGTGAGAAGCGATTCCGTGAGCTTATTGGCTGCCTCCTGATAGATGACGGAATCGTAGAACATGTGGTAATAAAGCTCGGCTGTCGCAGAGTTTGATGCCGGCTTCCCGTCTACCGGCCGCGGATCGTATTTCCAATTCACCTTTGCCGTGGCGATGTTCTTTCTGATGTAAGGATCGCCGCTGTTGAGGTCTGCAAACTCCTTTCTATGTTCATCTATGAGTTCTCTGGCCAGACAGCCTTTCGTTCCCAGGCGGACATTAAAAATGAACTCAACTTTATTGATCAGACAGTCGTTGATGTTTTTTACGCTGTTATAGCCTTTGTCAGCAACCAGAACGACGTTCTTCATGTTTAGAAGAGCCTGATCGGCAATCGTATGACGAATGGTGCTGACATCTGGAACATTTCCGTCATAAAAGCGATAAAAAATCGGAAGTCCGGACTTCTGGTCTACCAAGAAGAGAACATTTAGCTGCGGCAGCGCATCGTCGTCTTTGTTCTTGCCGTATTCAATATGAGTTAAGCGCGTGGAGTAAGAAGAGATTGAGGTCGAGTCCAGGGCAAGAATGATCTTATTGTCTTCGTCTTCTTGAAGATAGCTGCGCATCAGCAGGAAGTAACGCCGGACATCGCGCAGCTCTATCCTCTGGAAGAGGCGAGTTACTGCCGAGGGGCTCAGCGGCCGCGGATACGGCAGTCTCGTCGTCTCTGCAAAGCTTTCATAGAAGCTAACGTTGTTGTTCTGATTAAGGATTAAAAAGTACGCTAAGGAAAGGATCTTTTTATAGTCTTTGTTCCTTGGGAAGCACTCCTTTAAGAACTCTCCGACAGGAGAGTCGGCAACGATCTGATCTAAGGCCCAAGTAGCACCGGCGTAAAGCTTCTTTATGTTGCGAGCCTGTTCAAGAGTGATGCCTTCTTCGGAGATCTGAGTAAAGACATAATCTTTTCCTTTCCTCTCAACCTGATAGTTCCGAAATTCAGGATGTTCTTGAAGGAAAGCTCCATCAAAACGAATTTTTCCATCCTTTTGTCCGCCAAGGATTGCCCCAATCTTTTTGGATTCACCTCTTTTGCTCCGCTTGAGTTCTCTATCCCAAACGTTTTTATACGTGTAAACGTAATAAACGGAACCTGCCTTGTTAATCAGAATCGGAGGAAGCTTCGGATTTGCCATTGATAGATCTCCATATATAATGATCTAGTTTAGCACAAAAAATCCTCAATTTCAACATTAACTTTATGTTTTATTGAGGATTTTTAAAATAATGAAGATCTAGAAACGCAAAATCTCAGTTGACTGCTCACCGAACGATATGCCGAATGGTTCTTGAAGTCGATTTCCCGCGCCCAAGAGTTAGACTCTGCAAAAACTTCCCGATTTAGGTGCCTCGTTCCACAAAAAATGATCCGTTTTTGCTGGGTGATCGTAATTTCAAAAAGTCAATGATTTTTGAATTTTTTCTTTGTAAATTAAATAAATAACGACAACACAGCCCCAAAGCTTTGGTATAGAATTCAACCTTTTCACAGTTTCACAACATACTAGAAAAATGGAAGACTTACCTAAACAGGCTGTCAAAGAACAGCAGAAGGATGAGACCGCTCTCGTCCTTGGCACCCTGCTCAAGGAAGGCGATACGCTGACCAAAAGTCATCTTGCCGATGTTATCTATGAACAGTTTGGGCTCCCTAAACGTTTCTGCAAGGAAATCGTGGATCTTTTCTTCGATGAAGCACTTGAATGCCTCGTTCGCGGCGAAGAACTGAAGCTTTCCAACTTCGGTGTTTTTTCCATCAAGCAGAAAAGCGAGCGTCCGGGACGTAATCCTAAGTCCGGCGAATCCGCCATTATTAAGGCCCGCCAGGTAGTTTCCTTCCACCCGAGCGGTCAGCTTCGTAAAGAAGTTGTCGAAGGCCGTAAGCATGCCGCTATTGCTCTTCAGGCCAGCGGCGCCAGATAAGATCTGAGCTTACTCATTCGCGGAAACTCTTTCCGTGTGAAAAAGACCACAAATTCTGTTCAGGATTGTGGTCTTTTTCTCATATTTGGCTGACTGCCGCTGTGGATCTAATCATTTCTCCGCCAAACTTCAGACACCCGAAGCTACCAAGGCAGCAGTCTTCAATTTTGTGGTCTTTTCTATATATTTTTAGCTGATTTGCCGTACCTTAATAAGCCATTCCCGCCGTCTTTTCTGCTGCATCCTCCAGCCAATTCCGGCAAGCCAACTGCTCTATCCAATTGCTCGGAACGCCTTTTTCTCCCCCGATCCCATAAATTAACCCGGCAATGCCTCCGGCAACCGAGGCCGTTGTGTCGGAATCGTCTCCAAGATCAACGGCTTTCAAGACCGCATATCGATAATTTGTGGTCTTTTCCACACACCAAATGGCGGCCCACAAAGTATCCAGCACAAAGCGGCCGGATTTAATTTCACTTTCAGGGCGCTCACTTAAAAGTCCAAAGGACGGCAGCTGAATTAACTCTTTTTCCTCTTGGGACAACGATTTCTCTGCCGTTTCGTAAGCAGTCTTTAGGTCCGACCCGCGAACAATCGCGTTGACCAACACATCAAAAAAGCAGCAGGCAACAAGATTTATTGGATGCCGGTGCGTCATACCAACGGCATCATCGAAATTAAAGGTTTTGCGATATTCCTCTCTCAAAAGGCAAAACGGCATGATTCTCATCAGAGCACCGTTTCCGTTAGACATAATGTCCTTAGAGCCGCAGTCAATCGCCTTCTTTCCATAGCAATAGTTCTTGATGGCATGCACCGTACTCTTTCCCGCACCGAAACAGCGCCCGGTGCAGGAAAATTTTCCCATCAAGAACCATTCCATGAAGTTCTGCATGATGGCGTCAAAATCCACCCTCTTTAGGGTTCCAAGACTGTCGAGTTCGGCGAGCGTCAGAGCGGTGTCGTCCGACCACGTTCTTTTTCGATCCGGTTCCGGTATGTAATCCCAACCCAAACACTTGAAAGACCCTCTTGGTTTTTTCTCATGGGGAACACCTAAAGCATCTCCAACCGCTATCCCGAACAAAGCATTTCTTAAAAATTTCCCCATTTTTGATCCGCCTTTTGAAAACCTAATTTGTGGTCTTTTTCACATATTTTCGATCGATTCCACAAATATCTTAGTCTTTTACAACGTTGATTCTTGAAATAGCCTATCCTGTATCGCGAAATCGTTTGTCGCAGACAGCGTTCACTGTATTTTTGTTGAATTATTTTTATGACCGATAGTGAAAATAAAGCGCCTTTAAAGAAAAAAGGCGGTGCACGTCCCGGTGCAGGCCGCAAGCCTCTTATCGGCGCAAAAACAACGACCGTCATTCTGACTGAGGATCTTTTAATTCAATTAAAAAGATTAGGAGGCTCTTCCTGGATTCGTTCGCAGATCGCTGCCACGACTAAACCTTCTCCGACCAAAGTTGCAGATGAATTGTTCAATTCACTCCCTATCCCGGCGGAAGAGATTTCTGTGGAAAAGGCACCGGATAATTCGATGGATCGAGCCGGAATTCATGAGGGAACCGTTCTTTTTCTAAGAAAGAAAGCAAAAGCCCAGGTCGGCAATATCGTTCTTCTTGAATACGCAGGAAAAAAAACACTTCGAAGATTTACTGCTTCCGAGAGAGGTTTTCGACTGGTTCCAGAAAGCTCGGATTCCGGTTTGACGGATTTTATTCTCCCGAGAGGGGCGGAGCTGGCTCATTCCGGCATAGTCGTCTATGTGTTAAGCGAGCCAAAATAGCACCTCGCGCTTTTCTATGAGAAAAAGACCACAACTTTCACAGTCTTGAAAATCACAAAGGCTCGACAAAATGCCGAGCCTTCGCTTGAATTAACGTCGAATCAGATTAGTTGGGAACCTTTCCGATCACACCGTCAACATAGTAATTCATCGTCTGAAGCTGGTCATCCTTCAGAACTTCGCCTGCCTTAGCAGCTTCTTTGCCGTCGTTGGTCTTGATCGGACCCGTAAACGGATGGAATTCACCGCTCTCGATCTTGGCCTTCACTTCTTCCATCTTCTTCACGATATCGGCAGGAATCTTATCGGTGCGAACTCCTTCAAGAGACATTGCGCCGTCTTTGTAGTGCATCCAAACCGGTGTCGGATCCCACTTGCCGTCGATCGTCTGCTGGATCTTCTTGGCGTAGTACGGTCCCCAATTCAGCACAAGAGCAGCAATCTGGGCATTCGGAGCAACAGACTTCATGTCGCTGTTGTACGGAATAACCATTTTTCCTGCAGCTTCAGCAGCACTCGCTACAGCACTGGTATTGGTGTGCTGAGTGAGAATGTCCGCCCCTTGACCCAACAGAGTCTTGGCAGAGTCGGTGTCTTTGGGAGGATCGTACCAAGCGTTGGTCCAAATCACCTTCACCTGAATATTCGGATTAACGGATTTGGCACCCAATGTAAAGGCGTTGATACCCTGCAGAACTTCAGGAATCGGGAACGGAGCGACATAACCGATGATGTTGCTCTTAGTTGCACCGCCGGCAAGCATACCGGCCAGATAGCGGCCTTCGTAGAAGCGAATGTTGTAATTCGTCATGTTGGACGCAGTCTTGTAACCGGTGGCATGCTCGAATTTCACATCCGGGTATTCTTTAGCAAGCTTCTGCATGTAGTTCATGTAGCCGAAGCTGGTTCCGAAAATCAGCTTGTTGCCGTCGGCAACCATCTGACGAATAACTCGTTCTGCGTCAGCAGTTTCAGGAACATTCTCCACGAATGTCGTCGTGACTTTATCTTTACCTACCTTATCAATAGCGTAGATACGGCCGATGTCATGTTGTTTTGTATAGCCAACGTCCGCAATCGGAGCCACATACACAAAACCGACTTTCAGGGGTTCAGCTGCCTTGGACTGAGCGGCAGGAGCTGCCGGTGTTGCCGGTTTAGCCGGGGCAGCTTCTTTTTTGTCTCCGCAGGCGCTCAAAGCAAAAGCGGAAGCAACAGCAGCCGCAGCTGCAACCAGTTTTAAAGACATCTTCACTGTCTTTCTCCTTTAAAGAAAGGTAAACAAAAAATCATCAATGCGGGTTAAACGGCTTTCCGAGAGAAGCCGGCATGTTCAGACGAATCCAAGTCGGATTTCTCGAAATCAGCGCCAAAACGATAATCGTCGCCGCATAAGGCGTCATGGAAATAAACTGAGTCGGAACGGAAATTCCGATACTCTGAAGATTCATCTGCAGCATGGTCATGCCGCCGAACAAGTACGCGCCTAAGAACACTCTGAACGGACGCCAAGTACCGAAGGTCACCAGCGCCAGCGCAATCCAGCCTCTGCCGGCAATCATGCCTTCCACCCATAAGGGTGTATAGATGAGCGACAAATAAGCGCCGGAAAGCCCGATACAGGCTCCGCTGAAAGCCAGCGTCGCGCATCGAATCATCGGAACCGAGTATCCCAAAGCGTTTGCTGAAAACGGCGATTCTCCGACGGCCCTCACGACCAGCCCGGGCCTGGTTCTGAACAAGAAATACCAAACAGCCGGAATCATGAGCAAGGACAAATAAACGATCCAATGCTGGCTGAAAAAAGCTTGTCCGAGGAAAGGGATCTGGTCTAAGAACGGAATGCCGTCAGCCGCTCTTTCAGGGAGCACGGCGCCTTGATAAGGAATGCCGATGTAGGCGGATAAGCCACCGCCGAAAATCGCTACACCCAAGCCGGATGCCTGCTGATTGGCCCTTAAGCCCACAGCGAAAATGGCAAAGAACAATGCAAACAAAATACCCACTGCAACGGCAGCAATAAATCCGACCGCAAAACTTCCGGTCTCAACCGTTGCCATGTAGCCTGCGATGGCCGCCATCAGCATGATGCCTTCGACGCCTAAGTTCAGGACGCCGGAGCGTTCGGCAACCAAAATTCCCAGCGCTGCAAGCAGCAGCGGCGTGCTTGCATTCATCGTCGTGGCAATTAAAGAAGCTGCAACACTCATGCGGCCCCCTTCGCGGAATTAAATCCGACCCACTTTAATTTGCAGAAAATCAGAGAATCACAAGCCATGATGCAGAAGAGCAAGAGACCTTGGAACACACCCGTCAAAGCAGCCGGCGTTCCGAGTCTGGACTGGGCTAGTTCACCGCCGAGGTAAAAGAGCGCCATGATGAAAGCTGCAGGAATGGTTCCGAGTGGTTTTAAGCGCCCCACAAAAGCCACAATAATCGCGGCAAAGCCGTATCCCGGGGAGATCTTGGGCGTGAGCTGTCCGATCGGACCGCAGATTTCGATCACACCGGCCAATCCGGCTAAAGCACCGGAAAGAAGCAACACAAAATAAATAATGGCTCGATTAGAGAAGCCCGCGTAAGCAGCTGCCTTAGGCGCCATGCCGGAAACGCGCACCTGGAAACCGATAAACATCTTCGACATGATGAGCCAGATGCCGAACAAGGCAAAGCAAACGAGAGCCCCACCCCAGTGCATTCGGGTACCCGGAATCATGATCGGGAGCGTGGCTGCCATCTCAAACATCGGACTTTGCGGGAATCCCAAGCCCTGAGGATCTCGCAGCGGGGACTGAACCGCCCAGGAAAGGAAAAGCTCGGCAATATAGACGAGCATCAGAGAAACTAAGATTTCATTGGCATTGCATTTGTCTTTGAGCCAGGCCACGATGCCGGCGTATAACGCACCGCCGACCATCGCAGCCAGGATGACCCAAATCATGTAGAGCTGAGAGGCTTCGGGGCTAGCCTGCAATGCAACCACGCCGCCGGCAAGCGCGCCGACAATTAATTGGCCTTCCGCACCGATGTTCCACACGTTTGCTCGGTAGCAAACCAATAGGCCCAATGCACAGAGAATGAGCGGCGTCATTTTTACGCCTAACTCTCCCCAGCCCCGCAGTGTGAGCAAAGGCTCGACAATAAACACGTACATGGAATGCATCGGATCTTTGCCCATCCCGGCAAAAATCAAGCATCCGATCAAAAGCGTCAAGAGAACCGCAATAAACGGAGACGCCGCAGAAAGAAAGCGGCTCGGACGCTGGCGGTTATAGAGTGCTAAAGGAAAATTCATCACTGCTCCTTCGCTTCAGGCCAAAGGCCGGACATCCATCGACCGATCTCTTCAACGCTGACATCTTTTGTTTTGACTTGAGGAGAAATTTTGCCTTCGCTCATCACAACCAATTCATCACAAATTTCAAACAGTTCGTCGAGTTCTTCACTGACCACTAAAATCGCGCTCCCGCCGCTCCTCTGACGGATTAAGGCATTGCGGATAAGCGTTGCGGCGCCCGCGTCCACACCCCAAGTCGGCTGATTCAAAACCATCACCTTCGGGTTATGAAGCAGCTCTCGACCCACAATAAATTTCTGCAGATTTCCGCCGGAAAGGCTTTCAGCCGGAGCTTTGGGACCGCCGCAGCGGACATGGAATTTTTCAATAATCGAACGCGTAAAGCGCGCGATCATCTTGTTGCGCATAAAACCTTTGGCTAAGAACAAATTACTGGTCAGCAGCGTGTTGCTTTCCAAGGACATTTCCGGAACAGTCGCTTCACCCAAGCGCTGTTCGGGCACATAGCGCAGACCTAAAGCGCGTCTGTGTTTAACGCGAAGGTCTCCGGCAAAAGAGCCGGCGATAGAAATACAGTTTTGGGGCAGCAGTACTTCGCCGCTGATTGCCTTCATAAGCTCTGCCTGGCCGTTTCCGGAGATACCGGCCACGCCGACGATTCGGCCACAGGGAACGTTAATCTTGCCGTAGAGCGGGTAGCGGCTCTTAAAGCCAACCTCTTCACCTTGGAAACAGACTTCCAAACCGGGATGCGGTTTGATTTCCGGTCGAGGCATGATTTCAGGAAGGTCGCTACCGATCATAAGCTTGGCGAGCTCCTGCTCGGTCATTTCCTGAGGATTGATGTTGGCTGCCACCTCACCGCTGCGAATCACCGTACAGTGTTTGGAAAGTTCACGAATTTCATTGAGCTTATGCGTAATGAAGATGATGGAAACGCCTTCGGAAGACAGCTGGCGCAGGGTTTTAAAGAGGGCCTGTAGCGCGAGAGGAGAAAGAACCGAGGTCGGTTCATCAAGAATCAAAAGCTTCGGATTGGTTAATAGCGCGCGGAGAATTTCCACTCTTTGCCGCTCGCCCATGGAGAGATCATTAACAATCGCGTTCGGATCAACTTCGATGCCGTAATGGCGGCTTTTTTCAATAATCTCTTTTTCTAATTCTTTAGGATCTGTGCCTTCAGGCATTCCCAAAAGAATATTTTCTTTAGCAGTCAGTGTCTCAAACAAGACAAAGTGCTGAAACACCATCGCGATTCCGAGTTCGCGCGCGTCCGCAGGAGACGAGATATTAACTTTTCGTCCGTCAAAATAAATCTCGCCCTCATCGGGCGTGACAGATCCGAAGATAATCTTCATCAGGGTACTTTTGCCTGCTCCGTTTTCTCCGAGCACGGACAAAATTTCCCCCGGCATTACCTCAAGCGATATTGCGTCATTCGCAACGGTTGACCCGTATCGCTTGGTGACGTTTACCAATTTAAGTCTTGGAATCATTTGGAAGCCCTGGTCGAAGGCCGTATTTTAACAAACGGTCGTACCTCATTCAGCCGATGGCGGTGGCTTTGCAACAAAAATTAAGGGAGGCCCTCGGCCCCCCTCTGCGAGTTCAAAAGATTAGTTGATGAATGTTGCTGCGAACAGTCCAATGACGACGACTGAGACAAGCGTCAGAACCGCACCGGCAGAAACCATCTGCATAATCTTGATGCGTCCGGTACTGAACACGATCGCATTCGGAGGTGTTCCGACCGGCATCATGAATGCGCAGGATGCAGACAGAGCCGTCACCATCAGCAGCTGCTCGGCAGGCACGCCCATCGGAACAGCCGCGGAAGCCAGGAGCGGCATGAGTGTTGCGGCAAGCGCCGTGTTCGATGTGAAGTTACTTGCCAGCATCACGAGCAAGCTCACACCGATAAGGATTGCCCAGCGCGGAAGTCCGGCTAGAACGCCTGCGTTTGCGCTGATAATCTGACCGCATTCCGTAATCTGCAGACCGGCAGCCATGGAAAGACCGCCGCCGAACAAGAGCAGAACGCCCCAGGGCAGCTCTTTCATATCCGACCAATCCAGAACCATATGGTCTCTGTTCACAGGGATACAGAACAGCACGATGGCGCAGATCATCGCAATTGCGGCGTCAGAGAGCGAAGCAAACGGCCTTGTGCCGCCGAAATCCAGACCTCTTAACACACCGCCGAAGGACCACAGGAGGATCGCAGAGCAGAAGACGATCAGAACGATCATTTCGCCCTTGCCGATCGGTCCTAATTTATTCAATTCGGACTGAACCCACTGAGCGCCGCCTTCGATTTCCTTCATGGTCTTACGGAAGAGAACCTTAGTCAGAAGGAACCAGCACAGCGGAAGCAGAATAAGTGTAAGCGGCATGCCATACTTCATCCAATGCGCAAGCGAAATCGGATCATTGAAGTTCTGCTCCATAAAACGCGCAAAAATGCCGTTAGGAGGCGAACCGATAATGGTGGCCATACCGCCGATAGAGGCACCATAGGCAACAGCAAGCAGCATGGCGACGCTGAAGTTTTCTTCTTCCTGATCGATCGGACCGCCGGCTTTTTTAGCTCGCACTAAGGAAAGAACGGCCATCGCAATCGGAACCATCATGGCCGCGGTTGCCGTGTTGGATACCCACATGGAAAGCACACCGCTCGCCAAGAGGAAACCGCCCACAATCGCAGGCGCCTTGGTACCTACGAGTTTTAATGTGGTTAAAGCAATGCGCTTATCCAGACGCCAGCGCTGAACGGCAATCGCCAGAATAAAACCGCCCATGAACAGGAAAATCGTACCTGATGCGTACGGCGCCATTGCCTGCGCAGGTTTAGCGATCCCTAATAGGGGAAAGAGCGGAATGGGAAGAAGCGAAGTCACCGGAATCGGAACCGGTTCAAAAAGCCACCAAAGGACCATCCAAACCACGACGGCCAAACAAGCTTTGGCGTGAGGATTAAAAGGAAGGACTTGGTTATGGATATCCGTATAAGTGTTCGGAAGTATCCAATAAATAATAAGGGCAATAATTGGTGCCCCTAAAAGAAAAAAGCGTTTCACGCCGGGCGGAAACGAACCGATTTCTGCTGCTGCCATAAGTTTCTCACTTGGTTAGGCTGATAATCTGTCGTAAGTGTATACCGCATCTATATAATACTTTCCAAAACGGACACAAAATCTTACAGGCTCTTATGGACAACACTACCCAAGAAGTTGAGGACTTTCTTCGTACACACAACATTCCGTTCAAAGCCTTGAATCACTTACCCATCACGACCTGTGAGGAAGGGTTAAAAATTGCAAAAGAGTTTGGTTCTACGTGCTGTAAGACGCTTTTAGTTAAGAATAAGAAACAATTTTTTCTCTTTGTGATACCGGGGGAAGAACGATTTAATACCAAACAAGCGGCCGCATTTTTGAAAAGCAGTCACCTTTCTTTTGCCTCTCCCGAGGATTTGTCCCGACTCATGCACACCTTCCCGGGCGCCGTTTCTTTACTTGGTCTGATCTTTGATCAAAACAAAGAAATTTCGCTCTACATCGACAGCAGAATCTTGAACGCGGAACATATTGACTGCCACCCATGCACCAATGACCGAAGCCTCATCCTCTCGGTGAAGGATGTGCTGGAAAAGTTCCTGCCTTCTTTAGGCGTGTCTTATTTCGAATTCCAGTCGGGCTCTTTGAACGGCGAAAGTAAGTAAACACTGCGTCGTGTTCCTTTGATCGGCGGCAACTCTCTTCTCTGAAGCAGGAAATCCTCCCTCGTATCCTTGGTCTTGAGGATTTTTTCTTCTGACATGCCGTGAAGGTTAAATCCGAAATTGTCTTCTTCAAACTTTTCTTTGAGCATTTGAGCGAAATTCGCTCCGGCTACTGCTTTGTCAAAGAACTTAGAGGCGGACTGATTTAAGAAACGAACAAAGCCGTTTTCATCCACAATGGCCATCGGAGACGGCAGAAGGGTAATCAGCGCCTGCAGGAATTCATATTGTTCTTTAAGAAGCTCGACTTCTTTTTGGACATCAGATTCGCTCAGTTCACTAAGCGCGCCTTCGGATTTCTGGTGAGATTTCAATTTCACCAACAAGCGGCAGAAAGCTTTCTGAAGCTCAACGAGTTCTTCGGGATGATGGACTTTTTCCGCTTCAGTCGGAACGGCCTTGCCTTCTCTCACCTGCTCAATGAGTTTATTAACAGACTCGGTCAAGGGACGAACAGAGTAGGAAGCCAAAATAAACGTTACTAGCAAAAGGAAGAAGAAGATCAGGCTGTTTGTCGCCGCCATCGAGATGATTGCTGATTCTCTATCCTCTTCCTTCTTAAAAACACCGACGTACCAGCCAAGCCCCGGTATCTCTCTGATTGCGCCGACTAAATCAGACGCATCGTTCCTGGATAAAACCTGAGCGTTTTCTTTATTTGCGACGAGTTCTTTTAAAACCTTGGAAGGAATCAAGGGTTCCGGAGAATTAACATGATCGGTCGCGTAGATAGGCGCACCCTTCTTGTCCAAGATATATACAGCGCTGTCCTGAATATCTAAGCCTGATACCACATCTTCGTACAGACTCTTTAAATCAAGAGCAGAGACTGCATAACCGATGATCTTTCCGGACTTGTTTATTGCCGGCGCACAAATATTCACAATGGGAACGTTTGCCGCACCGGTCGCCATAATGACGTCAGATATATAAACCGAGTCCCGATTGCGGATGTGACTCCAATGATCCCTATTTGTGTGAGACACGCCCTCATTACTTTCATTCCGTGCATTCTTAGGAGGCTCAAAAACGATGACGTCTCCATTCGCATCACCGTAGTGGATGTTTAAGAAATACGGAACTTCCGTCAAAATGCTTTTTAGGATGCCTCGTAAGGCTGATTTGTCCTCTGTCCCATAGACTTGCAGTGTGCTTGCAGACATCACAACGAGGGTTTTCGCGGAATCAACTCTATTTTTAATATTGTTGGACAGTGCTAACGCATCTTCCACCAGGAGGAGATCGTCTTTACGGATCTCCTGCTCAATCATCCGGTACTGAGAGTAGCTCAACACCAGCAGCGGCAAGGTAATTGTAAGGGCCAACAAATAGAAGATGTAGTTTCTGAGACGCACAGGCCGCATTTATGTTCCTCGTCTTTTTCTGTTGGGTCGTCTTACCGGGGTGAGTCCTAATTATTCTAGCGAATTTTCGCTTTTTCCATCTTATGTATTTTCTTGAAAAATCGCCACCGCCTAGAGGCCGAAACTACCCAATCATTTTGGAGGAAAAGACAGCCAGCGATCCTCTGTAATTGAGAGACTGATTTCATTTAACACATTGGAGGACACACTGGTATGTCTCATGCAAAAATCGGCCGCTTCAGCAAAAAGCAAATATTTGAATTACCCGACGGCACCCATCGATTAGAGCCTCATCTATACGTACGAGTTCGGGGCAACGGAAGATATCGAAATTATTTTTTTCGCTATCTCGATCCTAAAGGCCGCGTCTGCGATTTAGCACTCGGAAGCGCCAGTAAAAAGCCGTTATCAGAAGTTAAACAATTTGCCTTTCTGTTAAAAACATCTCTTCAATTCAGCGGAAAGGCTTCTGCATTAATGGAAGCCAAACAGCACCCGGTTCTTTTTAAAGACTATGCACGGCGAGTCATCGAAATCTTAGCCTCGGTTCGATTATGGAAAAATCCGGCTCAAAAGCAGTCTTGGAGCTCTTCTATAAGCACTTATGCCTTTCCTGTCATTGGGGAAAAATTCATCGATGAAATCGACCGAAAAGACATCCTAAAAATACTTCGCCCCATATGGATAAACAAAACGATGACCGCCTCCCGGGTAAGGGGGAGGTTAGAGAAAATTTTCGCTTATGCGATCAATGAAAATCTATTTATCGGGAACAACCCAGCTTCCTGGAAAGGAAACCTCGACTTATTTCTTCCTCCCGTAAATAAATGCAATTCAACGCAGCATTTCAAATCTCTTTCCTTTACGGAATTAAAAGCTATCATTCCCAAACTACAACAAGAGAGTTCTATCGGGGCAAAAGCCCTGTTGTTCGGCGTTCTTACTGCAACCCGCACTGTTGAATTTACTCAAGCCCATTGGAGGGAGATAAGCTGGAAAGAGAAAGTTTGGCTTTGTCCTCCATCGCGTCGAAAAGACGGCAAAGAATTTCCGTTCAGAGTTCCGCTATCTCAGCAAGTCATCTCATTATTAAAGGAAATTAGAAAAGAATCGAAGGGAAAATTCATATTTTCTGTAGACGGAAAGACGCCGATACGTCGGGAAACGCCAAGGAAATTTTTGAGGACTGCATTAAATCAGGCGTGCACCATGCACGGAATGCGTTCGACCTTCAGAGATTGGTGCGCTGAAAACGATATTGACAATGAAGCAGCCGAGAAATCGCTCATGCACACCACCGGAACGCAAACAACTTTAGCTTATCAACGAAGCGATCTTTTGGATAGAAGACGAGTCGTGATGCAGCTTTGGGCTGATGCACTTTTTGACGACGAAAAAGCCAAAATACATAAAGCTGATTTGTTGTAAAACAACAACTTTTTATTGATTGAACATATTGTTTTTCATTTAAAAGTGTTGTTTTTGCGTAAATACAACAGATTTTGTTGCTTGCATGTCTCGTTTTTATCAGAATGACGGTGCAGATAAATTCTTGCTAGGAATTTGAACTTTCTGCAAGTTTTATAACTTCAATTGGAGTACTACTCAAATGAAAAAGACACTTATCGCTGCCGCTGTGATGGCTGCTTCCGGCGTTGCTTTTGCTGCTTCTAACGTTACTTTGTATGGCGTTATTGAAGAAGGCGTGGTCGTTTCCAAAGCCAAGCATAAAGATACAATGGTTGACCTAAAGGCTGGCTTTGACTCTGGCAACCGTTGGGGTATCAAGGGCGTTGAAGACCTCGGCAACGGATACAGCGTTGGTTTCATCCTTGAACAAGGTTTTACAGCCGACAATGGCGATGAAGGCGTTGAAGGGAAAGCGTTTAATCGTGAATCCATCCTTTACGTTAACGGCGGTTTTGGCTCTCTAGCTTTCGGCCGCACCGGTGGTCTGGCGTTTGCTCAGTCTCAGAACATTCGTACAGGCTGGGTATTCGGAACTGGCTACGGTTCTTCAGCTTGGAATGCTATCGATTTCGTCGCAAAACGTATGAATAATGTTGTTTCCTACGCTACTCCTGTCTTCTCTGGGTTCAGCGTTCATGCAATGTATTCCAACAGCGGTTCCAACGAACTCGCCAATGACGATAAGAAGTGGTCTGAAAATGGTCACTACTATGGTATCGGTGTTAAATACAACGCTAATAACATTCTTTCCAGCTTAATTTTTGAAGCCGCTCAAAATAAAAATGTTGTAGCACCTGGTAACAGTAACGCTAAGTATGGTATCAACTATGGTTTGGAATGGAACCTTGGCGCCATTACTCCGATGTTTGGTTACCAGTACGTTTGGCAGGATGGCGGCAATAAGGATCATCAATTTGGTCTGAGTGCTAAGGCTCCAGTTGCTGGTGGCACGGTTAAGGTTGGTGCTCGTTACACATTCGGTAAGAATGACGGTGCGGCAGCTAATGAAGAAGACAAGCACAATGCTTGGTTGATCGGCGCTGCTTACGAATATCCGCTGAGCAAACGTACTATCGTCAAGTCCTACGCTGGCTATGCAGATGGCGGCAAGGCTTGGAAGAATGAAGGCACAACGGCATACAATGGCTACCAGGTCTACCTCGGCCTTTGCCACTCCTTCTAATCTGATTTAACCTCAGATTATTTGCTGGCCTCCTTCGGGAGGCCTTTTTTATATGGTCTTCAATTGTTGCTAGGAATTTGAACTTTCTGCAAGTTTTATAACTTCAATTGGAGTACTACTCAAATGAAAAAAACACTTATCGCCATGGGCGTTCTTGGCGCATTCTCCTCTCTGGCTTTTGCTGCTTCTAACGTCACTCTCTACGGTATCATCGAAGAAGGTGTGATCGTCCAGAAAGCTAAACACGGCGACAACAAAGTCGAACTGAACTCCGGTTTCGGCCAGGTCTCCCGCTGGGGCATCAAGGGTGTTGAAGATCTCGGCAACGGTTACAGCGCCGGTTTCGTTCTTGAACAGGGTTTCAACGCTGACAACGGCAATGAAGCTACATCCGGAAAAGCTTTCAACCGTGAATCTTTCCTGTATGTTAAAGGCGGCTTCGGCTCCTTCGGTTTCGGCCGTACAGGCGCTCTGTCCTTCGCGCAGACTCAGGCTATCCTGACAGGGTGGGCTTTCGGTACTTCTTATGGTGCTGGTTCTTGGCAGAGCGCTATTGCCAATAACTTCAGCCGTATGGACAATGTTCTGTCCTATGCTACCCCGTCTTTTAATGGTTTCACTGGCCATGTGATGTACTCTAACGGCCTGACAAGTGACTCTGAAAAATGGTCTGATAACAACCATTATTATGGTATCGGTGTTAAATACCAAGCCAATGCCATCAGATCCAGTTTGATTTTTGAAGCTGCGGATAACAAAGGATCTGCAACTGCTGCGACTTTAGTTTCTGATGTATTTACAGAAAATCAGTGGAAAGCTCTTGACAATGGTCAGGCATGGGCTGATGTAAAAGATAAAGTAGTAGGAGATGCAACAGCCAAGAAGAAACCTATCTACGTTATCAACTATGGTTTCGAATACAACCTTGGCTCTTGGACACCGATGTTTGCCTATCAGTTCGCCCATCAAGATCACGGCCGTAGAACTCATATGTTCGGCCTGTCTGCATCAGCTCAGGTTGCTGGTGGCAAAGCTATGTTAGGCGCTCGTTATCTCTTCGGTAAAGACGAAGCTACAAAGGTCGGCGCTAATAAAGTTAAGGTTGATGGCGACGTTCGTGCCTGGACAATTGGCGCAGCTTATGAATATCCGCTTTCCAAGAGAACAGCTGTTAAGGCTTATGCCGGCTACGCTGACTCAGGTAAAGAATGGAAGGAAGTCGAAGACGTTGCTTACAACGGCTACCAGGTTTACCTTGGCCTTCGCCACGCTTTCTAATCTGACCTGATCTCTGATTAGTCATCGGCCTCCTTCGGGAGGCCTTTTTGGTGTGCTCGGCATGAGCATTCTCTATAGGGTGAAAGTCCCGAGTCTGCCCGCTAGTGGGAAAGACTAGCGAACCCCAAGGTGTCTGCAGTGATGCAGAAGCTGAAAGAAGGGGCTAGCAAAGCTCTGAGCTGACGAACAGAAACAGCCTCAGGCAAGTACGAAGGGCAAGTGTGCCAAATCTCACAAAACCCAATAACTAGACGGAATTCGTATATGTAAAGGCTGCAGCTGCATGGAGCGAAAGAGAATGTCCTTACCCGAGGAGATCTTGCCAGCCAGCAAAGGCAGTAACAACGAATGGCAAGAAGTCAGCAGCGGTCATAGTACCTGAGAGTAACAGGGAAGGACCAAACCAATAAACCCGCGAAAGGGGGAAAACCAATCAGCGTGAGCAGAAAAATGGGCAATACCCGACCTACTTCGGCCATGGTAGTGCGGAACACGAGAACAGCCGAAGAGGAGTTCAAAGCGCTGACTGGATTGAACTCATGAGTAGCGAAGCTTTTAAGGCGATCACGTTGGACAGAATACTCGCCAGGAGGAATCTGTGGGAAGCCATGAAAAAGGTGCAAGCCAATAAAGGTTCACCCGGAGTAGACGGCATGAAAACAGAGGAATTGAAGGAATATTTCTTTGAGAACCCTGGAAAACTGACAGCGATGATTCGACAAGGAGAATACCGTCCCTTACCTATTAAGCGAGTGTACATACCGAAAGACAATGGAGAGCAGAGACCGTTGGGAATACCGACGGTCATCGACCGATTTGTCCAGCAGGCAGTGGCACTGGTGCTGAGCGAAGAATACGAAAAACTCTTCAAGGATATGAGCTTTGGCTTTCGTCCGAACAGAAGCTGTCGACTCGCAGTACGGAGGGCGATGGAGCATGTAAAGGACGGATACATGTGGGTTGTAGATCTGGATCTAAGGAAGTTCTTCGACACAGTGAATCACAGTAAGCTCATCCAATTGCTGTCCGATAGGATTGAGGATGGAAGGGTTGTGTCGCTGATTCATAAATTCCTGCGTGCACCGATCTGTGAAGAAGGCGAAGTAGGAAAGCCCAATACCATCGGCACCCCTCAAGGAGGTGTTATCTCGCCATTGCTGGCTAACATTCTTCTGCATGAACTTGACGAAAAGCTTGAAAGCAAAGGGGTTCGGGCGGTCCGCTATGTGGATGACACTGTTCTCTTTGCAAAAAGCAGAAAAGCGGCCGAAAGGTTGCTTGAATGGGTCACTGACTTTACCGAGCAGAAACTCTTTCTGAAGGTTAACGCAGAAAAGACGAAGATACTTAGGATCGGGGATCCGGAAGTTCAATTTCTTGGATTCTCCTTCACCTCCCAAGTATCGAAGAAAAGAAGGGAGAGATATCCTACCTACCGGTACTTTCCCGTCGTCCATCGGAAGAAGATGCTTAAGTTAAAAGAAAAACTGAAGCAGATTACAGACCGAAGGGCACCGGGAGGAATTGAACGGGTGAAAAGGGAGCTGAAACTGACCCTTAGGGGTTGGGTCAACTACTTTTACAAGGCTATCCCTGCAAAATGGGCCGAACGAACTGATCAATGGCTTCATCGACGAGTTAGGCAAATCTATTGGAAACAATGGAAAAGGCCGGCGAAACGCTGAGAGGAGTTTAAGAGGCGGTGGAAGAACGCTCCGGCGTTACATGAATATGCTTACAGCTCTAACAGGTATTGGAGAATGTCAAAGGGAGTGCAGATTCATATGGCTCTGAGCCTGGATATTCTCCTGAAAGAAGGGTGGTACGATCTGGGAAAAGCAATGCGGGAAGCAAGTAGGCGACCCGCATAGGTTAATTGGAACCGCTGGGTGCGAGACCTGCATGCCCAGTGGTGTGAGAGGGGTAGGTGAAAGCTTCCCCTACTCGATTCTTCGCAGTAGTCGGGTATCGAAAAAGCGCGAAAGAAATGGATTTTCTTTCGCGCCAATAGCTCTGACAATGAATAACTTAGAACTTATGGAGAAGACCTAAGCCCACCTGCCAACCGTTGTAATTTACATCAGCTTCGTTTTTCCAGCCTTTAGCACCATCGGCATAACCTGCGTATGTCCAAAGGTTGGTGCGTTTGCTGAATGGATATTCATAACCTGCTCCAACAGTCCAAACACTTGCCTTCTTTTCGGAGAGGGCTGCAAGATCGACATAATGGCTGTCGTATTTGCGAAGAAGGTACTTGGCGCCCAATTTAGCTGAACCACCAGCTAGAGGGGCTGTTACAGAAAGGCCGAATGCATGCTGATGGTAATAGTCTTCTTGTGTGGCGTACTGGTAAATCACTCCGGGTTTGACTCCGTTGAAGTTGTATGTGCCTCCGGCCGTAATGTGATAAAGAGCCTTCTGCTTTTCTTCCAGTAGTGCTACGCCTTTGTTATCTTTAGCTTCAAAAATAATGCTGGCATCAATGTTATGAGCTGTATATTTTGCACCAACACCGTAGTAGTGAGCATTGTCAGACCATTTGTTGTCATCTGTTGCTGTACCGTTAGAGTAAGTGGCGTGCAGAGTTAGACCAGAGAAGGAGGGAGTGACATAGTTGACCGCGTTGTTTAAACGACCAAAATGAACGTTACCGACGCTCCAAGCGCTGGCACCCCATGAAGTGCCGAATGCCCATCCACGGAGGATGGCAGTTGACTGAGCAAAGCCAAGGGCCCCCATTCTACCAAGAGCGACTTGGCCGAAAGGGCCGGTTATTCTCATTAAAGACTCACGACTGAAGGCAAGACCAGAAGTATGTTCAGCTCCGGAGTCAGCCAAAAAACCCTGTTCTAATGTGAAACCTACGCTGTAACCGTTACCAAGGTCTTCAACACCTTTGATACCCCAACGCGACATTCCCACGAAGCCAGATTTAAGAGTTGCCGTGGTAGAGGAGTGTTTGGCCTTCCCAATGACCAAGCCTTCGTCCAATTGACCATAAAGTGTAACGTTAGAGGCCGCAAAGGATAAGGAAGCAAAGCTTGAAAGTAATGCTGCTACTAAAATTTTTGTTCTCATGATTTCTCCTAACAGATTTGAAAAACCCCTCTACAAAGATGTTAGAGGGGGTCTTGCTAAGCTACACTTAGACTCTTAGAAAGAATGACGGAGGCCGAAGTAGACCTGGTAGCCGTTGTACACGACTTGTTCTGTATCCTTCCAGGCCTTGGAAGAATCGCCGTAGCCGGCGTAGGCTTTGACAGCAGTGCGTTTGCTGAGCGGATAAACGTAAGCCGCACCGACATTCCAGGAACGAACCTTGTCATCGCCTGCTTCAAGAGATTTGTCCTTACCAAAGAGATAGCGAGCGCCGAGAAGAGCATCACCGCCGCCGACAGCAACCTTGGCGCTTAGACCAAACATATGTGTCTTCTTGCCTTCATCCTGATTTGCCCACTGATAAGCAAACATCGGTGTCCACTGGCCAAGGTTGTATTCCAAACCGTAGTTGATGACATAAGAGGTCTTTTCTTTAGGATCTGCAGTGTTCTTGTGATCAACTGCCTCGAAAATCAAGCTGGACTTGATGGCGTTCGCATTGTAGAGAGCGCCTACGCCATAGTAGTGGTTATTTTTAGACCACTTAGCGTCATCGCCAGTGGTACCGTTAGAATACATGGCGCTAATCTTGAAACCGCCAAAGGAGGGGGTCTGGTAGGCAACAGCGTTGTCAACTCTGCTGAAAGATGTGCCGATCGCACTTGTCCAAGAACTTAGACCATAACCTGTACCAAGTGCCCATCCAGTCAGAATATTGTTGGACTGTGCACCAGAGGCCAAGGTGCCTGTACGGCCAAAACCGAAGCGGCCAAAATCGCCAGTTAAGTAAAGGAAAGATTCACGGCTGAAAGCTTTTCCTGCAACGCTTTCGTTACCGCTGTCCGCATTAAATCCCTGTTCGAGGATAAAACCAACTGCGTAACCGTTTCCGAGGTCTTCAACACCTTTGATACCCCAGCGAGAGCCCTGGTCGAAACCGGACTGCAACTTAACTAATGTGTCGCCATGTTTGGCTTTTTCGAGGACGACACCTTCTTCAATAACGCCATAAAGAGTTACGTTAGAAGCAGCAAATGCAACGCCGGAAGCAGCCATTACAGCAGCAGCGATAAGTGTTTTTTTCATTTGAGTAGTACTCCAATTGAAGTTATAAAACTTGCAGAAAGTTCAAATTCCTAGCAACAATCGAAGTTCAAATGAAAAAAGCCTCCCGAAGGAGGCCGATGATTAATCAGAGATTAAATCAGATTAGAATGCATGACGAAGGCCGAGGTAAACTTGATAGCCGTTGTAGACAACTTTCTCTGTATCTTTCCAGGCTTTAGCACCGTCGGCATAACCAGCATATGCCTTAACAGCCGTTCTCTTGGAGAGAGGATAAATGTAAGCTGCGCCAATGTTCCAAGCGCGAACCTTATCATCTCCTGTTGTTATAGCTTCATCTTTACCAAAGAGATAACGGGCGCCTGCAAGCACGTCACCACCAGCTACAGGAACTTTAGCAGAGAGACCGAACATATGAGTCTTCTTCCCATCGTCCTGGTTAGCCCACTGATATGCAAACATTGGCGTGAAAGAGCCAAGGTTATATTCGAAACCAAAATTGACAGTGTAGGCTTTATCTCCGTGAACCTTATTGCCTACTAGATTCTTTTCTCCACCTTTGTTATCTACTGCTTCAAAGATCAAGCTGGATTTGATCGCATTAGCCTGATACTTAGCGCCGATACCGTAGTAATGAGTATTTTCAGACCATTTGTTTGTGTCTTCACCAATGCCGTTGGAATACATTGCGTGGATAGTTAATCCAGAGAAAGACGGGGTCGCATAAGAAATAGTATTGTTAAGACGGCCGTAGGAAGTACCGATTTCGCTAGTCCAAGAAGAAAGACCTAAGCCAGTTCCGAGCGCCCAGCCTGTAAGGATGTGATTAGACTGCGCTCCGGAAGAAAGTGAACCAGTGCGACCGAAACCCAGTTTACCGAAGTTGCCGGTCACGTACATGAATGATTCACGGGTAAATCCACTTGAAGTTGTATAATTAGCGTTTGCGGCGTTGCCGTCGTCCGCAGTAAAGCCTTGTTCAAGGATGAAACCAACAGAATAACCGTTCCCAAGATCTTCTACACCTTTAATACCCCAACGTGACCCTTGGTCAAACCCTGACTTGAGTTGGACAGTCGTATCTTGGTGTTTAGCTTTTTCCAAAAGAACACCTTCTTCAATGACACCGTAGAGAGTTACGTTAGAAGCAGCAAATGCAACGCCGGAAGCGGCCATTACAGCGGCAGCGATAAGTGTTTTTTTCATTTGAGTAGTACTCCAATTGAAGTTGTAAAACTTGCAGAAAGTTCAAATTCCTAGCAACAATTGAAGTTCAAATGAAAAAAGCCTCCCGAAGGAGGCCAAAATTCAGACTAATCTATTTAGTAGATTAGAAGCTGTGCTGCATTCCGAAGAAGAGCTGATAACCGTTATACACCGGTGTAATGTTGGCATCTTCAACTGTTTTACCAGCCTTGTAGGAAACGTCTTTCCAACCTTTGCCAGAGTCTGCATACCCTGCAAATGCTTTGAGTTTCGTTCTCTTAGAGAGCGGGTATACATAGGCTGCGCCGATATTCCAGGAGTTGACGTCTTGGTCTTCAGTTGCCGGAATAGTCTTGTCTTTGCCAAACAAATAACGAGCACCTGCAAGCAGATCGCCTCCAGCCATAGGAACCTTAGCACTCAAACCAAACATGTTGGTCTTCTTACCTTCATCCTGCCAGGCATACTGGTATGCGAACATCGGAGTGATAGAACCGAGGTTATATTCGAAACCAAAGTTAATGGCATACTTCGTGTTCTTATTATCAACAGCAGGAGCGGCCGGTGTTTCTTTTACTTGTTGGGCTTCAAAAATCAAACTAGTTCTAATGGCATTAGCTTCATATTTTGCACCAAGGCCGTAGTAATGGTTATTTTTCGACCACTTAGTAACGGAATCATCGCCAGCTGTCTTATTGGAATACATTGCAGAAATTGTCAGGCCGCTGAAATTCGGAGAAACATAGGCAATTGCGTTATCTACACGGCTGAAGCTTGTTCCGATTTCAGAAGTCCAAGAGCTAAGGCCATAGCCTGTTCCGAGTGCCCAACCAGTAAGAATCTGATAAGAACCGGCTCCAGATGACAAAGTACCGAAACGACCTAAGCCTAATTTACCGAAACCACCTTGAACGAACAACTGAGACTCACGGCCGAAGACTTTACCGGCGGAGTTAGAAGCTGTGTTTGCGCCGGTATCGGAGTCATAACCTTCTTCTAAAACAAAGCCAACGTTGTAGCCATTGCCTAGATCTTCAACACCTCTAATACCCCAACGGGAACCAGAATCAAAGCCAGAAACCATGGCAACATTTGTGTCGTGATGTTTTGCCTTCTGAACAACAACGCCCGTCTCAATAACACCATAAAGGGTAACGTTGGAAGCAGCAAATGCAATGCCGGATGCGCCCATTACAGCGGCAGCGATAAGTGTTTTTTTCATTTGAGTAGTACTCCAATTGAAGTTGTTAACTTGCAGAAAGTTCAAATTCCTAGCAAGCCTTCCTACTCAAACGAAGACTATCCTCATCGACGTTGTACTCTCTACCCTAATCCTCCAAAATACCTTGTCAAAAATGCGACTGCCATTGGAACAGTGAATGAAGAAACAACTGTCGTAATAATCATTGCATTCGCGATAACAGCCTCAGCTGCATGAAATTGTCGGCACATCAAGTAAACATTAACACCCATAGGAAGGCAGCCTAAAAATACAATCGCCGTCGTCTCAACCGGCCCTAATCCGATTAACAATGCTAAAGAGAAGATGAGCGCAGGATGAATGAATAATTTAATGGAGCTCAATACAACGCTCTTTCCTAACCCTTGGCCTATTCCGTATTCGGACAACCCCATCCCCACCACAATCAGGCTCAGTGCAGTTGCTGAGTTGCCTATTAGACGGACAGGCTCGTCAATCACATAGGGGATGCTTAATCCCGTAAAGCTCCAGGCAACCCCGCAAAAAATGGCAATAATCAAGGGATTTTTGAAAACTGACGCTAAAGTTTTCAAAAAAGAGCGGATCGTAAGATGTCCCGACTGAAGAGAGAATTCAACGGCAATTGAAACCAAGGTCCACAACACCAAGGCGTTTAAAGACAATACCGCAGATACCGAAGGAGCGACTTTTTCTCCAAGCATCGCAATGGCTAGAGGGAGACCAAGAAGTCCGTTATTGGAGAAGACACATCCGGTACCGAAAATTGCAGTTTCTACCGGCTTCATTTTCAAAAGATATCCGGAAACAAATCGTCCGATAAAAAACAGAATGAAGCAGGCTCCGAAAAATGCGATCAACAGCCTTAGATCTGCATGGCTTTCTGTTAACGCAAGGTTAGACAGAAGACGGAACAACATCGCCGGAAGAGCAATATTAAAAGCAAACCTTGAAAGAACTGTGCTGGCGGTTTTATTAAATCCAAACCAGCGCGATAATGCGAACCCCAAGAAAATGAGCAGAAAAAGCGGCGAACTTTTTCCAAATTGAAGTAAAAATTGAGTAAATAAAGTTTGTTCCATGGGTGAGGTCTTATTAATTAATTTTCTTTCATCTTACGCCTACAGCCTTTAGCAGAGCCTATTCCTCAGCCTTTTTCTTAACGATCTCAATCATCCGATTCTTTTTATTTTTAACAATCGTTCTGAGCTGCATTAATCTGTTGACCTTTTTCTCTTGCCGAAACGATCCGATTTCTTTTGTTTGATTTGTTCGAAAACGTAACATCTCTTCATCTGAATTTACGTTCATTTACTCTTAATTTTGTTCATCCGATTTCATTAAGTAGCCCTTAATTCAAATAGTTAAAGATCTAAACCAAGCTGAACTTTATCTACCAAGGATTTATTTGATGCTTCGTATTTCAATGAAAAAAACGGCCGCAGCCGCTGCCGTCACTTTCGCTTTTGTCGCCGGCTCTTTAGTCCAGACATCTCCGATTGCTCCGATAACCTCCGCTCACGCTCAGCAGGCGCAGCTACCTGACTTCACCAAGCTTGTGGAGGACAACGGTAAAGCAGTCGTAAGTATTCAGGTTACTCAAAAAGCCGCTGTGCGTAAAAACGCAAACCCTTTCAAAGGAATGCCCAAAGACAAGCTCGATGAGCTCCGTCGTTTCGGATTCCCGTTCCCCTTCCCCGGACCGGATGGTTTTGAAGATCGTATGCCAGAACGCAAAGGCCAAGGCTCCGGCTTCATTATTAGTCCGGACGGTCTGATTCTTACTAACCATCACGTTGTTGACGGCGCTGATGAAATCAAGGTCCATCTGACTGATGATCGTGAGTTCAATGCCAAAGTTATCGGCAGTGATGCCAAAACAGACGTTGCTGTCATTAAGATCGATGGGAAAGACCTTCCGTGCGTTAAGCTCGGCAACTCTAAAGATGTCAAAGTAGGCGAGTGGGTTGCTGCTATCGGCGCTCCCTTTGGTTTAGAGAACACAGTCACGAGCGGTATCGTCTCTGCTAAGAGCCGTAACCTCCCAAGCGATCAGTTTGTCCCGTTCATTCAGACTGACGCCGCCGTCAACCCGGGCAACTCCGGCGGTCCTCTTTTCAATATGAAGGGAGAAGTCATCGGCATTAACTCTCAGATCTTCTCTACTTCCGGCGGCTTTATGGGCTTGTCCTTCGCTGTTCCTATTGATCTGGCGCTTCAGATTAAAGACGAACTCGTCAAACACGGTAAAGTAAACCGCGGCCGTTTGGGTGTAATGATCCAAACAATGAGTCCGGAGTTGGCAAAATCTTTCGGCCTTGAGAAAAACAAAGGCGCTTTGATCGCTCAGATCCAAAAAGGCTCCGCAGCTGAGAAAGCCGGCCTGCAGGAAGGAGATATCGTCATCCTCTTCGACGGAAAGGGCATTGATAATGCTGCAGACCTCTCTCGTGCAGTCGCTTCTGCTCGCCCGGATACCGAGCACAACGTAAAAGTTCTTCGTGAAGGCAAAGAAGCTGAAGTAAAGGTCAAACTTGACGCAGCTGCCGATACTTCAGTTGCTAAAGGCAAAGCCGCTGAAGAAGCTCGCGGTCGTTTAGGCGTAACCGTCCGCGGTTTGAATGACGAAGAGAAGAAAAAATACGGTGACGGTCTCGTTGTCGTCGAATCTCATGGTCCTGCTTCCGAGGCCGGAATCAAAGAAGGTGATGTCCTCTTATCCGTAGGCGGCAAGAAGATTCGCTCCTTCGAACAGTTCAAAGATGCTGTGAATGCTGCTGACAAGACACTAGCTCTTCAAGTTGCTCGTGACGGAAGCAGAACATTCCTGGCCGTAAAACTTGATCCGAAAGACAAAAAAGAAGAGAAGAAATAATCTTTTGATTTAATTCATCTAAGCTCGGCTTCCGCAACAGCGGTTGTCGAGCTTTTTGTTTTAGGATTTCTTGGAACGAGACTATTTTGTTCGGTAGTCACAATTAATTATGTGAAAAAGACCACAAAATCACCGCAACAATGCGGTATAGGATTGGTCAAAAATAGGTATCAATCATTAGATTTATACTTAAAAATCAATAAGTACAGTAAAAATCCCTATAAGAAACTATTGTCTTAACTACCCTCAGTCCCTACAATGCATTTGTACGTTTTTAAAACTTAGACTCCTTTTAAGCCGAATTCGACGTCTTGATCGGAAAGCTACAAGTTTCCAAGACGAATTGAGGAACAACGCCTCCGTAATTAGGATGGAAGAATTTATGTTGGACTATTTAAGAGAAGAATTCGCCGCTTACAGTAACGAACTGATCATTATTGGCGTTTTAATTATCGCCTTTGTCAGTTTCTATTCTCGTTTCTTTCTGAAAAGCAGCAAAAAGAAAAACACAACTAACCGTTAACAGCAAGGCCGCAGAGCGCGGCCTCATTTGTATCTATGTTCTGTTTATTTTGGCACGGACGATACTAGAGTCAGCCACAATTCTGAGAAACCCGTCCAAAAAATCTGCACACCTAAACACACCAAAATAAATGAGAAAATGCGTCCGATTGCATCCGAGCCACTTGGTCCCAATATCTCGGTAATACGATCAGCGTAACGGAAGCATAACCAAACAATCAGAGCATTCGCCAAAGCTGCAGCAAAGGCTCCGATCACATTAGGAATGGTGAAATTCATTGATGTACCGATAGCTGTTGTCACGGCAATGGCGCCCGGTCCTAAAGTGAGCGGCATCGTAAACGGATAAAAAGCAAGCTTCATCCAATCCTGATCGGTTCTCGGCTTATGAGCTCCGGCAGTTGACTCAACTTCCTCCTCCCCTTCACTAGAAGAAGAAGTATTATTCAAAGCCAACCATCCGGCAGAAAAAAGAATCAGGCCGCCAGCGACTCGAAGAACTCCGAGAGAAATCCCAAAAAAGCTCAGAACAAAAGAGCCGGCGCACAGGGTCACCAGCGCCATGATCAGAAAGTAAATACATACTTTATTGGATAAGGTCATGCGCTGAGCGCGGGTTGCTCCCGAGGTTATCGTCAGGAAAAACATCGCCGCCCCGATAGGATTAACCACCGTCACTAAAGACGTAAAAACATAAAGAAAGGTACTCAGGAATGAGGAAAGCATTTTGTGCTTATAGTATTTGGATAAGGATGCTGAATTTTATAGCAGAACAGTATTTCCTGAGAAGCCTCTTACCCAGAAATCAGATAGAAGACAAAAACAACCAAAGAAAAAAGGACGGTCAACCCGTCCCTATCTCTCGGTGTTCATAGGACTATCTCGACTTTTTCATGGCCTCTGCCATCAAACGATTACGAACCATTCTGCAAGCGCAGATTTCAATCATTTTTCTCAAAACTTTTTTCATATCTCTCCCTCCTTGATAAGAATAATAACCCATAAACATAGTATTAACCCTAATCTATCTCAAAATGAGACTGATTAGTTTCCTGGGGATTCTAGTTATGACTGGAAATGTGAATAAGTTTTCAAGAGGCCAATTCTCCATTTGTTTTAATTCTCATCAATTTCAACTGTGAACATGTTCACACAGAAGAAATAAGCAGATAAAACAAAACCTCTTGAACGATTAGGTCCAAGAGGTTTGTCTTTTATGGAGAGCCCGGAGACTACCTACTTTCGCAAGAAATACAACTCACTATCATCGGCGTGGAGGCGTTTCACTGTCCTGTTCGGGATGGGAAGGAGTGGTTCCACCCTGCTATGGCCTCCGGGCTTAAAACCGGTCAATTCGGAATAATCTTTTCTACTTTCGTGACTCTCTTTACTTTCGAGTCTCTTTGATCTCTCTCTTCGCTTCCAACCTACAACGCACACCGGTCACAAGCAACACGGTTATAGGATCAAGCCTCACGAGCAATTAGTATCAGTTAGCTCAACGCCTTACAGCGCTTACACACCTGACCTATCGACGTCCTGGTCTCGGACGACTCTTGAGGGAGGTTCAACCTCCGGGAAGACTCATCTTCAGGCAAGTTTCCCGCTTAGATGCTTTCAGCGGTTATCTCTTCCGCACTTAGCTACCCGGCAATGCCACTGGCGTGACAACCGGTACACCAGAGGTGCGTCCACTCCGGTCCTCTCGTACTAGGAGCAGCCCCCGTCAATCTTCCAACGCCCACGGCAGATAGGGACCAAACTGTCTCACGACGTTTTAAACCCAGCTCACGTACCTCTTTAAATGGCGAACAGCCATACCCTTGGGACCGACTACAGCCCCAGGATGAGATGAGCCGACATCGAGGTGCCAAACACCGCCGTCGATATGAACTCTTGGGCGGTATCAGCCTGTTATCCCCAGAGTACCTTTTATCCGTTGAGCGATGGCCCTTCCATTCAGAGCCACCGGATCACTATGACCTGCTTTCGCATCTGCTCGAGTTGTTGCTCTCGCAGTCAAGCACGCTTTTGCCATTGCACTATCAGCACGATTTCCGACCGTACCTAGCGTACCTTCGTACTCCTCCGTTACCCTTTAGGAGGAGACCGCCCCAGTCAAACTGCCTACCATGCACGGTCCCAAGACAGGATCACTGTCCGTGGTTAGAACCGCAAACAAATCAGGGTGGTATTTCAAGGTCGGCTCCAAGACCACTGGCGTGGCCTCTTCTCTGCCTCCCACCTATCCTACACAAATCGGTTCACAGTTCAATGCAAAGCTGCAGTAAAGGTTCATGGGGTCTTCCCGTCTAGCCGCGGGTAGATTGCATCATCACAAACATTTCAACTTCACTGAGTCTCGGGAGGAGACAGTGTGGCCATCGTTATGCCATTCGTGCAGGTCGGAACTTACCCGACAAGGAATTTCGCTACCTTAGGACCGTTATAGTTACGGCCGCCGTTTACTGGGACTTCGATCAAGGGCTCTCACCCCATCAATTAATCTTCCAGCACCGGGCAGGCATCACACCCTATACGTCGTCTTTCGACTTTGCAGAGTGCTGTGTTTTTAATAAACAGTCGCAGCCACCTATTCTCTGAGACCGTTTCCCGCTCAAGGTGTCTCTCCTCTCACGGTACTACGGCACACCTTCTTCCGAAGTTACGGTGTCAATTTGCCGAGTTCCTTCTCCCGAGTTCTCTCAAGCGCCTGAGCATATTCAGCTCGCCCACCAGTGTCGGTTTGCGGTACGGTCCGCGTCAGACTGGGGCTTAGAGGCTTTTCTTGGAAGCACTTCCGATCACTTCGCCGCCGTGGCGGCACGTGTCTTTGCCTTGGAGATGCGTCTGCGGATTTGCCTGCAGACCTCCTACGCTAAACAACCGGGACTTCCAACACCCGGATGATCTTCCATGCTCCGTCCCCCCATCGCATCTGACGCAGGTTCAGGAATATTAACCTGATTCCCATCGGCTACGCCTTTCGGCCTGACCTTAGGAGCCGACTCACCCTGCTCCGATGAACGTAGAGCAGGAATCCTTGGGCTTACGGCGAGCAGGCTTTTCACCTGCTTTAACGTTACTCATGTCAGCATTCGCACTTCTGATATCTCCAGCAGTCCTCTCGAACCGCCTTCGCAGACTTACAGAACGCTCCCCTACCACGCACTGGATAACCAGTGCATCCGCGGCTTCGGTTAACAGCTTAGCCCCGTTACATCTTCCGCGCAGAAGGACTCGACCAGTGAGCTATTACGCTTTCTTTGAAGGATGGCTGCTTCTAAGCCAACTTCCTGGTTGTCACGGCCTTTCCACTTCGTTTTCCACTTAGCTGTTATTTGGGACCTTAGCCGGCGGTCTGGGTTGTTTCCCTTTTGAGTCCGGACGTTAGCACCCGGTGCTCTGTCTCCCGTGCTCACGCTTCCAGGTATTCGGAGTTTGCCTTGGTTTGGTAAGACTCCATGTCCCCCTAGCCAAAACAGTGCTCTACCCCCTGGAGCGACACACGAGGCACTACCTCAATAGTTTTCGGGGAGAACCAGCTATCTCCAGATTTGTTTGGCCTTTCACCCCTATCCACAGCTCATCCGCTAATTTTGCAACACTAGTCGGTTCGGTCCTCCAGTGTGTGTTACCACACCTTCAACCTGGCCATGGATAGCTCATCTGGTTTCGGGTCTACACCCTGCGACTGGACGCTCATTTCGAACTCGCTTTCGCTGCGCCTCCCCTATTCGGTTAAGCTCGCCACAGAATGTAAGTCGCTGACCCATTATGCAAAAGGTACGCAGTCACCTCTGATGAGGCTCCTACTGTTTGTATGCATGCGGTTTCAGGTTCTATTTCACTCCCCTCCCGGGGTTCTTTTCGCCTTTCCCTCACGGTACTGGTTCACTATCGGTCGATCACGAGTATTTAGCCTTGGAGGATGGTCCCCCCGTCTTCGAACAGGATTCCACGTGTCCCGCTCTACTTCTCGCTTCCTTAGTACCGTACCAACTCTTTCGCCTACGGGGCTATCACCCACTATAGCAGGCCTTTCCAGGACCTTTCGGCTAAAGTTCGTACTATCAAAAGCTGGGCTCCTCCGGGTTCGCTCGCCGCTACTGCCGGAATCTCGGTTGATTTCTTTTCCTGAGGATACTTAGATGTTTCAGTTCTCCTCGTTCGCCTCCGTAACCTATGTATTCAGTTACGGATACACCTTGCGGTGTGGGTTCCCCCATTCAGATATCTGCGGATCAAAGCTCGTTTGCCAGCTCCCCGCAGCTTTTCGCAGGCTGCCGCGTCTTTCTTCGCCTGTGATCGCCAAGGCATCCGCCACATGCACTTAGTCACTTGATCCTATAACCCTGCCGCCTATTGCCCGGCCGGGTCACAAGCAACTCCCGTTCTCATGCCATATGCTTGTATGTCTTTGCTTGAGAAATCTCAAAGTTTCTCTCTTTGTAAAGATTTCTTATCACTACCCGTTCTCGCTGACTCTCATCAAATCAGCTTAAACGTTAGATTGATTATTCCGAATTGTTAAAGAACTATTGCGTCCTTAAATTTCTATCGACTTCCGATAAGAGCGGACACTCAGAACTTCTGAGCTCATACTGCTTTACTTGAAAGGAGGTGATCCAGCCGCACCTTCCGGTACGGCTACCTTGTTACGACTTAACATTAGTCACGGTGCTCACCGTGGTCGCCGCCCTCCTTGCGGTTAGGCTAACGACTTCTGGTAAACACCACTCCCATTGTTTGACGGGCGGTGTGTACAAGACCCGGGAACGTATTCACCGCGGCATGCTGATCCGCGATTACTAGCGATTCCGACTTCATGCAGTCGAGTTGCAGACTGCAATCCGGACTACGATCGGTTTTCTGGGATTGGCTCCGTCTCACGACTTCGCTGCCCTCTGTTCCGACCATTGTATGACGTGTGAAGCCCTACCCATAAGGGCCATGAGGACTTGACGTCATCCCCACCTTCCTCCGGTTTGTCACCGGCAGTCTCACTAGAGTGCCCTTTCGTAGCAACTAGTGACAAGGGTTGCGCTCGTTGCGGGACTTAACCCAACATCTCACGACACGAGCTGACGACAGCCATGCAGCACCTGTGTTCAGGCTCCCTTGCGGGCACGCTCTCATTACAAGAGCTTCCTGACATGTCAAGGGTAGGTAAGGTTTTTCGCGTTGCATCGAATTAATCCACATCATCCACCGCTTGTGCGGGTCCCCGTCAATTCCTTTGAGTTTTAGTCTTGCGACCGTACTTCCCAGGCGGTTAACTTCTCGCGTTGGCTGCGTTACTGAGAATATTACTTCCCAACAACTAGTTAACATCGTTTAGGGCGTGGACTACCAGGGTATCTAATCCTGTTTGCTCCCCACGCTTTCGTGCCTGAGCGTCAGTTATGTCCCAGGAGGCTGCCTTCGCCATCGGTGTTCTTCCACATATCTACGCATTTCACTGCTACACGTGGAATTCCACCTCCCTCTGACACACTCTAGTCGAGCAGTCACATATGCCATTCCCGAGTTAAGCTCGGGGATTTCACATCTGTCTTACTCAACCGCCTGCGCACCCTTTACGCCCAGTAATTCCGATTAACGCTCGCACCCTACGTATTACCGCGGCTGCTGGCACGTAGTTAGCCGGTGCTTATTCTTAGAGTACCGTCAGCAACACCCTTTATTAAAAGGTGTCTTTTCGTTCTCTACAAAAGTGGTTTACAACCCGAGGGCCTTCATCCCACACGCGGAATAGCTGGATCAGGCTTGCGCCCATTGTCCAAAATTCCCCACTGCTGCCTCCCGTAGGAGTCTGGGCCGTGTCTCAGTCCCAGTGTGGCTGGTCGTCCTCTCAGACCAGCTACTGATCGTTGCTTTGGTGAGCCGTTACCTCACCAACCGGCTAATCAGTCATCGGCCGCTCCGCTCGCGAGAGGCCCTTGCGGGTCCCCCTCTTTCTTCCGTAGAACTCATGCGGTATTAGCCAACCTTTCGGCTGGTTGTCCCCCACGAGCGGACACGTTCCGATGTATTACTCACCCGTTCGCCACTCGTCGCCGGGGAGAAGCAAGCTTCTCTCCGCGTTACCGTTCGACTTGCATGTGTAAAGCGTTCCGCCAGCGTTCAATCTGAGCCAGGATCAAACTCTATTGTTTAATCTCTGTTGTCGCTCGAATTACTCTTGCTTGGTGTTTGACGGAGTATTTTCTACTCCTTCTTCTCCAATAAGATCGAGCAATTTAAATTTGCAGTTTTTACCGCAGACTTCTTAGTGCCCGCTCTTATCGGTCGTCGATAAATTTTTAAAGATCATTTCGGCTTTCGCCGCCGCTCAGTTTCGTGAGCGAAGAATTGAAATTTTACTCGTTTAAAATTTTCTGTCAAGCGACTGAATAACTTCAAATGTAAAACTTCGTTTCCGTTTATCGTTGCTGCGTTGTGCACCAGCGACAGGACGTGCATCTTAACGAAACAATTCAGAGTGCGCAAGTTGAGCACGCCTTACAAATGTTGCTAATTGTTGTGTGCTTTATACAACATCAGTTTGCAGTTAATGATTCCGTATCTTTAGACGGCCACGCAAGAATAAGCATGTTGGCAAGAATAGCTGTTGCGCCGAGCAGTTCATATGAATTGAACGTAGCCCCCAGAATAATCACCGACAGGGCAACTGCGGATAAGGGTTCAAAGGAACCGAGGATAGCTGTGATTGACGGAATAACGTACTCAGTACTTTTGAGATAGCACCAGAATGCCGCAACCGTTCCGAAAGCAATTATTTGGAAATAACAAAGAACAGAGGGCAAAGTCCAATGAACATCCATTGCAAAGGGATTAGTGAAGAGACAAGCAATCGATCCGCCGACAACCATTCCCCAGCCCACAACATTAGAAACTCCGACACGAGAGATAACGTTTTTAGGCTGTACAGTGCAAAAAGCCCCGAAAGCGGATGACAGCAAGCCCCAAAATGCTCCGGTAGAAACAAAATCCAGAGACTCGAAATTTCCTTTGGTAACGACCAAAGAAACTCCGCTTATAGCCAGAAAGAGACAAAAGAATTCTTTGGGGACAGGTTTTCGATATTTGCAGATCGCCAAATATCCGATGATAAAAAGCGGACCGACACCAACCATAATAGCTGCGGTTCCGGCATTACTCTGCTCAATCGCAAGGAAGAACGTGTATTGAATTAAAAGAACGCCGACACCGTAGATCAAAACGTCACGGATATTTCGCTTTTCTTTGAACGGTTTCAGAATACTTTGAAATCCTCCGAAAGCAGCTTGAAGCGCCAATAACAGAACCCCGGCTCCGATTAAGCGAAGCGTTGTAAGGTGACGGGCTTCAAAACCGCAGTTAGTAAAAAGATATTGGGCAGCCACGGCCATACTTCCCCAGCAGCAGCCTGCAAATGCTGCCAGGAAGACACCTTTGAGAATTTTCAGCATTCTTGTAGTCCTAGAAACCAAAAGTTTAGCAATCCGGCGCTTTATTTAGGTGAGTCCGAGAAGTTGTCTGTTTTGCCAAACCGAACAAATTGAAATGCAAGACGACAAAAATGTAGTTTTGACCACATTTTTTCCCGATTTTTCCACCTCTGAGGACTTTTCCGCCTAAATAACGATAGCGATTTCATGCTGCTGCCTATCTCGCCCTTTCAAAGAAGCAATAACTAATTTTTTGTGGTCTTTTACACATATTCCAAAGTTTCTCCTCCGTAGATTGTGGTCTTTTTCTCATTGTTTAGAGCTGGAGAAGAAAGCTTTAGAGCACAGTCACGCTGAAAATCCTTATCCGTTCAGCGACTGCCGGAGCATTGAGCTCAACCAACTAAATTCCTGCACATTTTCATTCTCTATTATGTGAAAAAGACCACAATTTTTTAGTCCTATGCGCCTCGGCCAAAAAACACTTCTGAGAGATCTCTTTCAAGGCGTTAACTGCATTCTGATCCTATTGCGATAAATCGTTTAGACGGTTTTCTCTGGCCTTATTTATACTGTCTCTTCGAGTTCCTTACTCAATGAGATAAGCAATGACTGACGCCAAATATGTGAAAAAGGCACCAAGACAATCCAATCTCGAGCTCTCTCGAATTTTGGCAATGTACCTCATTGTGATGCATCACTTTTCCGTGCACGGCGGTGTACCGATTTGGAGCGGCTCCGCGCCTCTCTCTTTTAATTTTTACTTGGATCAGCTGCTTTCCACCGGAGGCAAAATCGGCGTTAATTTATTCGTCTTAATTACCGGATATTTCCTCGCTAAAAAGTTCAGTAAGTTTTCTAGCCTCATCTACCTTTGGATAAAGACATTCTCCTACGTAATTGTCTTTTTCCTGCTCTTTTGCGCTCTTGGCTTACATCCCTTCAACTGGAGTTCTTTGATCAGTTGTTTTTTTCCCATCCGGAATGATTTCTATTGGTTTGTTTCTGCCTATTTCCTTCTTATCCTGCTTTCTCCGTTTATTACCATAGGAATAAAGGCGCTGGGACAACGGAAGCTGTTCACATTCTTATTGATTTTCGGATTTTTCTGGTCCGTCATTCCAACTCTAACGACTAAACCTGAATATTACGGTTCAACGCTTTTTTGGTTTGTGTATCTCTTTTCTTGGGGCGCGTTTCTCAGAGATTATCTAGAAAGGAAAATCTTCTCCCAATCCCTGTGTTTGTCGGTTTGCGGAGCGAGCTGGGGCATTATTGCCATCATCATCGCTCTTGCCGATTGGAACAATCGCGTCGGGACTTTCATCGGTTACATTGATTGGTTCACCTTCGCAAACTTGTATAGCGTCTTCTCTTTAATTTGTGCCCTCTCGCTTTTTGTGTTCTTCAAACAGATGCAGATCGGCTACAAGCCTTGGATCAACAAATTTGCTGCAGCGATGTTCGGTGTCTACCTCATTCATGAGAATCCGATTGTTTACCCATGGCTCTGGAGCAAAGTATTCCACGTGCCGGAATATTTGGGTTCCTCTTGGTTCATCCTCTATGCACTTGCAGTAATCACAATCGTATTTTTTATTTGCGCGATTTTGGATCTTATTTGGGAAAAGGTCCTTCAATCCGGATATCAAAAATACCTTTTTCCCCGACTCCAGCCGTTAGATAAAAGAGTTACCGACTTCCTTAATGCTCCGGCGAGCCAAAAATAATTGTGGTCTTTTTCTCATTTTTAACTTTTTTACTTCCGACTTTTTTGAGCTTTATACCTAACTATCTAAAATGGGAGAAACTTTTATAGGTGGTTTATGTCTGCTCCCATCATTGATTCTTTACCGCTCCCGCCTCATTCTCCAGAAGCCGAGCATGCCCTTTTAGGTGCGCTTTTAGCGAATCCTGAATCTTTCCATCTAATCGAGCCCCCTTTAGAGCCCAGTGACTTTTACAACTATGCCAATCGACTGATTTATCAGGCGATATTCTCTTTGGCGTCTCAAGGCAAGCCGGCTGATGTTCTCACGGTTTCAGATTTATTGAGAGAGATCGGGAATGAGAAAGAGACAGGCGGATTGGAGTACCTCAATCGTTTGACGGAAAGCTACGCCAGCGCAGCTAACCTCAGCGAATATGCAAGAATCGTCAAAGATAAGGCACTCAAACGCAACCTCATTTCCAAACTGGCTCAATTAGAAGCTGAGGTCAATTCAGACAGAGGGGCTTCTTCCGAAGACTTGCTCGACCGCGTGCAAAGCGAGTTCTTAAAAATGGGACTTGGCAAAAATAAAGATGCTTCTTCTTTTGAGTCTTCCGGCTCTATTTTGGACGGCGTCATTGACGAAATGCGTTCAATTGCAGACTCTCCGACAGAAATCCGCGGCTGCGAAAGCGGAATCGAGCAGCTTGACGACGTGACAAGAGGCTTTAGACCCGGACAATTGGTTGTCATTGCTGCGCGTCCCGGCATCGGCAAAACAGCCTTCGCGCTTCAGGTCGCACGCCGCACTGCCGTTCGTCAGAAAAAACCGGTTGCGATCTTCGCGCTGGAAATGACAAAGAACGAAGTTCTCAAAAGAATGCTGAGCTCTGAGAGCGAAGTTGAAATGGAAAGTATCGACGGCGCCCAAATGACGGATACTCAATGGAGCAGAATTTATCAAGCTCAAGAAGTGCTGTCTAAAGCACCGATATTCGTTGACAGCTCAAGCGAGCTGACGCTTATGCGCATTAAGACGAAGCTTCGCCAGCTCGCTGCGCAGGTTGGAAATATCGGATTGGTTGTAGTTGACTATCTCCAGCTGCTAGAACAAGAAGACGAGAACGCTTCTGCGGATCTTCGCTCCATACAGATCGGTGTTCTTTCTCGGGGCCTAAAGCTGCTGGCCAAAGAACTCAATGCTCCGGTCCTTCTTTTATCCCAGCTTAACCGTCAGGTCGAAAACCGGCCCAACCATACTCCGCTTCTTTCCGACTTAAGAGAATCCGGTTCCATTGAACAGGATGCCGACATGGTGCTCCTGCTTTATTCCAAGGCCAAATTCGGGCAGGAGCAAGGAGACTCCAGAACAATTTACATGGATTTGGCAAAACATAGGAACGGACGCCTAGAAGTTTTTTCTACGATTTTCAAAGGCGAGATCCAATGCTTTGAAGAATTAAACGCTTGGAATCAATGAGAAGAAAAAAGAGCCTAGACCGACCTGAAAAATTGCAAAACTAGAGTACTAAAAGTTTAAAAATCAAAAAAAATCCTTTTATTTCAGTGGAGTAAAAGGATTTTTTATGTTATACTAGATTACCTAACTGGATAATCTATTTTAATTATGAAAACGCCCCAGCTTCCGCCGCTCATCATTAAAAAGAGCCCTTCGGCTTTCTACGTTTACACCTACAAGAACAAATGGGACCCGGAGAAAAAGAGAAGTTACCGCGCCAGCTTCAAGAAAGTCGGCACTGTCACCTCAGGCGAGAAAGAGGGAAGAATCCGATGGGATGACCATTTTTTAGCTGAGCGCCCGGAATTGAGGGACTTTATCTGTGAACGCAAAGGTAAAGATTATGTCTTTACTCCCATGAACGAAGGCGGCTTTACGCTTTCTCAGGCAATGGAAGTCAAACAACTGCACGCGGGAGCTACCTGGGCACTGGATCAGCTCGTTGTTCAATCTCCCATTGGAGAAGCTCTCAAAACAGCCTTTCCTCAGCGCCGGGACTATCTAAAAGTTTTATCGATTGCGTACTTCATAATCCTTAACCAAGACAACAATATTTCCAAATATCCGACCTTTGCCGAGGCAACTCGCCTGCCGTGGGGAGCGCCTTTGCATCCATCTTCAATAGGCAGGATTTTTAGGAAAATCAAAAAGCAGCAGATAGAAAAGTACTTCTCAGCTCTACAGGAAGGCTTAATAGAACAGAAGAGAGAGGTTGGAGATGGTGACAAGCTGACATTGGCTTTAGACTCGACTTCCATTTCCAGCTACGCTAATAAACTGCCAAACGTAGAAAGAGGCAGGAATAAAGACGAGGACAACCTTCCTCAAATTAATCTGCTGATGTTGGTTGAGTCCAAAAGCGGGCTGCCCATCTTCTATCGAACCTACGATGGAAACGTTCCGGATGTACAAACTGTCAGACGAGTTATCGCTGATAACTCCCGACTAGGCATCCAAAATGTCGTCCTTGTGTCTGACCGCGGCTACAGCGGCACAAAAAATATCAATGACTGCCTGAGAAATAAAGTCGGGTTCCTGTTCAATATGAAATGCGGGATCTCCGGCAGTCTTACTCAAGAACTCATTGATGAAGAAAGGCTCAATCTGCAGGACTTAAACCGGAGGGATTGGTATACCCAGGTCTTCCAGGTGACAAAGAAAATCAATTGGATTTACGAGCCTAGTCCTGTAAAAAATCAGAAATCCACAAAAAAGACGCAGGAGAGCGAGGAGCTTTACTGGCACATCTACTTCGATCGACAAATTGCTGAGAACGCCAGACAAGGGCTGTTCGAGAGAATCGATCGCGTCCGGGAAAAGATAGCCAACGGTAAGGCGCTCGATGAAAACGAACAAACTTTATTAGAAGAAGTGTTTGAAAAACATGAGCAAGACGATGCCGTCAGCTACAGCATCGACAATAAAAAAGTGGATCAAAAGCTCCGCTACAAAGGCTACCGGGTGCTCGTGAGCGACGAAATATCCGATGCCGGAAAAGCTTGGTGCGCTTACCAGGAACGCTGGATCGTTGAAGATACATTTAAAACGCTCAAATCCCGATTGGGCTGCTCTCGAAATCGAGTCTCGGATAACGAGTCATTAACAGGTAAAACGTTTGTGCAGTTCTTAGCGACCTCTATTGCAATGATCGTCAGAACGAGACTGAGAAAATACAGTGAGGAGTGCAAAAAGAACACCGCCTTGCCGATGGTTTATGACGGAGACTGCAGAGTTCTGGACTCCTTGAACAATGTGATGCAGACCAAATTCTGCGGAGGCTATTACTTCGGAGAAATCGCAGGGAAAAGAAGGAAGTTATTTGAAGCTCTCGGGGTTCCTGTTCCTGACGCTGAGCCGGAAAAGGAACAGGATTACGATGACGAAAAAGAAACAGAATTCTAGGGAGGCCGCCTTAAGTTCAGAGGTCGGCCTCTGCTAGATACCCTAACTTCTGCAATATTTCAGACCGACGTGTTCAATGAACATCTAAATCTTGGAGGGCTTCGATCTAGGCCCGTAAACTGATAATTGTTAGAAAAAATAACACAAATATGGGATAAATAGCAAATTAAGAGACGGATTTTTTTATTTTTGAATTTAATAAAAAGCCCTGATAGCCTTGGGTTTTTCAAAAATTAGCCGGAACTATTTTATTCTGACACTCATAACCGCTATGCAATGTAATTTCTGCGGCCTAAGCTAACTTTCAGGCGGTGAAATTGTGGTCTTTTTCTCATATTTTAAGCTGGTCTTCTCTGCTTCGTCTTTCGATGACTTAATTCCTTCTCTTTCCTACTTTTTGATTTTCTTCACGTTGTATCGCTCCTAAATTTCTTTTTTGTGAAACTTTTGTGGGATGCTGTCGGTGTGATCTGACGGGTTCTCTCTTTCAAAACCTTCTACGACAGAGGCTTGCTGATTTGTTCCATCCAAACCGAGCTGTTTGCGTCGCTTTAAAATTTTTTGAAGTCTTTTTCATTGGGTGTGTCTTTTAGTCGTAGGCCTTTTTTATATTTTTATATTAATCTTTTTATTTTTTTAAGCCTTCTATTTTCACTTTTAAATCAAAAGGTTACAGACGTAAAAATGTATAGAAGACCACAAAATATGAGAATTTGACCACAAATAGGCTGTTTTTCTCTGTGAAAAAGGCGACTTAATATGTGATTTTTACCACATATGCAGAAGAGTTTATGTGAAAAAGACCACAATATTATGTAAAAAAGACCACAGTGTCCCGATTCTTTTTTCTTTTGGAAGAGGAAGTGTGAGAGAATCAACTATCGAAATGTCAGAATGAGCCGGATCGGAGGGTATTAATGGCCAGCGAAAATCAACAACAGGAGTTTGAACTCCTCACAGACGATGATGATTGGTCTGACAGCCCTAAAGCCGGGAAAAAGAATTCTTTATGGAATACCAATGCGGTCGTTGTTAAATCAAACGACCTGCTGACGGCGAAAACCAATCTCACCTTAAATGAGCTTCGAATTATCTTAGTTGCGATCAGTAAGATCGATTCGATGAATCCGGAGGTCAGAGGGGATGCAAGTTATTGGGTTTCAGCCAAAGAGTTAAGAGAGATCGGCAGCGAACGTTCTAAGGCCTATAAATACCTCCAGAACGCAGTCAATACGCTTTACAACAGAAGCGTTATCCGCACCTTCGGATCCAACGGTAAAGAACGAGATGAGTTCCGTTGGATTTCTAAGGTCTCTTATCGAAGCGGCATGATTGGTCTGACGTTCTCCCAGGAGGTCCTCCCCTTTTTGACGCGTATCCGAAGCAACTTCATTCGCTATCCGATTAAACAGATTTCCGAATTGAAGAGTGTTTCGACATTACGATTTTTCGAGCTGTGTGTGCGCTGGCGCGGCCAGGTCAAGAAGATGACGATTACCGAGCTTAAAGACATTCTTAACATTCCTCAAAAAAAATTAAACGGCGACGTCGCTCGAATTGTCAGAGAGTGCGCTGCCAAAATTAATGAGGCGACCAAAATCGACTTCCATGTGGAGTGCGAGTTCGTCCGAACCGGTAGAAAATTTACTCATATTATCTTTTCCGTTAAGAACCGTCCCAATATTCTTGTAGAAAGAACTCAGTCGGTTCCGCCGGAGGATGTGCCGGATGTTAGAGATCTTGTGGGCTATACCGATGAGGATTGGCAGAACCTGACTTTGTCGGACAGTCAGAGAAATTACTTTGCCTCTCTCCTTAGCCGTCACAACGACGGCGGCGTAGGCAACCGCTTTGCCGGCGAGTTCATCAATGCTGCCGGACGTGAAGGGTACTCTCAAGAGTCTTGGAAACGCTGGATCGAAAACCGTTTGGCCGATCCCAAGTTTGTGTATGAAGCGAGAGTCTATTTACATGACCTCGGGTTCAAACCTTTATCAGCGGTTAAGAAAAATGTGAAAAAGACCACAAATTAAAACCTCTACGAAACAGCCGCTCGGCTGTTTTGGTTTTTAGGAGTCACGGTTTTCTGAAAGATATTGTGGTCTTTTTCACATTGTTTAAACTGTTGCGTCTCTAAACGGCCGCATTCTTTCTTGTTTCTGCTCTCTTCCTCGTATCCTTGAAGAAAAAACAAGGACTAAAAATGGTTTATTTGGATACGATGCCTCTGAGATTCGGGCATTTTCGGGTTTTGATTACAACAGCGATGGGGCAGTTCCTAGGAGCCGCTGTTGCAACGCTTTCCGGCGTCTTAATTCCTCTTCTCGCCATCGTTCAGCATCATGAGCTGGATTCGGTAACACAGGGCCTGATTGCCAGTATGGAACTGATCGGCATCATGGTTGGGTCCTTTGTTATTGGAAAACTCGCCGATAAGGACGGATACCTTCCGTTTCTTAGACTAAGTTCCATCCTTGTTTTTATCGGTGCGCTTGTGGTCTACGTGACAGGAAGCATTGATCTACTGATTCACTCGCTGTTTGTCATGGGATTCGGCATCGGAGGCGATTTTGCATTGGATTCCGACTATGTTGATGAAGTCATGCCGAAACGCTGGCAGGAAACGATGGTCGGTATCACCAAATCATTTTCTGCTCTCGGAAACTTGTCAGCTGGTGGAGGTTTCCTTGTTCTCTGTTCGATCGAGTGGACTGCAGAAATTTGGAGACAGATCTTCTTATTTGTGGTCTTTCTCTCATTTTTAATGATCATCAGCCGATTATTCTTCTTTAAAAGTCCCGGCTTTCTTATTGCAAAAGGGAAGTTTGACGAAGCCAGACAGGTTGTTAAGGCAATGCTTGGACCTGATGTAGAGATTCCACCGTCCTATTTGGAAAAAACTTCTCCTTCTTCTAACGGCGCTAAAGTAGATCTGTTTAAAGGAGAACCCCTTCAGAAAGTGATTTTTTCCGGTGTGCCTTGGGGATGTTCAGGGCTCGGAGTATATGGAATCGGCATCTTTCTCCCGATACTGATTATGAGTCTCGGCATTTCCGGTTTTGATACTTCTAAATCGGGTCCTTTAGGATCCGTAATGAACTCGGTGAATCTCACGTTTATTATCAGCTGGTTCATTCTCATCGGATTTATAGCCGGTCTTTTTATTCTTCATAAAGTTTCGACCGTCAAACAACAGTTTTACGGATTCCTGCTCGCCGCCGCGGCTGTTCTACTTCTGCTGCTCTGTTATTTATTCAAATGGCCTGCCGCTATTTCAATTGCAGCGTTTGTTCTGTTTGAACTGGCTCTTAACGCCGGCCCAAATCTTACGACGTTCATCATTCCGTCATTAGTCTTTCCGTTAGATATTAAAGCAGAGGGGGCGGGCTACGCTGCGTTCTTCGGGAAGTTTGGCGCTGTGATCGCTGTCTTTAGTTTTCCTATCCTCATGAAGCTGGGAGGCGTTTCTCTAGCGCTAGTTGTATCAGTGGCTGTACTTGGACTTGGCGCTTTTCTGACCTACTTCTACGCGAAAAAATTAGGACTGGAAAAATGAGAAAAAGACCACAAATCATCAAATGATTTTGTGGTCTTTTTCACATATCAAGAACGTTTGATCTATGCCAACTCGTCAATCATCCTGATCCTAATTTTGTCCACAGGCACTGCTACGACGGTTTTGTTGTCTTCACGTAAGACGCAGACTTCGTCGTGACGATCAGAAAGTAATCGCGGAAGAAGATTGCCGGAAACTTTCTCACCTGCCTCATCTAAAAATTCAACTTGAATACCCAAGGCTTTACCGGCGGGCACACGGCGATAACCTCTAGGAAAGTCTTTCTTTTTAAGACGATCCTCAAACGCAACGACTTTTTTGGGTTTCTGCGGAACGATTTTCTGGAGTCTGTCCAATACAGCTTGTGCAGAACCGCGGCTAATTAGGCCGTCTTTGTCTTTGCAAGCTTCCAGATCTTTAGCGATGTTGGTGCTTTTTTCACAGATATTGTTCAGGATCTGTGCTGTCTGGGCATCGTTAACAGCGCAATCGGTAATCAATTTAAGAACTTCTTCCTTAGAAGAAGCTAATGCGGCAATACGAGAAATATAAGTTCTGTCTTTGCCCAAACGAGCAGCAATTTCGGTTTGGTTAAAACCGTTCTGAATCAGCTGGCTAATGCTTTGGATCAAATCCTGAAGCTTCATATTGTCGCGCTGGATGTTCTCGGTTAGCTGACCGAAAATTCTTTCTGAATCAGAAACAGGAGCATCAACAACAATAGCCTCTACCGTTTCCAAGCCGGCTTTCTTAGCCGCCAGCCAGCGGCGTTCGCCCTGCAGGACAACGTATTTATTGTTTTCACCTTTAATGACTGTAATCGGCATCAGCTGGCCGGATTTCATGGATTCAGCCAGCTCGTCGATATTCTCAATAACGGTTCTTACCTGAGGTCGGACCTCAATTGACTCTACTGGTAATTTTGTTAAAACCTTTCCATTGACGCCCGCGGCAATCGCACCGTTAAACTCGGTCAAGCTTTTGATATTGGTCGGTTTAAAAGTTTGAGTCTTTGCTTTTGTAACTTTAAAAGTTTTCATAGTTAACCGATTTTCTTAATTCTTGCCAGCATTTCTTTGTATACGGCTTCAAGTTCTTCGTAGGATCGCTTGCCGTTGCGGATTTCGTCCACGGGGATACCCATTGTTGTAGCGGCATCAATCGGAGCGCGATGCCTGAGTTTGGAGTTGAAGATATCGCAATTAGTCTCAGAAACGAGATACTCCAGTGTGCTCTTAGCAGAAGCAGAGTCATCGTATTCATTAACCACAACACCTAAAAATTTCAGGCCGGGATTGAAATTCTGCTGCACGGCACGGATGGTATTGACCATGCCGGAGACGCCTCCGACCGCATAGCCTGAGAGTTTGATCGGGCAGATGACATAATCAGCCATGACCAATCCGCCGAGGAGTTTTCGGCCCAAAGAAGGCGGGCAGTCAACCAAGATATAGTCGTATGCGTCTTTTAGTGCCTGAATATTTGCAGCCGGGTTACGAATGACATCCAACTCACGGCTTTCGATGTCATAACCTTCGTTCGAGTTCGGTTCAGATCCGATTAAATCTACGCCGTACGGGGTGTCATCAAAGATTCCGAGCTCTTCGAGATTCGGTTCAAAAAGAGCCGCAGACGAAGTAGCGGTGTACGGCTGTCCTTGTGTCAAAGATTCTGTCGTATTTCCTTGCGAATCAATATCGATGACCAGCACTTTCTTTTTACGATGTTTACGTAAATAAAAAGCGGCTTGCACCGTTAATGTTGATTTGCCGACTCCGCCTTTTTGATTAGCAAAAGCTATGACCTTCCCCATAGGGACTTCCTTAAATTTGTAGATATCTTCAGACGGTATCTTAACAAATTCAAAAATCGGCGTTTGAAATGTGACGTGTGAACATGTTCACACTACAAAAGAGTTGTGGTCTTTTCCACATAATATTGAAACTTCTGAGAGAAAGATTTCAATGATTATTAGCAGGGATTTGAAGGAAAATAAGAGACAAGAGCTACACATCTGTGGTCTTTTTCACATAGTTCCGTTTTTCTAAGAAAAAGTTGAGAGTGAAGACAGACTTTAAACAAAGGAATCTAAATAAGTAAAATCAACAACGATTAGACACATCGCTGTTATTGAGAGAAAAAGAACTGTAAGCGAGAGCGAATTTTTATTTTTCGAAGCAGTTTTGCTATTCGAATTAATCGCTCCAAATTTCGGGACGGAATAGAGCAGACGAATGTTTCTAAAATCTGCTCTACTACAACAAGATTAGAAAAGATAAAACTGAGAAAGCCTGATTTGGTAAGGTCTGCGGGCCGAGTTCCGCACTTTTAGGTGCGGAAGACAGAGTTCGAGTGTGAACATGTTCACACAGAAGAAATAAGCAGATAAAACAAAACCTCTTGAACGGTTAAGTTCAAGAGGTTTGTCTTTTATGGAGAGCCCGGAAACTACCTACTTTCGCAAGAAATACAACTCACTATCATCGGCGTGGAGGCGTTTCACTGTCCTGTTCGGGATGGGAAGGAGTGGTTCCACCCTGCTATGGCCTCCGGGCTTAAAACCGGTCAATTCGGAATAATCTTTTCTACTTTCGTGACTCGCTTTACTTTCGAGTCTCTTTGATCTCTCTCTTCGCTTCCAACCTACAACGCACACCGGTCACAAGCAACACGGTTATAGGATCAAGCCTCACGAGCAATTAGTATCAGTTAGCTCAACGCCTTACAGCGCTTACACACCTGACCTATCGACGTCCTGGTCTCGGACGACTCTTGAGGGAGGTTCAACCTCCGGGAAGACTCATCTTCAGGCAAGTTTCCCGCTTAGATGCTTTCAGCGGTTATCTCTTCCGCACTTAGCTACCCAGCAATGCCACTGGCGTGACAACCGGTACACCAGAGGTGCGTCCACTCCGGTCCTCTCGTACTAGGAGCAGCCCCCGTCAATCTTCCAACGCCCACGGCAGATAGGGACCAAACTGTCTCACGACGTTTTAAACCCAGCTCACGTACCTCTTTAAATGGCGAACAGCCATACCCTTGGGACCGACTACAGCCCCAGGATGAGATGAGCCGACATCGAGGTGCCAAACACCGCCGTCGATATGAACTCTTGGGCGGTATCAGCCTGTTATCCCCAGAGTACCTTTTATCCGTTGAGCGATGGCCCTTCCATTCAGAGCCACCGGATCACTATGACCTGCTTTCGCATCTGCTCGAGTTGTTGCTCTCGCAGTCAAGCACGCTTTTGCCATTGCACTATCAGCACGATTTCCGACCGTACCTAGCGTACCTTCGTACTCCTCCGTTACCCTTTAGGAGGAGACCGCCCCAGTCAAACTGCCTACCATGCACGGTCCCAAGACAGGATCACTGTCCGTGGTTAGAACCGCAAACAAATCAGGGTGGTATTTCAAGGTCGGCTCCAAGACCACTGGCGTGGCCTCTTCTCTGCCTCCCACCTATCCTACACAAATCGGTTCACAGTTCAATGCAAAGCTGCAGTAAAGGTTCATGGGGTCTTCCCGTCTAGCCGCGGGTAGATTGCATCATCACAAACATTTCAACTTCACTGAGTCTCGGGAGGAGACAGTGTGGCCATCGTTATGCCATTCGTGCAGGTCGGAACTTACCCGACAAGGAATTTCGCTACCTTAGGACCGTTATAGTTACGGCCGCCGTTTACTGGGACTTCGATCAAGGGCTCTCACCCCATCAATTAATCTTCCAGCACCGGGCAGGCATCACACCCTATACGTCGTCTTTCGACTTTGCAGAGTGCTGTGTTTTTAATAAACAGTCGCAGCCACCTATTCTCTGAGACCGTTTCCCGCTCAAGGTGTCTCTCCTCTCACGGTACTACGGCACACCTTCTTCCGAAGTTACGGTGTCAATTTGCCGAGTTCCTTCTCCCGAGTTCTCTCAAGCGCCTGAGCATATTCAGCTCGCCCACCAGTGTCGGTTTGCGGTACGGTCCGCGTCAGACTGGGGCTTAGAGGCTTTTCTTGGAAGCACTTCCGATCACTTCGCCGCCGTGGCGGCACGTGTCTTTGCCTTGGAGATGCGTCTGCGGATTTGCCTGCAGACCTCCTACGCTAAACAACCGGGACTTCCAACACCCGGATGATCTTCCATGCTCCGTCCCCCCATCGCATCTGACGCAGGTTCAGGAATATTAACCTGATTCCCATCGGCTACGCCTTTCGGCCTGACCTTAGGAGCCGACTCACCCTGCTCCGATGAACGTAGAGCAGGAATCCTTGGGCTTACGGCGAGCAGGCTTTTCACCTGCTTTAACGTTACTCATGTCAGCATTCGCACTTCTGATATCTCCAGCAGTCCTCTCGAACCGCCTTCGCAGACTTACAGAACGCTCCCCTACCACGCACTGGATAACCAGTGCATCCGCGGCTTCGGTTAACAGCTTAGCCCCGTTACATCTTCCGCGCAGAAGGACTCGACCAGTGAGCTATTACGCTTTCTTTGAAGGATGGCTGCTTCTAAGCCAACTTCCTGGTTGTCACGGCCTTTCCACTTCGTTTTCCACTTAGCTGTTATTTGGGACCTTAGCCGGCGGTCTGGGTTGTTTCCCTTTTGAGTCCGGACGTTAGCACCCGGTGCTCTGTCTCCCGTGCTCACGCTTCCAGGTATTCGGAGTTTGCCTTGGTTTGGTAAGACTCCATGTCCCCCTAGCCAAAACAGTGCTCTACCCCCTGGAGCGACACACGAGGCACTACCTCAATAGTTTTCGGGGAGAACCAGCTATCTCCAGATTTGTTTGGCCTTTCACCCCTATCCACAGCTCATCCGCTAATTTTGCAACACTAGTCGGTTCGGTCCTCCAGTGTGTGTTACCACACCTTCAACCTGGCCATGGATAGCTCATCTGGTTTCGGGTCTACACCCTGCGACTGGACGCTCATTTCGAACTCGCTTTCGCTGCGCCTCCCCTATTCGGTTAAGCTCGCCACAGAATGTAAGTCGCTGACCCATTATGCAAAAGGTACGCAGTCACCTCTGATGAGGCTCCTACTGTTTGTATGCATGCGGTTTCAGGTTCTATTTCACTCCCCTCCCGGGGTTCTTTTCGCCTTTCCCTCACGGTACTGGTTCACTATCGGTCGATCACGAGTATTTAGCCTTGGAGGATGGTCCCCCCGTCTTCGAACAGGATTCCACGTGTCCCGCTCTACTTCTCGCTTCCTTAGTACCGTACCAACTCTTTCGCCTACGGGGCTATCACCCACTATAGCAGGCCTTTCCAGGACCTTTCGGCTAAAGTTCGTACTATCAAAAGCTGGGCTCCTCCGGGTTCGCTCGCCGCTACTGCCGGAATCTCGGTTGATTTCTTTTCCTGAGGATACTTAGATGTTTCAGTTCTCCTCGTTCGCCTCCGTAACCTATGTATTCAGTTACGGATACACCTTGCGGTGTGGGTTCCCCCATTCAGATATCTGCGGATCAAAGCTCGTTTGCCAGCTCCCCGCAGCTTTTCGCAGGCTGCCGCGTCTTTCTTCGCCTGTGATCGCCAAGGCATCCGCCACATGCACTTAGTCACTTGATCCTATAACCCTGCCGCCTATTGCCCGGCCGGGTCACAAGCAACTCCCGTTCTCATGCCATATGCTTGTATGTCTTTGCTTGAGAAATCTCAAAGTTTCTCTCTTTGTAAAGATTTCTTATCACTACCCGTTCTCGCTGACTCTCATCAAATCAGCTTAAACGTTAGATTGATTATTCCGAATTGTTAAAGAACTATTGCGTCCTTAAATTTCTATCGACTTCCGATAAGAGCGGACACTCAGAACTTCTGAGCTCATACTGCTTTACTTGAAAGGAGGTGATCCAGCCGCACCTTCCGGTACGGCTACCTTGTTACGACTTAACATTAGTCACGGTGCTCACCGTGGTCGCCGCCCTCCTTGCGGTTAGGCTAACGACTTCTGGTAAACACCACTCCCATTGTTTGACGGGCGGTGTGTACAAGACCCGGGAACGTATTCACCGCGGCATGCTGATCCGCGATTACTAGCGATTCCGACTTCATGCAGTCGAGTTGCAGACTGCAATCCGGACTACGATCGGTTTTCTGGGATTGGCTCCGTCTCACGACTTCGCTGCCCTCTGTTCCGACCATTGTATGACGTGTGAAGCCCTACCCATAAGGGCCATGAGGACTTGACGTCATCCCCACCTTCCTCCGGTTTGTCACCGGCAGTCTCACTAGAGTGCCCTTTCGTAGCAACTAGTGACAAGGGTTGCGCTCGTTGCGGGACTTAACCCAACATCTCACGACACGAGCTGACGACAGCCATGCAGCACCTGTGTTCAGGCTCCCTTGCGGGCACGCTCTCATTACAAGAGCTTCCTGACATGTCAAGGGTAGGTAAGGTTTTTCGCGTTGCATCGAATTAATCCACATCATCCACCGCTTGTGCGGGTCCCCGTCAATTCCTTTGAGTTTTAGTCTTGCGACCGTACTTCCCAGGCGGTTAACTTCTCGCGTTGGCTGCGTTACTGAGAATATTACTTCCCAACAACTAGTTAACATCGTTTAGGGCGTGGACTACCAGGGTATCTAATCCTGTTTGCTCCCCACGCTTTCGTGCCTGAGCGTCAGTTATGTCCCAGGAGGCTGCCTTCGCCATCGGTGTTCTTCCACATATCTACGCATTTCACTGCTACACGTGGAATTCCACCTCCCTCTGACACACTCTAGTCGAGCAGTCACATATGCCATTCCCGAGTTAAGCTCGGGGATTTCACATCTGTCTTACTCAACCGCCTGCGCACCCTTTACGCCCAGTAATTCCGATTAACGCTCGCACCCTACGTATTACCGCGGCTGCTGGCACGTAGTTAGCCGGTGCTTATTCTTAGAGTACCGTCAGCAACACCCTTTATTAAAAGGTGTCTTTTCGTTCTCTACAAAAGTGGTTTACAACCCGAGGGCCTTCATCCCACACGCGGAATAGCTGGATCAGGCTTGCGCCCATTGTCCAAAATTCCCCACTGCTGCCTCCCGTAGGAGTCTGGGCCGTGTCTCAGTCCCAGTGTGGCTGGTCGTCCTCTCAGACCAGCTACTGATCGTTGCTTTGGTGAGCCGTTACCTCACCAACCGGCTAATCAGTCATCGGCCGCTCCGCTCGCGAGAGGCCCTTGCGGGTCCCCCTCTTTCTTCCGTAGAACTCATGCGGTATTAGCCAACCTTTCGGCTGGTTGTCCCCCACGAGCGGACACGTTCCGATGTATTACTCACCCGTTCGCCACTCGTCGCCGGGGAGAAGCAAGCTTCTCTCCGCGTTACCGTTCGACTTGCATGTGTAAAGCGTTCCGCCAGCGTTCAATCTGAGCCAGGATCAAACTCTATTGTTTAATCTCTGTTGTCGCTCGAATTACTCTTGCTTGGTGTTTGACGGAGTATTTTCTACTCCTTCTTCTCCAATAAGATCGAGCAATTTAAATTTGCAGTTTTTACCGCAGACTTCTTAGTGCCCGCTCTTATCGGTCGTCGATAAATTTTTAAAGATCATTTCGGCTTTCGCCGCCGCTCAGTTTCGTGAGCGAAAAATTGAAATTTTACTCGTTTAAAATTTTCTGTCAAGCGACTGAATAACTTCGAATGTAAAACTTCGTTTCCGTCTGTCGTTGCTGCGTCGTGCATCAGCGACAGGACGTGCATCTTAGCGAAACAATTCGGTGTGCGCAAGTTGGGTACGCCTTACAAATGTTTCTAATTGTTGTGTGCTTTATACAACAGTCGATTTATCTTGTTTTTTGAGTGTGAACATGTTCACATATATGTAAGCTGGAAACTGAGTCCTGTTTAGGCAGAAGTTGAAACTCAAATGATGGCGTAAATAAAAAGAAAGGAGACCGCGCGGGTCTCCTATTGAATTGAAGCGTTAGTTGCTGGACGTATTATTTGGTTCCTGCTTGTCCCCAAACATCTCCCCAAGAACCGCTTAAGGCTCCCTTGGCATAGTCAACAACTCTGTTTTCAAAGAAGTTGGTGTGCGTTACACCAAGCATGGAATCGACCCAAGGAAGCGGATTGACGTTTACTTTAAAAATCTCTTTCATGCCCATTGCGGCAAGTCTGCGGTCGCAGATCCAGCGAATGTAAGCTTTCACATCTGCAGGAGACAGATTCTGTTTGCTCATGTCATTGACGCCGAAAGCAAGGTCGATGAATGCATCTTCCAACTCGATCATTTTCTCGGCGATGTCGTAAATGCGCTTCTTCAGAGAGTCGGTCCAAAGTTCCGGATTCTCAATAATGTATTCACGGAATAAACGGATCATGCTTTCCGTGTGAAGAGTTTCATCATTGATGGACCAGGCGATGATCTGCCCCATGCCTTTCATGGTGCCGTTTCTTGTGAAGTTAAGAAGCATCACAAAACTTGAGAACAGCTGCATACCTTCCGTGAAGGCAGAAAAAGCAGCCATTTTTACAGCGATGTTCTCCTGCTGGTCTTCGGCGAGACCGTGGAAGAAATCGTGCTTTTCCGCCATGGCTTCGTATTGCAGGAACTCGTTGTAAACAGTTTCCGGCATACCGATCGTCTCGATCAAATGAGAATAGGCTGCGATGTGCACCGCTTCTCGAGCGGCAAAGCTCGAGAGCATCATGCGAATTTCAGGGGTCGGGAAAAAGGGCAGGTAGGTATTGACGTAAGCAGAGCTGACGTCAATGTCGCCCTGTGTGAAAAAACGGAAGACCTTAGTCAGAAAGTCTCTCTCTCCGTCAGTCAAAACATTTTTCCAGTCCTTGATGTCTTCGATCATCGGAACCTCTGTCCAAAGCCAGTGCATTTGCTCACTGGCCATGAATGCGTCATAGGCCCATGGATAAGAGAAGGGCTTGTAATAATTACGGCTTTTCGTCAAACTGGATTTCATCACTATCCCTCACAGGCAAGGCAGCTAGAATTCTCGAGAACTTCACGCATGTTGATGGATTCTTCAAGACGATGTCTTTCAACTTTTTCGCCTAACTTATCAGCTTTGCGGAGCTTGTCGCTTCGACAGTAGTAAAGACTCTTCAAACCAACCTTCCATGCGAGGAAGTGACAGGCATGGAGATAGGCTATAGAAACATCAGCCGGGAAGAAGAGATTCAGAGATTGACCTTGATCAATAAATTCCTGACGGTCAGCAGCAAGATCAATAAGCCAGCGCTGGTCGATTTCCTGAGCGGTTTTGAATACATCTCTAATTACTTGAGGCAATGCTTCCAAATGCTGAACGGAACCGTCATGCGCAGTGATGCTTGTCCAAACTTCATCAGTGTTTAACCCGTATTCTTCAAGAACAGGAATAAGCATCTTGTTCTTAATAATATGAGCACCGGAAAGTGTGTCCTGACGGTAAATATTCGCACGGATCGGTTCGATCGATGGCGATGTTGCGCCCATGATCAAACTGGAAGAAGCATTCGGAGCAACAGCGTTCCAATGAGAGAAGCGTCTTGGAATGCCGGCATCTTTTGCATCCGGGCAAGGACCGCGTTTTTCGCAAAGAATCTCATCGCCGCGAGCGCATTCCTCTTTGATATGAGAGAACATGCGGTAATTAATCGACTTGGCTAAAACGGATTCAATCGGAATTCGCTTGGACTGCAGGTAAGCATGGAATCCTAATGCTCCGATACCGATAGATCTTTCACGCAGAGCGGAATAACGAGCTCTTTCGACAGAGTTCGGAGCATTATCAATGAAGTATTGGAGGACATTGTCCAAAAATTCCATTACGTCCGGAATGAATTGTTCATTGGTATTCCAATGGTCAAAATATTCCAGATTCAGGGAAGAAAGGCAGCAAACGGCAGTTCTTTTTTCGCTGGTCGGCAAAAAGATTTCTGTGCAAAGATTCGAGCCATGGATCTTTAAGCCCTTGTCACTGAGCCAAGAGGGAAGGGCGCGATTCGCTGCATCAATAAAGACGATGTAAGGCTCACCGGTTTGCATTCTGAGCTCAAGGATGCGCTGCCAAATATCTCTGGCGGATACCACTTCTACCACACGGTGAGAGTGAGGATCACGAAGTTCCCAAGAATCATCGGCATCCGCATTAACCATACTCTTCTCAATTAAGCGCATGAATTTATCGGAGATGTTTACTCCGTGGTGCAGATTGAGAGTTCTTAAGTTCTGGTCACCCGTCGGCTTACGCATTTCCAGGAATTGAATGATGTCGGGATGATCCACATCAAGAAAAGCTGCATAAGATCCACGGCGAGTTCTGCCCTGACGGTAAGCAAGGCAAGCTGCATCATAGATTTTTAAGTGAGGCATTACGCCGACGGACTTATCGTCTGCGCTTCTAATATCTACATGGATGCCAACCCCGCCGCCCAGCATGGAAAGCCAGTTGACTTCGGATAATGTATTGACAAGACCTTCAGCTGTATCCTGCATATAAACTTCAAAGCAGCTGATAGGGAGTCCTTTCTTACTTCTGCCGAAAGAAAGGATAGGGGTCGAGAAGGAAAGCCAATGCTTGGAGGCGTAGTCGTAAATACGCTGAGCATGAGCAGGGTTACTTGCGAATGTTTCTGCTACCGTTGCAAAGCGTTCCTGCGGGCTCTGCTCTTCTTCCTTCATGTAACTTTCACGAAGGCGTTTACGCGAAACTTCTCCTAATAATGAATCGCGTTCGAGATCAATTTCAATGCCCATTTGTTAATGTAACCTTAAGATTTAAAAGAGTTTTTCTTAAAACTAGAAATTTTGTGCGGCCTTCGATTGTACATTCAGAAGGGATGAGCTTGGCTTCCAAAAGCACTTTCAGAAGTAGCTTGTTACCAGAAATGAGAACAAAAAAAGGCTGGGCCGGAGCCCAACCTTTTGGATCAGAAAACGAAGAAATTAGAGGTGTACGAACGGATCGTATTCAGCTTTGGAAATCGGCTGCAGGCCAAGTGCTGCGCATACAGATTCGATATCGTAATGGCTTCTGAAGAAGGCGTTCCACTTACTAAAGGTAGGAGCATCCGTCATAAAAACTTCGCCATCCTGATCAAACAGGAAGTTTGGGTCTTCTCCGGAGGCTGAGATCAGTTGTTCTGTGTATTCCTGACCGTCGTGCCAATCAATGAACGAGAGAGAGCGAAGTTCACCTGTTTCTTTAATAAGAATGTTCATGAGACATCTCCGATTGAAAATTTAATATCTCTTACGGGTTAATAATGACATAGAAATTCAAACTAAAGCGATTTTACGAAAATAATTTCCTAAAATAGGTGTTAACACTGACAAAATAAATCATAAATTACATATTGCAATAGCGCGATTTCATAAGATGAAAATCCGCCTTCACGATTGAAAAGCACTAAATTTCCATCAATTTTTTAGTGAGAAAAAAGCAACATAGAGAAGAAAATTTGACATCTTTTTGTTCTCTGAGGTGAGGACAGAAAGCTCTAAGTTAAAAGAAAAGTACCTTAACTGAGGAGAATATTTGTCTTTGCGCTGCGGTTAACCGATGAGATTTTTGACACCGGCCCGGGACCTTGAAGTAAAAAAAATCCCGCTCCAGATTGATCCTGAATTCCCGAAATCTAGATTTTAAAATTTTCAAAAACTAACGATTCACTCTCGAAACGCAGGCCCACATTGGGTTCTGCGTTTTTCTTTTCTTCTTTACATAGATTATAATATTACCATCTATAAAAGAGGCTTGTCATGGATCCGATCCGAAACATCATCAAAGTCAGAGTCAATAATCAGGACTATCTTTATCAATACGAAAACGCGTGGGATAAGGAAAAGCAGCGCTCTTACTCGAAGCACCGAACTACCGTCGGGAAGCTGGTTAACGGAAAGGTTCAGCTGGGAAGAAAGTTCCTAGCCAACAATCCGCAGTACAAAGACATCGAATTCAAATTTGAGGATCACAAGCTCATTGCCGCTTCTGATTTGCCGACTGTCAACGACGCCGGTGTAAACGCCGTTCTGTCCAAAACGTTCCCGCTAAATGCAGGAGCTTCCTACGTATTGAAGGAGATTGCTCAGCAGGACGGTCTGCTCGGGGACTTGAAAGCTGTCTTTCCGCACCACTGGAAAGATCTTCTGGCCCTTGCAATGTTCTTTGTTATTTATCCGGAAAGGAACCTGGCCAATTACGACATCACTGCGGCCCACAGCCAGTTGGGAGGAAATCCTCTGGATTCTCAGAGAATCTCTAAGTTGCTGGAAAGCATTACCGCAGATCAGCGTCAGCAATACATGAAGCGTCGTCTTAACCACAGCTGCGGCGGAGAAAACAACAATTTCTGGGCCTTTGATACCACCTCGATCTCCTCTTACTCGGAAACTTTATCCAAGGTTGCTTACGGCCACAATAAAGAAGATCCGGAAATGCCCATGATAAAAATCGCTCTCCTGATCGACGAAACCAACGGTGAGCCGCTTTACTACAAGGTTCTAAACGGTTCAATTGCAGATGTGTCGCTGCTTAGGAATCTATTTGTCGATTTAGCTCAGCTCAGAGATAAGCAGATCAACTTGGTTTTAGACAAAGGATTTTGTTCGGAACATAACTTTCTGATGATGTTCAGAAATCACGTTGGATTTATCGCAGGCCTGCGTTCTGACCTGGCCATTGCGGCTCAAACAGTGGATCAACTCATGCCGTCGCTTAGACTGGCCCTCCCCGAATACTACTCACCCACGATCGGATGCTACTGCGCGACCAAGCAAATAGATTGGTACAGCGCCACTCGGGCGCATGGAAAGGAACAATATCCTTTCTATATCCACGTCTATTACGACAAACAGAGAGAGGCGAGTGAAATCCTAAATATGACGGAGTTAGTGGAGAGCTTTAAAGCAAGGCTTGAAAAAGGTGAAGTTCCGAATGCACCTTACTTCCGAAAATTCTTCAAAAAGAAAAAAGACAAACCGGACGGCGTCAAACCGAAAGATCTTTACGAGTTCGACGTACAGTCTTGGGTAACTTTTACTCGGACCTGCGGATGCTTTGTACTTGGATCCAGCGAAGTGAAAAGCGCCCCGGAAGCGCTCAACATTTACCGTCAGAAAGATACGGTCGAGAAAGCTTTTAATAATTACAAGGATAAGTGCGGAGGACGCAGAATCAGATGCAGAGAATGCGCTCTCGAAGGAAAAGTTTTTATTACTTACTTATCACTGTGCCTGCGGCTCATGCTTGAAAGAAGACTGGAAAAAGCCGGCAATGATCCGTTAAATACTCCGAGAGTTCTGGAAAGACTCAACAGTCTAGTGTTGTATCGACATGAGACGGATGATAAACCCAAGCTCTATTGGCAGGAGATCCCTAAAGAGGACCGTCTGCTTATGGAGCGATTGGGTATAAAAATTCCCGCTCCGATATTTGTTATCTAGAAGCGGGAATTCAGGATTGATGTTGCAGAGCGGGAAAGGTGGGTCTAATACGTCTTAATTCGGACGCCTATGGATAAAGAGTTTTACTAGACAATGAATCTCATGATGAGCATGCCGATGGAAGCCATCAGGATGCTGTTGAACATAAGTAGCGGCCAGTATTTTTTAGGAACGTCGGCAACACCGAGAAGTCGGCCCATGTACTGAATCTGGGAAGCCATCAGGAGGAGGGCCGGAGAAAGAATGGTGATGTCATGTGCATTAAGGGTGCCGCTGGCGAGCAGGCTGGCTGCAACACCGACCCCGGCCCCGCAGGAGAGCCAAGTGGCGCACAAAACGGTAATGGCCTGACCGGGAAGATCAAAGATGCTCATGACCGGGCCGCAAACTTTACCTAAGAAAGCCATGACGCCGAAAAGATCAAGGATATAAGCCAAAACGAAAGCCATCAGCACATTAGGCATTAAGTTGTTAATGGCGACGTTAAAACCTTTTCTAAGGCCGGTAATGAAGATATCAAAAGGATTATTGCTCTTTTTGACTTGTGTGGCTGTTGCATTAGGCATTTTGGAAATCCTTCTTATAGAAAGTCTTGAGGCAGAAGCGGACGAAAACACCGCCGACAAACTTGAGGCAGAACATCACGACTAACGGGATCCAAACAGGAACCAGGAATGCCATGAAGAGGGCAGATGCGATAGAGAAATAGTTGTTAATTAAACCTGCACCTGCGTACTGCCAGCCTGCAATCACAACCAAGTTTTCTTTAGAAATCTTTCCGGAATCGACCAACCCCTTAGTCAGAGCCGCACCGGCGTCGGTACTTTGGAGGTCAGTAATAAGAGCCAAACCCGTGATACCCGGGACACCAAGGATCGGACGAAGCAGCGGGGTCATCAACTTTTGGGCTGCTTTTAAAGCACCGTAGTGGGAAAGAACTTCCAAAAGTCCCAAAGCCAACATCACGCCGGGAACCAGAGATAGAGCAAAAAGGAAACCGGCTCGTGCACTAAGCCCGCCTTTACCGACGAAAGTTGCGGCTCCGGAAACTGACCCGAATTTGCCGATCAACGTAGTGAAGTCAAAAGCACCGAGCCAGCGATATGCATCTGGCATTTTGTAGAAGACACCGGAAAAGAAGCACATGGCAAAGAAGAGTGAGATATATGCGCCTACACCTACTTTTTCGGCTTCTTCCGCTTCTTGGGCTTGTACGCCGGCCGAAGCAGTTAAAGTTTCTGGGGACATGAGGTACTCCTGTAATCGTTAAAAAATGAATCAACGGAAACAGAATAGAACAATTGGGCCCATCAAAAACCTTTGTCAGATGAAAATTATGTCAGAGTTTTCCCTAGCACATAGAGAAATTTAATCTTTTAGAAGCTCATTTCTGAAGAAAAATTTCGCAAATAATGAAAGCCTGAAAATTCTAATTATTTGAACGGGGTCGAACAATTTACTTTTCTTCTCTAAAAGAGAGATTTTACTGGGATGTTACCCCCTGAAATTACTGTTTTAAACACGGAAGGATCGGAAGTTTTTAATTGAAAGGTTTAAAAAACTATTGACAAAGCTAAATTTTGAAACATTTATTTATAAGATAAAAGCGTTGTTAACTTACTTCTCTAGGATTCGCAATGAAAAAAACTCTTTTAGCAGCTGCTCTTCTTGCTGCAACTTCTTATGCAACAGCAGCCTCTAACGTAACCTTGTATGGGGTTTTAGACGCAGGCGTTACGGTTAGCAAATTACACGGTGACTCCACAAAAGTTCAGATGTCAAACGGCAACTGGATGGGTAATCGCTGGGGTATCAAAGGTTCTGAAGACCTTGGGAACGGCAATTCCGTTTTCTTCAAACTGGAACAAGGTTTTAGTTTAAGCAACGGCAATGAAGCTAAAGCAGGTAAAGCATTTAGCCGTGAGGCTGCTCTCGGAGTTACAGGCGATTGGGGTACGGTAGCTTTCGGTCGTTTCGGGGGCTTGTCTTCTGACTGCGGAACATATTCCATTTTAGGCGGTGCTCCCTATACGACATCTTTTCAGACAATCGGCAGCATGTATAGCGCCTTCTATCTGACAGACAGATACAACAATTCCATCATTTACCTCACTCCTGAATATAACGGTTTTCAGGGTTCCTTCATGTATTCCAATGGACGTGACAGTGATGAAAACAAATGGTCTTACAACCAGCACTACTACGGTGCCGGCCTGACCTATGGCAACGGACCTCTGAATGTTGATTTGATTTATGAGGCTTTGGACTACAAAGGAGAGGCCGACAAGAATAAGACAACTCAATTGTTGAACCTCGGTGCTTCTTATAATTTCGGAGCTTTCACTCTGTACGGTGCTTATGAGTATGCGATGCACGCACCATTACCCGGATTTGTTACTTTCCAAAAAGATGAAGACGACTTAGACGGCAAGGCTTTGGACAATAAATACAACAATGGAAAAGCGAATAACTATCACGCTTTTGCACTGTCTGCTTCAACCAATGCACTTGGCGGTGAAGTAATGCTCCAGTCTCAATTTGCTTTCGGTAAGAATAAGAACGCTTCTGAAGCAGGCTTGGAAGATAAATTCAACACCCTCTCTATCGGCGCGGCTTACTTCTATCATTTCTCAAAGCGTACTTTGATGTATACCCAGGCCGCTTGGGGTACAGCAGGGAAGGCTCTGAAGCATAACACAGACGATCTCCGCGGCTGGAATGCCACAATCGGCATGACTCATACCTTCTAATCCTAAAACGGATAGAAAGTGAAAAACGGGGAGCTTCGGCTCCCCGTTGTGTTTGTGTGGGTTTCAATGACTAGGAGGCACGAGAGAAAATTTCTAATGCTCTGAGCTGACCGGAGAGGGATGGTGAGGACGGGGAGCTAAGAAATTCGGGTCCTGTGCGAGGCTCTCAGACAAAATTTTGAGATTGTCCGAAATATCCTTCAAATTGAGAATCAACTCTCTGATGTTATAACGGTTATCTACAATCGCTTGGTCCGCACCGGAAATTGTCTTATTCAGCTGAGTAACGAGTCTCGATCCTTTAGTTTCATGAAGAGTAGTGTTTAATTTTTCCGTTGTTTTAGTGAGTTCTGAAAGCAATGAATTAACGCGCGCAACATCTACTTTTGAGAGGATCGAATGGCTGGAGTTGACGTAATTTTCTGCATTTGAGAGCAGCGTGTGCAGTTTATCTGGATCCAGCATACTGACTGTATTGTTAAGTGTTGTGAGGAGCTCCTTTGTGGACTGGGTTTTTACTGCATCCGGAGTTACATCATCAATTTTGGTCTTAATGTTTTGCAGCGTTGCCAGGAAATGCTGGATATTTTCCAAAATCTCATTAGTCAGACTGATGGTCGCCGGAACGTAGATATATTTCGGTTTCCAAGGCACATCTTTAATTTCGGGCGGATAAAGTGTCGGGTTTAAAAAATTAGCCGCAAGGTAAATTGTTCCGGTGACTCCGGCCAACTCCGTTTGGAACCGCAATCCTTTCTGAATGAGATCTGGCAGCTGTTCTTTGAGCTGATTTTCATCTATGTAGACAATCATTCGTACGACTGCTACAGACGCATCAGGTGAAAACAAACTGATGTGGTCATCGGGGTATACCTTGCTCGACAATGAAATTTCGGTGACTTTTCCGATATCGATACCCTTGAACTTGACCGGTGCCCCAGGGGAAAGGCCGTTTACCGATTCTGTGAAATAGGTTTCAACGATCGTTTTAGGCCGGAAATAATTTGGTGTGAAGACGGTGCAAAGCAGACCTATGAGTATTGCGATCACAATCACAATGCTCATGCCGACCCAAAAGTGAAATTTGTCTCTTGATGCACTCATCTTTCAAAATATAAAACCATTGCCTAGCTCATCATTATAGGAAGGTGACGGCGGTTTAAGTTCTAGACAACCCAGGTCGATCCCAAAAGTGAGAATAAATCCAAGGATGAGAAAGCTTTCTGCAAAACAGTTTCTTTTCTCTTGACTGCCTATAATCTTCGGCAACCAACTAAAAGCAGTGGAGACATTCAATGGAAACAATGCAGGAATTGTTTTATCGTGATCCGTACGCAAGAGAATTTTCAGCAACTGTTACTTCCTGTCGCGAGGGCAAAAAAGGATTTGAGGTTGTGTTGGACGACACCGCCTTTTACCCTGAGGGCGGCGGACAGCCCTCTGACGAGGGGACCTTAGGAGAAGCTAAGGTTATTTTTGTAAAAAGGGTCGGTCCAGAGATTGTTCACTATATAGACAAGCCTCTGGAAGTTGGGTCTACAGTGATTGGGAAAATCGATTGGGAACGCCGTTTTGACAATATGCAGAATCATACTTGCGAGCATATTTTCTCCGGACTTGTTCACCAAAAATATAAATTGGAAAACGTCGGGTTCCATATGGATCCGGACGATATTACCGTTGATTTCAGCGGTGAAATCCCGATGGAATCGATCCCTGAATTAGAACAACTGGTAAATCAGGCGATCACTCAGGATATTGATCTCAAAATTGAGTTCCCAACTGAAGAAGCCTTAGAGGCGATGGAATATCGCAGTAAAAAGGAATTGCATGGCGTAGTTCGCATCGTGACAATTCCGGGATGCGACCGCTGTGCCTGTTGCGGTACCCACGTTCGTCGTTCCGGAGAAATCGGAATGTTCAAGATCCTGGATGCGTCCAAACACCGAGGAGGAACAAGAGTTCGTTTTGTAGCCGGTGAACGGGCCAGGAGAGATTACGGATGGAGGGTAAAGGAGATAGCAAAGGTTTCTGCTTTATTCTCCGCTAAGCCGCATGAAATTGCTAAAGCAGCGGCAAATTTCATTGAAGAAGGAAAAGCGAAAGACCAGAAGAGTGCCCAAAGAACCGAAAGATATCTTCAGTTTGTGGCTTCCGGCCTTGTGTCTAGGAACGGTCTGGTGAAAGTTTTTGAAGAGGATTTGTCTCCTTTTGAGTTAAAACGTTTTGCCGGAATGCTGAAAGAAAAATTTCCCGAAAGTTCAATCGGAGTTTTCAGTCCGATAGAGGGCGGATTTAATTATGTTATTGCGTCATCAGATCCGGAACTCCCGAAATTCAGTAAATCCTTGAATGTCAAATTAAATGGGCGTGGAGGAGGCCGAGACGGAATGGTTCAGGGAACGTACCGTGTGGACAAGGAAGCCGTTGAAGAAGCTTTTGACGAGATATTTTCAAAATAAAACTCAAGTGTGAACATGTTCACATGTGTTTACACGTGCTGATTTTGAGTTGAGATACGTGCCCTAAAGAAAGTCGATTCGTAGAATGGATTTCGTAGATAGGTCATATGAAGTCGATGAAAACGACTAGAGGCTTGAGGAGGAAGAGATGGCAATTAGCGGATCAAACGATATATCGCTCTTGCAAATGGGCATCGGTTTATTACCGGTTGGGATCTCCCTGTTTTTATCCTGGAAGTACAAACTAGGTCTCTCTAAGTCGTTAATTATCGGAGTCGTCAGGGGTACGATTCAGTTGGTCGCTGTTGGATACATCCTTCTTTGGGCTTTTCGACAATCAGACCCCTGGGTGCTCGCTGCCCTTATCTTGTTTATGGTGGGGGCGGCTTCCGAGTCCGCTTTAAAACGCTTGGGCGGTCTCCAGAATGAAAAAAGTCGGAGAAAGTATCGGTGGATCCTGTTTACCGCGATTTTCTTGGGGGCAGGTTTAACGGTTTCTTACCTTGAATTTGTTGTAATTCGTCCGACGCCTCTTTGGGAAGGCCGTTACTTGGTTCCGTTAGCTGGGATGATTGTTGCTAATGCTATGAATTCGGCTGCTTTGGGCGTTGAACGTTTCAGAAGCGAGCTTGAATTGCGATCAGGGGAGATTGAGACATTGTTGGCGCTTGGGGCAACGCAGCAGCAGGCCGTGCTTAAAACGGTCCAGGTTTCTGCTTCTGCCGCGATGCTTCCCGCGATCAATATGTTGATGGTTTTAGGCATCGTGGCGCTCCCCGGGATGATGAGCGGCCAAATTTTAGCTGGTGAATCCCCCTTAACTGCTGTCAGGTATCAGTTATTAATCTGTTTTTCTATCGCTGCAACAGCGGCGATCGTGACTTGGGTCAGCATTCAGATGACTCAAAAGCTTTATTTCACCAAAAACGATCAGTTTATCCGTTCACAAGATTCCGGAGACTGACGAAAGAAGAGAAAAAACAGACGTCCTCGCAAATCGCCTCGGCGATTTCTTGACAATCTCCTTGTCATAAATGACAAGGAGATTGTCAATTGTTCTTACGTCAACGCACGGGGCGTTCTGTAGTACCTGTTAAAGAACGAATGCGCTTATAGATTTCATTACATAAACACTGGTAATTATTAGCAGCTTGTTCGATAGAGGCAAATGGTGGGCGCTTACATTTTTTAGCGAGGTCTTTTTCCCACAAAAGTTGATCTTCCAATACTGCTTTTGGTTGTGGGCTAGAATTTTCTGCGGCTTGGACGGTTCCGAACAAAATTTGCTCCAGTCTTTGATACTCTTCTTGATGACAGAGAATTTCGTGGCTTTCTATTTTCCCTGCACGCCGTAAGCAAACTTTAAAGTTTGAATTTGTTTCAAGCTTCTCACCTTCCAACATGTCTAGGCGGTCTCTTGCAGCTTGGAGGTAGCAGGCCAAGCTAAGATGCTGCTGATCATTTTGTTTGCGGAGTGAATAATCGCAGTGACTTTGACGCCAACTTTCCCATTGTGATTGGTAACGCTGAGCGGTAATTCTTTCCGACTCTGCCAACAGCGTCATATTTCTATCTAGTGCCTTTGCAATGGACATATCAAGACGCTCGAGTAACCGCTCTTGACAAGCCGTTAATTGTCGATCATTGACTGCTCCTTTACGACAGGAATATATTGCTTGTCTTCCTCGAAGTCCGAGGCTGATACAGCAGAAGAAAGGGCCAAAATAACGACAGCGAGAGATAAGCTTAGGCGTTTCATAAAAAATCCGTTGCGTGCATCACAATTGCGAGATTTTATTGTAGAGATTTATGAAACTGTTCTCTTCGTTGATACTAATAATTTTTCCTTCCAGAAGCTCCGAATAAGAACAAGCCGCCTCAGGAAAAACGAGGCGGCTTGACGTAACTGTGATCGTTGCTTAAGTTATTCGCCGTTTAGAAGTACACCGGCATCCGGAACAAACGAAGCATCTAATGTCGAGCCTTCCGGCAGTAGTGAAGTGCCGGGGAGGAAAGGAACTGACATCGAGTAAGGTTTCGGATTGATACCATTTACTACTTCGAATTGGTAGTCTATCCGGTCTCCTTCAAAGAGGCGGTTAATGAGTTTGACTGCCAGACAGTTTTCCGAGGTGCCGATGTTGAGGTTTTCTGGTCGTACGATCAGGAGCGCTTTTCCCCCAATTCTTGGAGGATTTAGGACGCCCATTCGAGCTTTGACCCTACGGCCGGCAACATCGACAAGGCCGTACTTATCTTCAACAGAAACAAGCGTGCCGTAGAAAAGGTTAGCCTGCCCGATGAAATCGGCAACGAAAGGCGTTGCCGGGTCATCATACAAATGCATAGGCGTACCGATTTGTTCAATCTTGCCCTTGTTCATCACCATGATCCGATCGGACATGGTCAAAGCTTCTTTCTGATCGTGAGTCACGTAGAGGCAGGTCAATTTGAGTTCCTGTTGGATTCTACGGATTTCCGTTCTCATGTGCAGGCGCAGTTTTGCGTCAAGGTTCGAGAGCGGTTCATCCATAAGAATCAGTTGCGGTCTTAAAACCAGTACTCTGGCTAAAGCGACACGCTGCTGCTCACCGCCTGAAAGCTGGTTAGGGTAGCGATGCTCGGCTTTTTCCAATCCGACCATAGCAAGCGCTTCTTTGACTTTCTGTGCAATGAGGTCGGAAGATTCTTTGCGAATACGCAGACCATAGGCCACGTTATCGAAAATCTTCATGTGCGGGAACAAAGCGTAGTTCTGGAATACGAAGCCCATGCCGCGTTCATTGGCAGGGATTTTTGTGACGTCTTTGTCTCCCAAAAGGATTTGGCCCTCCGTAGGAGTTTCAAAACCTGCGATCATGCGCAGAGTGGTAGTTTTACCGCAGCCGGACGGTCCTAAGAACGTGAGGAATTCGCCCGGTTTAACTTCAAGATTTACGTTTTGAACGGCGAAAAACTTTTCGTTGTCCTTAATGTAGCTGCGGGAAATGTTTTTAAGCGTAAGAGATACGGACATTTAGCGAAGTCCTCCGGAAGCGTCGCCTACCGGACAAAGAACTTTTGCCATTAAAGCCATAAAGGCAGAGGCGGCGAAGACAATCAAAATTAAGACGATGGAGAATGCACAAGCTTGAGCGAACTGAAGCTCGGTCATACATTCCAAAATACGTGTAGTTATCAAGGTCCAATTCACAGAAACCAAGAAGATCGTGGCACTAATCGCGGTCATCGAGTGGATGAACAGGTAGCGCATACCCGTTAAAACCGCCGGCAAGACAAGCGGAACGGTGATTTTACGGAAGGTGTAGGCCGAAGAGGCACCCAAACTTGTAGAGGCTTCTTCGATAGACGGATCAATCTGAGTTAAGGCTGCAATGACGTTTCGAATACCGGCAGAAGAGTACCGGAACACATAGGCGGCAATAAGAATGTAAACCGTGCCTGTGAGAACCAGTGGCTGATCGTTAAACGCAATAATGTATGCGATACCGACAACCGTACCCGGCAGCGTGTAGTTCAAGAGAGAAACGGTTTCCAGTGTTTTGTGACCGCGGATCTTGAGCCATTTGCAGACGTAGCCGATGAGCACGGCCAAGAGCCCGCCGAGCGGTGTGCCGATGCAAGCAATCAGCAAGGTGTCTTTGATGGCTTTCATGCCGAACGTAAAGACGTAATGATAGTTTTCTAATGTCAGGGAGTTATCAACACCCCAAACTTTCACCACTGAGCCCACCAGAATGATGGCATAGAGATAAAGAACAAATGCCGTAATAAAAGCAACGGTACCGACCACAATCGAAGAAATGAGCGGTCCCGGACCTTTAATCGAGCTCCTTCCTCCGGCTTTACCGCTGACGGTGACAAAACTTTTACGGCTGACCCAGAAATTCTGTAGAGCATAAACGGCAAGTGCCGGGATTAAGAGCAGGAAGGACAGAGCCGCGCCGCCCTTGAAGTCGTACATGCCGGTAATTTGTAAATAAGCCTGCGTCGGCAGAACCGGGAAGGAGTGGCCGCCCAAAACCAGCGGAGTTGCAAAGTCTGCGAGGGAGCAGGAGAACACAAGGAGAAAGGCGTTTGCCAAACCCGGGACTGAAAGAGGAAAGGTGACGGATTTGAAGACGTTGAACGGGGAAGCACCCAAGGAGTAGGCCGCATCTTCCAAGTTCGGATCGATTCTCATCAGAATCGTAGACAACGTCATAAAGGCAATGGGGAAGTAGGTCAGCGTTTCAGAAATGAACGTTCCCCAGAAGCCGAAGAAATTAAAGTTTTCCAGACCTAAGGCAGTCAAAATAATGCCGTTGGGTCCCAAGCAAAGCGTTAATGCAATACTTGATGTGAAAGGGGGAGAAATCAGCGGCAGAAGCGTGACTGCGCTGATAAAGAAAGTCAGCCATTTCGGAAGCGACAGACGCGTTACCGCAAAGGCAAAAATGAATCCGATGATCGTGCCGGCAAAACCTACGGCGCAGGCCAAAATAATACTGTTGACTATGGCGCGACGGTCATACCAATTGGCGAGGAACGGCAAGAGGTTATCAAATGTCAGATGACCGTCGACAATGAAAGTCATTGCCAGCAGGCGAACGATCGGGTACAGGACGAATACGCCCATGGCGAGCCAAAGGACGCAGATGGTGAGCAAGGTCACCGGGTCCCTCTGCTGCTTATTTCCGCTCGTCATTTAAGTACTCCTAATGAAACGGGGGTTCGACTTAATCAAGCAGAACCCCACAATTTTTAAATCACGTTAAAACGGTGAATGAATTACTTAATGACTTCGTTGATCCAGCGATTTGTATACTCTTTGCGCTTTTCGCCTTTCCAAGCGACGTCAACGTCTTTCATATTGATTTTGGAGAGGTCGAGCAGAGGATTGCTGGTCTTAACATCGGAGCGTGTCGGAACGTAGTTAATCTTATTTGCAACGATAAAGTCAGCAAATTTCTTGCTGGCAGCCCAGTCAACGAATTTCTTAGCGGCATCCATATTCTTGGCATTTTTAACGATGCCGGTGGCCTCAATGCCGTACGAGACACCGTCTTTCGGATAGGTAATCACGACGGGGTAGCCTTGCTGCTGAATGTCAAGCGCGTCAACAATGTAGAAGATACCTGAGCCGCACTGGCCGGTAGCGATAGGCATTGCACCACCTGCACCGCTCTTTGTGTACATCTGGATATTGCCGTTTAACTTCTTCTGATACGCAAAGGCGGGATCTTCGCCCATAACTTTTACGAGGGAGTAGATACGTTCCGTAGCCGTACCGGAAGTACGGGCGTCGGCCATCTGTAGGTTGTTTTTGTAGCGCGGATCGAGGAGATCATTCCAGGACTCCGGTGCATGCATTTTGTTCTTTTCTAAGAACTTGGTGTTCGTTAAGAAACACAGAGGAATGATACCGATACCGGTCCAGTGATTCTGAGGATCGCGCAGGCTTGCAGGGATGGCATCGGAGTCTTTGGGGCGATACTGTTCGAAGATGCCTTCTTTAACGCCGGCAGCGTAAGTGTCAGCTGGGCCCCCGAGCATGACGTCAACCTGAGGATTTTTCTTTTCAGCATTCAGACGGGCCAAAGCTTCGCCGGAGGAGAAACGCATGAAGTTAACTTTGACGCCTGTGTCTTTTGTGAATTCTGCGAAAACCTTAGAAGCATATTTTTCAGGCATGATGGAATATGCATTCAGTTGTTCGGCAGCATTGACAGATCCTGCCAACAGCGTAAATGCCATTGCGGCAACGGTAAGTAATTTCATAGAGACCTCTGAGTTAACCGACGAAGCGTCGTAATAGTCGTAATTGTAACCACGACAGCTTGATTTGTTGAACTTTTTTGCACAAGGCCGATACAAAGCGCTTATTTCTCGGGACTTCCATGAGGCAAGAATCCAACAGACGGGAATTTCAACGGTTGCGCCTGACCTTGATACAAACAAGTACCTCATTGAAAAAAACGGAATTTTTAAGGAAAAATCCTGAAAAAAGTCAAGGCAACTGAAGCTGCCTTGAAACAGAAAAATCAGACGGGAGAGTTTTCACCTTCCAAAACAGAAGGGAAGTCTCGGAAATCAATTTTGGTCTTCTGGACTTTTTCTTTAATGGGAAGAACTTTGTGGAGCGGCTCGTTATGGACTAAAGAGAGCAGCAACGCCTGATACTGATCTTCCGTCATTTCGCAGAAAACGGATTCTCCATTCACCATGCAGAAACGCACGGGTTCTTTGAAGGAACGGGTGTCGGTGAAGCAGACAAGATTAAGGTTGATGAGTTTCCCATCCGGAAGCAGGACGATCATAGTTTCTCCTTGGTTTTCATTATTCATACTTCAACTTTTCTATTCTAGCTGTCGGGGATAGCCTATTCTTGAAAGGACTACTTGGAGTTTGAGAAAATTGAGTTTTCCTTTAGATCGACAGAAAATAATTATTCTGCCTACCGCGGTACATTGAGAAATATTCAGATAGCTCGAAGGTAAAGAATAGTTCCTATGGAGAAGATCCTCAATGAGTCCAAGATGGTCCCTAAGAGCGTCTTCTCCTCAATTACCCAAACTTGGAATGGAGTTGAAAATCAACACGATGGATGGAGAACTTATAGAGGTTGGATTATCGGAGGCCGCAAGAAAGGTAATACTGCTCCATGGATTGACGGGGACCGGTTCCGTTATTAAGCCGGTTGCCGAATATCTCCGAAGGAGTCTGGGGAATGACTATTCTTTCCTCCTTCCGACAGCATCCGTTATCAGGGTCAAACAATTTAATGGAGAACCTGTTCACGCCTGGTTCGACGTTAAAAACTGTGATTTTCGAAAAGAAGTAGATGTAGACGGTATTTTTGAATCGTCCCAGCGTATTGGCTCCATGATCAGAAGAGAGATGGCGCGAGGAATTAGTCCGGACGATATCTTTCTTGGAGGATTCTCCCAAGGAGGCGTCATCGCATTAACAGCAGCCCTTTTAGAGCCCTTTCCGATAGGCGGAGTTTTTGCTTTGTCTTCCTATCTTCCCTTAGATGAACCACTTGTCAGTCGACTTACGGATGCTTCTAAGACTATTCCGGTTTTTCAGGCTGTATCTCTTAAAGATGAGTTCATTTCCCAGGAAGCATCCGAAAGAGCCTCCTCTTTCTTAGCAAATCGAGGCAACCCCATCCAGACTAACACGTATGACATGAAACACGAAATCAGTAATAGAGAACTTGATGACGTCGCGGCGTGGATGAAATCTTTAGGTTGAAAATTTAGCAAGCTCAGAAATCCGGCATAAAAAATCCGCCGGCGAACAATCTTTGCCAGCGGCTTTGTTAACTTCAGGAGTACTTCTCTAACGGCTCCTATTATACATTTTCTTAGTGAAAATACTAGTATTCATCCTAGGGGAGCACCCTGTTTTGAATAAAATATAACTAATATGAGTTATATTCATATCGAATTTTCTAATGAGAATCTAGCGGCAATGCTTTCTTTGCCGGTGAGGGAAGATGAAATAATTCAGAAATGATTTCGTAATCAACGCTGTTTCCTTCAATGTTGTGGTGAACAAATCACAAAAAATATCCTAGGAATTACACTTAAAAATTTCGTAAGGACAACAAGTTAACAAAAGGTTACACCATTCCCAAGAAAATTTTAAAGTTCTAGCATGACCACATAATTATTAACTCAAATCCATAGGTGCAAAATGGTTGGTGTACTTCTCACGCTGGTTGCAATTGGGCTGGTTAGCTACTTCGTTATTAAAAACTACTATCCTCCGATTATCCTCTTGCTTTTGGGCTTGCTGTTGCTGTTCTGTGCATATCTAGAAGGTGTCCCGGCAGTTGCTCCTAAAGCTTCCACAAATTTCTTTGCGTTTGACTTTGCTCAGGCATTTACAAACCTCTTGAAGGGTCGTCTGCCTGGCTTAGGTCTCAACATTATGGCTATTGCCGGTTTTGCTGTTTATATGGACCGCATCGGTGCCAGTAAAGCTTTAGTTAAGCTGGCGTTAAGGCCTCTGAAAGCCATTCGCTCCCCTTATGTCCTGCTAGCTCTGACGTATGTCGTAGGGCAGTTCATCGCATTGTTCGTGAACTCTGCTGTCGGACTCGGCCTTCTGCTGATGGCTTCGATTTATCCGCTGCTGGTTGCACTAGGCGTTTCTCGCACCTCAGCTGCCGCAGTCATTGCGACAACCTGCTGTTTGGACTTGGGTCCGTCCAGCTCCAACGCGATGCGTGCTGCCGACCTTTGCAACATGGACGTCGTGACTTACTTCGTTCAGGGCTAAGGTCCTGTCGCCCTCTGCACGATTGCTTCCGTTGCAATCGGTCATTTCTTTGTCCAGCGTTGGTTTGATAAGAAAGAAGGCGCCTTAGCTAATAAAGAAGATACAAAGGAAAGCGCTTTAGACGTCGACAAGGCTCTTGAAGGTGCCGGTCCCGCGTATTACGCCATTCTACCGATGCTGCCGCTGGGTCTCCTGATCGGTTTTTCTCCTTTAGTCTATAAGGCCATCAAGCTGAATCTCGTTACCGCGATCATCGTTTCTTTAATTATTGCTTTAGTCGTCGATATTGCAACTCGCCGCGATTTTAAACAGTGCTGCAAAGATTCTCAGGCAATTTTTGAGGGTATGGGCAAGGTCTTTACCTCTACCGTCAGCTTGATCGTTTGCGCAGAAATGTTTGCTCTCGGTTTGAACAAGATCGGCGGTATCTCCACGATGATTCAGGCGGCGGCTTCTATCCAGAACGCAGGTTTGTTCATCATGTTGATCGTGATGCTCGTCATCATGATTGTTGCTGCTATCGTTACGGGATCCGGCAACGCCGCCTTCTTTGCTTTCTCTCCGCTTCTTCCTGAGGCAGCTTCTTCTGTCGGTATTCCGACATTAGCTCTGGCTGTTCCGGTTCAGCTGTCTGCCGGTATTGCTCGTACGATGAGCCCGATCGCTGGCGTCATCATTGCGGTCTCCGGTATTACAGGATTAACTCCGATTGCCCTGATCCGCCGCACAATCCCGGTCATGATCATAGCAGTGATCGTTTCCGTAACCAGCAGCTTAATCTTCTTATAAAAGGATCTTTCTATGGCTTATTTAATAAAAGGGGCTCATGTCTACAACCCGGATAATTTGGGTGTTCAGGACGTTTTGGTGGTTAACGACAAGATTGCTGCAGTCGGTAAAGATCTGACGGTTGTTTTACCTGAACTTGAAACGGTTGAGGCTTCCGGCAAAATCTTGACACCGGGCTTCATTGACCAACATATTCACGTTACCGGTGGCGGCGGGGAAGGCGGTCCGCGCAGCCGTACGCCTGAAATCGTTCTCAGTGAACTGATTTCCTGCGGCACCACAAGCTTGGTCGGTGTTTCCGGAACAGATAGCGTTACTCGTTCTTTGCCGAATCTTTTGGCCAAAGTCCAAGCCTTGACGGATGAAGGCGTGACCGCTTGGATGTATACAAGCAATTATTCTTATCCTCCGACAACTCTGACGGGATCGGTTAAAAACGACCTGCTGATGGTTCATGAGGTATTAGGCGTTAAGATCGCATTGGGCGACCATCGCTCCTCCTTCCCGACAACACAGAATGTTCTCGACCTCCTGACACAGATTCGCGTAGGCGGCATGATTGCCGGAAAGATCGGTGTTCTTCATATCCATCTGGGCAATGTTCCAGGCGCATTTGAGATGTTCGAAGAAATCGTTAACCGCGGTTTCGCGATTCGTCACATTCGTCCGACGCACTGTGCTCGCGATAAGTATGTCTTCGGCAAAGCACTTGAGTTTGCGAAGAGAGGCGGCCGTATCGACATTACAACCGGCGGCTCCTGCTGCTTTGAAAGCCCTGCAGATGCAGTTGAAGCAGCATGGGATGCCGGAATTGAACCGTCTATTATGACAATGAGTTCTGACGGTCATGGCTCTGTACCTCGCTTTAATGAAAAAGGCGAAATGGTTGGTCTCGGTATCGGAGGCGTTGCCTGTAACCTCCGTGATCTCAAGAAGCTGATTGCAAGAGGTCATGCGGTTGAAAAAGTTCTCCCTCTTCTGACCCGCAACGTAGCTCGCGGCTTGGAAATGAAAGGTAAGGGCGAAGTTGCCGTCGGAAATAGCGCTGATATGTGCCTTTTCGATGAAAACTGGGAACTGCAGGACGTCTACAGTAAAGGCGTGCTGATGATGAAGAACAATGAGCTCCTGCAGAAAGGAACCTTCGAATACTAATTTTCTGATTATGTGAATTAGACCGCACTTCTGTTCAATCGGATGTGCGGTTTGTTATTCTTGCTCGGTAATTTTAAGGATCTTAAGGATTGAGATGAACGGGAAACAAAAGGAATTTTTAACCAAGAGCGGCATCAACTTAACTGATGGCTTGGTTTATTTCTCCGAGAACGAAAGACTCTATGAAAAGTACCTTTTCCGTTTTTTAGAAGAACCGACATTCCCTGAGCTTTTTAAAGCAATAGAAGAAGATAGAAGAGAGGATGCCAGAAGGGCTGCTCATTCTTTGAAGGGAATTACTGCTACGCTGGGTTTTACCAGCCTGAATACACCCGTAAAAGCTCAGGAGTTCGAGTTTAAAAATGGACGATGGGAAGAAGGAAACCAGTATACGGATGAGCTAAAGAAAGAATACGCCCGCATCATCAGCGTTCTTCGAGCTGTAAAGGCACTGGAAAATTAAACCTAAAATAGGATGCGTATTCACATAAGAGGGTTTTCACCTAGTGGATTATGCTAATATGCAGATGTGGCAATTGAATGTTGTCACTTCTCCTTGGGATTTGAGGTTGAGTTGAGATTACGTTCTGCCGAGCAAGTCGGCCGTAATTTCAAATTTAGATTGGAGCGCTCGGGATTGATTCTTCGAGCGCCTTTTTTTGTCTGAGGTGCCTTAAACCAGTCGGCATTTTTTCCGCACAAAATAAAACCTCTGCAACGAAATCGAAGCAGAGGTCCTTGGGATTATTTTGGTTTGTTAAGAAGATTGTATTAGTACGTAAAAGCTTTGATTAGAGTAATAACACCTAGAGGAGTGAACTATTTTAGGCAAATAGCTGAAAAATTATTCTTATATAGGTTTTTTATCTAGATGTTTGTGCTAATATCTCTACGTGGCAAATGATTTTGTCACTTCTCCTTGGGATTTGAGGTTGAGAAGGATACATTCCGCCGAGCAATTCGGCTGTATCTTTCTGATTGATTAAGAGCACTTGAAACTATTTCTCAGGTGCTTTTTTTTGCCTTTCGGTTGCTGAAATTCAAAAAGAAAACGGCCGGAGCCTAGAGGTTCGAGCCGTTTCACACGTAATTCAGAGGTTGGAAATCAATACACCTGAGATTTTGCGTTTTTCAGTGATCTAGCCGGAGTTCGGCTCCGGCATCCTCGTTAAATTTCAATATCCGTACCTAATAACGTTTCGGCTTCTGGTTCTTCTTGAACATCTTCCGGTGTCTCGGGCCCGGCTCCCGGAACTCCAACACCTAACGCTTCAAAGTATTTAATCTTTTTACCGGCAACTTCGTCGAAGTAGTAGCCGTGGTTAAAGCGAGTTTGCATGACGTTATTTAGAACCTGAAGGATCTTTGCGTCGCTCTCGTAGACCAGATTCAGTTTTCCAGCTTTCTTGTTTTCCTTCATATAGCAGCGGATTCTCGAACGAACCATCAGCGACAAGCCCGTCGCAATGAACTGTACGAAGGTCTTTCCTTGCAGTGCCTTGTTGTCAGAGCATCTGATTCGATTGCAGCCGAGTCGGTCCTTAAGCGTCGCAAAGGCGTCTCCTACGCGCCAGCGGTCCGCATAAGCCGTCCAGGCCTTAACCGGATCCTTCTCCGAGTCTGTGACTAAAACTCTAAATCCCTTGTACTTCAAGTAGTCGTCTACTCGGCGGTTAATAATAATCAAGCCTTTTTCTTTATCGTTTCGGAAGAATTTTTCTTTCAGCTCTTCCTCCTGCTCGGTCAGGGCTTCATTTTCAAGAAGTTTCTTTTTAATGGTGAGAAGCGATTCCGTGAGCTTATTGGCTGCCTCCTGATAGATGACGGAATCGTAGAACATGTGGTAATAAAGCTCGGCTGTCGCAGAGTTTGATGCCGGCTTCCCGTCTACCGGCCGCGGATCGTATTTCCAATTCACCTTTGCCGTGGCGATGTTCTTTCTGATGTAAGGATCGCCGCTGTTGAGGTCTGCAAACTCCTTTCTATGTTCATCTATGAGTTCTCTGGCCAGACAGCCTTTCGTTCCCAGGCGGACATTAAAAATGAACTCAACTTTATTGATCAGACAGTCGTTGATGTTTTTTACGCTGTTATAGCCTTTGTCAGCAACCAGAACGACGTTCTTCATGTTTAGAAGAGCCTGATCGGCAATCGTATGACGAATGGTGCTGACATCTGGAACATTTCCGTCATAAAAGCGATAAAAAATCGGAAGTCCGGACTTCTGGTCTACCAAGAAGAGAACATTTAGCTGCGGCAGCGCATCGTCGTCTTTGTTCTTGCCGTATTCAATATGAGTTAAGCGCGTGGAGTAAGAAGAGATTGAGGTCGAGTCCAGGGCAAGAATGATCTTATTGTCTTCGTCTTCTTGAAGATAGCTGCGCATCAGCAGGAAGTAACGCCGGACATCGCGCAGCTCTATCCTCTGGAAGAGGCGAGTTACTGCCGAGGGGCTCAGCGGCCGCGGATACGGCAGTCTCGTCGTCTCTGCAAAGCTTTCATAGAAGCTAACGTTGTTGTTCTGATTAAGGATTAAAAAGTACGCTAAGGAAAGGATCTTTTTATAGTCTTTGTTCCTTGGGAAGCACTCCTTTAAGAACTCTCCGACAGGAGAGTCGGCAACGATCTGATCTAAGGCCCAAGTAGCACCGGCGTAAAGCTTCTTTATGTTGCGAGCCTGTTCAAGAGTGATGCCTTCTTCGGAGATCTGAGTAAAGACATAATCTTTTCCTTTCCTCTCAACCTGATAGTTCCGAAATTCAGGATGTTCTTGAAGGAAAGCTTCATCAAAACGAATTTTTCCATCCTTTTGTCCGCCAAGGATTGCCCCAATCTTTTTGGATTCACCTCTTTTGCTCCGCTTGAGTTCTCTATCCCAAACGTTTTTATACGTGTAAACGTAATAAACGGAACCTGCCTTGTTAATCAGAATCGGAGGAAGCTTCGGATTTGCCATTGATAGATCTCCATATATAATGATCTAGTTTAGCACAAAAAATCCTCAATTTCAACATTAACTTTATGTTTTATTGAGGATTTTTAAAATAATGAAGATCTAGAAACGCAAAATCTCAGATACACTTCTTCGATGTATTTCCGGGTTTCAGGCCCACTTGGCGGAAGGGCCGGTTTTTCAATCTTGGGGACTTCGCCGTTCAAAGAATGAAGGAAGGCGACAATATCATCCACCTGCTTCGCACTTAGATTGGCGTCGAGCTGAATGTCAGCCATTGTCCCGACGGCCTCCGGCAATGTTCTGATCGCTCCATCGTGAAAATACGGAGCTGTTTTTTCAATGTTCAAGAGTATAGGCACTTTGAACATCATTTCATCCCATGGTTTGCCGGTGATGTCCATTTTTCCTTTAGAAGGATTGTTGGTAATGTAAGGCCGAACGGAACCGACTTTTTGGAAAGACGTTCCGCCCAGAAGATTCCCGTTGTGGCACATGATGCAGCCAGATCTTCTAAACAGTCTTAAGCCGTCAATTTGCTGCTGAGTGAGCGCTGTTTTATCCCCTTTGACATAGCGTTCAAATGGAGAATTCGGAGTCGTTAACGTGCTTTCAAAGGCTGCTAAGGCCTCCGCAATTTCGCTAAAAGTCGGGTTCTGACTTCCGAAGGCTTTTTCAAAATAAGGCCTATATCCTGGAATGGACCGAATAACTCCTTCAGCTAACTCAGGCGTCATTGCCATTTCGAGAGGATTGGTAATCGGGCCCGTTGCTTGTTCAGATAGATTCTTAGCTCTTCCGTCCCAAAACTGCGCAATCTGTTTGCCTGCGTTAAAGACAGTCGGAGAGTTCACTGTCCCTTTTCTTCCGGCGTAACCAATAGAAAGAGGCTTCGTATCTGCACCGTTTGTGGAAAGATCGTGACAGCTGTTGCAGGAGATTTTGCCTGATAACGAAAGTCTTGGATCAAACCAAAGCATTTTGCCAAGTTCGATTTTTGCTTCCTGCTGAGGCGTTTGAGGAATATTGACGGAATCAAGGAGCGCCGCGGAGGAAGATAAGGCTGTAAAGGAGAAGAGGGAGCCGACGATTAATTTTGTTCGCATAAATCTCTCCGAAGAGGAATATTAGATTGATGTTAGTTGCGGATGGCTCTTCAAAGGAGGTCTTTCACTCAGATTAAGCGGAAAATTTTTCCCACAGTACTACGTTAATGGTTTGTACTGAGAAAATGTCCTCAAATACTTTGGTAGCTGTTTCCCGGCGCGCAAAAGTAAAATCCAAAGAGACTTGAGGAGAAGTGCCTTTTGAGGAATACAAATGAAGTTAGGAAAGATATTTGTCTTGACTGGAGCCTTTTTAGTAATGACTAATAGCGCAAACGCAAAATTGCCCGGCTATACGGAGGGCGCAGAAATAATGCGGCCGAAAATCGAGAACGGCCAAATAGACTCTATGTCCGGCATTATTTATTCGCAAATCAAGGGGCTGAGAAGCAACAGAGCTCTTCGTATGACGGTGATGATTCCTCGAGACGGCAAAGCAAAACCCGCAATTATTTATTTCCCCGGCGGGGGATTCACTTCCGCAGACCATGAAAAATTCACCGAAATGCGAACAGCTTTAGCTAAGGCTGGATTTGTGGTTGCAGCCGCTGAATACCGAACAGTTCCGACAAAATATCCGGCATTAGTTAATGACGCAAAAGCTGCTGTGCGATTTCTTCGTGAACACGCAAAAGAATATGGTATTGATCCTGCAAAGATCGGCGTTCTCGGTGACTCTGCCGGCGGGTACCTTGCTCAAATGTCGGGGGCTACTAATGGTGAAAAACAGTTTGATAAAGGTGATTTCCTGAACCAGCCTTCGGACGTTCAGGCTGTCGTGTCTCTTTACGGGTTGTCAGACCTTCGCAATATCGGCGAAGGATTCCCAGAAGAAATTCGAGTTGTGCATGATTCGCCCGCTGTGACTGAAGCTTTGTTAGTGAACGGCCCGGCGTTCAATACTTTCCCCGGCGAAAGCATTACGAAAGATCCGAAGAAAATGCTTGATGCCAGCCCTCTCGGACACGTCAGCGGTAATGAACCTCCTTTCCTTCTTCTGCACGGAAGCGCTGATCCATTGGTCAGTCCTGAACAAAGCGCCAGCATGTACCAAGCTTTGAAGGCGAAGAATCAAGATGTGAAATATATCTTGGTAGAAGGTGCAAAACACGGAGATCTCCCCTGGTATCAGCCGAACATCATCAATACTGTTGTGAATTTCTTTAAAGAGAAACTTGGAGATCCGGCTAAACTTGCCGAAAGCAAACAAGTGAAAGGCGGAAGTCTTTAATTCTCACTAGAGCCTAAACAGGTGCGCCGAGCGCACCTGAAAGCATCTTCGGAATTAAGGAACTACGAATTTGAAATTGTGGCACTGAGCACAATAGTTTTCTGACTTCTCATGCTGCAAGTGGCACAAGATGCAGTCACCGTTATGAGGAGCAGCATGAGGATTTGCACCTGGAAGATTCCGCGTCTTTTCCGCTAGTACTGCCTTCTGATGACATTGTGTACATGTTTCTTCTGTGGGGTATTGAGGATTTTTCATGTCAGTACCATGGCAGGTTTGGCACTGAACGCCTTTTGCTTGGTGCATATCTGCTCCCAGCTTACCCGCGCTGAAGGAGGGTAGCGACAAACAAAGACAAGAAAGTAGGAACAGTACTTTTAAAAGATTCTGATTGCTCATTTTTTCTTTGGCTGAGGAATTTTGAAGTTTCAATCAGCGGCAGCAGGCGCCGCTGATTGGAAAAGTACGGCTAGCTCCAGTTTTGTTCTTGAGCAGCTTTTCTTCCTGCAATTCGTCCGTTGGCTAAGCAGTCAAGAACGGCACAAGAGCCGAGTCGCACGGCGCCGTGTACACCCCCGGTTGATTCTCCGGCGGCATAAAGGCCCGGGATGGGTTTGTCGCTGGACACATCAATGACCTGGCCTTTGCTATTGGTTTCCAAGCCGCCCATGCAGTGGTGAACCTTTGGCGAAAGGATTGAGCAATACCACGGTCCTGTTCCGATGGCCTGGGCTCCTTTGTAGATTTTTCTGCCCATTTCGTCCGGAGTACCTTCGGCCTGGTGCTTGTTGTAGTCGGCAATAGTGGCCTGCAAGGCATCCATCGGTACGTTATATTGTTTTGCCAAATCTTCTAATGTCGCGAATTTGTGGACAACTTTTCTTTCGAGCTGCTTGTCCAAAATTCTGGGACGGCTCTTCTGAATCGTCAGATCAACGGCGGTTTGGTCTGCTAATGCGATGCAGGTATGACCTTTATTATTATTGGTAATAACAGCGTCGGCACGAATCTTTCGGTTGGCTAATTCATTGACAAATCTCTTGCCTGTTGCACAATCGATCCAAATTCCTTGTGTTGCTGCTGCGCCCTGGGCGAAATACAAGGCGACGCCCATGCCTTTTTCTTCAGGAGAATTCCAAGGGCCGCATTGAATCCAGTCGGCCTGAATCAAATTACCGCCGATTCTGGAGGCTTCTCTCCAAAGTTCTGACGTAGCGCCCGGCTGGTTCGTTGTGTCGAATTTGTCCGTCAATTTCGGATCATGTTTCATGCGGTAGTTCACATCCGCTCCGAATCCTCCATGGCAAAGGATTACGGCTTTTTTGGCCTTGATGAACTTAACTTTGCCGGACTGCGCGTTCGGGAATCTGTAGCCTTCTCTTACCTGCAGGCCTTTAACTCTTCCGTCCTCATCACGAATGATTCTTTCTACGTAGACTCTTAGTCTGACGGGTATGCCTAACTTCTTGGCGTATGCAAGTTGTTTATGGACAATTTCGGATCCGGACCCATTGATGGTATGCATCTGCAATTTCTTTTAAAACAACAAATTAAAAGAAAAATAAATCTACGGTGCCTTGAATGTACCTATAAATCCTAAGGATTTTTTTGTTCTTGATATTGAAGCCGTTACTCTAATAAAATTGATCAAAATCTCTAAAATCCATTTATTTCTAAATATCGATTGTTTTAAACATAAACAAAATCAAAAATAAATACGACTTTTAAAGATCTCACAAAATATTATTTCGATTTGTATCTTTGAATCTTAACTCATCACAGTATCTATCAATATCGGCAGCTTTCCAATATCTTTTGCCTAAATCAAAAGGCTTTGGAAAAGCAGGATTTTTAAGCTGCTGTTTCAAAGAAAATGTCGAGATGTTTAAATAAGCCGCCATATTGGAGGCATCCAAAACGCAAGCTTCTTTGGTTTTTCCGTCTGTGATGATTCTTTGAGCATTACAAAGTGCAAGGATCTCAGAAAGTTTCCATCTTTTGCTTTTACCAAAAACGACAGCTTTAGGAAAATCAGGTTTTCGGCTGGCGGCTTTGAAAATATTCGCACCAATATCCAGAATCAACTCAGCATTCTTCTGAGAAATCCAACCGGGTAGACATCTGTTGGAAAGTTTCGTTTGAAGTGATTGGTTGTTGCTCATGGTATCGAAATCAAATCGTTTCTCTTAAGAAAATTTTAATATATATCCAAGTTTTCAATAATCGAAAAACAAGATTTAAAGAGAGACCGAAGCATTAACTCTCAGGGTTAATCACATTTTCGACTGCACTAAACAGTCCGATTATCCCCTGGGAGGCTGCCAAGGAAACCAGGTCTGATCCACCTAATGCGTCACACAACATTGGAAAAACCCCAATGCGTCACACTTCTCCTTCAAAAAACAAATGCGTCACACTTTGAAGCGTGTGTGTTATAAATATATGTAATTAAATTGATTGTTTTAAACAACTCCATAATATGAATAAAGAATATGTCTCAATGGGAAAGGTTCTCTTGGCAGGGAACTCGAAAGACAGAAAAATCGCTATGGAGGGCATTACTCCGGGAGCGATAAAAAATCACGAATTGAACTCCTTGGAAGCGGCAAACGACTTCTTAAACCGTTACTTGGTTTCGCTGGTGACCGAAGCTCAATATCACATCACTTCATGTCAGACCGCTTTGGCCGGATTGAACGACGAACAAACGGAGTTCAGAAAAAAGTGCATGATTTATCCGCGTCTTCAAATCTACAAATCGGCGGGCAGGGCCTTCCGAATTGAATGGGCAAAGTTCATTCTCTACAAAAAGAAGGGCGCTCAGGGAATCGGGAAGACTACGGTCAGAATTCCTGCCGAAAAGATTCGCTATCCCATATCCAAATTCAACGAAGCCCCGACCTGGGCGCTGAAGATCATTCTTGAGTACGAAAATAAATTCGTAGTCATTCGTCAGAAATACCAAATTTACAAGGATGCCAAACGACAGGTTGAGAGCCTGATAAGACTTTATAACGTTGACTTGGAAAGCAAAAATTACTCAACCGACCCGGTAAATTCCCCGGAATTGTTTCAGCTTAAATCTCCTAATTTGATTGATTGAAACATTAACAAAAACTATACTAAGATGATACAAATGGTTACTTGCATATTCCCTTGGAGAAAAAATGGAAAATGTGCAAACAAAAACCGAGACAAAACCCTCAGCATCCAAAAAGAGAGCAAGAAGGGCGAGTCCGGTCTTTAGGAAAATCGTCTTAGGTAAACCCGTCAGGCTTGAAGAGATTGACACCCAAGGCACACCGGCAAGGATTGCCGAAAAGGACAGATTGCAGAAGCAGGAATTTTCGCTTTCTTTGTCCTCGGCAATAATGACGGAGTTTGTCGCGAGAAATCTGAAGAATTTCTTCGACGACTCAATTTTCATTTACAAGGTCCTCAGAAACGGGACTGAGTTCGCCTTTTCCAATCGTGTCGTTTCGCCAAAAATCAAGAACGACGCGGTTAAGAATTTGAACGAGACCTTGGACAAGGCGCTCGAAGAGATCAAAGAGATCGAAAAGAACACTTATGAGTTCTTGCGGGCGCGCAAAGTCAAACCTCAAAGCCTCGACGATTCTCAGAAATACATCGTCACACTGGAGTACGACAACTTGGCGGACAGAAAACTCCTTGTTGCCATCCAGAAAGCAGACAGCCTTTTATTCCAGCAGGACAGTCTTTACCGGAACGGGGGATTCGGTTTTGACCTTATCAAGGCTGAGGACGAATTGGCCGCTCAGAGGAAACGGATAGTGTCCATCCTTTTGGGCAGTTGCGTTCAGTGTCGGAAGGGCAGAAGAAGCATTCGACAGGCTCAAAAAGACTTCTTTGACGAGCAGGAAAAGAAGAAAGCCGAGAAGAAGCAAAAGGAAAAAGAGCTGGAAGAACGCAAGCAGGCTGAAAAAGAAGCCCGCGAAAACCGCATGAAAGAAGCCAAAGCTCTTGAGGCCATCAACTCGGTAATGAGCATGGATAAGCCTCTAAGACGCCTATCCACCCTGATGCAGAACATCACCGAAGGAAACTCGGCAGAGGAGCGCGAAAACTCCATTCCGAGAAGGCTGGCCAAGTGGTACGGAAGAGGTGCCTATGCGTGGGTCTTTGACAACGTTGAAGACAAGATTGACTTGGAGAGCAAGCGGGTAATCGGCATCGACGGGACGGATTTCCTCGACAACTCGATTACCAAAACACCGGTTGCTTTCTACCTTCTGCACCGCGTCAAGCAAATCATCGACGGCCGCAGAGGAATGATCTTCATGGACGAATTCTGGGCTTGGCTAAACGACGAGGCTTTCCGAAAGTTTGCCGAGCAGGAATTAAAGACGATCCGTAAGAAGAACGCGATTATGGTCTTTGCGACGCAAAGTCCTTCGGACGTTCTGAACAATCCGATTGCAAGAACCGTTGTCGAGCAGACTTCGACTCAGATCATGCTGCCCAACGAAAAGGCCGACGAGGAAGAGTATGTGAAGTTTTTCAAGGCCACGCCCGAGGAATACCACATCGTCGTCAAACTTCCGGCTAAGAGCCGATTCTTTCTTGTGAAGCAGTTGAATTCTTCGAGTCTTGTTCGGCTGGATCTGAGCAGCTTTTCAGACGAGATGACGGTGTTCTCTTCGACAACGGTAAACGTTGAGATCATGCACGAAGTGCGTGAAGAGCTGAAGAGAAACGGAGTGGAGGACAAACCCGAGAATTGGCTTCCCGTTTTCTATGAAGCCGTTCGAGCGAACAAACAACAGAAAAAACGGACATTAAGTACGAAACGATAGTCCCCAGGAAAACTTAAGGAAAAAGGATATGGAACAAGGAAACACAGACAGACTTCTCGAAGTGCTTGCGGATCTGGGCTACGGCTCGGTGGAAGAGTTCTTCGATTACTTTCCCTACGACAAGATTTTCAACGAACTTTGGCAGGGCGAGCTGGAAGCAAACTCGCTGACTGAAATTGCTTTTGCCGCGCATATTTCAGCGCAGTACGCAATGCAGTTTGCGCCGACCTTTACCAAGGTTGAAGAATTTATGCGGGGAGACAACGAGATCAACGCCGAGGTTTACAACTTTGCGAATTTCCTCGGGTTTGCCTCGGGCGCTCTTTATGCCGTAACCGACTTGCTTCGGGCCGATATGACAGACGTAAAAGCCGTGGTAGATGAGCAAAGCCCTTATATGCGCTCTCTTTTCTATCAATGCCTGGTCTTCTTAAGCCACCTGAAGGCGGTTTACCAAGATTTGAAGCAAGGGCCGGATCACAAAGCGTGCCTCCAAAGAGCTGCGGAAAACACCGACCGGCTGTTCCCTTATCACTTGTACTCAAAGGAGACGATGTGAGCTACATCAGAAACTTTATGCAAAGACATCAGGCTTTGAATCTTCACGACGAAAATCCGGATTACAGGATGGTGGTCGAATGCGCCTTTGAGGAGTACCAAGAAGCTTTTATCAAAGGATACGCGACGCAGGAAGATGTTCAGTTTGTCGCGGTTTTGGCAATCACCATGACGCTGACCGCCAAGCACTTGTTCCTGAAGCTCGGAGACGGAGCGCCTTACTTGGCAGCCGCAGATCTGGGACGAATCTACTCGATTTCTCAAAGCACGGTGGCCGCCACCAACAGAATCCTTCTTCAGAAACTTGAATTGAAACCTCTTGCAGATGCGGAAGGAGAAGTGCTGATCCAGACGGCTGTGGTTTTGGATTTTCTGCGCTCCCTGAACGAATGGGTCATCTCCTACGGTCATGCGCCGGAGACCCGAAACATCATCACGCAAATCATTCCTGTCGCCATCGGGCAATACATTCTTTTGGACTGCATGGAGAAAAACTAGAAAAATTTTCGGAGAGAAAAAATGAAATCAAATCTCAAGCCGAACAAAATCATCGGAGCATTGACGCTCAGTCTTACCGTGATCGGTACGCCCGCTTTCTCTGCGGGCATTCCGACCATTGACGCCACCGCCATTACTCAGGCGATTATGACGCTCGAACAGCTCCACCGGGAGTATGAGCAGCTCGTGAAAACCTACGAAAACCAGGTGAAGCACTTCAATGCAGTGACCGGTATCAGAGACATCAACCGCTTTATCAACTACGGCAACAAGTTCACGGAGTTTCTGCCGGACAACCTGAAAACCAGCATCCAGAGTTTGGGGAAGTACGGCGCAAGCGCCATGACGCCCGAGGTGCGCTCTTTGTACAACAAATTCGGTATGGGAGATCGGTGCAGCAGATACACCACCCGATTCCAGGAAACCTGTTACGCGAGAGCCGCAATTGATGCGACAAGGCTTTATTCAAGCATCGCGGGAGCAGAGGCTGCCAAGCAGATCGCCGAGGAGCTGAAGGAAAAGACCGAGCAGGGATTTGCCAACGCCAATGACCTGAAAGGCGGCACGGAACTGATCGCGGCCAATCAGCAGTACAAGGCCAACCTTGAGCTGATGAAAGAAAACTATTCGAAGAATATGCGGACGCTGGACGAGCAACTGAAGATTGTTGAAGCAAAAGAAGAACTTTTGCGTCAGGAAGCTCTGTTCGGAAATACCGCTGCGAATCCTTAAAGGAGCAAATCCATGCCTTCCGGAACTCCGGCAGCCGAATACTCACTCGTTAATTTCGGCGCTGATACCGAAAATGTGCTGAACAATTGGATCGAGCCGGTCGCGCAGAGTCTCATGGACGGCGTAAACGGAATCATCATTACCGTTTTCACCGTCTGGCTTCTCTGGCAGGGATACCGATTCATGTGGGGCGAGTACAAGAGTTCGAAAGAATTTCTTTGGTCGCTGATGAAAGGCGGCTTCATTGTCATTTTGGCGGTGACAATGGATTTGTACTCCCAATACATTATTGACGGCGTTCAGCATCTTGACTCTTGGCTGATCGGGTGGCTTCCGAGCACGAGTGAAGCGGCAAACAAAACCGTTTGGCAGTCCATTTCAGACCTGTGGACGGTCGGATGGGACGGCATCAACAAGTTTTTCGACTACTCAATGAATTTGGCCGGCATCACCTCGGCTACCGGAGTCAGTGCGCTGATATTGGGTCTTACGGGATATTTCCTTCTTGCCGTCTTTTTGTGCGCAGTGATTTTCGGAGCGGTACTTACGCTTCTGATTGCAAAATTCAGCATCGCATTGCTCGTCGTAACCGGTCCCATTTTCATTGCCTGCGGATTGGCCGCCACCACCAAAGAAGTGGCTATGAGCTGGCTCAGAAGCCTGATTGCCAACTGCCTTACGATTTTCTTCCTTGCTTTGATTATGAGTTTGGTTTCCACACTCATGGAAGGACAGTGGAACCTGCTGAGCCAAATCGTCGATTCCGACGAAAACTCCGGAAAGATGATGGTCTGTTTCAAAGCCATTTTCCTCATCGGTATTTCTTCATTTGCGCTCTGCTTTGTGATGAACAGTCTGGCAAAAATCGCCCAGTCGTTGGTGGGCGGCGCCGCACTGAGTGCGGGCGGTTGGGGTGCCACGGCTCCGTTCATTGCCGGATTCAGCACGGCTGCAAGACTCGGCAAAGTGCCGCTTAAAGCAGGATTGGGTTTGGCCGGTCAAGGCGTTATGCAGGCCGGAAAAATGGCTGCCAAGGGAGTCGGTAAAGCCGCAGGCATGGGCGCTTACGGAATAGGTGCTGCAACGAACGCCGCCAAAGGCGCAGGAAGCTCTTCCGGTGTTTCCTCTCTTAAAGGCGGCCTGAGTCGCGCCGCTTCGGGAATTGCCGGATGGTGGAACGGTGTGCCCTCGGGTTCAAGCACATCGGGTTCTTTCGCTTCTTCGGGTTCATCCGGATCGTCGTCTTCGCAGGGAGCAAGCTCTACGGGTACGGGCGCTTCCGCAGGAAGCCCGGGAATACCCGGTTCAGTCGGGCCAGCGGGCAGTTCGGGACCGGCAGGAAGTGCGGGTCAAGCCGGAAGTGCCGGTCCGGCCGGTTCGCCGGGTATGGCGGGCAGTAACGGGGTTGCGGGTGCAGCGGGTGCTGCAGGCGCTGCGGGAAGTCCGGGCAGAAGCGGGACAACCGCTTCCGTCGGAAGTGTCGGAGCCGGATCCGGTTCCGCCGCACCGAGATCCGCTGCGGGGACGAGAGTGTTCAAGCCGTTTAATTCCCCCGGAACTGCTCTTTCTGCAACCGGTTCTCAATACTTCCGCATGGGCCTGATAAACACTGCCGCCAACCAGAGAGGCATCGTCGGCAGGACAGCCGGAGTAGTGAGCGGCGTTATCGAAAAGACCGTGGCCGAAAGAAACTACATGAAGTCAATCGCGGCAAGTTCTTCCGGCAAGGGACAGTTGGGACCGAAACCTGCAACTCTGAGGAATTTCGTCAATTCTCCCGAAAAACATATCAACCAAGACCTGAAGCCTTTCGTCTCCGACGGATTCAAGGCCAAGGAAGTTTCCAAAGAACCGAACACAGAGACAAACAGCGAAATTAAGGACAAAAAGGGTAAAGATGAAAAATAGAATCTCATTATTCCAAGGAGCAAAGCCCCTTTTCTTGGCAGCCTTTCTTTCAGGCGTGTTGGCAGGATGCGGAACGACGCCTCCGCCGCTTCCCTCCGGAGAAAGAGTGCCCATCAATCACTATGAGGGACAGTGGACTCCTGCGGACGACTTGTCGGCCAAACACGAGACACCGCAGGAGAAGGCAAAAAGAATAAAACAGGAGCGCCTTGCACTAATCCGACAGCAAAAGGAAATTGCGGCGAAGAAAGCCGAAGAAGCTCGGGAAGCCGCACGTAAACTTGAAGAGGAAAAGGCTAAGGCGGTTTCCGAGACTCAGGAGGAAACAAAACCTGAAGTTTTTCCGGTTAAAGAAAGCTCCATTAAGGAGACTGTGACGCCGATTACCAAGGAAGAAGCCAAGGCTGAGTCCGTAAAGAAAGTGAGCCCAGCTGCGGAAGAGTCCAAAGGCGTCAAAGCAGAGAAGACAAAACCCGTTTCTCAGAAGAAAAAGGTTTCGGCCTCCAAGTCAGCCGCTTCATCTCGGGCGAATAATTCTGCAAGCGCAGGCACTAAGTCCGCTCAGTCGAAAGAGAAGCGAAAGCCTGCGGCAGGCAAAGAAAAAGGGAATACTCAGTCCTTTAATCTCTGGCCCGTTTATCAGGCCCCGGCTTCTCCGCTTCCCGTAAATCCTCACGTTGCCAAATAGGAGACAGCAATGTTTTTCGGAAAAAGAAAGAAGGCCGGAGATCTACCCGAGACAAAGCGGGAGCAGCCGACAAATTCTCTTGGCAAACGCAACATGAGCGAACGGGCCGATGCAGGTTTTTCCTTTGAGTCGGCAAGAATCTGCCTGCTGGAGAAAAGCGCAAGAAACGGCTGGCGGTGTGCCGGATTGTTCGGCCTCACAACGCTTCTTTGCGTTGCGGCCATCTTCAAGATGCTTCCCCTAAAAGAGCGAGTTCCCTACATTGTGGAAGTGGAAAAGACCACAGGCACGGCTCAGGTGCTTCAGCCCGTGGGAGAAGAACGAGCCGTTCCGCACAGCGAGCTGATGGACAAACACTTCATCTCGAAATACATCCGCTGCAGAGAGGGCTACGACAACCGAACGGTCGCAGGAGACTTTGAAATCGTCAAATATCTCTCCATGCCGGACGTTTTTGAGCCTTACCTTCAGCAATTCAAGCGGAAGAATCCTGCCAATCCTGACGAAAAGTACGGTGAAAAATCCGGTGTGAGGATCGAACTCACAAGCATCTCGGTCAATCAGGCAACGGATTCCGCAACCGTGCGGTACATCCGGCGTGTGGTTTCCAACGTGACGAACCGTCCTGTTGAAACGTCTTATTGGATCGCAACCATAGGGTTCGAGTATTTCCCGGATTACAAACGAAGCGAAAAAGAGCTTCTCGAAAACCCGCTCGGCTTCAAGATCACGTCCTTCAGAACGGATCAGGAATTTAACAGCAAGGGTTTGGCCGTGCAGCCGAATGTACCTTCCCCTGCAACGGACCCTGCGGCGGGACTCCGCCCCAACCAGATCATCGTGATTGATCCGAACAACAAAGAGGAAACGGGGAAATACCTTCCGGAAAGCATCCGTGAAGAAGTCGAAAAAAGCACCGGGATCAAACCGAAAGAATAACCAAGAGGGAAAAAGAAAATGAGAAAAACACAACTGCTCAAATCCCTTTCGGCGTGTCTCCTGCTGTCTGTTCTTTGCGCTCAGCCTGCTTTGGCGCTTCAGCAGACAAGAGACAGTCACGCCGACTCAAGGATCAAATACGCAACGTACAGATCGGACGAAGTATTTCCTGTTCTTACCAAGGAAGGGTTCGTTACGACCATCAGCTTTGAGAAAGACGAAGAAGTGACTTCCTACGGTTCCGGCTACTCAAGTGCATGGGAGACGGCCACCAGCGAAAATCAGTTTTTCTTAAAGCCCAAGACTCTGGACGGAGAAACCAATTTCGTCATTGTGACCAACAAGCGCGTCTATTCGTTTGAGGTGCGCTATGCCAAGAAAGGCGAAAGTCCGACTTTCAGAATGATTTTCCGGTATCCGGACACGGCGGCAAAACTTGCCAAAGAAAAGAAGGAAAAAGAAAAGCTTGAACAGGAGCTTGCGGCAGGCGGCATCAACACCAATGCCGTCAGTCCTCGGGAAGAAGCCGATTGGCTTACCGAAGAACAGATGGAAGCACTGCGTGAAGACGGAATATTCAATGCTTCCTACAAGGCCCGAAGCAAGGGCGATAACGGAAATACCGATCCCTACAATTGGAAGTATTCCATGAATTTCGGATCCAACCCCGGCTCAAAAGACATTGCGCCTGAGGCCGTCTATGACGACGGACGCTTCACGGTGATCCGGCTCCCCGAGTACGCGGAAATTCCCAACGTCTATCAGGTTCTTCCGAGCAAAGACGGCAAGGGCGAAGAAACCATGCTCAAGACCCGCGTCGATCCCGACACTCATTCCTTAATCGTTGAAAAAACAGCCAGGGAGTTCAGGCTGAGAAACGGGGATGCTGTTGTCGGTATCTACAACGAAGGTTTCGGTGAAAAAGTCCTGACCACCAAGTCCGGTACGACGATTAAAAACATGAAGCGCACTTGGACCAAAGAGGCCAACCACCTGTAAGGGGAAAAAGATGAACCAGAACGAAAACAATACTTCCGCCGAAGAAGTAAAAAGCCTCCCCGCCGCCGGTCCGAACGTTTCCGCAACCGGTTCGGGACTCGGACGCAAACTGACGCTGGCTCTGATCTTTTTGATCACGGTGTGCCTGCTTGCGTGGGGCGCCTTTAAAGCCGTCAGCCTGCTGCTTCCCAAACATTCGCAGGAAACCAAGGTTGAGGACGGAAGAAGATTCACGTCGCCTGAAGAATACAAATCCACAGGAAGAACCCGGATCGAACCGAACAGGGTGGTCGTGATTCGGGAAGCAAACGGAGAAAAGAAAGTCGTTTCCATTCCCAACATCCCGGCTCCCGCGGTTGAAGCCACGCCCGCACCTCAGGTTCATGTCGAAAACACGCCTCGGGAAGGTGTGCTGATGCCGGACGGAACTTTTGTACCGGATGCTCCGAAGCAAACCGCAGAAAGCAAACCCGTTTTCGAGACGATGCCGCCGGAAGTGGCTGCGGCCATCTCGGGCAACGAGGCGGCCAAGCCTGCCTTGGCAGCCTCAACAGCCGAGGAAGAGCGGAATCTGCATGATGCGGCTTCCGATCTTGTTCCTGTGACAACGAGCGACATTGAAAAAGAAGGAAGCCAAGCGGTTCCTTCAGGAGCACTCACATCTCCGCTTATGGGGATGCTCGCCAAAGGAAACAAGAGCAGAAAAACGTCGGATAAAGCGAAAGCAAACGCAAGAGAGTATGCGGATTCCGACAACAATCTGAATGAAAAACTCATGCCCGCAAAGATTGAAGCAGGCACTGCCGGCCGCATTCACAACCGCTACCTCACGCTTGCAAAGGGCACTTTCATCAACTGCATCCTTGAAACCAAAGTCGATACGACCGTCCCCGGCATGACAAGCTGCCGCATCCCCGAAAACATCTATTCGATGGACGGACGCACCGTGCTCGTTGAAGCAGGTTCCCGAATGTTCGGAGAATATCGCGGCGCATTGGCTCAGGGCCAAGACAGAGTGTTTGTCCTCTGGACACAGATCCACACGCCCTACGGCGTAGTGGTTGATTTGGATTCTCCGGGCACCGATCCGCTCGGCGGGGCAGGCCACACCGGAGAAGTGGATTTCCATTGGTGGAGAAGATTCGGCAACGCGCTGCTTTTCAGCCTGATCGACGATTCGTTTAACTTTGCGACGATGAAGGCGAGTGAAAGAAGCGACGGCGTGAGCTACTACACGACTTCTCAGGACTCTATGAGCGAGCTGATTAAGGAAGCCATGAAGCAGACAGGTCAGATTCCGCCCACGATCCGCATCAACCAAGGATCGAGAATCGGCATCTTCACAGCCAGAAATATCGACATGAGTTCCGTCTACGAACTCAAACAAAAGCAGTAAGGACGAAAGGAGTGTGCGCCGTGACAGGAAGAGTCGATTTTTCCGCCCTTTCCGAGTTTCGTAAAAGGGTTGAAAAACACCTTGAAGAAACTTCAGCCCAAACGGATGAACTCAATCCGCAATCGGCGCACCGTGCCTTGAATCCGGGATCTCCGTTTCAGCCGACTCCGGACGGAAACGCACTCCCGAAAGACCTGAGCAAAGACGCTACAGCAAGGTTTTACCTCAGAGTCCTGGAAAAGGAACTAACTGAAGACGGAGTGACTGAAATCGCTTTCAACAATCCCGCGTCACAAACTATTTTTGTTGAAAAATACGGTCGCTGGGAGGAACGGCCCTTCAGAGTGACGCCGAGAGAAAACGAAAAGGGTGTCCGCAGAATGGCTGAAGGCGAAAGAGCGCTGCCGCAGGAAGTCCAGACCCAGGCAAATTACGATTTCATCAACTCGCTCAGTATTGCCGTTGCTCAGTTCAACAGCACGGACATTAAGGAGTCATCTCCGATCCTGTCGGCTACTTTGCCCGACGGAGAGCGTGTTCAGTTTGTGCGGCCTCCCGCCTGCATGAAGGACACGATTTCCATGACGATAAGACGCCCGTCGATGGAAGTGAGAACGCCTGAGTCTTATGAGGAAATCGGCTTTTACGACGAACTGCATGAAGTAAGTACGGTTCGTGCCGGATCTGAAGAACTGTTGGATTTGTACGGGCGGTTTTTTGACGAAAAGCTCAAGCCGGAAGAACTCAGACAAAGCCGTTCTGATTTTATGCGGCGCTGCGTCGAATTGGGTCGCACCGTTGTAATTGCCGGTTCAACCGGTTCGGGCAAAACGACTTACATGAAAGCGCTGATGCAGTACATACCGAAGACGGACAGAATCATCACGATTGAAGACTGTCCCGAGCTTGTGTACGGGCTGCCGAACCACAAAAATCAGGTCAATCTGTTGTATCCGTCCGAAGCGACTGCGGAAAGTCCCGTGAATGCCACGAAACTTATGAAATCCTGCCTCCGAATGAAACCGGACAGGATTCTTCTGGCCGAGCTTCGCGGCGGTGAAACCTACGATTGGGTCAACTCCGTCCTATCGGGACACTCAGGCTCGATTACGAGCTGTCATGCCGCCAATGCTTTGGCCGTTTTCGATTATCTGGCGATGAAGATCAGAGAAAATCCGGTCGGGCGATCCGTACCGAACGTCACGGAATTAATCAAAAGCGTTATTGATGTGATTGTTCACATCCAGAACGACAAAGGAAAACGATACATTACCGAGGTTTACTTTCGGGAATTCCAAGAAAGCAGGACCAAACCATGAGAACAATTATCCCCGAGGAAGAAGTCAAACAATTCATCATTCTTTTTGTGAATCGGCACGACAGGTTTCCGACGACAAGGGAGATCAGAGACCACTTCGGAAGCGGCGGTCTCAACCGGTACTCCGAAATCTCCAAAGAAGTTAAGGAACGGTATTTCGTTCAGGCCGAACAATTTAAAAACGAAACACACAAAGAATGCCATCAAATCAAACTGCTCTTGGAACTTATTGAAGAAAAACTCACAAAATTGCAGATGCTTAAAAGCTGAGTTTCATCCAAGAGTATTCACTTCCAATGTTATGTGGAACGAATCGGAAGTCACTTACCGTTGACCGTAACTCCTTCAGTAAAGGAGTCTCTTGAGCGGTGTGCCAATCTTTTCGACAGCCTTGTTTGGCCGCTTCCGGGACCGCCTCATGTAAGGATTATTAAATGACAAATAAGAAAATTGCAATCACAGCAGTAAGCGAAACAATATCGACCATCAGACAAGAGGGAAGGTGGCTGAAAACCTTTAGCGGAGAAGCACTTGTCGAACTGTATGAAGATCCGAAGTGTCCGGGCATTCAACTTTTTCACCACCTTTTTCTTAAAGATTCAACTCCGGTATACATTGTTGGGGCACAACCGCTGATTCTCCCCTTCGGAAGTATTGAACTTTTTTTGAACCAAAAATTGTTTGATGAGTTTTGTGCCGGTTCGGTAATGGTTGGCTGGTGGTATATCAGAACAGTTGCCCTATTTGACGAAGATATGTTGGAAGAGCTGTTGAGCACGGACCAAAAGGATTTATACGTCACCAGTACCCAATTCAACAAATTTTTGGGGAATCCGGTACTTATTCCCTTCGAGAAGCCTTGCTCTACAGATGATCAGGAAATTCTAGGCTGTTTATTCGGAGTTTACGGGTATCCAAACGCAGAAAACATCTTAGAGGCTTTTGGATTTAAGGACATGATGAAAGAATGGAGAATCGTATTGTGTCCTGTTGGCAGAAATCTTTCCACAGGCAAAACTTCTCTCTTAACGGTCAGTCTTGGTTCTTTACTATTCGAAAAACCTGATTCTCCGGTGAATTTTTCCTGCTTGATTGGCGAAGCTCTCACAAATTGGAAAGATATTCCGGAGATGAAGTTGTGTGTTCATGAGCTTTTCTCAAAAATTGCGTATTTGCTGACAGAAACACCTGAGGTTGCTCTGCTCAGCTCGTTGTCCGGGCAGACAAGCTGTGTTCAAATCGCTGATTATTGGAGCAACCATCGGGCAGCTCTGGAAACAGTATTTGAAGACTTTCCTAAGCAGGACATTTCTCACGATACCGTTCGGCGTCTTCTTATGCTGATAGATCCTGAACAATTCCAGGGCTTTTACGGCAGACTTGTAGAACCGCTGCTTCACAAATTTACTTCTCGAATTGTTGCAGTGGACGGTCAAGCGGTCAAAGCCTCCAGAAGAAGTGGAGAAACAGCCGGTAAATACATCCTTACCTTCTATGACACTGAAAATGGAATTGCTTTAGGACAAAAGCTCATCGGGAGCAAGGAAAATGAGATCACGCACGCCGCCTCAATGGTTGAGGGGCTCGATTTGGCAGGATGCATTGTTACGACCGATGCGCTCAATACGCAGGAAAAGTTCGCTTCAGCTTTAATCCAAAGAAAGGCAGACTACTGCCTTGCGGTGAAACAGAACCACAAATCGTTGTTTTATGACATACAGTTAAGTTTTGTGGATCGCACCGAAACCCGCACGCTGGAGATCGAAAAAGTTGAACTCGGACATGGAAGAATTGAGACAAGAAAGATTTCTGTGCTTCCGGGAAGTTGTCTGTCTGCAGCCTTATTGAAGAAATGGATAGGGCTGGATGAAGGCACGATCATTAAAGCTACGACAGAGAGCATTAACAAGACAACCGGCGAGATCAGTTCTCTTGATCGCTACTACATTAGCTCCCTGAACTTCTTTAATGCCCATATCGCAGAACAATGTGCCAGAGCCGTTAGACGTCATTGGGGAATTGAAAATGACCTCCACTATGTTCTGGATGTTAACTTCTACCAAGATAGGACACAGTGCAAAAACGCTAACTATCTGCAAAACAGAGTCCTCTTGAATAAATGGGCGCTTGGGATGATCAGAAAACTTCAAAAAGAAGAGGAAACCGAAACCGGCAAAGAGGCTAAAAGCGTGAAGCGAATCATGGCTAAGCTGCAGTCTCCGACGGCTGCTCTGGAGGCGTTGGCCACGCTAATTAACAAATAAATTCATGCGTAGCCCCTGGATGTATTTATTCCCCGACTTTTAGGGAAGCTCTGTAAAATGCTTGATTCTTCCCAATGGCCTTTAGAGACTTAATTTTCAAAGGATCTGGCCGAAATTTTCCATTCAGGAGGAGTTGATTGGGGCCTAATCAATCAATTTCCTCCCCAATAGATACAGTTATCCTAGACGAAGCTCACCTTAGTTCGATTTTCGAAGCAATTTCCGATGAACATGTTGGCAATCGAGGCCGGCATTGTTAAGCGCGCCGTATTTTTGGCCAGCCCTCTGTATCAGACTTTCTTATATCCGAACTGAACCTTAATTCGATGAAAGGCGTGTTCGACCTTGCATCTAATCGAACTCAGCAGCTTTTCGTCGGCAATTCTCTCTGCCGAGAGCTTCTTTCTCTGACTGTAACGTTTCGCAGCCGTATAAGTTACTCGTTCAGGATCTGCACTATCGCGCTTTTCCATACCGAGATATCCGGAATCGCCGATTACTTCCCAGTCATCGGGGCGGCGTAATTCGTCCGCTTTTGTCACATCGTGAACATTAGCGGGGGTCGTTACCACCGTGTGGATGATTCCGGTGGCTTTATCCACACCAATGTGCATCTTCATTCCGAAGTGCCAGTTGCTGCCTTTCTTCGCTGAACGCATTTCAGGATCTCGCTTTTTGTCAGCGTTTTTCGTCGAACTCGGCGCTTCAATAAAAGACCCGTCAACAATCGTGCCCTTGCTGAAGAGCAGGCCTCTGGCGGTCAGCTGCTGCTTGAACAAATCAAAGACTTGTTTGTCCAGACCGTTTTTCTCAAGGAGATGACGGAATCGCAGAATCGTAGTCTCATCGGGACATTTTGAATCCATCGTCAGACCGACAAAGCGGCGGCAGGCGAACGAGTCGTGAAGCGTCTCCTCACACATGGGATCAGAAAGGTTATAAACCAGCTGAAGGAAATGAATGCGGATCATGAGTTCCAGAGGATAAGGCTGAGCGCCGCGTTTGCCTTCACTGTAATAAGGGCCTATCAAAGATTTCAAGTCCTGCCAAGGAATGATGCGGTCTAAAGTCTCCAGGAACTTTGTTCTTCTGGCACCGCCCGGCTGCGGTGAGGTTTCTGCAAATAAATCAGCGAATGTGGGGGCTTTAATCTTCATAGTCACACTTTTCGGTAGTGCGCTAATTATAGCATATCACCCACCTTTTGTGCAGAGGTTCCTTAAGAAACATCGGGACTCCCCTTCAATCCAACAAGCCAAGCTGGTGGGGACTGGGACTTGTGATTGTAAGAAGAATCACGGAAAGTACCGGCGGTGAAATTCGTTTCTGTAGAAACTTCCCGACAGGTGTCCGAGCAATCGTAACCTGGCCGTTGTATGAAAACAATTCCAATAAGTGAGGGAATCAATGAGTGCTAATCCGATGGCTCTAATTCGCATCGTTGACGACGAAGAAGACATGAGAAATTCTCTGAAATTTCTCCTTGAAGCTGAAGGCTGGACGGTACAGCTCTATTCTTCGGCAGACGAATTTCTTGAACAGGACAATCAAATGATCCCGGGATGTCTCATTCTGGATATACGTATGCCTGGAACTTCAGGTTTAATGCTTCAAAGCAAACTCAATGACACTGAATGCCCGCTTCCCATCATATTTATTACAGCTTTTGCAGAAGTCGGAACGGCTGTTATGGCCTTAAGACGAGGTGCTCTAGACTTTCTCACCAAGCCGATCAATGACGAACGACTGTTAGAAAGCGTTGAGACGGCTGTTACCAAAGATTGGAAACGGCGCTCTACTTTTGAAAATACAAAAAAAGCCTTGATCTCCTGAGAACACTGACCGTTCGTGAACGCGATGTTGCAAGACTGATCGCTAACAGTTTCAGCAATAAAAAGATCGGTGAGAAGCTCGGCATCGCAGAAAAAACCGTAAAGGTTCATCGCTCGTCAATTTACCGAAAACTCAAGGTTCGCACTCCTTTAGAGCTTTTTAAAATTTTTGAGCGTTATTTATGACTTTTCGGTCGCTTTCCTTCCGTTATATTTTTTTTAAATTAGCCGCCGGCAAGATATTCCATTAGTTATGTCACCTTCCACAACGACATCCATTCCCCAAGTATCAGGGATTGGTAATGGCCAAAAGTAACGGCGGCAAATCGAAGCCGCATTATCTACTTGAGCTTAAAGTTATAGCTATGGCACTGCGCACAGTAGTTTTCAGGGGCTTCATGCTGGAGATGACATAAAGTACATTCCAACGTATTACCGTAATGCGGTGAAACGTGAGGATTCTGGGGCTTCACATCCTTGGTTTTTTCGGCCAACTGTGCGGGGTCATGACATTTTGAGCACTGATTGATATCAGGTGTGGTAACTTCATTTTTTTCGCCATGACACTGAGCGCAATCGACCCCGTGTTCAGCGTGTCTTTCCGCTCCGAACTTTGCTTTTTCCCCGGCGCTGACGTTAAAACTTAAAGACGCGGCAATAAGACAGACCAAAAACAAGACTTTTTTCATAAATACTCCGATGAAAAAAGCCGACCAGAGTGTCTCCTTTCTGATCGGCCGGATGTTAGTTCATTAAGCCGATATCATCGGCAATCGGATTATGACTTTGCACAGTTTTGGCCGGCCATGCGACCAAAAACCAAGCAGTCAAGAATTGCGACAGAACCTAAACGAACGGCTCCGTGGACGTGACCGGTGGCTTCTCCAGCGGCGTATAAACCTTTAATCGGCTTATCAGTTTTAACGTCGAGAACCATGCATTTGTCATCTGTAATCAAACCACCCATAGAGTGATGAACTTTAGGCTGGAGTTCTCCGACATAGAACGGAGCGGTTTCTACCGGAACCTGTTCGTTGTTAATGTAACGATTCCAGACGGGATCCTTCTTGCTTTTCACGTAGCCATTGAATTCTGCAACAGTTTTCTTCAACTCTTCAGGATCTATACCCTGTGCCTTGGCCAGATCGTCTAACGTGTCGTATTTGAAAACGAGTTTGCGTTCAAGCTGTTTATCAAGCATACCCGGACGTTGTGCTACAAAGGGTTTAACACCGTTGGCGTCAGCAATAGCAAAGCACTTACGTCCGTTGGCCTGCTCTACCATGATTGCGTCGGCACGGACTTTACGATTTGCCAATTCATTCACGAAACGCTTGCCAGCACTGTTAGTCCAGAGGCCGTATTCAGCAGCTGCCGTCTGATTAAATTGCCAGCCAATGCCCATACCCTTTTCATGCGGATTTCCCCAAGGTCCACACTGGATCCAGTCATTTTGAGCCTGAAGACACCCAATGCTAGAGGTTTCTCTCCAAAGTTCTGACGTTGCTCCGGGCTGGTTCGTCGTATCCAATGTTGCATTTAATTTCGGATCCTGAATTGTTCTGTAAGGGACGTCAGCCGAGAATCCGCCGTAGCAAAGAATGACTCCTTTAGTTGCCTTAATAGACTTAGGCTTGCCGCTTCCTGCTTTAGGGAAACGGTAGCCTTCAAAAACCTCTACGCCTTCTACGCCGTTAGGAGTGCGGATAATACGATCAACGTAAGTTCTGACACGAATAGGAATGCCCAGTTCTTTGCACTTATCCAATTCTTTTGTCACGATACCTGCACCGGAACCGCTTTTTGTTGTGACGTAGCGCGGAACTGAGTGACCACCCTCCTGACCGATAGCATCGGGAAGGTATTCGACACCTAATTCATTAACAGTCCATTCATAGTTGGAAAGAACGCGGTCAACCATTTGACGAACTTTCTTTGGATCATTCATGTAGTTGCCGGCAACCAAAATGTCCTTCTCAAGTAATTCTTTAGAGTCTTGAATATGGTGCATCTTCTGCTGAGGACATCCCGTTGCTGTCAAAATACCTCCGTTAATAATGGAGTTTCCGCCCGGAGTCGGCATTTTTTCCAGAACAATCACGTTTGCACCGGCCTTCTTAGCCTCAATAGCTGCTGCCAAACCAGCAAATCCGGAACCAACAACGATGATGTCAACGGTTTCGTCCCAATTCCGAGTTTGTGCAGATGCACTTGAGGCTAGTGTGCCAGAAGCCGCAGCAACAGCACCCACCACCGATGCCTTAATGAAAGAACGGCGAGAAGTATTTTTCATGTAAGTTCTCCTTAATCTTAATAACCGCTCCTAAGAGCTGAAAGTTATTCTAGCCTAAGGAACCTCTGCACAAAAGGTGGGTGATATGCTATAATTAGCACACTACCGAAAAGTGTGACTATAAAGATTAAAGCCCCCACATTCGCTGATTTATTTGCAGAAACCTCACCGCAGCTGGGCGGTGCCAGAAGAACAAAGTTCCTGGAGACTTTAGACCGCATCATTCCTTGGCAGGATTTGAAAGCGTTGATCGGACCTTACTACAGTGAAGGTAAACGCGGTGCTCAGCCTTATCCGCTGGAACTCATGATCCGCATTCATTTCCTTCAACTGGTTTATAACCTTTCTGATCCCATGTGTGAGGAGACGCTGCACGACTCGTTCGCCTGCCGCCGCTTTGTCGGTCTGACGATGGATTCAAAATGTCCCGATGAGACCACGATCCTACGTTTCCGTCATCTCCTTGAGAAAAACGTTCTGGACAAACAAGTCTTTGATTTGTTCAAGCAGCAGCTTACCGCCAGAGGCTTCTGTTCAGCAAGGGCACGATTGTTGACGGCTCTTTTATTGAAGCGCCGAGTTCGACGAAAAACGCCGACAAAAAGCGAGATCCTGAAATGCGTTCAGCGAAGAAAGGCAGCAACTGGCACTTCGGAATGAAGATGCACATTGGTGTGGATAAAGCCACCGGAATCATCCACACGGTGGTAACGACCCCCGCTAATGTTCACGATGTGACAAAAGCGGACGAATTACGCCGCCCCGATGACTGGGAAGTAATCGGCGATTCCGGATATCTCGGTATGGAAAAGCGCGATAGTGCAGATCCTGAACGAGTAACTTATACGGCTGCGAAACGTTACAGTCAGAGAAAGAAGCTCTCCGCAGAGAGAATTGCCGACGAAAAGCTGCTGAGTTCGATTAGATGCAAGGTCGAACACGCCTTTCATCGAATTAAGGTTCAGTTCGGATATAAGAAAGTCTGATACAGAGGGCTGGCCAAAAATACGGCGCGCTTAACAATGCCGGCCTCGATTGCCAACATGTTCATCGGAAATTGCTTCGAAAATCGAACTAAGGTGAGCTTCGTCTAGGATAACTGTATCTATTGGGGAGGAAATTGATTGATTAGGCCCCAATCAACTCCTCCTGAATGGAAAATTTCGGCCAGATCCTTTGAAAATTAAGTCTCTAAAGGCCATTGGGAAGAATCAAGCATTTTA